>OIZF01000101.1_pt1 | contig 56446 bp, 47 predicted proteins | sample 1588471 | NCBI WGS metagenome assembly OIZF01 (sample SAMN03283279) | human gut metagenome | biome: human-associated habitat; material: feces | host: Homo sapiens | place: Peru | collected 2012
GATTCCTAAGATGATCGCTTATTTTAGGGACAAGGGGATCGATGCATTGGGAATTGCCTGTTTTGGACCCATTGAGCTGGACAGAGATTCCGAAAAATATGGTTATATCACAACCACGCCAAAGCTGGCCTGGAGGGACTGCGATATTGTGGGGCAGATGCAGGAGGCACTTCATTGCCCCGTGGGATTCGATACAGATGTGAATGGTTCTGTCCTCGGCGAAGTGACTTTCGGACAGGCACAAGGGAAAAAGTGCGTCATGTATCTGACCATCGGTACCGGTGTCGGCGGTGGTATTTATAGTAACGGAGAGCTGCATCACGGAATGCTCCATCCGGAGACCGGACATGTGCTGATCACGAAGCGGACCGCAGATACTTATGCCGGAAGATGTCCTTATCATAAGAATTGTCTGGAAGGTCTGGCAGCAGGCCCTGCCATCGAAGAACGCTGGGGCAGGAAAGCAGTGGACCTGGCAGATTGTCCGGAAGTATGGGAGCTGGAGGCAGATTACATTGCTCAGGCGTTGACCGGCTATGTCATGACGGTATCTCCGGAAATGATCATTTTAGGCGGCGGTGTCATGCATCAGGAGCAGTTGTTCCCGCTCATCCGCAAGAAGCTTAAGGAATATATCAATGGCTATATCGTAACGGATGAACTTGCAGACATGGAGCATTATGTGGTGCCGGCATCTCTTCACGATGATCAGGGCATCATGGGATGTCTGGAGCTTGCAAGAAGAGCTCTTGAAAACGATCATTGATAGGGCAGTTGTTTACGATATTGCAGCGGAGACATCTGATATGTCCTGTGAAAGCAGCGGATAAAATGACTCACGTTGGGGAAGCCAGACTGCAGGGCAACCTCTGTAACCGGCAGAGAGGTGCTCTCTAACAGATGGCAGGCATGGGTCAGTCTCAGATGCATCAGGTATTGCGTCAGAGTCAGATGAAAATGCTGCTTAAAATAGCGGGACAAATATTTTTCGGATAAATGAAATTGCTCTGCCAGGGTTTCCAATCGAAGGGGTTCCGTGTAGTTATACTGCAGATAAGTCAGTATCTCACGCTGCATCGGATCGTTCCTTTTGGAGCCCATCGGGTTAATGGTTCCGCAGGAAGCAATTTTTTGGATAAGTGACAACAATAAAATACGTAATCGGAAATGCCCGCTCAATGTATTTGGAAGCTGTCTGACAGACAGGATCTCACGGATGAGAGAAATGATGTCAGGACAGCTTTTTTCGTGGGAAAGATTATGATGCAAAAGCAATTCATGGTTCCGCAAGGGAAGGAGAAACTCCGTTTCCAACAGATCATCCGTCTGAAAGGAAATAAATTCCAGTGGGAACAGCAGGGTATGATAGTCTACGCCCGGAATTGCGGAACCCATAAAATGAAGCTCACCGGGATTCACAAAGAATACGGAGCCGCCGGCCGCTTCGTATTCTTCTCCTTCAATGATGATCTTAAGAGAGCCGGAGCGGACATATATGATCTCGACCTCCGGATGCCAGTGGACAGGAATCTGAAAAAAAGCAGGCATATCATGCAGGTGATAACAGCTAAAAGGAAATTCTTTTGTTCCGTGAATGCGTTCTTCTCTTAATTCGGGGTACATAGGCAGGCCTTTCTGTGAAGTGGAGCAGAGGATATTATGGTCAGATTACTATAAAAGTAGAAATAAGTCAATTTTCTGTGGTAAAAATGCAAGCTTTAGGAAAGATAAAGTAGTAATATGTAAAAATTGAAGAGACTATTCGGAATAGTATTCTGAATAGTTGTAAAATGAAAATGCAAATTTTTAGGAACCGCAGAAAGGATATAAAACCTACGATGGAAGGACAGAATAAGTCATTATTTCAATTATTTGTACCACTGTGTCTGGAGACGATCTTTTACATGTTGTCCGGAATGGTGGATACCTTAATGCTTTCTTCTGTGGGAGATCAGGCAGTCGGAGCAGTCGGAACAGCAAATACTTATATCGGTGTGTTCATTATTATGTATTCGGTAGTTTCTATGGGAATGCTGGCTGTGATGACACAGAATATCGGTGCGGGCAGACCGGGGATCGCCTGTCAGGCAAAGACTCTGGGATTATGGTTTAATGGGATCCTGGGTGTTGTGATGTCTGTGTTTTTGTTTTTCTGTTCCGATGGGATTCTGTATGTGGTAGGTATTGCACCGGCATTGAAGGAGCCTGCTGTACAATACCTGCGGATCGTAGGAGGCGGAAGTATACTGAACGCAATGATTCCCATACTGGCAGGATATCTGCGTGCATTTGGATATACGAAACAGCCTCTGATCGCAACTGTGACAGGTAATATTTTGAATTTTATATTAAATGCCGTGTTTCTGTTTCGATTCCACCTCGGCGTGCAGGGGGTCGCATCCGCAACAGTGATCTCCAAAGTAGTGAATCTGATATTGATAGTGATCTTTGTACGGCGGCTGATCCCTGCAAAAAAATATTCGGAAAGGGTAAATTCCGGAGAGATTTTGCGGAAGATCATCCGGATCGGATTGCCGTCTGCTTTGGAAAATATTATTTATAATGTAGCGATGACACTGGTGATCCGTTTTCTGAACCAGATGGATACGGAGGGAATCAATGTGGCTGCTCGCTCCTATACGGCACAGATCACGAATTTATCCTTTTGTGTGGGAAATGCGCTTGCCCAGGCGAATGCTATTATGACCGGATGGTACATGGGTGCGGGAAAATATGAAATATGTGATAAGCAGACTAAAAAATCTGCGGCGATCGGAGCGGTACTGGCGATGGGTACAGAATTTCTGTTTGCAGTCAGTGCCCCGGTACTGATCTCTTTTTTCACGCAGGATAAGAGTATGGTAGAACTAGTACAGAAGCTGATGTTTATTGATATTGCCCTGGAAGCCGGACGAGTAACAAATCTGGTATACGGAAATGCACTGAAAACCAGTGGAGATGCTGTATTTCCGGTCATCCTCGGAGCTGTTTTCATGTTTTTGTGTGCAGCGGGAGGAACGTATCTGTTGGGGATACAGCTGCATCTGGCAGTAGTGGGTGCTTATATCGGTCTGACAGCAGATGAATGCTGCCGTGCAGTCGGCATGATGCTGCGCTGGCGGAGCGGAGCATGGAAGAAAAAAGGATTGATCGAAGATTGATCGAAGTGCATTTTTTATAATTAAAATATTGACAATATGAAAAAATGTGTTATAGTTCTAAATGCAAATGCAACTCATTTGCATTTAGAACAAATATATGATTAAGTATTCATTTGATAAAGAAAGTATGGAAAGGTAAGAGTTATGTCGGAAGTTATTTTAGATACCTTAATAGATAGTATAAAGCTGGTGCCGTTTTTGTTCCTGACCTATCTGGCTATGGAATATCTGGAGCATAAGGCCGGCGAGAAGACCACGCATATGGTGCGTAAGGCAGGTAAAATGGGACCGCTGATCGGTGGCGTGGCAGGTGTGCTGCCTCAGTGTGGATTCTCGGCAGCGGCATCCAACTTATATGCAGGCAGGGTGATCACCCTGGGAACACTGATAGCCATTTATCTGTCCACCTCTGATGAGATGCTGCCGATCCTGATTTCGGAGAAAATGGATATCCGCTTTGTACTGGGCGTGTTGGGGGCGAAAGCGGCCATTGGTGCCATAGCCGGATTTGTGATCGACCTGTTGGTCCGGGAGAGGAAGATGCACCCTCATGACCATGTTCACGGGCATGAGGAAAATGATCATGAAGAGGAAGAGCACATTCATGAAATCTGTGAGCATGAGAACTGCCATTGTGAAGAGGATGGCATTTTTCTGTCTGCGGTAAAGCATACGCTTCACATTACCTTTTTCATTATAGTCATTGGATTTGTTCTGAACACAGCACTGCATTTTGTGGGAGAAGATGTTCTGGCCGGCCTGATCCTGAATCGTCCCGTACTGGGACCTGTGCTGGCAGGATTGGTGGGATTGATCCCCAACTGTGCAGCATCTGTGACCATAACGCAATTGTATATCAGTGGTGTGATCAGCCTTGGAGCCATGATGTCCGGATTGCTGGTAGGAGCGGGAGTAGGACTGCTGGTGTTGTTCCGCGTGAACCCGGATAAAAAGGAAAATCTGAAAATCGTGGGAATTTTATATGTGATTGGTGTTTTGACAGGAATTGTGATAAACTGGTTGTAGGCACAAGCAGTGCCAAAATTGAGAGCTGACTCTTTGACTGCTTGCAGGCATAAGAGGCAGATCCAATTTTGATAGGGCGACGCCCGTCCAGTGAGGGAACGCAGGGCGTTACCGAGCTGAGCAGCACTGCGGATGCCCCGGATCGCGATATAAAAGGACAGATATCTATGGAAGAACATAAATGTGAACACAATGATATTTCTTATCCCAAGGGATTAAAATGGACCAAACAGAGAAAATGCGTGTATCAGGTGCTGGAGGAAGCGACCGAGCCCCTCAGCGCCGTACAGATTTACAATCGTATTGAGAAAGAACACGAAGGCAGCGATTATGCTGTATCCACGATCTACCGGATCCTGGCAACATTTGAAGAACACGGAATGGTAGAGAAGACAACGTTCATGGGAGACGGTACCGTAGTATACGAATTGAACCGCGGGGGACATACCCATTATGCGGTCTGCCTGGAATGTCATAAGCGGATTCCGCTGCCCAGCTGCCCCTTTGCACATGTGCATTTAGAGCAGGATACCGGAGACTTCACTGTCACCGGACACAAATTAGAGCTGTACGGCTACTGCAAAAAGTGCCAGGAAGCCCGTAAAAAACAGTAATTTCACCTATTGTACAAATAAATCGAAAAAAATATTTAAATTTTTTTCAAAAAGTACTTGCATTCTTGAAAACCATGTGATAATATATGTCTTGTCGTTGCGGGAGACATAACAACGACACAGAAAATGCACCGCTAGCTCAGTTGGTAGAGCACCTGACTCTTAATCAGGGTGTCCAGGGTTCGAACCCCTGGCGGTGCACTGGAAGGTCTTATGGTTTAGGGAATCCTAGGTTGTAAGGCTTTTATTTTTTATACAGTAAATAATTGCAGTGGCAGAAGGAATATTTACACAGGAAGCGTTGAGAGTTTATTTCATTGCAGATGGTGTGAGTATTCCTTTTAGTATATATGCATATAAATATCTGTGTAGATATAGGTATGCGCGCAATACTGTCTTTCTGACAGGCGGATTTTGCATTATGAATTTGGAAATATTGAGATTTATAATATGATACCTATAGGTAGCCGGATTTTTACATTTTTTATAGGAAGATTCTGTGAGAAAATTCCGTATTTTATGAAAAATTCCTATAAGCAGTTGGTTAATGTTCGACTGATAGGTTGAATATTGGTTATTGAGTGTGTGAAATGCTTGAAAAGGGAGGTTTTCTGCCTATAAGGATATAATAAATGCAAGTTTGATAGGTTGAAAGTTTCCAGAATTATAGGATAACAGGGGGGAATCATAAAACAATGTTAAAATCTTGACAAGATGATATCAAAATGATATCATACGAATATCAGGAAAGACACCGTTAAAAGAATAATCAATAACAAGATTAATAATCAGGGTGTTAAGGAGGTATTTTTATATGGAAGAAAAGGTTTTGAAGAAAAGCAAGAATGGTCTGATAATGGTTACGTTGTTTATATTACTTTACGCAGCAGCCATAGCAGCAATTATTGTCGGTTCGATTATGGTTGAACAGGCAGAGACTAAAGCAGGATGGATTGTACTTATCGTTGCAGGTGGTATATACGCAGCAATAGGCTGGATATTCTTTATTGGTCTTAAGGTATTAAAGCCACAGGAAGCACTTGTACTTACACTTTTTGGTAAGTATGTTGGAACTATTAAAGAAGCAGGATTCTACTTTGTGAATCCGTTTTGTGTGGCTGTTAACCCGGCAGCGTCAACTAAGCTTAATCAGAGCGGTGATGTGACAGGAGATGGAAATAAGCTTGATCTGGCTAGTATGGCAGGCGTTGCAGGAATGGCAATTGCAGCAGGAAATAATTCGCAGTCAGCTAATAAGAAGATTTCACTTAAGATAATGACACTGAGCAACAGCAGACAGAAGATTAATGACTGCCTTGGTAATCCTGTTGAGATTGGTATTGCGGTTATGTGGAAAGTGACAGATACAGCTAAGGCAGTGTTTAATGTAGATAATTATAAGGAATATCTTTCATTACAGTGTGACAGCGCACTCCGTAATATTGTCCGCATGTATCCATATGATGTTGCAGAAAATGTAGATACAACGGGAGATGGAATTGCAGATGAGGGAAGCCTTCGTGGTTCAAGTGAAGTTGTAGCAGAAAGAATAAGAAAAGAAATCCAGGGGAAAGTAGCAGATGCCGGACTTGAGATAATAGAAGCACGAATAACATATCTTGCGTATGCACCTGAGATAGCAGCAGTAATGCTTCAGAGACAGCAGGCATCAGCAATAGTAGATGCAAGAAAGATGATAGTTGATGGTGCTGTAGGAATGGTAGAGATGGCGCTTGAGAGATTATCAGAAAAACAGGTTATAGAGCTTGATGAAGAGAGAAAAGCAGCTATGGTATCCAACCTTTTAGTCGTCCTTTGTGGAAACAAAGATGCCCAGCCAGTAGTTAATTCAGGAAGTCTTTACTAATGGCAGATTCAGGTAAGAAACAGGTTCCTCTCCGTTTATCAGCTAAACTCTATGATGCCATTGCAGCGTGGGCAGAGGACGATTTCAGATCTGTTAATGGACAGATAGAGTACCTGCTGACCGAGTGTGTACGACAGAGAAAGAAGAACGGTGCGCCAGTTCCGCATGAGCTGGATGTTCCACCAGACTTAGATATCAGGTAGAATTTACGAATATTTAAGAAAATAATGGATATTATAAAACCTCCCTATACTGACACCTTAATTAAGTGCCGGTACAGGGAGGTTTTTGAATTTAATGATTCTGACTGAATATACTATTGAATAAATCTGACATTATCCTCGAGAATTAAACTTACTTGTCATAAGTGAATATAAATCATCAGACGAGTTGGATGCAGCACCTGATGAAGTATATGAGTTAGTAACATAATTAATGTTAGCCTTTGCAAGTGAAGACACATTAGAACTGATGATTCCAAGTCTCTTTGCAAATTCTGATGATGTGCCAAATGCTTTCTTTAAAGTATCTGTATCAGCAGCCTTAAGCTTCTTTTCATCAATTTCAAGAGTGCCATCATCTTTAAGTGTAATTCCTACAGCAGAAAGAACTTCAGAATTTTCCTTAACAGCTTCCTTTAAAAGGTCAGAACACATAGTGTTGATAGAACTTGAAGTCTTGCCAAGTGTGTTGTAAAGCTTATTATAAGAATTGACTACAGACTTGATATCTGCATATATAGCAGAATAATCACCGGTCTTTTCAGCATCAGTGAAAAGAGTTGATTTCTCATCAGTGAATTTAGCTGCATTTTCTGTAACAGAATCAGCATCATCCTTAATGTCTTCGTAAGCATCTTTCTGTAACTTCTTGGTAAGTGAAGAAGTTGAAGTGTCAGTTTTTTTGGAAAGCAGGCTTGTAAGGCTGTCATCATCCTTATTCTGGATGTAATCAAGCAGAGTCTTTGATGAAGGCTCAATGCCTGCTTTAAGCTGGTTAGCTGCCAGCATCTGTGATGTAACCCGCATAAGTTTCCTCCTTATATATTAAGTGTGATTGAATACACATTTATCAGCTGAATATAATATCGGATAAAACCAGGTGAAACTTAACATACTACCTTCGAAAGGAGGTGGCAGATATGCTTCCAGCATTTGACTATAATCATGAAAAAGACGAATATAAAAACAGATATAGTGATGGACAGGGTGACAAGAGTTTTGATGACGGTGAAAATGAATTTGCCAGCAATCTTGACGAGAGTGATGTAATGCGTCCAGTCAATTCGCTAGATGATTATACAAGTTTCCTTTTGTGGGGAACTGATTTTGACGACAAGAATAATATCTAAAAATAGTATTAATAATTTATTAATCTTTGAAAGGCTGATTGACTGAATATTTTCAATGTTATATGATAAGCGAAAATGGAGGTATGAGTTTAGTATGTATGGGTATATAGTTGTTGATCAGCCAGAACTTAAATTCAGAGAATTTGATAAATACCGCTCATACTATTGTGGTCTGTGCGATTCGCTGGCAGAAGCGCATGGATTGAAGGGGCAGATTTCCTTAAGTTATGATATGACATTTCTGGTTATACTTCTTACAGGGTTGTATGAACCGGAAACTATATACTCTGAGGAACGTTGCGTCACACATCCATTAAGAAAGCATCCTGTGAGGCGTAACGTTGTCTCAGATTATGTTGCTGATATGAATGTGCTTCTGACATATTACAAATGTATGGACGACTGGTACGATGAGAAGAAAGTCTTGAAAAGAACTTATGCAGGGGTATTGAGAAGAGATATTAAAAAGCTTGAGAAGAAATATCCGCAAAAGGCAGAGATTATAAGGAAAAGCCTTTCTAAGTTGTCAGAATATGAAAAAGCACAGGAGACTAACATTGACAAGCCGGCAGAACAGTTTGGCATATTGTTAGGAGAAGTTGCTGCCATGAAGGAAGATGAATGGAGCAGCGAGTTAAGGGTGCTTGGCAATAATCTTGGCAGATTTATATATCTGCTGGATGCATATGATGATTTGGAAAAAGATGAGAAAAAGAACAATTATAATGTATTTAAGTATCATAAGGATGTAGAGGATTTTGATACATTTGCAGAAAACATACTTAAAGCATATATGGCAGGATGTGCAAGGGCTTTTGAGAGACTGCCGATTCTTGCTAATGCAGAACTGTTAAGAAATATCATATATTCAGGTGTATGGACAAAGTTCTACGCCGCCAGAAGGAAGAAAAAAAACACTGCTGGTAAGCAGTTGGAGGAACATAATGACAGATCCATATAAAGTGTTGGGAGTATCAAGGGATGCTTCCGATGATGAAGTGAAAAAAGCATACAGAACACTGAGCCGAAAGTATCATCCGGATGCTAACATCAATAATCCTAATAAGGATCAGGCAGAAGAGATGTTTAAGCTTGTGCAGCAGGCATATAACCAGATTATGCGTGAACGTGAGGGCGGATACAGCAGTCAGTCATATAGCCAGACGCGTTATGGTACAGGCCGTTCAGACCACTATGGGTATGATGGTGACTACCAGAACCAGTCACAGGGAGGATATGGAGACTTTGGAAGCTTCTGGGGATTCGGACCATTTGGTTTTGGCGGATATAGTGGAAGCTACGGTGGAAATGGATATGGCAGTGATAATCTCAATGGCAATGATCCTACAACAGTGCATCTGAGGGCAGCAGCTAATTATATTAATAATTCAAGTTATGATGAAGCTATTAATGTGCTTAACAACATAACTGACCGTGATGGAAGATGGTACTATTACAGTGCGTTGGCACATCTTGGAAAAGGAGAAGAAGCAACTGCATTGGAAGATGCCAAGCGTGCTTTGGATTCTGATCCTGACAATATGCAGTATCAGCTGTTGTATCAGCGTATTGCAAGCGGCGGAAGCTGGTATGCAGGAAGAAGGACACAGTATCAGGGACCTTCTTCAACGACATATTGTACAGGCTGTGCGCCGTGGGTGGCACTCTGTCTCTGTTCAAATATATGTATGCCTATGTGCTGTAGCTGTGGTTCAGGCGGATATTATCCGGGTGGAAGTATATAATTAATAAGGGATGTTACCAGAACATTTTGTTAAGGTAACATCCCATTTTTAATGTTATTTTTCTTTTTTAATCCATGCATCAAGGTTGTTAAATAATATATCGAACTGCACAGGTCCCATGTCGAGTATATACTGATGAAAATTTTTAAGATTGAATTTGTCAGAAAGCTCGCTTTGTGCCTTAGTCTTTAACTGTTCAAATCCTAACATTCCAAGAACATATTTACAATAGTTGCCCGGGTCAGATACGAATGCGTAATACATTTCGTGGGCGACTGATTTATCATCAAAACCATACTGGCTGATGTATTTATAAACATCATCTTCACTCCAGTTATAATAATTTACGCCGATATCCCCTTTTGCATAAAGGCACAGGACAGTGGCATAATTAGCAGCATACATTTTGTTAAGTGCGTCATTGCCGGTCTGTGCATAATTATAAGAAAGAACTTCAACATATGAAGCCCAGCCCTCAACATAGCCTCCCGGTGCAAGGATATATCTTATCCAGTCAGGGTTGGTTGCGGCAAAATACTGTGTCTGGTACATGTGTCCCGGATAACCCTCATGAGCAAGTGTAGGATATAATTCGCTTGCAGAAGTGCCTGAAGAATTGATGTATATTGAATTGATATCAAGGTTATCAAGCTGCGGAATAAAGTACATAGCCGGACTGGTGTAGTCCTCAAGTGCCTTTGACACATATTTGATATCATAATTCACATCAGGAATCTCAGGAAAATCATCTGTAATTCTTTTCTTGAGGTCAGTAAGTATGCCAACCGGGTCTGTCATATTGAATGTAAATGTGTCAAATTTATCAAGAAGAGAGGAGTCTTTAAGTGCAAGCGACTGCATTTTAAGCATATATTTCTTGATATAAGAATCAACCAGCTTATCGTATTCGTCAACAGATTTGCTCCAGCCAAGTGTCGAAGAGAGTATATATTCAAAATATCGTGAACCATCAGGATAATTGCATAAACCGCCTGAATATCTGTTAGAGCCTTTCAATGAAGTAAGTGCATTTACAAGGGACTGGTATCCTGGAATTACATGTTCATTGACTGCGGACACATTTTTAGCTTTATAATCTGCAATATCCTGTGAAGAAAGTCCGTCAACAGAAGCAATTTTCTCGTTAAAAGTTGATATCAATGCACCGTCTTCTGAACCGGCAGTCTCAAGAAATGAGTTGCAGCTTTCAATTACCTCATCGGCAAGGGTATCTTCCATAAAATATCCGTTATCAGCACGAAGCTTCTCAAATGCAGCCATATTTTCGAAATATCCGTCAACATCGCAGAGAAGCTCAATATATTCGTCAATATCCTTCTTTTCTTCAAATGTGTATTCAGCAAAAAGCAGTGGCAGCTGGACATGAATACCTGTAGTTGTCTGAAGCTGTGTGTTAAACATGTACAAATCACTGTATTCCAGCTCATTTTCCATGTACATAAGAAGCTCGTCAAGCGTTATCTGCTGTTTTGCGGAGAGTGTGCTTCTGTCAAATGATTTAAGCGTTGATATTATGTCGGTGTAATCTGAGGAGTCATCGGGATTATCAAGGTCGTAGCGTCCAAGAGTAATCTCATAATCGTTAATTCCGAAATCCTTTGGGTGTTCGACATAGGCATGCAGAGACACCATATCGGCACTTAACAGGTCAGCAAACAGGTTGTTTACATATTCCGTGAAATCAGCGTTATCCTCGGCGGCAGATATAGTGGTTTCTGATATCTGCTTCTGATTCCAGGGCAGGCTGCAGCCAGACAGGGTAATTATCATTATAAAAACTATCAGCAGGCTCACAGCCTTGTTAAGAAATTGATGTAAAAGGCAAAATTGTTTATTATGCATACTAATCCTCATTTCTGTCTTAATTAATATTATAAGAAATACTGATTTATTATTCACATATTGTATCATACTTAATACAGACTTGACACTTATTGTAAATTTTTCTATGATAAAGTTTACGGATAAATGATTCACACTACATTTGCGTTATAGCGATGAATTAAAATAATAGATTATGGAGGAAATGATATGCCACAGAGTAAAGGTCCATTTTATATGACAACAGCTATTGCCTATACATCAGGCAAGCCACATATCGGTAATACTTATGAAATCGTGCTTGCAGACAGTATTGCAAGATTCAGAAGACAGGAAGGTTACGATGTATTTTTCCAGACAGGAACTGACGAGCATGGTCAGAAGATTGAGCTTAAGGCTGAGGAAGCTGGAATTACACCTAAGGAATTCGTTGACAATGTATCAACAGAGATTAAGAGAATCTGGGATCTTATGAATACTTCATATGATAAGTTCATCAGAACAACAGATGATTACCATGAGAAGCAGGTTCAGAAGATTTTCAAGAAACTTTATGATCAGGGAGACATTTATAAGGGTTCATATGAAGGCTTGTACTGTACTCCATGTGAGTCTTTTTGGACAGAGAGCCAGCTTGTTGATGGAAAGTGTCCTGATTGTGGACGTGAAGTTAAGCCAGCTAAGGAAGAAGCTTATTTCTTCAAGATGAGCAAATATGCTAACAAGCTTATTGAGCATATCAATACACATCCAGAATTCATCCAGCCTGTTTCAAGAAAGAATGAGATGATGAATAACTTCCTTCTTCCAGGACTTCAGGATTTATGTGTATCAAGAACATCTTTCAAATGGGGGATCCCGGTTGATTTTGATGACAAGCATGTAGTTTATGTATGGCTTGATGCGCTTACTAACTATATCACAGGTATCGGATATGACGCTGATGGCAACTCTTCAGAGCAGTACAAGAAGTTCTGGCCAGCAGACCTTCACCTTATCGGTAAGGATATCATCAGATTCCATACAATTTACTGGCCAATATTCCTTATGGCACTTGGTGAGCCACTTCCTAAGCAGGTATTTGGACATCCATGGTTATTACAGAATGACGGTAAGATGAGTAAGTCTAAGGGGAATGTTATCTATGCAGATGACCTTGTAGACCTCTTCGGAGTTGACGCTGTACGTTACTTCGTTCTTCATGAGATGCCATTTGAGAATGATGGTGTTATCTCTTGGGAACTTATGGTTGAGCGTATGAACTCAGACCTTGCCAACACACTTGGAAACCTTGTAAACAGAACAATTGCAATGTCTAACAAGTATTTTGGCGGAGTTGTTAATAAGACTGGCGTAGAGGATGCTGCAATTGACGGTGACCTTAAGGCAGTTGTAACAGCAACAAGAGATAAGGTTCAGGCAAAGATGGCTACACTTCATGTGGCAGATGCTATTACAGAGGTATTCACACTCTTTAAGAGATGTAACAAATATATTGATGAGACAATGCCTTGGGCTCTCGCAAAGGATGAGGCACAGCAGGACAGATTAGCAGAAGTTCTCTACAACCTTGTTGAGAGTATTACAATCGGCGCTAATCTTCTTAAGTCATTCATGCCAGAGACTACAGATAAGATTCTTGCACAGCTTTACCCAGCTAATCCAGAGGCAGGAGTAAGAGACTTTGACGACCTTGCTACATTTGGCTTAAGAGAAACAGGACTTAAGGTTACAGAGACTCCAGAGATTCTTTTTGCAAGACTTGACTTCGAGAAGGACCTTAAGGAAAAGGTTGAGGCTATTCAGGAAGCACAGAAGAAGGCTAATGGTGTTACAGAATATCCACAGGTTGAAGTTAAGCCTGAGATTACATTTGATGATTTTGAAAAGGTTCAGTTCAGAGTTGCCAAGGTTCTTACATGTGAAGCTGTTAAGAAGACAAAGCTTCTTAAGTTCGAGCTTCAGATTGGTGATGAGAAGAGAACTATTGTGTCTGGTATCCAGAAGTACTATAAGCCAGAGGAGCTTATTGGTAAGAAGTTAGTTGTATGTACTAACTTAAAGCCAAGAAAGATCTGTGGTATTGAGTCACAGGGAATGATTATCTCAGCATGGGATGATAAGGATAACTTATCAGTTCTTACACTTGAGAAGGATATTATTGAAGGCGCAGAGATTGGCTGATAGATATGAAGATATTTGAAACTCATGCTCATTATGATGATGAAAGATTTGATGAGGACAGAGATGAACTTATAAGCAGCATGCTTAGTGATACAGGGGAGCTTGATTACATTGTTAATGTGGGTGCAAGCCGTCAGGGCTGTGAGGCTTCCCTTGCACTTGCTGCACAGTATGAAAAGGTATATGCAGCGATTGGTTTCCATCCAGAAGATATTGTAAGATTGAAAGAATCGGACATTGAATGGCTGGAAAACATGCTTAATGAATCTAAGGCAAGAAAGATTGTTGCACTTGGAGAAATCGGACTTGATTACTATTACGTGTCAGATGATGCAGATATGGCGGCGGCTGAAAAGAAACAGCAGCGTGAATGGTTTGCAGCACAGATGGATGTAGCGTACCGCACACACATGCCGGTAATGATTCATTCAAGAGATGCATGTCAGGATACAATCGACATATTAAAGAGTAATCACGGACAGGATACAGGCGGAATAATCCACTGTTATTCATACAGTAAGGAAGCAGCAAGAGATTTTCTTAATATGGGCTTCTCTATAGGAATCGGCGGAGTTCTTACATTTAAGAATGCCAAGAAGCTTGTGGAAGCAGCCGCGTATATACCGATGGATAGAATTGTTCTTGAGACAGACAGTCCATATATGGCACCTGAGCCTAACAGAGGTAAAAGAAACGACAGCCGCAATATAAAATATGTTGCAGAAAAGCTGGCGCAGATTAAAGGGCTTGATACGCAGGAGGTTATTGATGTTACTAACCAGAATGCGAGAAAGCTGCTTTTTGGGGAGTAAGGTTTCGAGGACTTTGCCGGCAGGACAGCCCTTTTCTTGTGTAAACTGGGTGAAAACCTATAAATTATAATAAAACTGCTATTTAGTAGGTCTTTTAACATGGTTTTTATTGATAAAGCCATGAAAACACCTACTAAATAGCAGTTTTTTTGTTGTTGTATAGGTCTTTAGTGTAGAAAAAACTTGTATCACATCAATTTTACTAAGAAAAATACCTACTAAAGCAGTGAAAATGCGACTACTTATAGGTATCATGTTATTTAGCACAGCAGGTTGCTAAGCTGTGTAAACTGCTCAAGTGAAAGGGCTTCGCCGCGGATAGTAAGCGGAAGTCCCATAGTTTCTAATGCGGTGGTAAGAGCTTCTTTAGTGATGCCGATTCCGGAATTGCCGACACTGTTAAGCATAGTCTTTCGGCGCTGGTTAAATGATGCTCTTATTATCTTGAACATAAGATGTTCATTTTTAACATCAACAGGTGGTGTTTTGAAGCGCTCAAGACGGATAACCGCTGAATCAACATTAGGACGAGGCATGAAGCAGCTAGCAGGCACATTAAGCACAACCTTAGGCCTGGCGTAGAACTGTACAGCAAGCGAAAGCGCGCCATAATCCTTAGTTCCCGGACCGCACTGCATACGGTCAGCTACTTCTTTCTGAACCATGATGGTTATACTGTCTAATGGTACATGGCTCTCAAAAAGTCCCATAATAATAGGTGTTGTTATATAGTATGGAAGGTTGGCAACAACCTTGATTGGTCTGCCTTCATTCTTCTCATCTGCAAGCTTCTTGATATCAAGCTTTAAGATATCTTCATTGATTACTGTTACATTGTCATAATAAGAAAGTGTGTCCTCTGTAAGGATAGGAATAAGCTTCTTATCAATCTCAACGGCAACAACTTCTCTGGCATTCTCACACAGAATTTGAGTCATTGTTCCGATTCCAGGGCCGACTTCAACAACGAAATCGTCTTTCGTAACGCCTGCTTCACGGACGATTTTCTCAACAACATTTTCATCTATAAGAAAGTTCTGACCGAACTTTTTCTTGAAATCAAAACCATATCTGTTAAGCACGGCAATCGTGTTAGTTGGGTTGCCGAGGTGCATAACATTATTATATTTATTATCGCTCATATTGCCTCCAATCTATAAGAATAATGTTATGAAACTTAATAAAAAATGTCAAGAAAAACAGCCGGCATGTTACTGTCACTGGGAAATTTTCGGAATAATCTACAGAAATCTGGCATAAGGTGCATAAGAGAATTAATTATGGCGGAGGTTTATTGTGGATTATCAGCGTCTTGTTTCATACATATATTCATATCCGGAGGGAGTAAAGGGGAGAAATGTAGGATTTGCAAAGGCATTAGTTCATCAGGGGCAGTTCAAGTTAAGCATCAGTTTAAGAGGTGTTAAAACAGACAGTCCGGAAATGTTTGGAATATATATGATGGTTACTGACAGCGGCTACAGGCTTATAAAGCTGGGCGAATGTCTTGTAAAAATGGGACAGATGGAATACAGTGGAATATTCAATCCTGATAATATCAATGAAACCGGTTATGGATTTAAGGATATATGCGGGCTTGCGGTTGCAAGGGAGGATGCAAGATATGATTGTATGATGTCTATGTGGAAGGATGAGGACGTAACTCCTGACATGCTTGTGTTCTCAGGAATGGATGCAAAGAAGCAGGTCGAAGCCGGAATTGTTATAAAAGAGCGTATGAGACAGAGTGAAGAGAAAGAGCGGGGACAGCAAATGTCAGAGTCTGTTCTGGCAGAATCGTTAAGGTCAGAACCGGTCAGGCCGGAGTTGGCAGAATCGCAGATGGCTCAGGCAGAACCTACTGTGTCAGTTGGCAGACCGCAGACAGTTCAGTCAAAGCAGACCGAAGCATACAGACCGCAGACAGGTGTGACTGCGGAAAGCGTAAACGAAAGTGACATATCCACAGAAGATATAAAGGCTGCCGGAGCAGTAGCTAAAATACCTGCGGAAACACAACATTTGCAGAAAAAAGCACACAGAGCCGATGCAACGCAGACGGATCCTTTTGAAAAGCTTTTTGTGCGGGCCGATTATATAGACGCATTTGACGATGATTACTTCTATGATTGTATAGAAGTGTCGCCAGAGAAGTTAAAGTGTCTTAACCAGAATGAAATTGATATCACGGGGAACAGCTTCCTGCTGCATGGTTATTATAATTTCAGGCACATACTTTTTGGAAGAGTGCGCGATAACCTTGATAATACTAAATATTTCATAGGCGTTCCGGGAATGTACTGCAACCGTGAACGCTACATGGCTTCAATGTTTGGCTTTAATAATTTTAAAAAGAGTCACAGGAGTGACTATGCCAATCCATATTTTGGATACTGGTATCAGGAAATATAGACGAATCTTAAATGATCCTGCCATGAGCCGTTAAGCTTTACATATGAATAGGCAGTTCCTTCGGATATAAAGCCAAGAGATTTGACAAGATTAATAGAGGAGGTGTTGTCAGGGTGAATGTAAGCTTCAATCCTGTGCATCTCCTTTTCGTGTGTAAGAATCTCAAGCATATGTTTAACCATAAGGCTTCCAAGTCCTAACTTACGGTAATTCTTATCAATCTTATATCCTATCCGGCATGAACGGTTAATGCTTGTAACACCAAAAAAAGATACAGAGCCGAGAATTTCACCGGGCATGTCGTCAGAGAAAAGAAAGAATCTTCCGAATTCACCCTTTAGCAAAGCAGCATATTCGGCTTTAAGTGTGGCTGTAATATATTCTGTTGTATAGAAATTATCAGGCTTGGCAGCTTCGTATCTGTCGAATTCCTCACGGTTACGGCTGTAAAATTCAAGTACTTTTCCTGCAAATGTTTCATCAAGTACTTTAAGCTTCATGCCTTCAAAAGTGTATTCAAATTTCATAATCATTCTCCATCAGTAGTGACAGTAGTATTCTTTTTCTTGCTTTTACGCAGCTCCTTAAAAAATGTTGTAAGCATTTCTGAACATTCTTCTTCACATACACCTTTAGTAATCTCACACTGGTGATTAAATGTGGGAATCTGTAAAATATTAAGTATAGAACCGGCACAGCCTGCTTTTGGATTCATTGAGCCAATAACAACTCTTGGAATTCTTGCCTGAACAATAGCACCTGCGCACATCTGGCAAGGCTCAAGCGTAACATATAAAGTGCAGTCCTCAAGCCTCCAGTCACCCATATATCTGCTGGCTTTCTTTATCGCAGTAATCTCGGCATGACCGAGAGAGGTCTTATCTGTATTGCGTCGGTTGTAACCTCTTCCGATAACCTTCCCCTCATACACAATCACACAGCCGATAGGCACTTCATTGAGTTTATAAGCCTTCTTAGCCTGTGTGATTGCCTGTTTCATATATCTGTAATCATCTTTTTCAAAATCCAACTGAGTATTCTCCTCTAAACTATTCTCCACTAGATTATCCTCCGCAAAATATTATAAAAATTTTAACTTTTTTGTGAAAATGCGTCAACTTATCAGGAACATTTTTCGTATTAATAATAAAAGGAGGGAACGCGTGTAGAATTATGATTGCACTGGCACAGATTAGTAGTATAATGATTATATCAGTAGGCAGTATCGGAGTTATAAAAAGTCTTATACTTCATACATCCGTAGGACAATTCATGATTGTGCGCTATATGACAGAGCTGGTATGCGAGCTTGTAATTATGCTGGTTATGATGAAGGTTGGAAAATCATTAGGAAAGAGAAGGTACAGGGTATGAAATTAGAGGTAAGGAATTTAAAGAAAACTTATGGTACAGTTCAGGCACTGAAGGGGATTAATTATACATTTACACCGGGAGTATATGGTATTCTTGGTGCTAATGGAGCAGGAAAGAGTACTATGATTAATCTTATCACTGATAATGTATCAAGAGACAAAATGAATGGTGGAAGTATTCTTTTTGGAGAGGACAGTGCCGAGGAAGATATATTAAAGCTTGGCAAACAGTTCAGGGGTCTGGTTGGATACATGCCGCAGCAACAGGGTTTTTATGAAGATTTTTCGCCTAAAGCATTTCTTAAATATATGGCAGAGATTAAGGGTGTTAAGAAGATTAAGACTACTGATGAGAATGGCAATGAGGTTGTTAAGACGGTCAACCAGCAGATTGATGAACTGCTTGAGGTAGTTAATCTTACGAAGGTTGCATATAAAAAGATTGGAGGATTTTCAGGAGGAATGAAGCAGAGAGTGCTGCTTGCACAGGCACTTCTTGGTAATCCTAAGATTCTTATACTTGATGAGCCGACAGCAGGACTTGACCCTAAAGAGAGAATCTCAATAAGAAACTATATTGCAGAGCTGTCTAAGGACAAGATAATTCTTTTCGCAACTCATGTTGTAAGTGATATTGAATGTATTGCTGATAAAGTACTTCTTCTAAAGAGTGGAGAGATAATTGCGACAGGAACACCTGTTGAGCTTATTGAAAGCATGGCTGGAAAAGTCGGTGAGATAACATGCACGCTTGACGAGGTCGGCGAGCTGCAGAAGGAATACAAGATTGGCAATATCAGACAGAGAAAGAACGGTCTTGCATTAAGAGTTGTAGGTGATGAGCTGCCAGAAGAAGCAGTAAAAGTTGGAGATAATATTGACCTTGAGGATGTATATCTGTATTATTTTGAGTAGATTATCAGCGTATGAGATAATCAAAATATTGGAATATCAGATTATGATATAGTCGGAATAACGGAATATCAGATTGTCAGGGAGAAATATCATGGAACTTATTAAAGGAAGACCTGCCGATGAAACAGGAAGATTAGAAAAAGAAATCAGAGTATATGATTTGTTGGATAAGCTTGGAATGGAATATTACAGAACAGACCATGAGCCTGCTACAACAATGGAAGTGTGTAATGACATAGATAAGATTCTGGACACACTTATATGTAAGAATCTTTTCTTATGTAACAGACAGAAGACGAATTTTTATATGCTTATGATGCCGGGTGACAAGCCATTTAAGACAAAGGATCTGAGCAAGCAGATTAATTCAGCGCGACTTTCATTTGCAGATGAATCATATATGGAGGAATTCCTTGATATAACACCAGGTTCGGTATCTATAATGGGACTTATGAATGATACGGATAACCATGTGCAGTTACTGATGGATAAGGAAGTGCTTGAGGGAGAATCTCTCGGATGTCATCCTTGCATTAATACATCGAGTCTTAAGTTAAAGACTAAGGAAGTGATGGAGAAATTCCTTCCGGCTGTTCATCATGAGGCGGTGATAGTTGAGCTGCCTAGGTATGAAGAATCTAAGGATGAAGAAAAGTAATAATATGTAGAGATATGTTTAGGGTAATATGTATGAAATAATATGTGTAAGGCAGCTTCTGCGTGGATTGTGGAGGCTGTCTTTTTTTGTCAATGCTTCACACCTTGACAACAGGCATATATAACAAGTATAATTGAAATACCGTGCAGCCGGGGTAGTAGCGGCACCTTGAACCTGCAATCCGCTATAGCAGGGGTGATGTTCGGCAGAGGGCTGATGTTTATGGAGCAGCCCGGTGTAAGTGGTGTTGACATTTGGGTCTTTCACGACGGAAATCCACGAACCATGTCAGGTCAGGAATGAAGCAGCATTAAGTGGAAGCTTCCGGGTGTTGAAAGGGTGCCTGGATCGAGCTAACTGCATCGGTAACGTCTGTGGACAGAAGTTCGAAGCCGGACGCACGGCTTTTGTTATTAAAATGTTACTCGTCGCAGCTGATTTAGGAATGTCAGGCAGATTCGTCATGCTTGCATGTAAGAAGCTGTATGATATTCCTAAATTATCCTGCGAAGCAGGAACTTAACCGACATAAGTAAAACATAAGCTGCGAAGCAGCGACAGACGCCGGAGGCGGATGGTTTTACGCATGAGGTTAAGGGCTGCGAAAGTAGATACAGCGCAGAGGGAGGTAATCATGTCATATCAGGCCTTATACAGAAAATGGCGTCCAGACAATTTTAATGATGTCAAGGGACAGGATACAATAGTAACGACTCTGCGAAATCAGATTAATGCAGACAGGATAGGTCATGCATACCTGTTTTGCGGAACGAGAGGAACTGGTAAAACATCAGTTGCCAAGATATTTGCGAAGGCAGTTAACTGCGAGCATCCGGTTGACGGCAATCCTTGTGGGGAGTGTCCGACATGCAAAGCGATTGCAGCAGGAACAAGCATGAATGTAATAGAGATAGATGCGGCATCTAATAATGGTGTCGATAATATAAGACAGATAAGGGAAGAGGTCCAATATTCACCGACAGAGGGCAGATTTAAAGTCTATATAATCGATGAGGTTCATATGCTTTCTACAGGAGCGTTTAATGCATTGCTAAAAACACTGGAAGAACCTCCGGCATATGTAATATTTATACTGGCTACTACAGAGGTGGCGAGGATTCCTATTACTATCCTTTCAAGATGTCAGAGATATGACTTCCACAGGATAACAATAGAGACGATTGCTGACAGACTGTCAGAACTTATGAAGGCAGAGGGGCTGACCGTAGAAGATAAGGCTATAAAATATGTTGCTAAAGCAGCAGACGGTTCTATGCGTGACGCATTAAGCCTGTTAGACCAGTGTCTGGCATTCTATTTGGGAAAGGACCTTAAGTATGAAAATGTACTTGAAGTTCTTGGAGCAGTTGACACAGCGGTATTCAGTAAAATGCTTTCAACGATCCTGTCAGGGGAGGTTGCTGTATGCATGTCACTGATGGAAGATCTAATAATGCAGGGAAGAGATTTGTCGCAGTTTGTTACAGACTTTATATGGTATCTGAGGAATCTGCTTCTTATTAAGACAACTAAAGATGCAGACAGAATAGAAGATGTAATAGAAGTATCAAGGGATAATCTTGAGGATTTGAAGAAAGACGCACAAAATGTTGATATAGATACACTTATGTATTATATAAGAGTGTTGTCAGAGTTATCGAATGACCTTAAATTCTCTACACAGAAGAGAGTTAAAACAGAAATAACATTTATAAAGCTGATGCGTCCTGCAATGGATAACAGTCATGATATCGGCGATGTTGTAAGCCGTGTAACGATGCTTGAAGGACAGTTACAGAAAGTCCATGATGATATTAAAAGTGGCAAATTAGTTAGCGCGGCAGCAGGTGCTGCGGGTGGTCAGGCAGCGGCAGTGCAGCAAGCACCAAAGAAGCCTGTAGTAAAGCGTGTATATGACGCTGTTCCAGAAGATGTTAAGGCAATTGCGGCAGGCTGGAAGGATATCGTTGCAACGATAGATGATCCGGTTAATCAGACATTTTTACAAACTGCACATGTTACATTAGCAGAAGATGGAATTAGTCTTGAAATTATGGTAGAATCACTTAGTGCCTATAATTCACTCAGCAGACAGGAAGTTATGGAGAGCATAGAGAATGTCATTGAGGAAAGAACAGGAGTAAGGGTTTCAATTAAAGTGACTAAGCTTAACGATGATGAGGATTTCCACAGCAGATTTGTGGATCTTAAGGAACTCGTAGGCATAGATATAGAAGTAGATGATAAGGAGGAACTTATATAATGGCTAAAAGAGGTGGTTTTCCAGGAGGAATGCCTGGTAATATGAATAATCTGATGAAGCAGGCACAGAGAATGCAGCGTCAGATGGAAGAGCAGCAGGCAGAGCTTGAGAATAAGGAATTCAGCGCTACAGCAGGCGGCGGAGTAGTTGAGGTAACTGTTACAGGTAAGAGAGAAGTATCTAAGGTTAAGATTGATCCTGAAGCAGTTGATCCGGATGATGTAGAGATGCTTGAGGACTTAATTGTGGCAGCTACTAATGAAGCTTTAAGAAAATGCGAAGAAGAGTCACAGGCACAGATGGCTAAGATTACTGGAGGACTTGGAGGATTAGGCGGAGGCTTATTCTAATGGACATCTACAGTGGTCATATAAACAGATTAATTGAAGAATTGTCGAGATTACCAGGGGTTGGGGCGAAGAGTGCCCAGCGCCTGGCATTTCACATTATAAACATGCCTGAGTCTGAAGTTAAGAGCCTTGCAGATACAATGATTGATGCAAAGCAGCATATCCACTACTGTAAGGAGTGTTTTACACTTACAGATGAAGAACTTTGTCCAATATGCCGAGACCAGAAAAGAGATCATAAGACTATTATGGTAGTAGAACAGACAAGAGATATGGCGGCATATGAAAAGACAGGAAAGTATGAGGGGGTATATCATGTCCTTCATGGTGCAATAAGCCCGATGCTTGGAATCGGACCAGCTGATATCAAGTTAAAGGAGCTTATGGTAAGACTTCAGGGAGATGTTAATGAGGTTATCATTGCAACCAATTCTAATCTTGAGGGTGAGACAACAGCAATGTACATAAGCAAAATGATAAAGCCAACAGGAATTAAAGTGACAAGAATTGCAAGCGGAGTACCTGTAGGCGGGGATCTTGAATATATCGATGAGGTTACACTTTTAAGAGCGTTAGATGGAAGAACCGAGCTTTAACATTCGGATAAGAACTGGTGTTTAAGATCAAGATAAAAAGCTGAGTTGCAGGATTAGTGCCTGAGCGCACCAGACACTAATCAATATGTGTAAAATGCGTGCGCAGAAATGAAGAATACTATGGCAGAGAATATGACAGGTGATATCATATCGGATCACCGTGAGCGAATGCTTAATCTGAAGAAATATTATCCATTCTTCAGATTAATAGATACATCATTTTCTAATTTCAAGGACGGCAAGTACGAAATCCTTGATATGGGCTATATAGTTATGGCAGTTCTCCGTTTCTTTATAGAGGAGAATAACTTTAAGGAAAAAGATGTTACATATCCCGAATATCTTGATTTCTTAAGGCTGATACTTAAGAGAGATTTCGGGCTTGATTTGAATGAACAGGACAGCAAAGATATTGCTGATTATATATTTGACAAGATAAAGAATGATGGCAGACCATTTGAATTCTCGTATTTTGACCCGGTGGACAGGAAAAAGAGAGTCTCAAGAATGAAGATAATCGAGAGTTCGATAAGGGACAATACCGTGTGGTATTCGATAAGTCCGGATGCTATTGAATTCTATCTTGATACCAAGGAAATCAAGGACGAGAGCAGGATAAGCGTATCCCAGCTCCTTCTTGAAAAAATGATTAATTCACAGAACTTCCGTGGCGGAGTTGAAGTCGTTGAAAGAATCAACGAAGAGGTCAACCGTCTTAAGTTAAAGAAGAATGAGGTCATGACAATACTGTCGGGTGATGTATTTGCAGGAATAGAGGCTTATGAGGAATTCGTCAAAACAGGAATGAAATGGTTTGATGATGAGGAAAAGCTTTTTAAGAAGAACCGTGACCTTATTGCGAAATCAATCGAGAAGCTTAATGCGTCAGGCAGCACAGGCGAAGGCTATTACAGGACGATGAACGAGATATACAGCCTTGAGACACAGCTTAAGCAGGCGATGAACAGGCACAGTGAGCTGTTAAAGGATTGTACAGAAATGCAGAAAATGACCGATGATGCAATAAGACGCGCAAAGCTTGGCAGATTAAGAAGCCATATGGATTTCACATCGGCACTTTCAGATATGATTAAGAGGGACAATGCAGATATATTAGTCACAATGTTAAGTCCGCTTCTAAAGCCGAACATAAGAAAGACATTTGACCTGATAAGCATTGATGACGCGCTTATGGTGAAGCCTCCAAGATATGAGGAGAAAGAACTTATAAGCAATGAAAGACCGGAAGATATCGAGTTTGAAGATGAGATTGAGGAGAAGAGAATTAAGGATAATTACATATTCCTTATGAAAAATCTTGTTGCGTGTTTGAAAAAATCGGATATTATAACTCTCGGTCAGTTTGCAGACGCAATGAAGAGAGCGTATGGAGAGCAGGTTTTAAGAAATGCGGATTTTTTCTCTTTCTTTGTCAATCTGTGTCAGAAGGATGAATACCAGCTTGGCGGTGATGCAGGGGAAGATACATTTCTTGATGCATACTTAGAGGAAGGCTTTAAGGATTCGGAAAGCTTTACATTTGTAATAAGAAAAGGGCTTGACGGTCAGGTTACATTGTCGGATAACTGCGTGATGGCAGATGTTGAATTTGTACGAAAGGAAGCACATGGAGAATAGAAATCTAGATAAGGCGCTGGACATAGTTTCTAAGCTTATCACAGGGGAAAATGTGTCTGAGAGGGGCGCAAATGCGGCTCTTTATCAGGAATACAATAATAACGCAGAAGTGTATGACATCGTTCATATGTCTTTAAAGAAATTTAATCTTAACATATACGAATATAATAACGGATTGTATGTGAGCGCAGGTGATAACAACAAGGTGTTCGGATATTCCAATGAGGAATTAAGGAATGTGCTTGGCTTAAGGGTTAATAAAGAGTTATATCTTGCGTATTTCATAATCTACAACATAATAACAGAGTTTTATTCAGACACGATGAGTTCTACTTATGCAGAATTCATAAGGGTAGAGGATATCATTAAAAATGTTGATAAGACAACAGGCGGTATTGTCGATAAGAGTGCAGGGCTTGTGCTTGATGAGGTTGAGGAGAACAGCTTTAAGCAGATAGCACTTACATGGGATGAGCTGCCGGTTACAACAGTAGAGGATCAGACAGGAGCGAGGGCAGCAAGAAATTCCAAGTCGGGAATGGTAAAGCTTGTGCTTAATTTCTGTGTTGCGCAGGAACTTTTAGTTGAGAGTCAGGACAGATATTATCCGACAGACCGATTCAGAAGTCTTATAGAGAATTATTTTGATGATTACAGAGGACGATTTGCCGAGCTTATGAATGGAGGAAGAGATGCCGCAGATTAACAGAATCAGAGTTAATAATGTTAAATATAATTTCGGTACACAGGTGTATGACGATTTTGTAATGCGCTTCAACTGCCAGAATACCATATATGACCTTGCCAATGGTGGTGGTAAGAGTCTGCTTATGCTGCTTCTTATGCAGAATATGCTTCCTAACTGCACACTTGATGACAAGCAGCCTATTGAGAAGCTTTTCAGACAGGGAAGCGGTAATACATGTATTCATTCTTTAGTAGAGTGGAAGTTAGACCCATGCTATCAGAAGGATGGATTCAGGTTCATGACTACAGGTTTCTGTGCAAGAAAGGGCAGAGGCACAGAGGATGAGACACAGGATGGACAGGAGCAGACGACATCTTCTGCCAGTGTTGAATACTTTAATTACTGCATATTCTACAGAGAATTCGGGGACAATGACATTAAGAATCTTCCGCTTGTAAATAACGGGGAGAGAATTACATATAACGGACTTAAGGCTTACCTTCGTGAACTTGAGAAGAGTGAGTACAAATATATTGTTAAAATATTTGACAGAAAAGGCGATTATCAGAGTTTTATAAGTAATTACGGAATATATGAGAGTGCATGGGAAATTGTCCGTGGAATTAACAAGACAGAGGGTCATGTAAGAACATATTTCGAGTCAAATTATAAGACAAGCCGTAAGGTTGTGGAGGATCTGCTTATAGAGGAGATTATCCAGAAATCCTTCAATAACAAGCTGTCAGTTGATAATGATGAGGGCATGATGGCACAGACTCTTATGGATATCAAGGACAAGTTAGTGGAGCTTTCCAAGAAACATTCACAGCTTGGAGCATATGACAGCCAGATTGCAGCTATCGACAGTTTTAAGGAATATTTGTCGACATACGAAGCATTTTATAACAGAAAAGAAGAGATAGAGAAGCAGCTTTATGACCTGCTTCTTGTTGCCATGAGCGAAAGTGACAAGAAGGATAAGGAACTTAAAAGTCAGGATGACCTTATCACTAAAATGCATGACGAGCTGGCACATGAGAAGGAAGCCATAGCAGTTGCAGAGGTTATGTCTGAAAAGAATTCAATGGCGGGCGTTGAAAGTCTGGTTAAGGAGACAAGAAAGACACTTGAACTTAAGAACGCAGCAATTGCGGAGGCGAGAGGAAAGCTTTCTTTAATGGAATCTGCCAATGATTATAAGGATTATGCAGAATATGAGAAATCCTACAAGGGATTACAGGTTGCCATTGAGAACAGATTAAGAGAAGACACTGACATAACAGCGGAGTTAAAGATACTTGCAGCAGGCTACAGAAAGTTCTATGAGACAGAATCAGGCAGATTAAAGGAAAAGCTTGATATAGCTGTCAACCGTGTTAAGGCGCTTGAGGTCAAGTTGTCAGAGACTAAGGACAACCTTAGAAATGCTGATAAGGAAGCGGCAGGTCTTGGCAGTCTTTCTGATAATCTTGAGAATGAGATACAGGAATTACAGGCACAGCTTGGAGCATCTTTATCAGAGGCGGGAACTGTTGTATGTGAAAATGCATCTGAAGAATATGATAAGTCATTCAGGGATAAAGAACTGTTAAAGAATGACGAAGCAAGAATGTCCGAAAAATTCAATGATATACAGCAGCAGTTAATGTCACTTAATGAGACAATATCAGCTAATAAGGCACTTATTGATATATTTACAGAGCAGTCAGAAGAACTTAAAAAGGCTGATGAAGCCGGAAGTGCTGATACAGAGCGCATGGATAAAATCCGTGAAATATATAATGCAGATAATGATGAGGCAATGCTTTCAGTTATTCTTGAGACTTACCAGAAGATGCGTAGTGAATATACAGAGGAATGTAAGTCGGCAGCAGAGCTTGAGAGCTTTATTGACAATGCAAGAAAGGGAACATACATCTGTAAGAGTCCTGAAAGGGACAGACTTAAGGAATATCTTGAGAGCCAGTATGGTTCAGATGTAGTTGAGGGACATGAGTGGTTTGCGGCACTTAATCCGGGGCAGAAGAGAGATGTATTAAAGAGAACACCTTTCGTTGAGTATGCATTTGTAATAAAGAATGATTTCGAAAGAATTAAAGCGGATGAGATGCTTAAGGATTTCGGAAGAGGTGCGGCAGCCTATCCTGTTATAAGTGAACAGGTGCTTATCGATACCAAGTTAGAGATTAACAAAGACCTGATTGTGTTTGCATTAAAGGATATGTCATTTCTTCGTGATGATGCAAGACTTGAGACACAGATTAAGCTTGCACAGGAGGAGCTTGAATCACATAAGGCACAGGCAGGAAAGCTGTCAGACAGAATAGAGCTTGTGTGGGATGATTATACATTTGCACTTGTATATAACGCTAAGGCTGATAAGTCTGGTGCTTCTGAGGCAGAGGCAGTCAGATTAAAGATTGCTGACAGCGAGGCGGGAATTATTGAAGCACAGAAGAAGAGAAGTGCATTAAACGAAGCAAAGGAACAGCTTACAGGTCAGCTTTCACAGACAAGGGCTGACATTGAAGAAAAAGAAAATTCATGCAGGCTTCTTTCACAGATTATTGAGATGAATTCTTCTATAGATAAGAAGTATGAGAAGTTAAAGGGGCTTAAGGCAGACAGTGAAGCCGCAAGAAACCGTGTATACGAATATGAGGAAGCGGTATCTTCTGCAGGTGTTGAATATGAGGCTGCGAGGGATTTTGAGGACAGTACCAGAAAGGCTTATGAGAAAATAGTGAAGTCATGGGAGGAGCAGTATGCACCTTATTATGATGAAAATGTTTCAATAGAAACTGATGACGATACAAGCCGTCTTGATAAAGATGAAATCGAGAGCAGATTCACAGGCTTAAAGACTGCACTTTCACAGAAAAACAGTGATTTTTCAGATAAGCAGGCACTGATGAATCATTTGTCAGCTTCCATGAATAAATGCCGTGATGCAATAGAGTACAGAGGCTATATATTTGACGATATTAAGGCTAAGTATGAAGCTGGAGAGATTATTGCAGCAGGTTCGCAGCAGTTAAGAAATGCAAAGGACGCACTGAACAATCTTGTAGGTGCGAGTGATTCTGTAAGAGAGGAACTTGAGGCACAGGAGGCGCTTCTCAACAGGCTTGAGGGAAGTATCGCGCATGGTATTAACCAGATTGAGAATAATTATGGAAGCTTTAATGAATTCCCATGTGATGCACCGGAGGAGTTTATCACACAGCATAAGGCACTTATCAAGAAGTTAGAGGATAACACTAAGGTTCAGGAAAAGACACGCAGACAGATGTCAGATTCGTTAAAGGATATTCTTGTATGCAGAAAAGACCTTGAAAGAATCGTGTCTGACGCAGGCATGCAGATTCCAGAGGAGTTCCGTCCGGAAGATGTGGCAGGAATAACAGCTAATCTTACTGAATATGAGGCTGTTCATAAGGAATATGCTTCAATTAACAGGTTGGAGTATAAGAAGGTTGATGAATTTAACAAGAATAAAACTAAGCTTATTGACCTGCTTAACGGCTTCAATGCGGTTGAACTTGCTGATGAAGTAAGGATATCACTGAATGTTCCTGAAAATGTGGCAAAGACCAGAAGCATGATTGAATCGTTAAATGAGACGAACACATTTATACAGTTAGAAAAAGACCGTGTTGCCAAGGGCATAGAGGATATGCAGATGATTAAGGATAACTTCGAGAACCGTTGTATCCAGACATGCAGCAACATAAAGACAGAGCTTGACCGTCTGCCACAGTTGTCTAACATTAATCTTGACGGTGAACAGATTGCAATTATCAGTTTGCAGATTCCTTATATAAAGGAAGAACTTTACAAGGAAAAAATGTCTGAATATATTGATGAAACTGTATTTATGGCGGAAAGTTTTAAGGAGCAGGCAGAAAGACTTAAGTATATAAGAAACAGACTTTCATGGAAGAGACTTTTCTCTGTTATTGTCACAGACATGAATTCAATCAGAATTAATCTGTACAAGAGAGAAAGAATCAAGGACCAGAGCCGCTACTTAAGATATGAAGAGGCAGTTGGTTCAACAGGACAGTCACAGGGTATATATATCCAGTTCCTTATTGCGATTATCAATTACATTTCTAATATGAATTCATCAGGCAATGAAGGTGTTGAAGGAAAAACTATATTTATAGATAATCCATTTGGTGCGGCTAAGGATATATACATATGGGAGCCGATATTCAAGCTGCTTGCTACTAACCATGTACAGCTTATTGTTCCGGCAAGAGGTGCAACTCCTGCTATTACAGGACGATTCGATGTCAATTATATACTTGGACAGAAGCTTGTTGATTCAAGGCAGCAGACTGTGGTTGTTGATTATTACAGCAGTACTAAGGAAACAGAGCTTGAATATACAAGAATGGATTATGAACAGGCTACATTTGATTTTTTGTAACAAATTTGTAACAATTCTGTGAACTCGGTTTACAATAAACTTGGGCTGTGCTAAACTTTAATGAGTTGTAAAATACGACAATTAAATCAATTATAACATTCAGTAAGCACAGGAATGAGGAATATATAACCATGAATAAATACGAATTAGGAATTAAGATAGACCAGATTAAGAAACTGGCTGCTAAGAAGGATTATGCTGAAGCTGCCGCTATTGCAAAGGAACTTAACTGGTCTAAGGTAAAGGACTGGCAGTCACTTGCTACTGCAATCAATGTGCAGGAAGCAGTTGGCGATTATGAAGAAGCAAGAGATATGGCTATTCTTGCTTACAACAGAAATCTTGGCGGAAGGAAGCTTGTATATAAGCTTACAGAATTTTTCATTAAGGTTGGTGATTTTGAAAATGCCAATGAACTTTATGAAGAATATAGCAGGACTTCACAGCATGATGTGAGCAGATTTATCCTTTTATATGATTTAAGAAAAGCACAGAATGCATCAGATAATGAACTTGTAGGAATATTAGAGGATTACAGGGATCATGAAATTGATGAAAAATATATGTATGAGTTGGCAGTTCTTTATTATAAGACTGGAAGAAAAGAAGAGTGTGTCAAGACATGTGATAACATTGTCCTGTGGTTCCAGGATGGAAGATATGTTGAGAAGGCAGTACAGTTAAAGGAGAAACTTGGAGTCGTTCTTACTAAGACACAGAAGGGTATCTTAGAGGATGTAAAGAAGAGAAAGGATGACATTGAGGCTACTAAGGAAGAACTTTTTGCTAAACAGAAGGCATTGATAGATCTTAAGAGAGATGATGTTGAGGATGTTTTCAGGGAAGAGGAAGAAGATGAGGCTGAAGAAAATGATGATAAGGAAGATATTCCTGAACAGCCAGTAATTGGAAAGAAAACATCTACTAAGGCAAAAGAAGTTCATTTGAATGTGCCAGAATATGACAGGGAGAAGGAAGAGGGACCTCTTTCAATGGACCTTGTCCAGAATGACCAGAATAGCGAGATTAAGGATTTCATAATGAAAGCCTTAAATAAATCAGATAAAGCAGAGGCTGATAACCAGCAGACTGTATCTGCACGTAAGATAGAGACACCACAGGTAGAAAAGCCTGAAGTGCAGGAAACTATGACAGAGGATGGTGAGAAATCATTTTCTAATGAAATTAACAAGGCTAATCTTTCATTAAAGGAACTTATCGCAAATGCAAAGCAGAAGCTTGAAAATAATTATGATAAGATTAATAAAGAAGATGAAGCCGAGCAGAGAAGAGAAGCAGAGGCTCGTATTAATGAGAAGGCAAAGAACATTGATATTAATGTTCCGGTTCCGGATTACAGCCTTTATGATACAAAAAATCTTCAGGAAGAACTTGCTGCTAACATGAGCAATCTGTTCAAAGCTGATGAAGAAGATGAGGATGTTAAGACATTTGTACCATCTTCAAAGCGTCAGGAAGAAAAGCAGGAAGAGAAAGAGCCTGTTAAGGAAACTGCTTCAGTAGTATCTGTGAATACTGATATTGCTGATGAAGCTGAAAATACTGAAACATCAGATGATGATGACCAGATTGAAGGCCAGATGGATATAACAGAATGGATGCAGTCTGTCAGGGAAGAGAAATACGGTAAGCAGGACACAAGAGAATTTTCAAAATCAGAACTTGAAAGATATCTTGACGAGAAAGAAGAAAAGAGTGCTGCTTATGAGAAGATGGTTGAGCGTAAAAAAGCGGAGGCTCTGGCAGCAGGCAAAGAGATTGATAAAGCGGAAGCAAAACAGGTTGCTCTTGCACAGATGGCGGTTGATTCAGCAAGAATGGATTTAGCTATCAGAACAGGTAAGGCTGCTGCAAGATTAGAGCAGGAAGCAGCAAAGACTGCCGAAGCAGTATCTGAGAAGGCACAGGTTAAGGATGAGGAGCCAAGTGTAGAAATTCCTTTGGTTACGGCACAGATTCCAACAGTTTCAGAATCTATGATTTCAGATATTAATTCAATGATGAATGAAGATAATAATAAAGAAGGTGAAGAGGCTGTTGCCCAGCAAGAGGCAGCTGCGGGCGTTGAGCCAGAAGAAACAGTTCCATTTACTAGACAGAACAGACAGCCGGAGAGTATGGAAGAATATAATACAGACAACGATGAAGTCGAAGAAGAAAAAGATAAGAAGCTTACAGGAGAGCTTGCCAAGATATTCAGAAAGTACAGGGATATGCCAGGACTTGAGGAGCAGCTTGTTGATTTATTCGATACAATCGATGATGAGATGCAGATTAATACATCTAAAGTGGGCAATATTCTCATTTCTGGTAATTCAAGTTCAGATAAGACAGATCTGGCAAGAACAATTATAAGAGCAATCAATACATTATATCCTGATAAACAGAAAAAGATTGCCAAGACATCAGGAGAGAGTATAAACCAGCGCGGAATTGCAAAGGCTATGGGAAGACTTAAAGGTACTGCACTTATTGTAGAAGGCGCAGGAACAATCCAGCCTAAGAGAATTAACGAGCTTCTTAACTGTCTTGAGCAGGATACTGACAGAATGATAGTTATATTCGAAGATTCAGATACAGATATGAATGTACTGATTAACTTTAATCCTGAATTAACTAACACATTTAATCACAGAATTATTCTTAAGCAGTATACAGTTAATGAGCTTGTTGAGATGGCAAAGAGATTTGCAAGAAAGAGACAGTATGAGGTTGACGATGATGCGTTACTTGAACTGTATCTTAAGATTGACAAACTCCATAATGTGAATGATAATATTAAACTTGATGATATCAAGGAAATTATCAATCAGGCAATTGTCAATTCTGAAAGAAGAGCATCAAGAAGATTCTTCGGCGGACTTAAGAAAAAGAGAAGCGAGAATGGTGATGTTATATTCTTGACAGAGGCAGATTTTAAAGACAGATAAATTTATATGCACAAATGTGCTTACACAGGGAGGAAAATATGACTAATATCGATGAAATGTCAATTAATGCAATCAGAGTATTGTCAGCAGATGCAATTCAGAAGGCTAATTCAGGACATCCTGGACTTCCACTTGGAACTGCACCTACAGCTTATGAATTATGGACTAACCATATGAATTACAATCCTGCTAATCCAAAATGGGAGAACAGAGACAGATTCGTTCTTTCAGGTGGACATGGTTCAATGCTTCTTTACTCATTGTTCCATTTACTTGGAATTGGCAATCTTTCTTTAGATGATGTAAAGAATTTCAGACAGATGGGCTCAAAGACACCAGGACATCCGGAATACGGCCACACAGTCGGAGTTGAAGCTACAACAGGACCTCTTGGACAGGGTATGGCTATGGCTGTTGGTATGGCTATGGCAGAAGCACATCTTGCATCTGTATTTAATAAGGATGGATACAATGTAGTTGACCATTACACATATGTACTTGGTGGAGACGGCTGTATGATGGAAGGTATTTCATCAGAATGTTTCTCACTTGCAGGAACATTAGGTCTTTCAAAGCTTATTGTATTCTATGATTCTAACAATATATCAATCGAAGGAAGCACAGATATTGCATTTACAGAAAATGTAATGAAGAGATTTGAAGCATTTGGCTTCCAGACAATCGAAGTTGCTGATGGCAATGATATCGAAGCTATCGGCAAGGCTATTGAAGAAGCCAAGGCAGATAAAGAAAGACCATCACTTATCAAGGTTAACACTATGATTGGATATGGCTGTCCTGCAAAGCAGGGTAAGGCAAGCGCACACGGCGAGCCTCTTGGCGTTGATAATGTCGCAGCACTTAAGGAAAATCTTAACTGGCCATGCAAGGGTGATTTTGAAGTACCACAGGAAGTATATGACCATTATAAAGAGATAGCTGCAAGAATGGCTAAGCCAGAAGAAGAATGGAATAAGCTTTTCACAGAATATTGTGAGAAGTTCCCTGAAATGAAAGAACTCTGGGATAAGTATTACAATGGATGTGATATGTCCGATTTATTCAATTCAGAAGAATATCTTGCAAAGCCTGAGAAGGCAGAAGCAACAAGAAGTTCAAGTGGAACAATTCTTAATATGATTAAGAATGTAATGCCTAACCTTATTGGTGGTTCAGCAGATTTAGCACCATCTAATAAGACTAATATGAAGGATGCAGGTGATTTCTCTAAGCAGAACTATGCAGGAACTAACCTTCATTTTGGTGTAAGAGAGCAGGCTATGGCAGCAATTGGCAATGGTCTTGCACTTCATGGCGGATTAAGACCATTCGTGGCAACTTTCTTTGTATTCAGTGATTATACAAAGCCAATGGCAAGACTTACATCACTTATGAAGTTACCAGTTGTATATGTATTCACACATGACAGTATCGGAGTTGGTGAGGACGGACCTACACATGAGCCAATCGAGCAGCTTGCAGCATTCCGTTCAATGCCTGACTTCACAGTATTCAGACCATGTGACAGAACAGAGACAGCACTTGCATGGGAATATGCTATTGAGTCTAAGGATGAGCCAACAGCATTAGTTCTTACAAGACAGAATCTTCCACAGATGGCAGGTTCATCTAAGGAAGCACTCAAGGGTGCATATATTCTTGAGGATTCAGATAAAGAGACTCCAGATGGAATCATCATTGCAAGTGGTTCAGAAGTGAACTTAGCTGTATCTGCAAAGGCAGAGCTTAAGAATGCAGGAATAGATGTAAGAGTAGTAAGTATGCCATCTATGGACGTATTCGAGAAGCAGTCAGATGAATACAAGGAATCAGTACTTCCTAAGAGTGTAAGAAAGAGAGTTGCAGTTGAAGCACTTTCAGACTTTGGATGGTACAGATATGTAGGTCTTGACGGAAAGGTAATCTGCATGAAGACATTCGGAGCTTCAGGTCCGGCTAACCAGTTATTCGAGCATTTCGGATTCACAGTAGAGAATGTAGTTAATACTGTTAAGAGTCTTTTCTAAGATGATAGAATAATAAGAAAATTAATATAAAAAATCAGGGATTTCGGTTATTAAATATAACTGGAATCCCTGATTTTTTTATGTTGTCAAGTGCAGAATGTGCCATATATTACCGAATGTGCCAAAACTACCCGATACAAATGTGACGTATATTACCGAATATGCCATATATTGCAGAATATGCCAAAACTATTGCATGATGCCATCGTAACTGTCAACAATTCTTTTAATGCTTAGAGTTCCAAGACCATGATTAATAGTGTCCGGTTTGGTTGTTTACGATTGACATAACATCTATAGTGAATTAAACTAACTATAGATGTAGTAACTTTAAGGGGGATTGCAATGAGAAGAATAGCAGCAGCATTAATGGTTGTAATGTCAGTTTTGATTGTGTCGTGTAAGGGGAAAACAGGTAATACGATAACTGTAGGAAGCGACAAGCTTGATAATACGCAGTCATACTTTTCTGAAAGCATGCATATGGTGGCAAGATGTGATACAGGATATTATTATCTTGATAAATGTAGTGCATCAGATAATAATCTTATGTTTTATGATGATAAGTCGGAAGAAAGTATTGTGTTATGTAATAAACCACAATGTGGGCATGATGGAGAAGAGTGCATGGCATATATTTCAGGAAGCGAGTTTAAAAGTGAGTTGTATTACTATAATTCGTACATATATATGATAAGTTCCAAGGGAAATCTTGTACAGATAAGTGCTGACGGAACACAGAGAACAGACCTTGGAAGCATATGCGTCCTGAGTGGACAGGATAGTGTGTCAATGTGCTTCAATGATGGATATGCATATGTATCTCAAGAGATAACGGGAGATATAGAAGGTAATGTAACAGTAAGGCTGTACAGATTTAATCTTGATACGGGTTCGAGCGATAAAATATATGAAGAAACGGGATATGGTATAGGAATTAATTCACTTAAAACATATGGCAGTGACACATTTTTTTTAAAGACATCTGTTTCAAAAGATGATAAGGGATTATATTCGTTGGAAGGAAAAGGAATATTCAGAATTACAGGGGAAGATACTGAATGTCTGCTTGACAAGAATGTGTATAGTTACTGTATAGATGCAGACAATAACAAGCTGTATTACAGTGGGCTTGGAGATGGAATGATATATGAATATGATCTTGGCAGCGGCAAGTCAGAAAGCATATATAAAAGTGATAATGATACAGGATATTTTTATATAACATTTGACGGAAATTATATCTGGATGGATGATGAAGGATATAAGAATATGGCAATGTATTTTAACAAACAGAGCAGTTCACTTGATTATACATTATATCAGTTAGACAGAGATGGAAAGCTTGCAGCAAAGAGGATAATTACAGACGAGGAAAAGATATTTTCAATTATGCATGGGGATAGCAGGAGAATGTTTATGTTTTCATTTGTGAACAACAGAATTGTATATATTGATAAGAGCAACATTGAAAAAGGGGATATTAAGGAGCTTAGGTAGATGAGGGAACTGGGGAGACTGCTTAATAGAAAAACAATATTGCTAATTCTGGCTGCGGCATGTATATGTGTCGTAGCTGTTTTTGCAGGGGACTTTTCAGACTGTGGAATAGATAATTATAAGATTAAAGTAAGAGAGTACAACTGGCTGATTAATGGGCATACAGATGAACAGATACAGCAGCATGCTTATGAACTGGCACAGGATGATAGAAGAATATTTAAGAGACTTGCAAAGGAATACAAGGAAAAGTCTGATTATATTGATAGATATACAGAAAGTGTCAAAGCAGTTATTACAAATGCCTCGAATATGAAAAAATTCAGTGTGTTCGGTACATCAGAATCAATAGCTAATATCAATAAAACGGAAAATGATTATAAAAGGATTGAAAATGTACAGGTTAGGGAATTAAACAGCAGGGCAGTTGAACAGTTTCTGAAGAATGATATTTCTATCTATATCGTTCTTGCGTTGATGATATATATTATTTATAACATTTATGAATACAGGGATAATGGAATGTGGCAGATTATCTATACTGCTGTCAATGGAAGAATGAGAATTGCAGTTAAGGACTCTGCTGCAGTCGGATTGGGTGCTTTATTTGTATCACTGATTATGCAGTTATGCGGTCTTGTCTCTATGCTTGTGGTGTATGGTGGCTGGGATTTTCTTACCGCACCTGTACAGTGTCTGACAGGGTATAATAATTTCACTTATCCGATAAGTGTAATGACATATCTTTTTATAAGATATATGATTATATCTTTGATAGTTATTGCAATAGTGCTTGTTATATCACTCGTATTTGCGTTATGCAGGAAAAGAATCAGTTCAATTGTGCTGGTTGGTATAATTGCCGGAGCGGAAGCATTTGCATACCAGAATATATCAATGCAGGGCAGATTAAGAATTTTCAAGAAGATTAATATAATAAATGTGATGAATGTAAGCAAGATACTTAGGAAGTATGATAATATCATGATAGCAGGTGTTCCTGTGAGCATGGTAAATGTGCTGTGCATGGTGTGTATTATTATAGCTGTAATATCAGCAATATTTCTTGTATTACTTGGTAAGATTATCCGTCCGGGAAGAAGTGCTGGCTTTATAGGAAAAATAATTGAAAAAATTGGACATGGAGTTCAAAGGGTTTTGTCCAGACTTCCGCATTTCTGGAAAGAAATGTACAAATTTTTAATAACAGCAAGAGGCTGGATTGTAATATGTGTTGTTGTGTTTATAACAATATTTATATGTAATAACCAGAAAATAGCATATTCTGAAGATGAAAAGAAGCGTGATGAATATTATCAGCAGTATGGTGGCAGGGATTACAGTGGATTTACCAGTCTTATAGAGCAGAGACAAAATGATGTTTATGAGGCACAGGCAAAGCTGGATGCTGCAAGAGAACAGTATGAGAGGGGAGAACTTAGTGAGGATGATGTAAGCAGATATGTGTACAACCTCATGGATGCTACGAGACTGCTTGATAACATGAGCGAATATATGCAGCAGATTGAATATGTTTCACAGATAAAAGAGCAGTACGGAATAGATGCGTATGTTATGTCACAACGGGGATACGACCAGATATTTGGCAGTAAAGGAGCAACGAGAAAACTGCTTATATATATTATACTCGGATTTGGAGTTGTTCTTATTGCAGAGACTGAAAGCTCAGTGGAATATAAGAACGGAATGAATATGCTTATTGGCTCGTCTAAGAGAGGAAGAAGATGGGAACATACAGTTAAGGCTGCTGCTGTCTGCATATTGGCGGGGGTAAGTGCATTTTTACTGTATATAATCGAAATGATAATAATGTATAAGGCATATGGTATGCCATATATTAATGCACCGCTTATAAGCCTTACTTATATGAATACAGCAAAGGTATTCAGGAATATAACGATAAGCCAGTATATGCTTATTCTGATGGCAGAGGAGATACTATTCGCAGTAGTAGTCGGACTTGAAACAGTATTCGCTTCAAAGCACATTTTTAAAAAGAATTCGGGAAAAGGAATACCTATGATTATAGTTATTAATACTGCTATATTATGTATTATTATGTGAGGGGATGTATGAGATTTAAACAGTTTGTAATAATGATGATGATTATATGTGGCTGTGTATCAGTTGGATGTAAGAATAAAGAAGTACAGGAGAGTGACAAGACAGCAAGTGAAAGCAGCCATTTAGCCAGACAGGAGGTGGAGTATCCTGAAAAAGAAGATACATATGAAGATTGGGAACAAGTGGGTGAATTCAAGATAAACAGCAGGTCTGTAGAACAGGATGTAAAAGATGGAGATATTTCATATGTTTACATAATGGGCTTTACATGGCCACAGTTATATGATGCTGATTCTGTTAAATCAATAGTATATACTACATACAATGCACGCGCACAGTTTGAAAAGAGAGATATGCAGCTTAAGGAATTCCTTGATAAAAAAGTTATTAAAACGCAAAGTAAAAAGATATCGGGAGCAGAGCAGGAAGAACTGGATTTAATATTGTATATGGAATTTCCAACAAGTACATATTCATGGTATATGAATAAACAATCATTAGATACGGTACTTAGGGAAAGAAATGACATGCTTAATGCCATACTTATAGAGGCAAAAGTTATATATAATGATGGAAAAGAGGAGACTTGTTATTATAGGATTCAGACTGGAACAGCAGAAAGTTATATGTTGTTTAAGAGAAACTTGTAGTTGTAAATGAAAAATTTTTGAAATGCTTTTCGTATATATTTAGGGGGACATATGCAAAAAAGAATTATAATAAAAATATAATTGTTCATGGAATATTTACAAAAAATTATAATAAAATTTACTTGAATTATTATACGGGTAAGCCTATAATAAAAGCATAGGGTTTGTTTATAATTTAACAATCAAATATTTATGTACGGAGGTTTTATTATGGTTCGATTTACTTTACCAAGAGATTTGTATCATGGAAAGGGTTCTTTGGAAGCCCTCAAGACACTTGAAGGAAAGAAAGCTATCATCTGCGTTGGTGGCGGCTCTATGAAGCGTAACGGTTTCCTTCAGAAAGCGGAGGATTACCTCAAGGAAGCAGGAATGGAAGTTAAGCTTTTCGAGGGTATCGAGTCTGATCCATCAGTTGAGACTGTTATGAAGGGCGCTGCTGTTATGACAGAGTTTGAGCCAGACTGGATTGTTGCTATCGGCGGAGGTTCTCCTATTGATGCTGCTAAGGCAATGTGGATTAAGTATGAATATCCTGATACAACATTTGAAGATATGTGCAAGGTATTCGGTCTTCCTAAGCTTCGTAAGAAAGCTCATTTCTGTGCAGTTTCATCTACATCAGGAACAGCTACAGAGGTAACAGCATTCTCTATTATTACAGATTATGAGAAAGGTATTAAGTATCCTATAGCAGATTTTGAGATTACTCCTGATGTTGCTATTGTTGATCCTGAGCTTGCAGAGACTATGCCGGTTAAGCTTGTAGCACATACAGGTATGGATGCCATGACACATGCAATCGAGGCTTATGTATCAACAGCTAATTGTGATTACACAGATCCATTGGCACTTCATGCTATGGAGATGATTCAGGCTAACCTTGTTAAATCATATAACGGAGATATGGCAGCAAGAGATTCAATGCACAATGCACAGTGTCTTGCAGGTATGGCATTCTCTAATGCATTACTTGGTATTGTTCATTCAATGGCACATAAGACGGGTGCAGCATTTGAAGGCGGACATATTATCCACGGTGCAGCTAATGCTATGTATCTTCCTAAGGTTATCAAGTTCAATGCCAAGGATGAGACAGCAGCTAAGAGATATGCATTTATCGCAGATTTCTTACATCTTGGCGGTAATACACAGGATGAGAAGATTGACAATCTTATCGCTATGTTAAGAAAGATGAATGATGATCTTAATATTCCTCACTGCATCAAGAATTATGGTGAGGGTGGTCTCCCAGCAGAGACAGGATTTGTATCAGAGGAAGAATTCAAGGCTAAGTTACACGACATCGCAGCCAATGCTATCCTTGATGCATGTACAGGTTCTAATCCACGTCAGCCAAGTCAGGAAGAGATGGAGAAGCTTCTTACATGCTGCTACTATGATACAGAAGTTGACTTCTAATAATTACATATAAGAATAAATGTTAAGCCTTCTGGTAATAATACGGTTGTATTAATTATCAGGAGGCTTTTTATTATGGCATTGAATGAAAAAGAAAAGACTACGATTAAGGATTTACAGACTCAGGAGCAGACCTGTATCAAGAAGTACAAGAAGTATGGACAGGATGCGAAAGATCCTGTGTTGAAGGATTTATTCTCTACATTAGAGAAGAATGAGCAGAAGCATTATGACACATTAGGACAGATTCTTGAGGGAAAAGTTCCTGAATGTGACTGCAACGACTGTGAGGGAAAAGAGTATGAGCCTGAGGCAACATATGATGTGATGAGTAAGTCAGAGGATAAGGAAAGCGATGCATTTTTAGCAACAGACAGTATTGGTTCTGAAAAACTTGTATCAGGAGAGTATAATACTAATGTGTTTAATTTTGCCGATACAGCCATCAGAAAGATTCTTGCTGATATCCAGATTGAGGAGCAGAATCATGCAGAAATGCTTTATAAATATAAGACTGTTAATGGAATGGCTTAAATTGTAAGCTGAATGTAATATTTGTATGTTATAATCCTTTATGTGTAAGAAATTTTTATGCATAAAGGATTTTTTTAAATTTTTTAAACCTTTTTGAAAGTTGTTTCGTATATATCAATGAAAGAACAAAAGATAATTGTTTTTAGTTTGTAATACATAGTAACCGGGGGTGAGTAGATGGGTTTGCTGTCTAAAGGTCAGGATGTCGAACTGATAAAAAGAATCCTGGATAATAATGACAGAAAAGCAGCAGATGAACTTGTAAGCCGTTATTATAAATATGTATATAAGCACATTTATATTAAGGTTAAAGATGAAGAGACGGGGATGGATATCACGCAGGAAACATTTATTGCGGCATTAAGAGGGTTGGGGTCCTTTAATGATGCAAAAGCTTCATTTAAGACATGGCTTACAAGAATTGCTGACAACAAGGTCACAGATTATTTCAGGAGCAGGCAGTATCATGAGAGTATTGTTACCCAGATTATGGATGATACTGTACCTGAAACGGCAGATGAAAGAGCAGGCACGGAGACGAGTGTGCTTGACAAGCTTTCATATGAAGAGATGGAAAAGATGTATGGTCATCATAAGAATTGTGAATGGGAGACATTCAGACTGAAAGTGTACGAGGGATATACTTTTGGGGAAATCAGTGCCAGCCAGGGGGTTGAACTTAGTACAGTAAAGAGCAGATATTATTCAATGCTTAAACGAGTCAGAAAGGAGTGGGATTATCTTGAGTAGAATAAAATATCCAGATAAGCAAAAGATAAGAAATCAGATAGATATAATTTTGGATAAATCCGAATTATTCAATGATTCTAAGGATAAGACTATACATACAAGTGATAAAATAGTAGAATTAAAACCAGTAAGGCAAGGTATTCAGGTGACGAAGATTATACCGGTTGTTGTAGCTGTAGCAGCAGCGGTAATATTTATAACGACAGTTAATAATTATTCAAGTGTAAGGAAAGATTCTTACAAGAGAAGTCAGAATCCGCTTGCAACAGGAAGCGCAGACGGACCGGATGGAGTTTATGTGAAAGATAATGATAGTACTGATGCTGAGATTTCACAGGATAGTTATCAGATTTTATATGGTAATATAGAGTCAGCAGATATTAGTAATATCAGGGGAAGATTCAGCTCAGGTGCATCACAGATAGATGGATTAACATACCAGAACAGAACCGATACATTGTCTATTGGTGAAGGCACAACCCTTATGTGTAATGTACCAGTTGAGATGTATTATAATAATACAAGGCTGTATTCTGTAGAAGAGAGAATATATAAAGCAATAAGTGATTCACTGGAATCATACATAGCTTCAGGAAAGTCGGATATATATGTTACTGTTACATATACGATTGATAAGGACGGTATGCTGACGGTTAAAATTAATCAGATGCCATATGATAAACTGGAGCTTGACATTAATACTAAATAAAACAATGCTTTTGGGGGATAAAATGAACGATAATAATTATTACTTAAAAAAATCTAAAGCAGTTTTAAGAGAAGTTAAGAAGTCTGTTATAGGAAAGGACGATGTAATCTGTAAAGTGTATATGGCTATTATTGCAGGCGGACATGTGCTTCTTGATGATATTCCGGGAGTTGGTAAAACAACGATGGCACAGGCATTTGCAAATGCATTAGGCCTTGAATATAACAGAATACAGTTCACACCGGATGTTATGCCGTCTGATATAACAGGTTTTTCAATGTATAACAGACAGACAGGACAGTTTGAATTCAAGCATGGAGCAACCATGTGTAATGTGCTTCTGGCAGACGAAATTAACAGAACATCGCCTAAGACACAATCAGCTTTGTTACAGATAATGGAGGAATATAAGGTGACGGTTGATGGCGCAACATATGACCTTCCGGATCCTTTTATGGTTATTGCGACACAGAATCCAGTTGGTTCGATTGGAACGCAGAAGCTTCCTGAATCGCAGATGGACAGATTCATGATAAGGCTTTCAATGGGATATCCGTCAATAGAGGATGAAGTGGTTATTATGAAGACACAATCTGAGAATTATAAGAGAGCAGATATGTCACAGTGTGTATTAGAGAATGGGGATATACAGGGAATAAGAAATGCTGTTGCAGATATATATGTTGATGATTCAATATACAATTATGTTGCCATGATTGCAAGTAAAACAAGAAGCAGGGACGGCATTGTTCAGGGCGTTTCTCCACGAGGAAGCATAGCTGCTATTGCAATGGCAAAGGCAGAAGCATTTTTAAGAGGAAATACATATGTGCTTCCATCAGATATTAAGAATATTATAGTTGAGACATTTGCACACAGAATGGTAATGGATGTTACCGGAGCAGCAGGAAATGATGCGGCAGGGAAAGCGATACAGGATATTTTAAAAGATATACCTGTTCCTAAGATACAGTAGTAAGGATAATTAATATGAAGAGGAAAATTCTATATCTTGGCTGTCTTTTAACTGTGCTTGGTATTAATATCTTTTATGTCGAATATCAGGTATTTATAATGCTTATGCTGATTATAGCTATTCCTTTATGTTCATGGATAATGTATGTATTATCAGCTGCCGGTCTGGGAATAAGCCTTCAGGTAAAGCGAAACATTGTTGTTCAGGGGAATAAAGTAAAGATAAGGCTTATAAAGAGAGCCAAGAGCAATTTAAGTTTTGTTAATGGAACAATCAATATAAAGTATAAGTATTATCATACAAGTGATCAATTTCATTCATCAATAAGAGTTAAATCGGGATTATCAAAATCTGCCGGAGTGATTGAGCTCCCGGCAGATTTCTGTGGATATATGTATATAGGAGTTGAGTCTATAGATATATCAGATTATCTGGGGTTTTTTCATATGAAAAAAGATTTTGCCGGAATGAGCAGTGTATGTATAATTCCTGAAGATGTACCAGTTCAGGTTCAGTGGACAGATGGTGTGTACAGTAAGGATGATGAGAATATATCATTGCATTTTAAAAATGCAGGTGATGAGATTACCGAGCTCAGGGAATACAGGGATGGTGACAGTCCAAGAATTATTCACTGGAAGAAAAGCAGTATTCTGCCAGAGGACGATTTTATAGTTAAAGAGTACAATGATGATGTGTTTAAAACATTAATTATAGTTGTGGATACAGGATATGCGTCTGGTAAAAAACAGCTTATAAGAATGAACAGGATATATAAGCGGGCATTCTCACAGGGACTTGAGTATTTAAAGTCAGGGGTACAATGTGAGTTCGCAGGCTGGGATGAAGGTGCTGGAGAAATCGTGGAATACAGGTTTTCAGACAGGGAGAGCTGTATGTCAGCGATTATGGGAATTATGCATCTTAAATGTAGTGATAATGCAGTTAATAAAGTGTGTCAGGATTTATATAAGCGTGAAGAACTGGAAATGATTTCCGAACCGGTTATTATAACAGACAATAATGATTAACATATAAGAGGGTATGCATGAAAAAAGGGCGGATTATTGATACTAATAAATTAATATTGCGTATACTTATAACATTTTTGGGGACAGCAGGCGTTTCGTCGGTATTCGTTTCTGTAACAGAAAATTATGCAGGACTTGGGCTGGTTATGATGGTGTCAGCTCTTTTTTCTGTGCTTGATACAATCATATTATCTGCAGGTTCAAGATGGCACAGATTCGTTGCATTGCTTGTACCTGTAGGTATATATGGCATTATCAATATAAAGAATATTTATAATGGAACGAAGACTATAACATATATGTTTATGGACAAGGCAGCTGCAGATTTAGGTCAAACCGATGAATTGTTATATTCTAAGGCAGATGCAGGAAATGTGGTATTAATCACATTGATTCTGTGGATTATGTTTATAGCAATACTGGCAGCCTTGGAAGTTAATGTATTTACAAATATGCTGTTTTCGTTAATTATTGTAATTCCTGTATTAGCTGTTTTTGTTGCTGCAGTAATCATTCCGCCTACAATAAGCATCGTGTTTAGTATTCTATTCATATTTGATTCAATGGCACTGGGGAAAAGAAAAAAACGCAATACTAATGCAAATATTATGGTGATAGCATCTTTTGTTGTAGCAGGCATTGTTCTGATTATAATGCCAGAATCAGCATATTCAAGAAGTGATTTTTTTGAAAATGCGAGAGACATGGTAAGTGATTTTGCTTATGACCAATTCGGTGTTGACCTTGATGGCAGGAGTGAGGAGAGCGTTAATGAAGAGGCTGTAAATGCGGCAGTAGGAATTGGTGACGGACGCATAGGACAGATAGACCAGCTTTATTATAATAATGAAGAAGTCGGCACTTATAAAACTGTTTCAAATGGAGCAACGCAGTATATCAGTCTTTTTAAGGCAAGAGAATATGAGTCTAATAACTGGACAAAATGGATAGATACAAGGGAGAAGCAGTATACTTATACAAATAATGTACACGATTTTGTTTTAAATCTTACTAAAAAAAAATTATATAATCTGGAAAAGGATGAGCAGGCACTGGTTGACAGATTGAAGTTTTATTCACCTACTTTCACGGACAGCAAGGGAATGCATCCGGAACTTAATAATGATGTGGAATATTATATTAAAGATGGCACCCTGCTTAATTATACCCAGATGGGACAGTTGATGAAGAAGTACAGGAGTGACAATGTTTTTGATTCATATGAAAATTTTGTAAACAAATCACAGTATCTTACTGTACGAAATGAGGACAGGGAGGCTGTTGGAAAGATTTTTGAGAGCAGAACATTTTCTAACGAGGTGGAAAAAGCAGAGTATATTAATTATGTATGCGATTATTTAAGAAAGAATTATTCATATACAATGCGTCCGGGGAAGGTTCCTGAAGGCAGGAATGCAGTTGATTATTTCCTTAATGAAAGTAAAAGAGGATATTGTACATATTTTGCTACAGCGGCAGCAGTTATTTTAAGATGTTCAGGAATTCCAACAAGATACTGTGCCGGTTATGTAGTTGATACAAGCCTTTCAGGAACACAGAATAGTGATTATTATGATAATTATATAGTTATGGATAATTCAGCACATGCATGGGTTGAAGTATTTATCAGTGGATATGGGTGGGTTACTATAGACCCGACTCCCGGATATGGTGATGATTTGCCGGAGGAGGATACACAGGCATCTACAGAAGCCACACAAAGTGATTCTGAGACAGATGATGGCAGGCAGGAATTTAACGGTTCTGTAGGTAATACGGCAGATAATACCAGTACAGAGGATAATTATGACTCATTAACAGGATTTTCTACATCTAAGGGATTAGGTATAGGGAAAATACATATCAATGTCAGGTATATTGTTGCAGCATTTGCAGGACTGATTGTTATGGTACTGGTTATGATATGCATTTTAAGGATTGTCTCAAGAAATGTACTTCTTAATCCGGATAAAGTTGATGATAAAAAGTTATTCAGGCTATACAATTATCTTGAAAAGCTTCTGGCATTTTCAGGATTTGAAAGGCTTTCAAGCGAGGATTATCAGGATTATATATACAGGATTGTTGAAGCTGAAAGCAGCCTGCAGGGAATTGGACTTGAGAAAGCAGTGCAGATAATCCTTGCGGTTAGATTTGGTAATGCAAAATGTGTTGACAAAGCTGACATAACTGGGATAATAAATACTATAAGACAGGTGCGAAGCTACGCACTTAAGAAAGCCAGAGGATTGAAGAAGCTTATAGTATGTTTAATTTAGAAGAAGAGCTTAAGAAACTCCCGGCAAAACCGGGAGTTTATATTATGCATGATAAGTGGGACAACATAATATATATAGGTAAGGCGAAGATTTTAAAGAATCGTGTAAGACAGTATTTCCAGAGCAGCAGGAATAAGTCTGCCAAGATTGTGCAGATGGTGTCACATATTCAGTACTTTGAGTATATTATCACGGATTCTGAACTTGAGGCGCTTGTTTTGGAGTGCAATCTTATCAAGGAGCACAGGCCTAAGTACAATACCATGCTAAAGGATGACAAGAGTTATCCTTTTATTAAGATTACCGTTGGTGAAGAGTATCCAAGGGTGCTTTTTGCAAGAAAAATGAAGCATGGAGCGGGTAAGTATTTCGGTCCTTATACATCTGCGGCAGCAGTCAAGGACACCATTGAACTGTTATGCAAGCTGTATAAGGTAAGAACATGTAACAGAAATCTGCCTAAAGATGAAGGCAAGGACAGGCCATGCCTTAATTACCATATCGGACAGTGTGATGCACCATGTCAGGGTTATGTAAGCGGTGAAGAATACAGAAGAAGAATTGATGAGGTTGTAGCTTTCTTAAACGGTGATTACAAGAAGATTATGGACAGGCTTACAACGCAGATGCAGGAAGCGTCTGAGAAGATGGAGTATGAGGAAGCTGCAAGATACAGAGACCTGTTAATGAGTGTCAAGCAGGTTGCACAGAAGCAGAAGATTACAGCAGATGATGTTAATGACAGAGATGTCATTGCGTGTGCAAGTGACGGCCAGGACGCAGTTGTGCAGGTGTTCTTTATCAGGCAGGGCAAGCTTCTTGGAAGAGATCATTTTCATATGAAGGTTGCTGAAGGCGACTCTAAGAGCGACATTATTTCGGAATTTATGAAACAGTATTACGGCGGAACTCCATTTATACCTAATATTATTATGGTACAGTATGAGATAGAGGATGCGGATACAATAGCACAGTGGCTCAGTGCAAGAAAGAGCCGCAAGGTAAGTATTGTCACACCTAAGAAGGGCGACAAGGAAAAGATGGTTGAGCTTGCATATAAGAATGCCCAGCTTGTTCTTACGCAGGATGCGGAGAAGATTAAGCGTGAGGAGAGCAGGACAACAGGTGCAATGAAGGAGATTGCAGACTGGCTTGGACTTGGCACGCTTCACAGGGCAGAGGCGTACGATATATCTAATACCAATGGTGTCGAAAGTGTTGGTTCAATGGTTGTTTTTGAGGACGGAAGACCGAAGAAGAACGATTATCGTAAGTTCAAGATAAGGACTGTGAAAGGACCTGATGATTATAAGAGCATGCGGGAAGTTCTAACAAGACGATTCACAAGAGGTATGCGTGAGCGTGAAGGACTGGAGGAAAGCCACGGATTTTCGAGATATCCAGACCTTATTATGATGGATGGCGGACGCGGCCAGGTGAATATTGCGCTTGATGTACTTAAGGAACTGGGACTTAATATTCCTGTGTGCGGTATGGTAAAGGATGATACCCACAGCACAAGAGGTCTGTATTATAACAATATTGAGATACCGATAGATAAGCACAGCGAGGGCTTTAAGCTGATTACAAGGGTGCAGGATGAGGCACACAGATTTGCAATAACTTATCACAGAAGCTTAAGAGATAAGGCACAGGTATCTTCTGTGCTTGATTCGATTGAAGGAATCGGACCTGTAAGAAGAAAGGCACTTATGAAGCATTTTCTTGATATAGAAAAGATTCGGCAGGCATCAGTGGATGAGCTTATGAAGGCAGATGGCATTACTGAAAATGTGGCAGAGAATATATACAATTTCTTTCATTGATAATACTTTTATAATAGCATTTAGAGCTTGTCTGTGATAAACTTAGAATATATGAAATCGTAAACATGAGTTTGGAGGCAGAGAATATATGAATAATGGTAAAGAGAGGGTAAAGTTATCTAAAGTTATCCAGAAAATGAATCTTGTTAATCTTACACCACAGATAGATGTGTCAGGAATCTGGCTTAATCTTCCGGATGTAAACAGACCGGCTTTGCAGCTTACGGGTTTCTACGACCAGTTTGACAATGACCGTTTACAGATTATCGGTAATGTGGAGCATGCTTATCTTGAAAGTCTTTCTGAGCAGGAGAGATATGAAAGATATATGCAGCTTTTATCAAGTAATATTCCATGTATTATTTTCTGCAGGAATTTAAAGCCGGAGCCTAAGGTTATTGAGCTTGCGGTTAAGTATCAGATTCCGCTTCTTATGACAGATCAGGCTACATCTTCATTTACAGCAGAAGTAATACGCTGGTTAAAGGTACAGCTTGCGCCATGTATTGTAATCCACGGCGTATTAGTTGATGTATATGGTGTAGGTGTACTTATTACAGGTGAGTCTGGTATCGGTAAGAGCGAGGCTGCGCTTGAACTTATTAAGAGAGGGCATCGTCTTGTAACTGATGATGCTGTCGAGATCAGAAAGGTCAGCGATGAGACTTTAGTCGGAAGCGCACCGGGAGTTACCAAGTACTTTATTGAGCTTCGAGGCATTGGTATTATTGATGTTAAAACTCTTTTCGGTGTTGAAAGCGTTAAGGAAACTCAGGAAATCGATATGGTTATCAAGCTTGAGGACTGGAATAAGGACAGAGAATACGACAGACTCGGACTTGAGGAGGAATACATAGAATATCTCGGCAATAAGGTTGTGTGTCATACACTTCCAATCAGACCGGGACGAAATCTTGCTGTTATTGTTGAGTCAGCAGCGGTCAACCACAGACAGAAGAAGATGGGATATAATGCAGCTAAGGAGTTGTACAGAAGAGTACAGGAGAACCTCATGAGAGGCGGGGAGGATGACGATGAGTAAGATTATATTTGGAATCGATGTCGGAGGAACAACCTGCAAATGTGGTACATTTGCAGAAGATGGAAAGCTTCTTAGAAAAGAGGAGATTCCTACAAGAAAGGATGAGGGCGGAAGCCTGATTCTTCCTGATATAAGTGAGTATATCAAGGGCGTTATTGCAGATATGAACCTGACAACAGAAGATGTTGCAGGAATCGGAATGGGACTTCCCGGTGCATGCCTTGAAGATGGAACTGTCAACAAATGTATCAACTTAGGCTGGGGTGTATTCAATGCGGCTAATGTGTTATCAGAGCTTACGGGTATTCCTGTTAAGATTGGTAATGATGCCAATATGGCAGCACTCGGAGAATTCTGGGTTGGCGGCGGCAGTGAATATAACAGCATGGTTATGGTTACGATAGGAACCGGTGTAGGCGGTGGAGTTATTATTGATGGAAAGCCGCTTTATGGATTTAACGGAGCAGCAGGTGAGATAGGACATCTTCCACTTGTTGAAGGTGAGACGGAGAGCTGTAACTGTGGAAAGAAGGGCTGTCTTGAGCAGGTTGCTTCTGCAACTGGAATTGTAAGAACGGCTAACCGTATGCTTGCAGAAAGTGACATGCCTTCATCTTTAAGAAGTGTGCCATACATATCGGCAAAGGTTATATTTGACGAGGCTAAGGGAGGAGATGCCCTTGCTATACAGGTAACAGAGTATGTATGCAGATATCTTGGAAAAGGACTTGCATGTGCAGCAGGTATGGTTGACCCGGAGGTATTTGTAATTGGTGGCGGAGTTTCTGCCGCAGGGGAATATTTTATCAATCTTATTGATAAGTATTATAAGGAATGTGTGTTCCATGCGAGCAGACAGACTAAGATAGTTAAGGCTGCACTTGGCAATGATGCAGGAATGTATGGAGCAGCAAAGCTTATTCTTGGAAATTAGTATTAAGGATAGTGAGATTATATGGATAATAAAATGTTATCAGAAGCATTAATATCAATGCTTGGTGCAGAGAATGTAAGAATAAGTGAGCCAATGAAGACACATACTACATTCAGAATCGGCGGTGCTGCGGATTATTATGTAACACCACAGACAGAGAAGCAGATAGCAGATGTTATTACATTTTTGAAAAAATCGGACATTTCATATATTGTTATTGGTAACGGAAGTAATATTCTTGTGAGTGATGAAGGCTTCAGGGGAGTAGTTGTTGAGCTTGGTGATGCTTTCTCAGGTTATGAGATACTGTCGGGTACACAGGCAGATTCAGATGAGGTGCTTGTCAAAGCAAATGCAGGTATGAAGCTTACAAGACTTGGCAATCAGCTTGCGTCTGATGGAATTGCAGGATTTGAATTTGCAACAGGTATTCCGGGCTGCATAGGTGGTGCAGTAAGAATGAATGCAGGTGCTTATGGCGGGGAGTTCAAGGATATTCTTGTCAGTGCAAAGGTTATTGATGATGAAGGCATTATCAGGGAACTTTCAGCAGATGAACTTGAGCTTGGATATAGAACAAGTATTGTAGCGAAAAGCAATATGATTGTTCTTGAAGCAACTTTGAAATTAAGAAAAGCTGAACCGGATATAATAAGAAATAATATCTCAGAGCTGGCAGCTAAGAGAAGACAGAAGCAGCCGCTTGAGTATCCTAGTGCCGGAAGCACATTTAAAAGACCAGAAGGATATTTTGCAGCAAAGCTTATTGAGGACGCAGGTCTTAAGGGCTGCAGCAGAGGCGGCGCACAGGTATCTGAAAAGCATGCAGGATTCGTTGTCAATAAAGGCAATGCGACAGCTAAAGATGTATGTGAGCTTACAGATTATATTAAGAGTACTGTTATGGAGAAGTTCGGTGTTAAGCTTGAACTGGAAGTTGTAAAGGTCGGATTTTGAGCCGTCTGATAGTTGAAAAGAACGGTAATTAAAGACTGATAAGAAAGAGAAGATGATAAGATGAAGATGATTATTGTTACAGGTATGTCAGGAGCAGGAAAATCAACAGCACTTAATGTGCTGGAGGACGAGGGATATTATTGCGTTGATAATATGCCAATATCTTTGATTCCAAAGTTTGCGGAGCTTGCCAATGCAGGAGATGACGGATATAGCAACATTGCAATTGGAGTTGATATACGAAGTGGTCATGCACTTGTGGAGCTGGATTCTGTTCTTGATGATATGCTTGATAAGCATTATAACTATACCATTCTGTTTCTTGAATCAAGTGATGAGGTACTTGTAAAGCGCTATAAAGAGACACGAAGAACGCATCCGCTTGCTAAGGACGATCATGACAGGATAGATAATGTTATAAAACTGGAAAGAGATGAGCTTAAGTTCTTAAAGAAAAGAGCTGATGTAATAATCGATACAAGCCAGATGCTTACAAGGGAACTTAAGGCAGAGCTTGAGGGCATATTTTTTGACGATAAGAATTTCAAGAATTTGTTTGTTACAGTTCTTTCTTTCGGGTTTAAATATGGAATACCTGCAGATGCAGACCTTGTGTTTGATGTTAGATTCCTGCCTAATCCATATTATATTGAAGAACTTAAGTACCTTACCGGTAATGATAAGACCGTACAGGATTATGTGAAGAAAGCTCCGGAGACAACAGAATTTCTGGAAAAGATAGATGATTTATTGAAGTTTCTTCTGCCTAATTATGTTAAGGAAGGAAAGAACAGTCTTGTTATTGCAATTGGCTGTACAGGAGGAAAGCATCGTTCAGTTACTCTTGCTAATGAAATATATAAGCTTATAAGCAGGACTGAGTATGGATGCAAGGTTGAGCATAGAGATATTGAGAAAGATTCTAAGAGAAAAGGTTAAGTATGTCATTTTCATCAGAAGTAAAAGAAGAGTTAGTTAAGAAAACAGATTCCGCGAGGCATTGCCAGATTGCGGAATTTGCTGCGTTTATGGGAATGTCTGGCAATGTAAGCGAGACAGATAGTGGAGAATTATTTCTGGAATTCGTTACAGAGAACGAATTGTCAGTCGAGAAATTCAGTGACCTGTTATTGAGAATATTTAGCATTAAGACGGATGCTGATACGAATGAAATGGTTAAGAATGGCAAGGAAACTATTATAAGAATAACCGGACAGAGTGATGTTGCTAAGATATTGCAGACATTAAAATGGTGTGACGAGCAGTTCACGCAGATTGAACCGGTGTTTGTTGACGCAAGAATTGTAGCGATGGACTGCTGTAAGAAAGCATTTATAAGAGGAGCTTTTATGGAACGAGGTTCTATAAGTGATCCGAACAAGTTCTATCACTATGAGATTGTGTGCAAATATGAAGAGGACGCTGATATACTTATGGATATGCTGCGTTTTTTCGGACTTGATGCCAAGGTTATTGTAAGAAAAAACAGTTTTGTTGTGTATATGAAAGAAGGCAATAATATTACTGATACACTTAATCTTATGGGAGCGGTTGTTTCGCAAATGAACCTGTACAATGTCATGATTCTTAAGGGAATCAGTAATGATGTCAACAGAAAGGTAAACTGTGAGACTGCTAATCTTAACAAGACAATTGAAGCGGCGGTCAAGCAGATTAAGGATATTGAACTTATAAGAGATACTGTCGGGCTTGACAGTTTAAGTGATAGTCTTATGCAGGTTGCTCTTTTAAGACTTGAGAATCCTGACATGAGCCTTCAGGGATTGGGTGAGCTGTTAGACCCTCCGGTTGGTAAATCGGGTGTAAACCACAGGTTAAGAAAGATTGGCGAGAAGGCAGATGAATTAAGACAGAGCATGGGAATCTCTGTCTGATTAAATATTTTTAATAAAATTTTACATTTTCTTTTCAAATAGGGATTGACAAGAAGTGTATAATTGAAAATATGAGATAAAAGAGCAGTCATATACTGCAGAAAGGTTGATTAAGATGACTAAAGTAGATATAATTTCAGGCTTTTTGGGAGCAGGTAAAACAACTCTTATAAGTAAGCTTTTAAAGGAAGCCTTAAAGGGAGAGCAGGTAGTTCTTATTGAGAATGAGTTCGGTGAAATCGGTATTGATGGAGGATTCCTTAAAGATTCAGGCGTTGAGATAAGAGAGATGAATTCAGGATGTATCTGTTGTTCACTTGTTGGTGATTTTGGAACTTCTCTTAAGGAGGTTGTTGACAAGTATCACCCAGACAGAATTATTATTGAGCCTTCAGGTGTAGGCAAGCTTTCAGATGTTATCAAGGCTGTTAAAGACCTTCACATTGAGAATGAAATTGTTCTTAACAGTGCTTCAACAGTTGCAGATGCATCTAAGGTTAAGGTATATATGAAGAATTTTGGTGAGTTCTTTAATAACCAGATTGAGCATGCAGGAACTGTTATTTTAAGCAGAACACAGAATGTTTCTGAAGAGAAGTTAAAGACAGCTATTGAGCTTATTAAGAGTGTTAATCCTAATGCACATATTATCACAACTCCTTGGGATGATATTGACGGAACTAAGATTCTTGGTGCAATGGAGAATGTTACTAACCTTGAGTTAGACATGCTTGCAGAGGCAGCACAGAAGGCTTATGAGGAGCATGAGAAGGAGCACCACCACCATCATCATCATGAAGATGGAGAGTGCTGCTGTTGTGGTGGACATCATGACGATGATGACGAGCATGAGCATCATCACGATCATGATCACGAGCATGAACATCACCATGACCATGACGAGGAACATGAGCATCATCATGACCACGAGCATGAACATCACCATGACCATGATGAAGAACATGAGCATCATCACGACCATGAGCATGAACATCACCATCATCATGCAGATGACGTATTTACAAGCTGGGGAACAGAGACTCCTAAGAAGTATGAGAAGGCAGAGCTTGACAGCATATTAAAGAAGCTTTCTGAGAGTGAAGATTATGGTAAGGTTCTCCGTTCTAAGGGTATGCTTCCTTGCACAGATGGAACATGGATGTATTTCGATCTCGTACCAGAAGAATATGAGATTCGTGAGGGAAGTGCTGATTTCACAGGCAGAATCTGCGTAATCGGTTCTGAACTTAAGGAAGATGCTCTTAAGGAACTTTTTGAAGTTTAATCAGTGTTTAATAGAAGAACACATTTATACAACGCATTTATAATGAAATGATAGCGCAAATGCGCGGAAATGAGGATAAATATGGCAAATGAGGAATATCAGATTCCGATTTTCTTGATTAACGGTCAGCTAGACAGCGGTAAAACAAGATTTATCTCCGATACTATAGCAATGGGACAGTTTGCGGATGCTAAGAACAAGCTTCTTATTGTGTGTGAAGAAGGCGAAGAGGAGTACAGTGAGAAGCTTCTTAAAGACAACGGAATTGATATGGTTGTTGTTGAGAAAGAAGATTTTAATATCAAGACTCTTAATGAACTGGATAAAAAGTATGATCCATGGCTTGTTATTGTTGAGTACAATGGAATGTGGGATCCGGCACTTTTACTTGGAAGTGAAAAGCCAAGAGGATGGCAGGTATACCAGTCTATAACTTTAGTTGACGCCAATTCATTTGGATTACAGTGGGCTAACATGAAGTCCATTATTGCAGAGTCTGTTAAATATGCGGACATGGTTATTTTTAACAGATGCAAGTCAGGTATGGATCTTGGCAGCTACAGAAGAAGCATGAGAGCATTAAATCCTGCACTTCAGATTATCTTCGAGGATGAGAAGGGTGACCAGGTTGCTATATCTGAACAGCTTCCATACGATATCAATGCTGATGTTATTCAGGTTGATGATGAAGACCATTATTCACCCTATCCCACGGTAGCCGACGATATTTCTGTTGCCCTGCCGTTGACGGATGATGAGTCACCAAAAGAGGAACGCAATGGAAAGAAACAGACTGGCCCGGCAGATTATCGATACCTGCCTGGAAATGACCCGCCTGGGGTTAAATCAGGGGACCGCCGGCAATGTCAGCGTGCGCTATCAGGGAGGAATGTTGATCACCCCCACCGGTATCCCGTATGAAAAGCTGACGGAAGACAAGATCGTCTTTATTGATGCCGACGGCCAGCATGAGCAGGGAAAATTGCCCTCCAGCGAATGGCGTTTTCATCAGGCGGCCTACCAGACGCGGCCCGATGCCCAGGCGGTGGTCCACAATCACGCTGTCCATTGTACGGCGGTGTCGATCCTCAACCGGCCCATTCCGGCCATCCACTATATGATCGCCTCCGCCGGCGGGAATTCGATCCCCTGCGCGCCCTATGCCACCTTCGGCACCCGCGAGCTGTCTGAGCATGTCGCGGTAGCGCTGAAGCACCGCAAAGCCACGCTGCTGCAGCATCATGGCCTGATCGCCTGCGAGGCCAGCCTGGAGAAAGCGCTCTGGCTGGCGCATGAAGTGGAAGTCCTGGCCCAGCTCTATCTCAGCACCCTGGCGATTACCGACCCGGTCCCCGTGCTGGATGACGAGGCGATCGCCATCGTGCTGGAGAAGTTTAAAACCTACGGATTACGCATTGAAGAGTGATGCCGCAACCCTAACAGGAGAGACGCGATGGCAAACCGAATGATCCTCAACGAAACGGCGTGGTTTGGCCGGGGGGCGATAAACGCATTAACCGATGAAGTGATGCGGCGCGGTTATCGCAAGGCATTGATCGTGACCGACAGGACCCTCGCGAAGTGCGGCGTGGCGGCAAAAGTCACTGACAAACTGGACGCCGCCGGGCTGGCATGGGACATGTTCAGCGACGTGATCCCGAAC
>OIZF01000102.1_pt1 | contig 56217 bp, 61 predicted proteins | sample 1588471 | NCBI WGS metagenome assembly OIZF01 (sample SAMN03283279) | human gut metagenome | biome: human-associated habitat; material: feces | host: Homo sapiens | place: Peru | collected 2012
CTTGTTCCTGATACATTTGTTCCATCACCAGTTAAAGCATATAAAGTTCCATTTTGTTTATATACTACACTTGGTGTTGTACTACTTGTTTCATACCATGTATTTGCTTCTATTGTTGTTACATTACTTTCTGTACAACTTTTTGGTATTGTTTCTGTTCCACATGTTGAAACAATGGTATTTCCTACTACTTCTGCTTCTACACTTGATTTCAAATAATATTGGAATCCTTCTTGTTTATCATACCCTATTTGAATTACTCTACTTGTTGCGTATTCATATTCTCCTGGTGTTTCACTTATTTGCTTTATTTCGGGATTATTCATTTCTTTGGTTGTTATCTTTTCTTTGATTGTTTCACTTTTTAATCCACTTTTATTTTCTACTATTACTTCGATTTCATATTCTTTATTTTTCTCTAATCCTGTATAAACTTGATTATTACTTTCACTTATTGTTTCTTTTCCATTTATTTTATAGTAGTATTTTACAATCATTCCATCTGGTTCTTCTGCATCTACTATTACTTTAATACTATTTGTCGTACTACTTAAACTGATTCCTTTTAAGATGGGATTTGTGATATCATTATCTGCTATACTTCCATCTAATACTTCGTTTCTTTTTTCATCTCTGATACAGGTATACTTGTCATCTGATACTACTAACTCTCTTGTATCCTTCAATATCTTATATGTTCCCATTTTTGGTAACTCACCTTTTAGGTTTAATTTACTAATTGGTTCATAGACAGTTCCATCTACTTCTTCTCTTTCTGTTCTGTTACTTCCAAATTCAAAGATGACATTTTCTGCTTTACTTCCTTGTAACTCTTCATTTACTTCATATTGTTCATAGGAGTCATATATTTCATTACAGGTTACTTTAAAACTACTTTTCCTACTATCTTCTATTACTCCTAATATCATTGGTACTGTTATTAATGTAATCACTGACAATATTACTATTACAGCTAATAATTCAATTAATGTAAATCCTTTATTTTTCATATTTATACTCCTCACTTCTTTTAGTATTTCCTTTTTTAAATACTCTATACTTTATTATAGTTTGTTTTCACTGTAAACTAGAATATTACATTTTATTTTTTATAAAAAGGGATATATCCCCCCCCCGTTTACAAATAGTGTACATTATTTTTATGTGTACCTCCAACTTACAAACTATATTACTATTCTTTATCTATTACTCATTCTACACAAAAAAAGTACTTTTTTCAAGTACTTTCATTAAACTTCTTGCATTACAATCAAAATCATCGGCTTGCATTCTGTCTCTTTATATAAATATTTTCCCAATCGATCACGAATACCTAATTTAACCTTGTTAAAATCAACGTATTTTGTATTTGTATTTTCTTCAATTACTTCAAGAGATATTCTACTTGCCTCTTTAATTACCTCTAAATTGTCTTTTACATAAATAAAACCTCTTGTTAATATTTCAGGGCCAGCAATTACTTTTTTAGTTTGTTTATCAATCGATACACTCACAATTACAATTCCATTATCCCCAAGCAATTCTCTATCCTTTAAGACAAGTTCTCCAACATCTCCACTAGCTTTTCCATCAATCAAAATTTCATCAATTTTAATTTTGTCATCACTTTTAACCAACTTACCATTTTCAAAAGTAGTAACTTCTCCATTTAATCTCAAAATAATATGATCTTTTTTCATTCCCATTTTTTCTGCCAACTTAGCATTTTCTACTTGATGACGATATTCACCAATAACAGGAAAATAATATTTTGGATTCATCAAGTTAATCATCATCATCAAATCTTCACTAGAAGCATGACTACCAAGATATTTTTTACTAGACAAAATTACCATGTTGGTACCGATTTTAGAAATATCATCAAATACCTTAGTAGCACTTTTTTCCATACCATCATAAATTGGTGAAGCAAACACAACTGTATCTTCCTCTGATAGTTTTATAAATTTATCAAATCCTTTAATAATACGATTCATGTTAGAAAATGGTTTTTCTCTTTCATCAAAGATTAAAACAATAATTCCTTCATCGCTGACATGATGAATGTTTAAAATTCTGGATTTATCAAAATCAATGTATCCATTATCAATAGATGTATTAATAATATTTTCAATTTTTTTACCGATAATAACAACATTTCTATCAGTATGCATAATTTGATTAAAAATTTCTTGCATACGGTAAATTTGTGCTTGAAATAAGTTAAAAAGGATTCTTCCTTCATTTTTTGTCAATGTTTCTAAAATAATATGATCAATACGATTATTTGGTGTTGTAAAACCCTTTTTTTCAGAATATAATGACTCACTCATTAAACAAAGAACACCTTGCTTACCAACATAAGCTAATTTTCCAATGTCCATCTTATATGGTTCTGGTACTGTTTGATCAAATAAAAAATTACCAGTATATACAATAGCACCATCTGGTGTATTAATAACATACCCTACATTTCCCGGAACAGAATGGGTTAAAGAAATAGGAAAGACAGATAAAGGACCAAAGTTAATTTTTTGATGAGGTTTAATAATGGTTAAGCACTTTGTATCTAACTTTTCTTCTTCTAATTCCGTTTTTAACAAAGCACATGTAAATTCTGTACCATACACCTTAATATTAGGAATTTCTCTTACAATATCTGCAATAGCTCCCATTTGACTATCATGACCATGTGTAATAAAAAGGCCTTTTATCTTTTTCTTATTTTCTTTCAAATAGTCAAAATTTGGAATAATATAGTCAATTCCTAACATTCTATCATCCGCATATTTTAACCCAGCATCCAGTACAAAAATATTCTCATCGATGTTTACAACATACATATTTTTTCCGTTTTCATTTAGTCCACCTAAACTAAATATTTTTATTTTACTCATAATTTCTCCTTTCTTTTCATGTAAAAAGACTAATTAATTATACCAAAAAATAATCAATTAGTCTACTTTTTATTTTTTACTTATATTATAAATTTCATAGGTTTCATTTACGTAATCATATTCTACTTTTATATAATTAGAATAATCATATGTTTTTTCATCTGTTTGAATTTCTTGATCAACTAAATAAGTAATACATAATTTACCATTAGAGGAATAAGTAACTTGTCTTTCTTCTAAATCTATAACAGAAATAGAAGTAATATTTTCATTAATATTTCTTTTAAAACTATTATAACTACTTTTTAAAACGCTTTTGGAAGCTGTATTATAATGATCTTTTATCTCATCAAAAGTTCTTTTAGACAATATGGATGTATACCAATAATTTAATTCTTCTTTTGTCTTTAAAGCAAGAGTTTCACTTAATTCTTCTTCTAATTTCACATTAGAAATCGTATATACCCCATTGTTTTCAACATCTACATCGTCTTCTACTGTAATGTCATTTATTACAATTTTAACATGATAAGTTCCTTTTATCATACTAGAAATAATGTAACTATCATAACTATCTTCTGTTTTTTTATAACTTGACATATCTATTCCATCTATTTCAAGTGTTGCTCCAGTAGGAAGTTTAAACTCAATATTTTCTACTATTTTGCCACTTATTACATCATAAGGTTGAAAAAAATTATTTGTTTTTATCATCTTAATATTAACCGAATTAGTTCCACTACTTGTTGTATAACGAATAGATACGATGACATAATTTTGATATTGTTTTATGCTTGTAACTTGGTAATCTTTTATGTCACCTATTACCTCCATTTTTTCACTCAATATAGATGCACTGACGAAGTCTCCTTCTTTTTGATTTAAATAAGTATATATTTTATCTACATCATTATTTGCAATTGCTTTAAAATAATTTAAAGCCTGATACTCTGGACTACGGAGATATTGAACAGTTCGACATCCAAAAAACAATAAGCATATTATGATAATAAGGATTAAACTATATTTTTTTAACTTTTTTGTTTCCTCTTTCGTTAATTTTTTATGTTCTAATTTTGTTCCACATTCTGAGCAATAGCGATCAAAAAATCCTTGTTTTTTCTTACATTTATTGCATATCATAAAATCCTCCTTCCTGTTTTATTATAAGAATAATTTTTGAAATTATTGTGAAAAATAAATAAAATTTTAAATTATTAGATAATCGATTTCAATTGGGTATATTTTGTTAAGTGGTCGTAATAAAATGGAAGAACTATTGGATATTTTTTTGGCACCACCAGTTATAATTAGAGTTACATCTTCTTTTTGAATAGTTCCTCTACTCAATTTTGGAAAAGGTGTAGAATATGGTCCAACTAATCCTCTATTTTTCTTATTTTCTTTTGCTAAAACTAATCCATTATGCATATGACCTGACAAAATATAATTTACTTTTAAAGGATAGTTTAAAATTTGAATTGGTGAGTGACATAATAAAATATTACACTTATTAGGAATGATTAATTTTTCTATTTGATCTATATTTTCTAATTTTGTTTTTTCTTTTGATTCAAAGTAAGTATAATTTGGATGATAACCAATGAAGTTTAAAGAATCGAACAATAAATTTTTATTATCTAAAAAATAAATTTGATTCATTTTGTTTAAAGAATGAAAGAATTTTGAAGTATCTGCATATTTACTTTTGTGAAAACGAATGGTTACTTCATCATGATTACCATAAGATAGAATCAATGGTGCAATGAAAGATAATTCCTTGAAAAAATCTATTAATTTACTTATTTCTTCTGTTTTTAAAACACTAGCGTCATCTATAATATCACCAGGAATACATATATAATCTGGTTTATTTTTTTGAATGTTTTGAATAATATCATCCAATATTTGTAAAGGATAATTTTTAGAATAATGGATATCTGCAAATATTGCAATTGTCTTATTATAGTTACTACTTCTATTGTGAAAATGTTCTTGTACCATATAGCCTCCTAACAAAAATAATCAACAGTAGTTGATTATTCTTCATTGAATTTTTCCATTCCACTAGTAAAATTGGAAACCAATTCATTAAATCTTTTTAAATTTTGTTCTAATTCCTTTTGATCTTGTTCATATTTGATACGATCTTGTTGTAAATTATTTTTTTCCATTTCTAGTTTTTCTTTTTCTATTTTAATTTTTGCTTCTTTATTAGCAATAAATTCTTCTTGTTGTCTTTTTTCTTCTTTTTTTTGGTCCATAAATTTCTTTTTTTCTTTTTCAAAAGTTAATTTATCTTCCTCAAAAGATTGTTGTTGTTCTTTTAATTCTTTTTGGAATTCTTCTAATTCTTGTTTCTTTTTGCCATATTTTTCTTTTAATTCATCACGATAAGCAGTTATTCTTTCAACTTCTAATTTTGTTTTTTCTTCATGATCTTTTCGTTGCTTTTTTAACGCTTCTGCTTGTTGTAATAATTTATCTTTCATAGCAACACTTTTATTAAATATTTCAGTTGCTGCTTTTACATTTTCATTGGCAATCTCGAAAAAATTTTTTATGCTAGATTCGTTTTTTACCTCTTGATCTTCTCCTTCAACTAAATCATTGAAAGATTCATCAATATCAAAATGAGGCTTTTCTTCCAAATCTAAATCATCCAAATTATTTTCTAGCAAGTCGTTCATTATTCTTTACCAGGTAATTGTCCAAAACCAGAATTAAATTGCGTTACTAATTCTTTGAAACGAGCACAACTTTGAGATAAATTCTTGCTTTCTTGTTCTAATTTCTTTTGTTCATTGTCTTTATATTTTTCAAATTTTTCTTTTTCTTTTTCTAAAGTATCTTTTTGATGAGCAATTGATTTATATTCTATTTGTTTTTCATCTTCAAAAGCTTTTCTTTCAGACGCAATTTGATCATTCTCTACTTTAATTTTGCTATATTCAGCTTCTTTTTCTTTTTTGAATTCTTCTTTTTTATCTTCTATTCTTTGTTTTTCAGTACTTATTTTCTGTTCTTCTAACTCTTTATATTTTTCAAATTGTTGTTTTTCTTCTTCTAAAGTTGTACGTGCTAATTGAATTCCTTGATCAGCTAAAGCCATTTCTGATTTGGTTGCTTCTACTTCTGCATTAAATTCTTTTTCTTCATTTTGAAGGCGAATTTTTTGTGTTCTTTCGTACTCATCTAGGCGTTCTTTTTCTTGACGAAGCATTTCTTTTTGTGTATCACAATATTTTTCAAATTCAGATTTATCTTTTTCTAATTTTTGTTTTTCTTCATTTAAAGAAGCTTCATTTAAATTTACTTTTTTCTTTTGTTCAATTAAAGTTGAAATAAAATTATTTGCTCCTGCAACATCATTATAAAGACTAGAGAACATACTATCAAATCCAGATGAAGAATTACTCTCTGTTGTTGGTTCTTCCATAGATGTCATCTCTGGCATAATATGTGTCGTTTTTTCCTCTTTTTCTTTTACAGCTGGTTCTGAATCTACCATTGATTTTGTTTCTACAACTGGAGTTTCAGCTGCTAATTTATCTTCAATTTCTTTTATTTGTGCTGCTATTTCGTCGTTAAAAACGTTTCCATTTACATTATTTTCTCTTTCCATATTAACACTCCTCTTTATTCTTTTATGATATAGCATTCCAATATCATAACCATTATATCATATTTTTTTTAAATTTCTACTATTTTTATGTATTTTTTACATTTTATCCTTCTACTAAGCGATTGATAAAAGAAAAAGTTGCTTCTACTGTATTTTTTAAAATTATACTAAAATTGTCGGATAAATAAAGTCCTGCTTTTGAAAGATTAGTAGAATAATTGATTTCTTCCTCTGATAGATAATCTTTTAAATCGACCATATTACCGTTTGCTACATCTTGTTCAAATTGTGCTATTTTATCTTCTGTTAAAACTACCCTTTTATGAAGCTCATATTCGTAGTAACCACTCATCCCTGCAATATGTAATGTTAAAAAAGTAAAAAAGAATGCTAAAAAAATTTTAGAAAAAATTTTAGACCAAATACTTTTCTTTTTTTTCTCTTCCATATTATCCGATGTACTCCTTAATGATTTCTGACAAAATATCTAAGGTATTTATTACCTCTTCCATCGTATTTTGATAACCACCACATTCAATTAAAATAGCCTTTTCACTTAAATCTTGGTTATAGATTCCATTTACATTTGCGCCGCTTTTCGTAATAATTCCTCTTGTCAAACTAGGATATTTTTTTTGAATCATTTGATTTAATGTGCTGGCAAGTTCTAAATTTTTTTCATAATTTTCATGTTCCATACCAACAACAAAAAGGATTTTTGCGTAGTTTTTATTATTTAAAACCGTAGTAGAGGCCGAGGAAGGAATCGCATCTCTATGTAAATCGATTATAAGTGACAAATCAGGATACTTTTTAATGGTTTCTTCTGCATAAAATCGACTGGCTTTATAACTTTCGTAATAATTCCAACCATTTAAATTTAAAAATTCTGTGATATTGGCTGTCTCAATCATAGTTGAAATACCAATTTTGTTTAGTTTTTCTTTTAGTAAGTAAGAAGCCATTAGTACATTAGGAGTAATATTATGTTCTTGATAATTACTGTTATCATAACTTTCTAATTGGTGTGTATTGTAAATGTATACTTTTGGATTATTGATGTTTGTTGGATTAGGATCATATACATATTCTGATTCATTACCAATTTGTTCATCCTCAAATGTTCCAGGATCATTCATTACTAAATTATATCCGAAAGCCGTTTCTAGCATACTAGTTGGGGAAGAAATATCTACATGAAACACTTGCTTAAAAAGATTAGAAATAGAAAATTGATTCTGATATTTTAAATGATAATTCGTATCTTGTAACATATAATTTAAAAATTCTTGATTGGAATTTGCTAACTTAAAATGATATAAAATATTTGTAAAAAAATAATAGAAAAAAAATGTTAAAATGAAGAAAAAGGATATTTTAAACAAACTAATTTTTCTTTTCTTCTTTGCTTTAAATTTTTTCATTTTTATCACCCATTACAGTATATAAAAAAAATCTTACATAAAATGTCAAAAAAAGCACAAAATGTGCTTTTTATAAATTTGTTAATTTTTCCTTGATTGTTTTGCTTACAAAAGACATATCCGCTCTACCTTTTAATTTTGGCGTAACATATCCCATTAGTTTTCCCATATCTGAAGGAGCAGATGGTTTTGTTGCTTCAAAAGCTTCTTCAATTACTTTAAATACCTCTTCTTCACTTAATTGTTCTGGCATATAAGTATTTAAAATATCAATTTCTTCTTGTGTTTTATCTATTAAATCTTTTCGGTTTCCTTTTTCAAATTCTACAATGGATTCTTTTCTTGTTTTAATTTGCTTTGCAATTACTGAAATTACTTCTTCATCTGTTAAAGGTCTTTTTAAATTTAATTCTTCCATTTGAATAGCGCCTTTTACCATACGAATAACAGATAATTTTGTTTTTTCTTGTTGTTTCATTGCTTCTTTTAAGTCATTTAATATTTTCTCTCTCATTTTAGTCCTCCTTAATATACAAAAAGAGCAAACTGCTCTTAGTAATTATTACGATTATTTTTTCTGCTATTTTTTATAGCTTCTTTTTTTGCTAATCTTCTTTTAACTCCTGGTTTTAAATAACCTTCTTGTCTTTCACGTACTTTTTTGGAGAAACCATCTTTCGCATTTTTTTGTTTCAATGTTCTTAAGGCACCATCTACATTTCCGTTTTTAACCATTACTGTAGCCATCGATAATCCCTCCCTTCTCAAACTATCGATATTATATCAAATTAATTTTACCTTTTCAACATTTTTTGACAATTAAACACGAAAAAATAGTCTTTTTTGACTATTTTCTTCTTTTTATAAAGAACACATTCTACCAAACTGAATTCTTCTAATGGCAGATCCAAGGCTTCTTCCTAAATCCAGCATACTATTAATTCCTCTAGCAATACTAGAAATAAAAGAAGCAGTTAAGGTAAAACCACCTTTAATTTCTTTTAAATTTTCATCATTTATTTTTTTCATTTAGTTCCTCCTATCGACAATTTAATGGACGTAAATAACCATCCACTACTCCTATAATAAAGGTAAAAAGAGTGCCTAAGCCAAAAATACCAGCAATAGACCAACCACCTTTGATCTCTTTTAATTCTTTTTGTGTTAATTGTTTCATATTTGCCTCCTTTTCATTATCGCAATTTATGTTTTTTAAAAGAATAATCTTAAAAATTTAGCTAACATTAAAATCCATATTCTCATTTGTTTCCTCCTTCTAATGTATATACATGATGAAATAAATTCTTATTATCTGTTCGATGGCTTACTACAATTACCGTCATATTTTCGTAATGATCAATCAAATTTCTTAAAATTCTTCTTTCAAGTGAAACATCCATTTGACTAAAAGTTTCATCTACTAATAAAATTTTAGGTTGGCTTAAAAGAGCTCTTGCTAAAAAAATACGTTCTTTTTCACCGCCGGATAAATTATAACCATTTTCCTCTATTAAAGCATTTAGTCCTAATTTACTTCTTGAAATAATAGAATCCATTTCACATAATTTTATTACTCTGTTTAATTCTGATTTATTTTTATTTCCAATTGTTATATTATTATAAATCGTATCTGTAAATAAAATTTCATTTTGTGAAATATAAACAATGTCTTCCTCTTTTAATTCTGGATAAACAAAACTATTATTATAATATTTTTTTATCATTTTTAATAAAGCTGATTTTCCAATTCCACTTTTTCCAAGTAATAAAATCTTTTCTCCTTGTATAACTGTAATATCTAAATTCTGATAAGAAATTTGAAGATTCTGAGATATTAAATTATTTTTCTTTTCTCCTTCTATTATTAAATCATCCATATTTTGAATAGAAATCTTAATTTCTTTCCATTTATAAATCCAATTTATAATATGGAAAATTGAATCTAAAAACATCGTATAAAAAGAACTAAATAAGACCACACTTCCTAAAGATAACTCTTTAATGGATAATCCAACAACTAAAATTGCAAAGCTGCCTAGATAAAGGAAAAAACTTTGAATATGACTTTCTAAAAATTGTTGATTCAACATTTTTACCTGTTTTATTAAAATGTTTTGATAGTTCTCATTTAATCGATTACAAAAATTAGATTCTAAATTTAATCCTTTAATTGTTTCAAATCCACTAATAGATTCTACTAACTGAGAATGTAAGATGGCTCTATTTTCAATTATTTGTCTTTCCATATTCATTCGTTTCTTTTGAAAAAAATAATGAAAGAAAGTGAAAATGATTACCACTAATAATGTAATAATAAATAAAGATACATGAATATTACACATAAAAATAGATAAAAAGAAAATCATCAATGCATCAATTAAAGTATTTGAAAAAGTAACAGTAATCCATTCGTTGATTTTTTCAAAATCTTGTATTTTGGAGATCATTTCTCCAGTTGTATGATTGCGATAATATTGATAAGGAAGAAAGAAAATTTTTTCCATTAGATAAGACCATAACTGAGTATTTGTTATTTTATTTATTTGAATGGATATCTTTGCTTGAAAATGTTGAAAAAGAAATTGAAAAAATAACAAAAAAGCGAAAAACATGTACAACCCTACAGGAATTGTCTCAAAAGTAAAATCTACCGCTAACCGAATAGGAAGGGTCAATATAATAGAACACAAAGTTATTGCAATTGTTAAAACAGCTAACAATAGAAAGTATTTTTTTTGACTTTTCATGATTTCTGTAGTTTTTCTCTTTAAGAAAGAAAAATCTTTATGATTGGGTAATAACATTAATGGTTCAAATACTAATATCACATTTTGAAAAATGGATTCAAATTCTGAATGTTTCATCCTTTTTAATTTAGTAGATGGATCTCCTACTAATACCCATTTTTTTGTTATTTCATAGATTACCATATAATGCTGATAGGTTTGATTTATAATAGTATAAGCAATAACGGGTAGTTGATTTGACTGAATTTGATCAATGGTCGCTTGATATCCAGTTGCGTCAAATCCTAATTTTTTTGCTCCTTTTATCAAATCAAAAGCACTTGTACCCTCTTTTGTTGTATTTGTAAGATTTCTTAATCTTTCTAAAGATTCATTACCCCCATAAAATTGTAATATCATTTTCAAACAAGCTACACCACAGTCTTTTATACCAATCTGTCTTACATATGGATATTTCTTCATTTCTTTCCTCCTCACCTATCAATATAGCGGGTTTAGAGAAAAATACCTAAAAAAAAAGAAATTATTTTTTCTTTTTATATATTTTTATTTTTTTACTTCCATATTTCTTTTCTTTTATACAAGTTAAATCTGTTTCAATTTCTTCTGTTTCATATTCACAGACAATAATTCCATCTTCTTTTAACAAGTGATATTGATCAATAAGCTGAAGAGCTGGCGTAATCAAGTTGTCTTTATAAGGAGGATCCAAAAATATAATATCAAATGAAATCCCTTGTAACTCTTTTAGGACCATCTTATAGTCTTTTTCTAAAATAACACTATTTTTTATTGTTTGTAAATTTTGTTTTAATATTCTGCTAATTTCTTTATGACTATCTACAAAGTAACACCTGCTAGCCCCGTTACTTAAAGCTTCTATTCCCAAGCTACCACTTCCAGCAAACAAATCTAAACAAGTACTATCTTTTAATTTTCCTTGAATCATACCAAATAAAGATTCTTTTACTCGATCCATTGTAGGTCTTGTACCATCTATATCAAATCCTTGTAAATTTTTTCCTTTATATTTTCCGCTAATCACTCTCATATTCTTCACCAATAACATTATAACACTTATTTAAGGGAAGACATAACATTTTGTATCATCGTAATGGTATCAAGTGCTTGGCTGATTCGATCACTTGGTCTTAATTTATATTTTTCTTTTACTTCTTCTTCAAATTGCCCAAACATCTCTGGATTTCGATTTAAAATTTTATACCAGTTAGAATTTTTTCTTAAATAAGAAAGATAATAAGGATTATTTTTAATTTTAAATTGAATTTCTAAAGTCATTTTTAATCTTCAAAGTGTTTATAAATTGGTCGTGGTTTATAAGATGGTTCTGTTTTTGTATCCTTAGTTGTCCCTAAATCTTGTAAAACACTAACTACTCTTCCAATACTATTTAAGCCATCTTGTATCTCATCCAAATTCATATGTTTGAACCAATTAATTAAATCCGCAAATCCGATAGCAGAAGCAGTTTCTTTGACTGTTTCTGTCTTATTTAAATAATCTTTCCATATTTCATTATCTTCACCATATAAATCAAACATTTCATAGAAGCGTTGCCAAGTCATTTCGTTTTTTTTGATATATTGGTATAAAGAAGGATTATTTTTTACAAATTCTTTAAATTCTAACTTACCCATTTCAACCACCTAACTTATTATATGTATTTTCTTTGTAAAATTCACTATTGACAACATCTTTTAGAAAGAAAAAATCACGATTTTTGAAATCACAAGCAAATATTTTCTTATTATAAATATTTAAAATTTTGAAAATATAAGGATTATTTACACTACTCAATACGATAATACAAGAATAATTAATTTGAATGTATGTTTTTTCTAAAATGGATTCAAGATTAATAATCTTTTCTGAATAGTTTGTATAATTAAATTTATTTTTAATATAATTTAAAACAACATGTTTTCCAACAATATTACACATTTTATGATATAAATATAATCCATTTTCTAAATCATATCTGTTCATTTTATATAAGTAATAAAGAGCCTTATATAATAAATAAGGGCTATATTGATATTTATTATAATAATTTTCCTTTATGATGAATAAATAATATTTTCGCATTCATATCACCCTATTTATTTTAAAAAAAAACGACTTCATTTTTTGTCGTTTTTTCATTCATTTAAATATTTTTTTAAATACTGACCGGTATAACTTTCATTTACCATTGCTACTTCTTCCGGTGTACCTGTGGCTACAACAGTTCCACCTTTATCCCCGCCTTCTGGTCCTAAGTCAATGATATAGTCAGCAACCTTAATAACATCCAAATTATGTTCAATTACTAAAACAGTATCCCCATTATCTACAATTCGATTTAATATCACTAACAATTTCTTAATATCATCTGAATGTAATCCTGTAGTTGGTTCATCCAAAATAAATAAACTTTTACCTGTTGGCTTTTTTTGAAGTTCTTTTGCTAGTTTCACACGAGCCGCTTCTCCACCACTTAAAGTCGGAGCTGGTTGTCCTAGTTTTACATAAGATAAACCAACATCAGAAAGCATTTGTAATTTATTTTTTATTTTCGGAAAATTTTCAAAAAATTCTAATGCTTCTTCCACTCTCATTTCTAAAACTTCATATATATTTTTTTCTTTAAATTTGATATCCAAAGTTTCCCTATTATAACGTGTTCCCCCACATACCTCACAAGGTACATAAACATCTGGTAAAAAATGCATTTCGATTTTTTTTACTCCATCACCGGAACAAGCTTCACATCTTCCACCTTTGACATTAAAAGAAAATCTTCCCTTTTCATATCCTCTTAATTTAGCTTCTTTGGTTTCTGTAAAGACATCTCTAATATCATCAAATACACCGGTATATGTAGCAGGATTACTTCTCGGCGTTCTACCTATTGGAGTTTGTGAAATATCAATTATTTTATCAATATTTTCTAATCCTTTAATCGATTTATATTTACCTGGTCTTTCTTTTACTGTATATAAATGATTAGAAATAATTTTATATAAAATTTCATTTACTAAGGTAGATTTACCACTTCCACTAACACCTGTTACACAAGTAAATGTTCCAAGTGGAATTTTTACATTAATATTTTTTAGGTTATTTTGAGAAGCACCTTTTAATTCCAAAAATCTCTTGTTACCTTTTCTTCTATGTTTTGGTACTTCAACTTTTTCTTTTCCTGTTAAATATCTTCCTGTCAAGCTATTTTCATTTTTCATCACTTCTTCCGGTGTACCGGATGCTACAACATTTCCACCATGAAGACCAGCACCAGGTCCAATATCAACTAAATAATCAGCTTGTAACATGGTATCTGTGTCATGTTCTACCACAATCAAAGTGTTCCCTAAATCTCTCATTTCCAACATGGAATTAATTAATCTTTGATTATCTCTTTGATGTAACCCAATACTTGGTTCGTCTAAAACATACAAAACGCCTGTTAATCTAGACCCGATTTGGGTAGCAAGTCGAATTCTTTGTGCTTCCCCACCACTTAAAGTTCCTGCACTTCTGTTTAAAGTTAAATACTCTAGTCCTACATTAATTAAAAACTCTAATCTTGATGAAATTTCTTTAATAATCGTACTTGCTATTTCAGATTGTTCTTTATTTAATTTTAAATTTTGTAAAAATTTAAGTAGTTCATCAATACTTAGTTTTGTTACTTCATAAATATTTTTATGATTTATTTTTACTGCTAATACACCTTCGCTTAAACGAGCTCCATTACAAGTTGGGCAAACAGATTCTGTCATAAATCCTTCGATCCATTCACGAATCCATGTACTTTTTGTTTCCATGTATCTACGTTCTAAATTCGTAATTATACCCTCATAGTAATTTCTAGCTTTTCTTGTATTTCCTGTTTTAGAAGTATAATTAAATTCAATCATATCTTTTGAACCATACAAAATAATATCTAATTCTTCCCTTTTTAACTTATTAATTGGCTGGTTCATATCAATTCCATAAAAATCACAAGTTGCTTTTAATTCCGTATAAGTGATATTGTTAGCATCTTCAATATTAATTGCTACAATAGCCCCTTCATTAATACTTAGTTCTTTATTTCGAATTAATAAATCTTCATCTAACTTATACTTAATTCCAAGTCCTTTACAATCTGGACAAGCTCCGTAAGGAGCATTAAAAGAAAATAATCTAGGTTCTAATTCAGGAAGTGAAAAATCGCAATCTGGACAGGCATAAGATTCGCTCATCAGAATTTCTTTGTCGCCAATCACGTCAATAACTACTTTTCCGTGCGCTAATTTTGATGCAATTTCAATTGATTCATATAAACGGCTTCGAATACCATCTTTCATGATTAATCGGTCAATAATTACTTCTATATTGTGTTTTTTATTTTTTTCTAATTCAATATTTTCTGATAAGTCATATTCATTTCCATCAATACGAATACGAACATATCCTTCTTTTTTTAAATCTTCTAAAACATCTTTAAAAGTACCTTTTTCGCCATGTGCGATAGGGCTTAATACTCTGATTTTAGTTCCCTCTTCTAAGTTTAAAATTTGATTGGTCATTTCTTCGATACTTTGGCTAGTAATTGGTTTTTGATGAATAGGACAATATGGAATACCAATTCTTGCAAATAAAAGGCGCAAATAATCATAGATTTCTGTAACTGTTCCTACTGTACTTCTTGGATTCTTGTTTGTGCTTTTTTGATCAATACTAATAGAAGGAGAAAGTCCTTCTATACTATCCACATCTGGTTTTTCTGAACCACCTAAAAACTGTCTAGCATAAGCAGATAAACTTTCAATGTATCTTCTTTGTCCTTCCGCATAAATCGTATCAAAAGCTAAACTAGATTTACCGCTTCCACTAACACCAGTCATAACAATTAATTTATTTTTAGGAAGTTCTAGTGATATATTTTTTAAATTATTTTCTCTTGCTCCCTTAATTACTATTTTATCCATATAACCCTTTCCTTTCTAGAAAAAAAAGCATTTCTGCTTACTGAATAATCCCTTTTAAAAGGCCAAATGATAGAAACATCATAATAATACTAGCCATTACAATTCCAATAAAAATTGCTAAAAAGGATTTTTTACGATCCATTTGTAACACAGAAGCTACTAAAGAACCAGTCCATGCGCCAGTTCCTGGTAAAGGAATACCTACAAATAAAACAAGTCCCCAAAATCCTAGTGTTTCTATTTTCTCTTTGTTTTTTTCTACTTTTTTATCTAACCAATTTGCTACTTTTTTTAAATGTTTACGGTTTCTCATCCAATTCAAAACGTTTCCCATAAATAATAAAACAAATGGTATAGGAAGCAAATTTCCAATAATAGAGATAAGATAACTAGAAACAGGATTTAATCCAATTAGAGACGCAGCAATTAGTCCGCCTCTTAATTCTAACACTGGCATAAGTGATATGATAAACACTATGATTTCTTTTCCAAAAGCCATCCCTGTAATACCTGAAAAAATTCCTAAAAACCAATTTACTAAATTTTCTGTCATATAAATTCACCTTGAAACATTATAGCATAACTACCATTTATTTTCAATTAAACATTAATCATTACACTATTATTTTCATTAGAACTATCCATCTTAATTTGTTCTACTTGAATAAAATTCACACCTACTACAAACACCATAAATAAAATCATCATTTTGCTTTTTAACATTTCTTTCATACAACTCTCTCCTTCACTAAATCCATTCTAACACGAACATTTATTCGTGTCAATGGTTTTAGAACAAAAATTCGAACATGTGTTTGACAAAATGTAAAAGATATGTTAAACTGAAAATGTAATGAAAGGGAGGTAGAATTTTTGGAAGTTTTAACAAAAAGACAAGAAGAAATTTTAAATTATATTAAGTCTTTTATGGTTAGTCATGGCTATCCACCAACGGTAAGAGAGATTGGAAAAGACTTAGGATTATCTAGCCCTGCCACAATTCATACACACTTAAATAATTTAGCGAAAAAAGGATTTATTAAAAAGGAAGAAACAAAAAATAGAGCGATTGAATTGTTAGTAGAAAATGAGTATGCTATCAAAGAAGAAAATATTACAGATGTACCTTTACTTGGAAAAATAACTGCTGGAAGTCCAATTGAAGCAATCGAAAGGCCCAATGAATTTTTTTCTTTACCATCTTATTTAATTCCAAAAAATAAACAAGTTTTTGCCTTAAATGTTAGTGGATGCAGTATGATTAATGCTGGAATTTTAGATGGTGATATTGTGATTGTTGAAAAAGCAAACACTGCTCGCAATGGTGAAATTGTGGTTGCTATGACAGATGAAAATGAGGTAACTTTAAAAACATTTTATAAAGAGAATGGATATTTTAGATTACAACCAGAAAATGATACGATGGAACCTATTATTTTAAATAATGTTACTATCTTAGGAAAAGCAATTGGATTATATAGAAAAATATAAAAAGCATGAAATTTCATGCTTTTTGTTTGTTTTCGCTTTGCTTTTTAGAATAAACGCATCCACAATAGTTTTGTCGGTACAAATGATATATTTTTGAAAATTCAATGGATTTTTTATAACCCTCTTTTTTCTTAAAATCAGAATATAAATAAGGAATATGATAGATTTGTTCTAAATCATAACCTATTTCATTTAATTTTTGACTATTTTTATAAGGACTTACTGTTAAAGTGGTTCCAAAATAATCATAATGATTTTGGCTAGCTAATAAAGCTGTTTTTTCTAATCGAAGTCGATAACATCTAAAACATCTACTGCCGCCCTCTCGTTCTTCTTCTAGGCCTTTTACTAGTGTTTCAAACTGGTCATTATCATAATCGCAGTCCATAATATCTACTTTATTTTCAAATGGCATTTCTTGAATTAAACGAATTTGTTCTTGCTTTCTTTTTTCATATTCTTCTTTTGGCGAAATATTTGGATTGTAATAAAGAACGGTAATTTTAAAGTGTTTGGATAAATAATTTAATACATAACTACTGCAAGGTGCACAGCAACTATGTAATAATAAAGTTGGTGTACTCTTTAAATTTTGAATCATTTTTTCTAATTCTATACTATAATTCTTCACTTGGATCACTCTTTTTTCTTAGCATGGTTTTAAAATTTGGAAAAGCTTTTACTAAACGATTTGAAAAAATAGACTTTTTCTTGAGAACTTCCCTTACTCTTGAGGTAATTTCTTCTGTACAATCCTTTTTTAAATTGGCTGCAACTTGTTTAAAATTTAAAATTATTTTAAAAGAGATCATATTATCTAATATAAAAATAATGGACAAAATAATAGCCAAAACATTTAAAATATGACTAGGAATTAAGGTAAGAATACTCATAATAAATGGTTGCGCTAGATAAGAAATAACAAGTCCCCCTATTCCAAATAAAACAAGTGTTTCTAAACAAATACGCCCATTTATATTAAATTTTTCTTTACTATAATCCCACCATCTTGTTTTAAAAAGCTTTTCCATTAGAAAGCTAGTTAAGTATTCTAAAATGCCACAAGTAATAACGGTCATAAAAAACAAAGTAATAGGATCATCTAAGTACTTATTTAAAAATATAATAATTAGTAAACTGCCACATCCATAAATAGGACAATAAGGGCCTATTAAGAATCCTCTATTTACCAGTTTTTTTTGTACGATCAAAAAATTTATTTCTTCTAGTATCCACCCTATTGCAGAATAAATAATAAATAAGATAATCATAATAGATAAATTCATAGCTTCACTCTTTTCTATTCTTTTGTACAATATTTCTAATTTTAGATAACGTATTATCTACTTTTTTAACGGGTATGTCTAATTTTGATGATATCATTTGATAAGAATAACCTTTTAACTTTAAAAATAAAATTTTGATTTCTATTTGTTTTAGTTTTGAGATTAACTTTTCTATTTCATTTTTTGCTTGTAAATGATGGAAATAGTGTTCCTCTTTTTTATAAATGATCTCTTCTGACAATTCTAATGCGCTATTTAAGCAATAATCTTTTTTATTTTTACGAATAAATGTCAGAAGCCCTAAATGGATGCAATTAACTGCATAAGTAAAAAAAAGATTATCATACTTTTCATTGAAATAGTAAATTGCTTTATCAAGGGCAAATCTACCCTCTAAAATATAATCATTCAATTCTAATCCAATATTTGGATAAACATTTTTAAAATTTTTTGCTTCTTTTAAAATAATTGGTGTATATTTTTTCTGTAAAATTTCATAAGCAATTTCATTTTGCTCTCTTGCTAGATAGATTAATTCATTATCATTATAAATTTCTAGACTTGATTGCTTCATAAATTAAGATGCCAGCAGATACGCTTGCATTTAAACTTTCTGTTTTTCCTTTCATTGGTATCGTCGCAATAAAATCGCAGTTTTCTTTTACCAAGCGACTCATACCGCTTCCTTCATTTCCTATTATGATAGCGGTCTTGCCACGGTAGTCAATTTTATCATAGTCTGTTCCTTGCATATCACTTCCTACAATCCAGAACCCTTTTTCCTTTAATTCTTTAATTGTTTGAACAATATTAGTTACTCGAGCAATTGGAATGTTTTCTGTTGCCCCTGTTGAAACCTTAATCACCGTTGCATTTACTTCAACAGAACGGTCTTTTGGAATAATAATTCCATTTACTCCAGCTGCTTCACAGGTACGTGTAATAGCGCCAAAGTTATGTGGATCTTCTAAATGATCTAAAATCACAATCAGTGCATTTTCTTTTTCTATTATTTCTGATAGTGAAGCATATTGATAATCCTCCACTTCCAGAATAATTCCTTGATGTAATCCATTTACCATCCTATCCATTTCATATTTTTCTAGATAAGTAATTGGAATATTTTGAAATGGTAAATTTTCTTTAAAATTTTTAGATAAGTAAATTTTTTTTACTTTTTTTTGTTTTTTTAAATATTCTTCTGCTACATTTTTGCCAAATATATACATATTAATCCTCCAATATTTTGTTTATAATTTCTTCTAATCTTTTTTGATTATTCATATATAGATAACCTATTAATGTTTCAAATCCTGTTGCATACTTATAAGTTAAAATATCTGTATTTTTAGGTGCTTTATGACTTTTTGCATTTCTTCCATGTTTCACGATTTGTTCTTCCTCTTCTGTTAACATAGGTTGAATTTTTTCTAATATTTTTGTTTGATTTTTTGCACTAACATACTGAATGCATTCTTTTTGTAATTCTTTTACTTTAACAATTCCTTTTTGGATTAAGTATTCTCTTATATAAAGTTCATATACACTATCTCCCAAATAAGCAAGTACTAATGCATTCATACTTTCACCCCAACATCAAATTTTTTATTTATCTTTTTCATTGTACTACATATTTTTTATTTGCACAACCTAATTTTATTTTATCAAAAAAGAAGTACTTATTTTTGTACTTCTTCATAGCGATCAAAAGTAATTCCTTTTAATATTCCATTCTTGACATCATTTAAAATAATGGTGTATACCTTATCATAATCAATTTCACCGCCACGCATTAGACAGCCTCTTTTTTTTCCTATCTTATCTAAGGTATCTACAATGTCTTCATCTAAGGATTCTATTTGATACCTTTCTTTTAAAATATTCGGATAATATTTTTCTAACATTTGAAGAATATAAATTACTACTTCATCTAATGGTAACACTTCTTCTTTTATAGCTGTTAGGCTTGCTAAATTAAGAGCAACATTTCCTTCAAATTTTGGCCATAAAATACCTGGTGTATCTAATAATTCTAGTTCATTATTGATTCTTATCCAATCTAAGTTTTTAGTTACTCCTGGTTTATTTCCAACATTTACTGCTTTTTTTCCTACCAAACGATTAATTAAAGTAGATTTTCCAACATTTGGAATTCCAACGATTAAAATTCTTGTTCTTTTTTCTTTTAATCCAAGTTGTGATCTTTTTTCGTTTACATCATTCATGATTTCTTTGGTAGCTGCTGTTATTTTGTTTACAATGTTATCATGAAATAAATCGACACCTATTACTTTATAACCTTTATTTTGATAATATTCAATCCATTTTTTTGTTTCATTTTTATCACATAAATCCGTTTTAGTCATAATAATAATTCTTGGTTTATTTTGAATAATGGTATCTATGTCCTGAATTTTGGATGAATATGGGATACGAGCATCAATCACTTCATATACCACATCTATCTTATTTAGATTTTCTTTCATTAATCTTTTTGTTTTTGCCATATGTCCCGGATACCAGTTGATATTCGTTGATGGTAAACTTTTTGTATCTTCGTTCATTTTTTTATTCTTTCTCATTTCTCTTTTTTGATGCATATCCATTTTAATCACTTCTTTCTATTCTATCATTTAAAAAAATACTTAAAAGTATTTGTTTTTCGTTTTTAACTTGAAAGTATTATATCATATTTTTGTTTATTTATAAAGTCAAGAGCCTCAAAATATTTATCTTCATATTTGAATATTACTTTTATATTACCATCTTCATTAACAACAATATCTTCAATTAACTCATCTATCAATAATCTATTTAGTTCATTTATTTTTTCTTTCTTTTTAAATATATTCATCCAATCAGTATCGTTATTTTTTATTGTTTCTTTTTCCTCCTCATATAATTGTATATCTTCTTTTATTTTTTTAGTTTTATCACTATACTCTTTATTATATTGTCAGTATTCTTCTTCCGATATAAAGTTCTCTTTTAAATCTTCTTTAATTGAATTCCTTAACATTATATATTTTTCTTTTTTTTTCTTCCTTTTTTGAATACAAATTAGAAATTATGCACAAAATAATTAAAACAATAATAAATAGTACTGATATTAATAATTCTTCAAACATTTCTTACTACTCCTCCAAATCCATTTATTTCCATCATTTTTTGATAAAAAAAGCAATACAAAAAAACTTTTATAATCCTTTCGTACTGCTTAATCAATTATAAATTTCATATTTTTATTTAACTACATTGACATTATAGCATTATAGCCTCCAAAAGCCAACCGATATCGGCGTATAATTTCAACCGATTTCTGCTAGGATTTTTGCAGTGTTAAGGAGATTTTTAAAATATTATTTAAAGAGGCAATTACTTTAAGAATACTTGAATTATGTAACAAATATAATTACACTCCAAATAAACTTGCTGAATTATCTGCTATTGCGCCATCAACATTAAGAGCATTACTGGCAAACAATGTAGATAATCCAAGTTCTACAATTATCTTTAAAATATGTAAAACTTTAAAAATAGAACTTAAAGATTTTTATGACTCTCCATTATTTGATATGGAGAAATTGGAGTATTAAAATAAGAGGCTTGTAATAGCCTCTTTTATCGTTTTATCAGATATATTATTTTTCCTTAATTATATTTTTACTGCAATAATAAGTAATTAAGAAATATCCTCCATATATAACGACTATAAATATAGCAGTCATTATAATTGATGGTAATAATTGTTCATTACCAAATACCTCTAAAATTTTCATAGCAAACATTATTCCAAATACAGAATGGATTAGAGCCAATATTAATGGTAGCATAAAGAATACTGCAATTTGTCTAAATAATGCTTTATTAATCATCTTTTCATCTGTACCAATTTTTCTTAACATTCTAAATCTTTGTTTATTATCACTACTTTCAGATAATTCTTTTAATCCAAGTATTGCTGCACTACTAATTAGAAAGATAACTCCCAAATATAACCCAATAAATGTTACCATTGCTGATAATCCAGTTGTTGCCTCTTTGATAGCTAACTTAGTAGAACCACTAGGAAGTAAATAATCGTTTGCTTTTGGATTTTTTGCTAGTTTATTAATATTATCTTCTATTTTTATGATTTCTTCTTTATCAGTAGCAATATAATTACCTATAAGATGATTTTGAATTAAATAATTTTCATCTATGACATTATCAGAAACTAATATAATTCCTGTATTAATATGATTACTAGACATTTCTAGAAAACCATCTCGGCAAGAATCATATTTTGGTTTTAATGTATGACCAAACAAATTGATTTGTTCTCCATTTTTTAAAGCAATATTCCTAATTTCAACCATTGATTTAAAATCTGCAACTATCATATATTCATCATCTTTAAGAGAATATTCTTCATTTCCATAAAACCTAGCCACTTTATTATAATCGCTTATTTTCATTATTGATTCTTTTGTATCATATTGCAAAAAAGGAAAACTTGTTCTTACTTCAACTAGTTTCGATCCTAGAGTTTGATTCATAGTTAAGTCTGGTGTTGCATAAGTATTAATTTCAATATAGTCCTTTATATCTTTAGTAATATCATAATTGAATACATCAAACATTTCTAATGCAGTATAATGAGAATTTTTAATTTGATTATCATTATAACCATAATTTCTAAAACTATCATAGTATTTATCCATGTTCATATTAATTGTAAATTCAAAGTCGGCAGGTGCTAGTTCTCTTATGTTAGCATTCATTGAATTTTTCATTGTTAGACAAGCAGATAATAAACATATTGTAATAAATAACATTAAACAAATAATTGTTGTTGAAAAAACTGTTGTATTGATCTTGCTACTGAACTGTCTTAAAGTAAAACTATTTAATCCTTTATAATAAAATTTCTTTATACTCATAGCAATTCTTAAAATAAGTCCTGATAAAGACCAAAAAATAAAGAATGTTGATACTGCTCCCATTACAATTGGTTTTAATATATCTTTAACATCGTGTAAAGTAAGAAACTCAACTGTTACCATGTGATATGCTTTACCCAAAACTAAGCATGAAATAATAAAAATAATTATACATAAAATTGGATTTTTAAGTTTAATTTTTTCACTTTTTTTTGCACCATTTAATAAATCTATTAACTTACATTTGCTTACACTATAAGTATTAAAAATCATTACAAGTAAATACATAATTCCAAAGTAAATTATAGTTTTAATACAAGATGCTTTAGAAAATACAAATGCGAATTTTGTAAGATTTGCTTCAAACATATTAGCAACTACTAAACTCATTAATTGGGATAGAATAATACCTATTCCAAGACCTACTGCTAATGAGATAATTCCAATAAATAGTGTTTCAAAGAATAGAATCATAGATATTTTTCTTTTACTCATACCAAGAGTTAAATAAATACCAAATTCTTTATTTCTTCTTTTTATTAAAAATCTTGAAGCATATATAATCAAAAATCCTAGTATAAATGACACAAATACACTAACTCCAGATAACATTGTCATCATAAGTTCAATTAATTCTTCAGCAGATGATGATACATCTAACATTACTGTTTGTGAGCCAAGTGCATTAAATACATAAAATATTGCTACACCAAGAATTAAAGTAAAAAAGTAGATGGCATAGTCTTTCATACTTTTCTTAATGTTTTTTATTGATAATTTACAAAGCATCATTTAAATCGCCACCAAGTAATGTTACTACATCAATAATCTTATCAAAAAATTCTTTCCTAGAATCATTACCTTTATGAATCTCTTTAAAAATTTTACCATCTTTGATAAAGACCACTCTTTGTGCATAAGAGGCAGTAAAAGCATCATGAGTTACCATAAGAATTGTTGCTGAAAGTTCTTCGTTTAAATGATTAAATTTTTCAAGTAACATTTTAGCAGATTTAGAATCTAATGCTCCTGTTGGCTCATCTGCAAGTATTAACTTTGGATCTGTAATAATTGCTCTAGCAGATGCAACTCTTTGTTTTTGTCCTCCACTCATTTGATAGGGATATTTCTTTAAGATATCTTTAATATCTAATTCATCAGCAACTTTCTTTATCTTTTCTTCAATTTCTGATACATTAGCATTTTGAATAGATAGAGCAAGTGCAATATTTTCGTAGGCAGTTAAAGTATCTAACAAGTTAAAATCCTGAAAGATAAATCCCAATTCTTCTCTTCTAAATTTATTAAGTTGGTTTCCTTTTAATTTTGTTATATCTTCACCACCAACATAAATATGCCCAGATGTTACTCTATCAATAGTAGAAATAACATTTAAAAGAGTAGTTTTACCTGATCCAGAGGCTCCCATGATAGCAACAAATTCGCCTTTATCAACTTCAAATGATAAATTATCAATCGCCTTTGTTAAAGATGAACGACTACCATAGTATTTTTCAATTTTGTCAACTTTTAAAATATTTTCCATATAATTTCTCCTTCCATAAATAATAATAAATTAAAAATATTATTTTGTCGTTCGTTCAATATTACAAAACATTACAATTTTGTAATATTACTTTAAAACTTCGTAATATTTGTCTTTTGCAAATGTTATATATACTCGTGTATATTCATTTTCTTTTGATTCAATATTTATTTTATGCCCTAGTTTACTACACATATTTTTAGCAATAAATAATCCCATACCAGTTGATTTACTTGTATTTCTTCCATTTTCTCCTGTAAAGGACTTATCAAATACTTGTTTTAAATCAGAATCTTTTATTCCTATACCATTATCTTCAATTATAAGTGTAGTTTTATATTTTTCATCTCTTACAGATATTTTGATGTAAGAATTATTAATATCTCTTTTATATTTAATACAATTATTAATAATTTGACCTAATATAAATTCTAACCATTTAGAATCGGTTAAGACTTTAACATTAACGTTTTCAACATTATAATCAACTTTATTTTCTAGTAGGTCAACCATGTTTTTAAGACCTACATTTTTTATTACTTTTGATAATTCTGTATCTTTTATCAAGTAATCTTTTTCTGCATTCTCACTTCTTGCATAATATAATACTTGATCTACATAATCCTCTAATCGTTTTAGTTGTGATTTTGTCTTTTTATCAAATTTATCTTTATGATTATTACTAATCAATATTAAAGTTGCTAATGGAATTTTTACTTCGTGGATCCACATTTCTATATAGTTTTTAAAGTCATCCCATTGTTCTTCTATTCTCTTAACATTTTCACTCATTGATTTATTAATTTCATAGAGTGCTTGATGTAATAATTTGCCTTCATAAAATACTGGTTTATCAAGAGTTTCTAATACTAAATAACCTTTATCTAATGCCTCAATATTAGAAATTAATTCTGTATAAAATTTTTTCTTTCTTAAATAATCAATTAATAAAAGCGATAAACTCCAAATGATTAATACAAATGTTGTGGCAATTATTACACCATTATCAATTTTGAAAGCAAAGAATATAAGCAATACGATACCAATACTAATTAGTGATAGAAGAAGTGCATAAAGTTTATCTTTTAAATATCTACTAAATTTCATAATAAAATATAACCCATTCCTTTTCTAGTATCTATTACATCTTCATAGCCAAAACTTTTTAATTTTGCTCTTAATCTACTTATATTTACTGTTAGAGCGTTGTCATTTATAAATTCATTATTATTCCATAAATCTGTCATTAAATCATCACGAGTTACTATTCTACCACGATTACTTAAAAGATATGTAAAGATAATCATTTCATTTTTAGTTAGTTCTAATACATTTTCACCTTGTTTCAATATTCCTTTTTGTGGATTAACACTAACATTATCATAAAATAAGTCGTCCATATTATTATCCATTCGTTTAAATATATTTTGTATTCTCAATAATAAGATTGTTGGATTATATGGCTTAGTAATATAATCGTCTGCACCATAAGATATAGATAAAACTTCATCTACTTCTCCTACTCTGCTCGTAACCATAATAATAGGAACACTAGATTCTTTTCTAATTTCTTTTAATAAAATTTCGCCATTTTTATTAGGTAAATTAATATCCATTAAAATTAAATCAAATTTCATATTTTTTATATTTTCTTTAACATTATCAAACTTTTCTATAATTAATACTTCATACCCTGAATTTTCTAACAAAGATTTTAACTCATTTCTGATGATTTTTTCATCTTCTATAATTAATATTTTTTTCATAGTTTGTCTCCTTTCATAATTTGCTTTTTAATCATTCATATTATATCACTTTAATTTTATAACTTATAATAATTCAGAAAATTAAATATAATTATTTTATAATTTTTTCTGCTTCAACTTTATCTAGGTTACCATATTTAATCATTTTGTTTATAACTTGCCTCTGCCTTTCAATTGCTAAATTTTTATTTTGAATTGGATTATATAAAGACGGAGCATTTGGGATTCCTGCTAGCATAATTGATTCACTATCGTTCATATTTTTTGGTAATTTATTAAAATAACATAAACTTGCTGACTTAACAGAATAAAATCCATTGCCAAAATATGAAGTATTCAAATATAATTCTAATATTTCATCCTTATTATAGTTACTTTCTATGCTAAATGCCATAAAAATTTCTGCAACTTTCCTTACTATTTTCTTATCTTGTGTAAAATAGATATTCTTGGCTAGTTGTTGGGTAATTGTGCTTCCTCCCTCTACAAATTTCATTTTTTTTATATCATTTACAAATGCTCTTCCAATAGAAATGACATCTATCCCAAAATGTTTGTAAAATCTATGATCTTCAACTGATACAACTGCTTTTAAATATATTTGAGGCATATCATCAATTTTTGTATAATCTTCTTTTTGCCTAATTGTTGTAATTTTATCCTTTAATGGCATTTTATTTATGGCATTCTTATACATTTGATAACCACTACAAATAAAATAACTTCCTATACAAATAAATATTAATAAAACTGTTATTATAATCTTTTTAACTAATTTCATATAATGCTAATCCCTTCTTTACTAAAAAGTAATTTATTGCAATAATATTATCATTTTTTATCATATAAGTCGTCATTCTAATATTACTCAATATTACAATTTTGTAATATAATTTAATTATGTATCAAGGCTATTTCTTTATTTTAGAAATAACCTTTTTTATTTTAGTATATAGAATTAGTATTTCTATACTTAATTTTAAAATTGCAATTAGCATACTTACTCAGCCTTAAAATAGTTAAATTACTCTGAGGATCAACATCTACAACTAACACTCTTTTTCCTTGTTTAGCCAATGCTACACCAAGATTAAAGGTTGTTGTTGTTTTACCAATTCCTCCTTTCTTTTAATTTAGGCACCTTAATTTAATAAGATGGCTATGTATTACATTTCTGGCATAAAAAAAGAACTGACCATTTTTAATCAGTTCAAATATGTTTAATAAATTTTATTTAATTTTAAAATTAGTTCATCAATAGGTTCTGTATATATACCCTGTTTTAATTTATCATTTTTAAATTGTATTAAGGCATTTAAAATTATGTTAGTTTCTATATTCTTAATAGGTAGTTTTATTTTTTTCATTATAACCACACTCCCTCTGTTTCTGATCTATATTATATAGGAATATGGTTAATAAGTTAATTGTGCAATTTAGTAAAAGTTTTTCATAACTCCTACACATTTATTTTTTTAACACTTTTCAAGTAAAAATATGTTTAAAATGTAAAAAGAATTTTTATTTTTTTCTTTTATTTTCAATAGCTTAATAGTGTTTTTTCATAACTTCCCACTTACCAGTTGATATCGGTTTTATTTCCATTCATTATAATCAATTTCTCAAAGTCATAAATTTTTTTAATTATATCATGAAAAAATCGATTTTGTATCTATCTGGTTATTGATTCATGATAACTTTTAATTTTTGATAAAGATGACAGTTACCAAAATTACCACTAATAATGTATATTGCACTTTTATCATTTTGCATATAAAGACATAATGAATCGTTTTTCCTCTTCATCAATCTTAATATATTCCTTAATAAATTTATTTACAGACTCTTTTATTGAAAGTTCTGAATCAAAATACTTTTGTAAAATCGTAATATCTAAAAGCCAATTATTATCTTGTTTTTTTTGTTCAAAAAATTCAATTACTTTTCTTAACAAATAAAAATCAATTTTTTCATTTGCTATAAATAATAATTCTTCTATTAATCTATTAAATTTATTATAATTCCATAATTTTATAATATTTTTCTTTTCTAATTCATTCAGCTCTTTATAATCTAGATAAACTAATAAATCCTTTATATAATTTATATAATAATTTCCTGGATCAATTAGATATAGTTTACCATTAAAAACTACATTTTTTCGATTGATATCTATAAGTCTAACGTTTAAGTCACTTAATAATTCTACATCACTTGTGATAACAGTTAATTCATTAATGAATTTTTTCATTTTAACATCTAATATATTACTAGAATTTTTTATATATTGCATTGAATATCCAACTAATTCTCCATTTTTGGTTATAAGTGAAGCAGGCATTAATATTCTTGATGTTTTAATAGCTGCTAAATAAGTTAATTCTTCTATACTTTTGTGCTCTAATTTATAATTAGGTTTAAATATTTTATATACTTTATTGTCATCATTATAAACCATAAATTCTGAACCCTGTTCACTTAATAATTCTAAATCTCCTAAATTTATATCTTCTATAAATCCATCTTTCATTGGTTCCATATTATCATCCTCTTTTTTACAATATCTATTATCACACATGAGAGACTAATGTTTTCAATACATTTTAAGATTTTCATTATAATCTTCTTTCTATCCATTATACACTTAAATATCAGATCTTACTCTTTTTTACATGAAAAAACACATATTAAATGTGTTAAAATTAGAGATTATTGGAATATTAATTTCTATTCTTAAATTTTCACTATAAATAAGAACCATCTTTCTATATAAAAATCTCTTAACCTGTTTATGTTTCTTTTAATCTAACTATCATAGTTTATGATTATACTCTTCTTTAATTTCTATTTTCTTTAAACCACTAACTTCTAAAGTATCATCTACCGTTTGTTCTATAGTATCAATTGGATATCCTTCTAATATTTTAACTCTAGTAAGAAGTTTTTTAAATTGTTCTAAAGATAAATTGCTATTAGATAAATCAAATTTTTCTTGGATTTCATTTTTTTCTAAACTTGTATTACTATAATTCTTAGCATGGGTATAGTTTGGCATTTTCTCACCAATAAATTTTTTTTGATAATCATCTTTTCCAATCATGAAATATCTATATCGTGAAATATCATCATATATCTTGATTATGTGTTCATCCTCTTTCATGTCATTACTATACATAGATATTAATCTTTTGTCACCAGCAGAATTTATAACCAATGCCACGCCTTTTGCACAATCCCATGTTGGATCAAAAGCAAAGGAGCCATGTACGTCATACTTGTTATCGTCAATAGTTAAAGAGCATCTTTCATGTCCAAATGCTTTTCCATTTATTGATACTTCTGTTCCAAAAGCACAACCATCAACACCCACCTCTTTCATAAGCTGGGCATAGAAATTTGCAAATCCCACGCATACTATATTACCCGTTTTAATAATTGTAGCTATTTCCCTTGATTCTGATTTATTAACATTTGCCGTTTCTTTATATACAAATGATTTTATAATATCATATCCATATGCAGCTTTTTCTAGTGGACTTAAATTTTGTTGTAAAATTAAAGTTTTATAATAATTTAATGTCTCTCTCATAGAAATAAAATCAACAGCACTGATGTCTTGGAAGCTGTTCCTTATTTTTACAATAGTTTCATATTTTTTAGCTATGCTATAAAGTAATTCCAGATTCTCATAATTTTTATTTTCTAAGTTTAATACAACTTTATTGATAGTGAAACCAGAACTTTCAACTTTTTCAATAAATGTTTTTACCTCTTTTACATCCTCTAGAGAATTTACAGTTAAAATTCCTATTTTATTTGAAGATTCCGTTTCTTTGTATTCAATGTTGTATTTAAATTTAGGATTAATACTAATTTTGTCATTATACGCTTCATACTTATCAAAAAAACTGATATTTTTTAAGTCCTTTTTATCACTCTTATTTAATAAATCTAATAATACATCCATATTTTTATTTAAATTGTTGCTGCATAGTCTTGCCCTCCCAAAAGTACTATAAGTAGTATTATTTTTAGCAATTATTTTTCTACCATTATAAATTCCTACTAACTTACCTTTATAATTTAAAAAGGTTGAATTGTTCAGTATTTCATCTGGAAAGGATTCTTCAATTTCTATTTCTTCAATATTTGTATTTTTTATTATATTCATTAGTTCTTCAGATGTCACATGATCTATAGAAAGTTTTTTTAAGTTTGGATAATGATTTAATTTAATATGTTTTAATACGTCAAAAGAGCAATTTAAGCACTCAATATTAGGATTTAAATTGTCCGTAATTAGTCTAATTTGTGATAAACTAAGCTTTCGAAGTTCAAGAGCCTTTTGATTAATTTTAAACGGTGGATTATTTTCAAAAAAGTTCATTTGATTTTCTTTAAATGCCGTTATATCATTGATACCATATTTTGAGTTCTTTATCGATACTTCAAGATTATTCTGTAAATATTCTACTATTAATTGTTCATTTCCTTCTTTATTTCTTATATTGTATTCTTCTAACTTTTTATAAAAGTATTCAATCCAAGTCATCTATTATCACCTATTTAAATTTTATCACGTTAATTTATTTGTTTCCTACTGATAATGTTTATTTTACGTAGTAATTTACACTTTTATCCACAAAAAAGCAGATTAGTTCTGCTTGATAAATGTAATCTATAATTAAATATATTTAACGATTTCGTTAATATTTTTTCAATATTCTTCTATGATATTTTTTTATCACTAAACTTTCTTATTGCTGTTCTTTTTCTTATTACATCATTAAATTTCATTTTATTGTTCTATTTATGTAGTTATCAATTTTATATACCTACAAAAGTCACTATTTTAAATTTTTTAATTCTTTAATATATACATACTTTTTAGGCTTAAATAGCAACAATTCTTGATAAAAATTATCAGCATATCTGGAAACCTCATTTATTCGAAATGTTCCGTGTTCCGTTTTTACAAGAGGAATTGTATTTCTCTTTTTTGTTTCTAGGGATACATAAAAGTTATCGTTAGGTAATTCTTCAGTACTTATTAAATCTTTAGCTTTTTCAAAAATACTCCATGATGAAAAATGATTTTTAATAACTCGACAAATCTCTTCTTCTTTCATTGTATAAAAATCTTCTAAAGAAAGAAATTTTGAATGAATAGATAACTTAATTATTTCAGATATATATTTCATAACATATTTATCCGTATTTTCTTGCAATTCTTTTGCGTAATTAAAAACCATTTTTACAAACTTTTCAGAAGTTTGTATATTTTTAAAACCTATTTCAGGTATTCCATCTTCATTTTTTAAAACGATTATATCATCAAACACTTCTTTTATTTCATTCAATGTATGTGTATGCAGCCAAATATAACAGGTATGAAGAACACCATCTAATCTATCTGTGCAAAGCCTAGGAGATTTGTTTTCCAAAATAGGATAATTACTTAGTTTCTCTAAATCAGTAAGTTTTATTCCATCTTCTTTTAAATAGGAAAGTAATTCATTATCTTCTTTTATCACATCAACTATATTTTTTTCTGAACTTTCTTGATTCATATAATCTCCAAGTACATAATCTACACAGTGAGCAAAGCAAGGAGTTCCTATATCATGAAGCAAAGCTGCAATCGTTTCTTGTTTTTTGTGAGTGAAATGCCAAGTCATATGAGCAACAACCAAAGAATGGTCAAATCTTGTATACAAAAATCTAGGAGAATACAAATTAGTATAATCACACCCACAAAATTGGGTTCTATATTTTATTCTATTTAATGTTTTTGTATTTAAATATTTATCTATGAATGTTGGATATTCTTCATCAATAAAAATACTCAAATATTCTTTCATTGGATGCACCTCTTTCTTATATACAACTCTAACTATTAAAAATGATATGACTGTGGTTCATCAGTAAGCATATTTATCATCTTTTATAAATATCATAACCTGCTCTTTTTTAATATTTTTCGAACTATCAAGAAATAATCATCATTTTCTTTTAAAAACTTATAAACTATTTAACAAAATTAATTTTCTTTTGGTATGGTTCGCCCTTTATTCTCTTTTTCTCTTCTTCTTGTGCTTCTAATGAATCAATTTTGATATATCGATCACTTCTTTTTTCAATTAAAGATTCCCACCTAGTAACTTTATTTTCATCATCAATATAACACTCTAGAATGTCGTGCTCAAACTGGTTATTAATTAAATTCAAGGGAACTAAAAAAATCAGATATTCCTCATCTAAATTATTACTATTGATAGAGGATAACTTTTCTGTTTCATTATAGGATAAGGAAGTATCAAATCTACTGACTTTGGATTTTACTTCAATATAATCCCATTTTTTTGTTAGCATATTGTAAGCAACAAAATCATAACCCAATCCATCCCCTATATCCTGTGATACCCATTTATAATAGGAATATTTTTCTGGATGACTCGCCAAATATACTTTTACAAGGTATTCTGCATAAAAGCCTAAAAGATCTATATTATCACTTAATGAAGTAAAAAACCCCTTCTTTAGTTGTTCTTCATATAAAGGAATATTTTCTTCTTTATATTTAATATTATGTCCTAAAAGCCAACTTCCGTTTGTGGCAAAAGAATAACTATCAATTCGATAAGTATCTAAAAAATTTTTTATCCAACTGCTATCATATTGAGGAAAAAATTCTTTACACATACATATTAATAAATCACTGTATTCTGTAATGGTTTTGTCATATCTTTGACTAAACATCATCATTTCTATATCTAATTTTAAAGATTCTCTAAAAGGTAACATTTCAATCAAAAAAGCTTTCACAACATCATATCTAAAATCGTTTTCTTCTTTAAATTTGATAAATCTAATTAATTCATTCTTTCTTTTTTCAAAAATATCATCCATATAAATTCACCATATCATTTTAAAATTATTTCATTCAATCAAAATTATTGAAATTGCCCTATATTATATTACAATTTTTGATAAAAGAAAAGAAAAATGTTTCTTCCCAACAAAAAAAGGAATCATAATTATCCCTTTTGAATCATTTCTATAATATGTTCTGCTGTTGCTTCTACACCATATTTGTCAACATGAAAAGCAACATCGTAATTGGTAAAATCTTTCCAATTTCTATTCGTGTAAAATTTATAATGTTTTGCCCTTTCTTTATTCGTTTTGTCAATCTCTTTGATTGCTTTTTTTTCATCTAATCCATAATACTTTATTGCTCTTTTTTTCATAGAATCTAAATCACTATATAAAAACACTTTTAATACATTCTTTTTATCTCTTAAAATATAATCAGCACATCTACCAACAATCACACAAGATGATTTGTGAGCTAGAGATTCTATCACTTTTTGTTCGGCAATAAACAGTCTATCATCATTGTTATTTTCATAATTTGATGATTTTGTTTCATCTGTCATTTTTATATACTCTTCTGATAATCCTGATTTTTTAGCAGATAAAGAAATTAACTCTTTATCATAGAAAGGAATTCCTAATTTTTCAGCAACCAGTTTTCCTACAAAACGACCACCAGAGCCATATTCTCTTGAAATGGTAACAACAATATGTTTCCCTTGATAAGAATTATTTTCCCCTTTTTCTTCTATATAAGTTTCTTTCTTTTCTTTGATTCCCAATTTATTGTATTCTGATTTTAGAATAAAAATAGTAATTATAAAACATAACACATCTGCAATACATCCAGCATATAAAACGCCATAAATACCCTGTTTAAATACAAAAGCTAATATTAAAGAAATAGGTATTAATAAAATAATTTGTCTGATAAAAGTGACTGCCGTTGATTTAACAACATGTCCCAAAGATTGAATAACAATACTAGTAGTCATTTCTAAAGCATTCAAAGCAATTACTAATAAAAAACTATGACACATTAAGGTAGCAAATTCCATAAATAAATCATAAGAAACGTCACTACTTGATATAAAAATACCAGCTAATTGTCTTGGAAACAATAAGAAAATAAAATTAAAAATAATACCAATCGCAAAATTAATAATTAATACTTTTTTGATTGTTTCTTTTACTCTTAATTCATTGCCAGCTCCATAATTAAAACCTATAATTGGTTGAGAACCAATCGAAATTCCCAGAACAGTTGAAATATATAAACTGTTAATTTTCGATATAACACCATATACAGATAATGGTATATCTGCTCCAAATTTCGTATTCGCTCCCAATTTTGTCATTACATTATTCATAAATATAAATAATATTAAAATAGTTGCTTGGGTAATAAAAGAAGATAATCCTAAAGATAAAATACGAAAAACATTTTTATCTAATTTAAAATCTTCTTTTTTTAATGTTACTGATTTGATTTTTTTTAAATAACAAATGGCAATAACAAATGAGACAATTTGACCAATTACTGTAGCAATAGCCCCACCTTTTACACCCATATGGAATCCAAAAATAAAAATCGGATCTAAAATAATATTGATGATAGCACCAATTACTAACATTATCATGGAATATTTTGGTGACCCATCTGATCTAATAATATTAGATAAAGAGGAATAAATTAACATGAATGGCGCTCCAATAATGATAATTTTTCCATATTCAATAGCATAAGAATATACATTTTCAGTACATCCAAAAAGATATACTAATCGTGGTAAAAATAAATAGGCAATTAAGCTCACAACCAAGGAAATAAAAATTGTTAAACTAACTGCTTGACCAATACTTTTTGCAGCTGCTTTTTCATCATTTTCACCTAACTTTAAGGATAGATTTGCTGCTGAACCATTTCCTATTAACCCAGCTATAGCATTAAAAATAATGACTAAGGGAAATATAACATTGGTTGCTGCATTTCCTAGTGTTCCTACTCCTTTACCAATAAAAATTTGATCGACAATATTATAAATGGAATTAATTAACATACTAATCACACATGGTACAGAGAACGCTAATAATAACTTATTAATATTATCTTTTCCTAAATTTAATTCTTTCATACAACTCCTCCTTTTTCCTACAAAATAAAAATTTATTTTTTCAGCTTGTTCATTATAGCACAAAAAAAATTTTTGTGTAAGTTTTTTTCAAAAAAAAGAGAAGTCATTTTTAGTATTTTGACTTCACTTTATTGAAAAACACAATATTTAATTCTTCTTCTAATAGCGTTTCAAGATCTTCTAAACAATCTATCATTCCCTGTTCCCTTCCACGCTCTAAAAATAATTCATAAAACAAAGCATCACTAGATGAGCGTTTCTCCAAATACAGTATTTTTCCATTATTTTCTATTTTGATTTTGTTGCATATTACTTGATGTGGTATAGAACTATGTATGATTTTGTCATATATTGTTGAATTCATATTGATTACTCCTTCTCTAATTTTTAATTGTTAGATATTGATTACAAATAGAAATGATTTTATTTACATAATCGTCTACATTCTTTCTCCTATAAACATAAATATAAGATGGATGCTCTACATAAATTACATTTGCTATATAGATATGATTCTTTTCCATATAATTTTGAATAAAATCATAAGCTTTTTTTCCAAGTACAAAAATAATCTTTGGTTTTCCTATTTCTATTTCTTTTATTAAATTAAAAACACATTTATCCATTTCTTCCTTTGTTGGATATCTCAACTTCTTATTTTTATCTAAAGGTAAGCACTTTACTAAATTGGTTTTATAAAATATTAATTCAGGCATTCTTTTTTCGATGATTTCAATAATTTTGCCACTATTTGTATTGTTTTCAAGCGGAATGCATTTTGTTACATCCGTAACCTTTTTAGCAGATAATCCAACCCACATAATGTCACATTTTTTTAAACAATCTAGTAAAGGTAATTGATTCTGATACAAATTGCAATTTTTACAATGAATGATTTGCTTCATATTACTTATGATTATGTTCTAACTCAGTATGTCCTTCTTTTCCATATTTATTGGAAATAGGATCCTTAAAAATAAAATGTTGAAGTGGTTGTAATGTTAAAATCATATAACATCCAAAAATAATAAATAACCCTACTACGCCTAAATAATTATAAAGAAAAGGAAATCTTTCTAATGAAACAAAAAAATAAAATGTTAACTGTCCTAATACAATAGCAATATAAAAAATAATAATATCAATTGGTAATAAAGCCTTTTTTATAAAATGTGTATAGCTATAAAAAATAATAGGAATCACAAGAATAATCACCAATAAACTAAGTGTTTTCGCAATAAAATAGTTAGGATTTAATCCATAAACAAAACCATCATATAATCCCCACAATAAAGTTGGAGTTAAAGCTATTTTAATATGCTCCCAAGTTGATTCATTAACAGCAGCAAACAAAGCTACATATTTATTATGACCACTCATTTCATAGAAAAAATGTAAAAATGTTCCTACTACAGATATAATAATCACTGAAATCCACATATCTTTCCTCCCCATCTATTACTACTTTAGTTTAACATATTTTCTAGAAAAATAAAATAGGAAACACCTTTCCTATTTATTAAGAACCAGCACTTTATCTGTTATTCTATTAAAAGAAGAGTTTGAGTAAACACTTTCCACTTCTAATACATCACAACCAATTTTATTTGTTAAATCTTTTGCTTTACAATAATTAATTGTATTATTATACAAATAACTCATATAAATTTTACCATCTGGATTTAAATATTTTTTTAAACCTAAGGCCATCAAAATATATACATCCATTTTCTGATAATCTTGGATATTAGATAAAAAGATAGCATCATATAAATCAGACAATTTAGATTCCAAGTTCATTACATCCGTCCATAAAAAAGAAATATCATTTAATTTACTAAGTTTTCTTTTTATAATATCATAATTTTCTTCTTTTAAATAATCATTACATCTAAAATAAGTGATTGGCTCACTTCTGTCTTCAAAAAAAACACTTGTTGCAGAATACAAAAATTTACCACTCTTACAGCTCCAATCATATAATTGGTTAAAATAGATATACGTTTCTTCATCTAAATACTTAGAAAATTTAATATAAATATTGTAATCTAATATGTGCTCTTTATTCAAAATACCAAAATAAGATAAGAATTTATCTCTATCCAAATTAGCAAGCGCTACTCTTTTTAATTTCAAAACCATGAAAGACAAGCAATTAATATCAAATAAGTCTATTTGCTGTGCTCCATTTAATAGAGCATTCAAATAGTGATCACCAGAAGAACAAACAGTAAGAATTCGCTTACCCGATAAATCAGGCATATATCCACTAATATTTTCTGTTGTAAACAAGTAACTACTATTGTATGGGCTAAAAAATTGATTTTGTTCTAATTCATTTTGAAATAATTTCTTGATTTTCGCATAATCCATAGCGATTCCCCCTTTTTTTAGAATCACTATTGTACCATGTTTTTAATTTTAATACAAATCTTTATTGAACTTTATCTATTATTTTTAAGGCTTTATTGTTATCCTCTGATACAACATATATAACAATATCATCTTTTGTTGTTTTCAATAAACTACCTGCTAGTTTATCTTTATTTTTTTCAAAATATTCATCTAAACTTTTTTGAACTTCTTCATTAGCGTTACTAAGTACAATATAACCAAACTCTTCATCTAATTTCGTTGACCAAGCTATAATATCATTTTTTAATTCTACGCCAAATTTTACAGAGGATATATCATCTGAAAGTTTAGTAGTATGATGAAACAATAAAACTTTTGTTTCTAGAATTTTTTCTAATATTCTTTTTTGTTTGGGACCTACTACATAAATATAAAAATCTTCATATTGATATTCTATCCTATTTACAATACTTTCTCTTAAAGATGGTTCTACTGGATTAGATAAAATATCATCAAAATACTGACTAATTCCCTTTTTTATACTTTCATCTGTTGATTCATAAATAAATAAAAATAATTCATCATTTTTATAAAAAACCGATTGTTTTATTTTAGAGAAATCAACATATTTACTCATTTCATCACTAATATCTATTAATTCTTTTTCCTCAAAGTCTTGTGTAATTCCAACCAATGCTTTTTCTATATCAATTTTATTTAATTCTAATTGATCTAATTGTTTACTTAGTTCACTAATACTTAAATTTGATTTTCCACTACATCCTATTAATAAAAATATACAAAAAAGAAATAATTTTTTCATATCATCACCTAAAGATAGTATGATTAGATTATTTCTTTTTATACTATTTATTTCTTAATTTTGCTTTGATATTGGATTCTACATCTACAATAATTTTATGAAAAGCGTCCATAATTTCTTCTTCTGATAAAGTATGAGTTGGATCACTAAATACTAATTTAAACGCTAATGATTTTGAGTTTTCATCCACATTTTCTCCTACATATAAGTCAAATAATTCACATTTTTTTAGAATTTTTCCACCTGCTTTTTTGATTACTTTTTCAACTTCTTCACAAGTGACATTTTTATCAACAATGAAAGCTAAATCTTTTGTAGAAGATGGAAATTTACTAATTTCTTTATAAACCATTTTGCTACTTCTATTAGCTAGGACTTTGTCTAAATCTAATTCAAGAGCATAAACATCTCCCTTTACTGTATTTGGATGTAATTTACCAATCACACCAACCTCTTTTCCTTGTAATTCTATCATTGCACTTTGACCTGGATGAAATTCTTTTGGTAAATTAGAAACTACTAAACGATATCGATTATTAAACCCTAAATAATCCATTAATTCCTCTAATATCCCTTTTATAATATAAAAGTCTACTTTGGTATTTTTAATATCTAAGTAATAATCACCTGACATTAATATAGCTAATTTGTTATTTTCCTTATAAACACCATTTTCTTTGTAAAAACCTTTTCCCATTTCAAAGATACTGATATTTTCTAAGTTACGATCTTTATTATATTGATATATTTCTTTTAATGAATAAAGTAAACTATATCTTAAAGTACTTCTATCTTCACTCATAGGGTCTGCTAAAACAATTGGTTCAAAGTCATGAATAGCAAATTCTTTTACATTATTATAAGGGATTAAAGTATAACTTAACGTTTCATTTAGTCCTAAATCAACTAATTTGTTTTTAATCTGTCTTTTTGTTTTATTATAAGTTCCTGTTATGACATCTAAAACTGGTAATTTACCTTGGATATGATCCATTCCATAGATTCTACCTGCTTCTTCTATTAAGTCTTCTGGTATGTTAACATCTAATCTTCTTGATGGAACAGTTACGGTTAGAACATCTTCTCCCTCTACTTGGAAACCTAATGATTCATAAATTTCTTTAACAGTGTTAGAACTTAATTCAATTCCTAATACTTTATTAATTTTATCAATAGAGATATTGATTATTTTATCACTTGAATCCGTTTTGTCATATTTTACAATGCCACCAACTATTGTTGCATCGGCATATTTTTCAAGTAAATGACAGCTTCTTTCTATAGCCATATAAGTTCTTTTGGGATCTAACCCTTTTTCAAAACGATTAGAAGCTTCACTTCTTACTATTTTTTTAGAAGTTTTTCTTACTCTAATATTATCAAATATAGCAGATTCAATCACAATATTTTTAGTATCACTTTCTACTTCTGTAGATAAGCCTCCCATTACACCAGCAAGTCCTACTGCCCCATTTTTATTGGCAATTACAATATCTTCTTTTGACAAATTTCTTTTTATATTATCTAGGGTTGTTAATTCTTCATTGTCCCTTGCATCTCTTACAATTAATGTATCTCCTAAACGGTCTGCATCATAATAATGTAAAGGTTGGCCTGTCTCTAACATAACATAGTTAGAAATATCTACCACATTATTAATTGGTCTAATTCCTGAAGCAATTAATCTGCTTTTAATAAACTCTGGACTTTCTTTAATCGTAACATTGATTGCTTTTTTTGCTAAGAAAAGTGGACAAGATTCTGTTTCTACTTTTACTTGAAATTCTTGGTTAATATCATCTGCATTACTATGATAACTTAAGTCCATATCTTTTACTTTCTTTTTATAAATAGCACCTAGTTCATAAGCCATACCGAGAATACTTAACAAATCACCTCGATTGGATGTTAATTCAAAGTCAATTACTTCATCATCTAATCCTAATATCTTAATTGGATCACTACCTACGATGCTGTCCTCAGGTAATTCACAAATTCCATTGACATCTTTTTCGGATAAAAATTTATGATCTAGTCCTAATTCTGCAACAGAACATAACATTCCGTTAGAAACTTGTCCTCGAATCATTCCTTTTTTGATTTCACCGCCAGGTAACTTAGCGCCCGCTAAAGCAACAATCACTTTAAGTCCTTTACGACAATTAGGAGCTCCACACACAATATCTAATATTTCTGTTCCAACATCTACCTTACAAACATGTAGATGATCACTATCAGGATGATTTTCACATTCTATTACTTCTCCTACTACTAGGTTTGTACAATTGATTAATGGTTCTGCTGTATCATATTCATTTCCTACACCAGTCATAGATTCTGCTATTTCTTTGATAGATAAAGATTTGTCTATTTCAATATAATCACTTACAAATTTTCTACTTAGTTTCATTAATCTTCATCCTTTCTATTAAATTCTTCTAAAAATCTTAGATCATTTCCATAGATGGTTCGAATATCTGGAATACCATATTTAAACATAGCAAATCTATCGATTCCTGTTCCAAAAGCAAATCCTTGATATTTTTTAGAGTCATAACCACTCATTTCTAAGACATTTGGATGTACCATACCAGCTCCTAGTACTTCAATCCATCCTGTTTCTTTACATAAATTGCAGCCTTTACCTCCACATTTAAAACAAGTAACATCTACTTCTACAGAAGGTTCTGTAAATGGAAAATAACTTGGACGAAATCTAACATTGGTTTTTTCTCCTAGTATTTTTTTACAAAATAATTCAAGAGTTCCTTTTAAATCTGCCATAGAAACATTTTCATCAATTACTAATCCTTCTATTTGCATAAATTGATGGGAATGGGTAGCGTCTTCATCTCTTCTATATACTTTTCCTGGGCAAACAATTCTAATTGGACCCTTTTCTGTGTTTTCTTCCATAGCGTGTACTTGCGCTGTAGAAGTTTGGCTTCTAAGTAAATAATTATCGTATTCATCTTTTAAATAAAAAGTATCTTGAGCATCTCTAGCTGGGTGTCCAATGGGTAAATTTAACTTTTGAAAACAATTTTCGTCGCTTTCTATTTCTGGACCTTCATATACAGTATATCCCATTGAAACAAATAAATCTTCGAAATCTTCTGTTACTCTAGTCATTGGATGTTTACTACCTTTTTTTATTTTTTTACTAGGTAAAGTGATATCAATTTTTTCCTGTTCTAATTTTTGATTTAATTGTTCTAATTCTAGTTCCTTTTTCTTATTTTCTAATAATTCATTAACATGATTTTTTAGTTCATTTAATTCTTTACCAAATTCTTTTTTTCCTTCTATATCTAAAGAAGACATAATAGTAGATAATTCTCCTATCATACCTTTTTTACTTAAATATTTAATTCTTAATTCATTGCAATCATTTAAATTATGAATATTGTTTAATTCAGTTGATATAAATTCTTTGATATTTTTGATTTTTTCTAATGCTTCTTTCATTTTATATTTCCTTTCTTTTATGAACAAAGTAACGAATTCCACCACATATATAATCATATATGTATTTGGAAATCGTTTCTTTTTTAGCGCTTTTAAATAATTGATGTCTTACATCTTTTATCAATACAAATTCTTTTTTTGATTTTAATTTTTTTAATACATATTCACTTGATTTTAAACGAATAACAGGGTCTCTATCTCCATGCATAATAAGAACAGGACAAGTGATATTACTGATATCATGACGTCCTATATGAGACAGTTTAATATATTCCATAAAACTACGTAGAGAAACATGTCTCATTTTGGAAAAACAGCCTTCAAATCCGGTATCGCCTTTTTTGCTTTTAAAAATATTTTTTAAGTCCTCTTCATTTTGCTTTAATGAACCGAAATAGTAAGCAGGCGAAAGCAAGATAAGTTTTTTTACAGAGTGCATACTAGACAAATGGGCAGCAATAATAGCTCCCATACTATGACCAATTAGAATCACCTTTTTTGATTTTAGACTGAGAAATTCTTTTTCTGCCTTATCTAACCATTTTTGATAAGAAACATAGGTTACTTTATCCTCCTCATGTCCTGGCAATGTGAATGTGTGCAGATCTATATTATGATGTTTTTTTAAATATTGAATAAAATATTCATTATCCTCTTTTTTTGCTGAAAAACCATGAATAAACAATACTTTTTTCATAAAACTTCCCTCACTAAATAAAAAAATCACATCCTAGATAAGGACGTGATTGACGTGGTACCACCTTAATTTAGAGCATATGCTCTCTTGAAGCTATAACGCGCTACCGTCATAAATTTTGTTTATAAAGCTCCAAGACGAATTCATAAAGTTTTCATATTTGTTTTCACCAATCACAAACTCTCTACAATGAAATATCTTTATTACTACTTCTCTTCCCTGCATTTAAAATCTATAAATAATTATATCATAAATTTTACTTTTGTAAAGTTCTTTTGTATTTTAGACTTTACTTAATACCTAGTGCATATACAAGTACTGGCTGACTAGCTGTATAGGCTCTTTGAATTTTTATCTCCCCATTATAAGTGACAATTCCTAATGTATAAGCATAGTAAGGATTATAAGAATGTAAGCCTGTTACTACACCGCCATCAACATTGAAACCAGTACCACTATTATTTACACTTAAAATAAAAGCAGTTGGAATAATATGATGTGTACCATTCCATCCATCTCCGTATACAAAAGTATAAATATCTATAAATTTATAAGGTGTTAAATCGTGTGTACCAGAAGCTATTAAAGAAATATTTGCGCCATTTTTTGCAGTATTTCCAGGAATTGTTACACTATTAATAGCAGTGTAAGATCCCATTTGATTTATTGTTGTGTTTAGTTCTTGTATTGATTTTTGATTACTATTTACTAAACTAGATAAATTTTCAACGTTTGTATTTGTTTTATCTAACTCACTTTGTAATGCATAGTTATTTAAATTATTTTGTAATTCTTCAATATTACTTTTGATACTTGTTATTTCATTTGTATTGTTTGTTATTTTTGTATCTAGACTGTCTACTAGGTTATTTACTTCATCTTTGGAATAAACATTACTAACATTCCCTGTTCCATTATCTAACATTGCTACATATTTATTTGTTAAAGCATCAAATCCTATGATACAATTTCCAGCTTTTCTTTCTCCTACAATAACTCCACTATTATAATTTTTATATGCATAATAGGTATCATTTGAAATACATATGCTGACATTTCCTTCTCTATCTAAATAGAGTTTTCCTTCTCCATCTATGGTTCCTCTATAATCTAGGCTTTCTCCTTTTTTTGTACTTCCTTTGTGTTCTTGATCAAACAAGAATTCATAGACTCCATCATTTTCTATCGCATATAAATTGGCAGATTCTACTAGTCCTGGTATACTAGACGCAAGTGCTTTCTTTTTACTTTCTTCTATTACATTTGTTATCATGGGTATGGTGATTAATGTAATCACGGATAATATAACAATCACAGCTAATAATTCTATTAATGTAAATCCTTTTTCTTTCATATAATCTTCCTTCCTTTTTATAGCAACAAAAAAGAAGAGGTATGTAAAATACCCCCCCCCCGTTTGCATATAGTAAACACTAAAAAATCACTATCTACAAACTATATTACTATTTTTATTTACATATTTACTATATCAAATTTATTTTAGATATTCAAGACTTATTTATTATAATATTCTTCTAGTCTGATTAATTGGTTGTATTTACAAATTCTATCTGTTCTTGACATAGATCCTGTTTTAATTTGACCTAAATCAAGCCCTACAGCTAAATCAGCAATGCTTGTATCTTCTGTTTCACCACTTCTATGTGAAATAACTGTTGCATAACCATTTTGTTTCGCTAACTCAATTGTCTCGATTGTTTCTGTGATTGTACCAATTTGATTAATTTTAATTAAAATAGCATTTCCTGCTTTCATATCAATTCCTTTTTGAAGATATTCTTTATTTGTAACAAATAAGTCATCTCCAACTAATTGAACCTTATCACCAAAAAGTTTGGTCATCAAAGCAAATCCTTCAAAATCATTTTCATCTACAGGGTCTTCGATTGTTATAATTGGATATTTTTCTATTAGTTCTTTGTAATAATTAAATAATTCATCCCTATTTAATATTTTATTTTCGCCAACTAATTCATATTTTTCATCATGATAAAACTCTGATGCAGCTACATCTATTCCTAAAAATACATCTTTTCCTGGAGTATATCCAGCTTTAGAAATGGCATCAATGATTAATTCAAATCCTTCTTGATTACTTTCCAAGTTAGGAGCAAATCCTCCTTCATCTCCTACACCAGTAGACAAACCTTTTTCATTTAAAACTTTTTTTAGAGAATGAAATACTTCACTACCGATACGAATTCTTTCCTTAATTGTATCAGCTTGCGGTATAATCATAAACTCTTGAAAATCTAGTTTGTTATCAGCATGTGCTCCACCATTTAAAATGTTCATCATTGGTCTTGGTAATGAATTACCATTTCCGATATATTTGCTTAGTGGTTCTTGCTTTTCATTAGCAGATGCTTTTAACACAGCAAGGGATACGCCTAGTATCGCATTAGCGCCTAATATTTCTTTATTTTTAGTTCCATCTAAATCAATCATTTTATAATCAATATCATGTTGATTGGTTGATTCCATGCCAATAATAACTGGAGCTATTATATTATTGACATTATCGACAGCTTTTAATACGCCTTTTCCCATGAAACGTTTTTTATCATTATCTCTTAATTCTAAGGCTTCTCTACTACCTGTAGATGCTCCACTTGGAACACTAGCTCTTCCTAACACTCCATTTTCTAATAAAACATCCACTTCAACAGTAGGATTACCTCTTGAATCTAATATTTCTCTTGCATGTATCTCTTTTATTTTTCCCATATTATCACCCTACTTATTATATCAAAAAACAAAGAAATTTTCTATTTTTCTTTGTTCAAAATTTTGAATTTTATGCTGTACGTTCCCATATATAAACAACTTTATATGGTGGCATGTTATTATGTGGTTGTGATCCACCTGCACTAGATGAAGTCCAAGTACTATTTCCAGAGACATATGGTAATGATCCTCCAGAAGGTGCACCTGGATATGCATTTGTTCCTGTATAAGTATGTGTATGTTTTGGCATTTCATTCACTGTCAAGGTATGAGTAGCCTCACCACCTTCTGAATTAATTGCATAGCTATCAGATTCGCCTAGTAAAAACTTCCCTTCTATTTTACTCCATGATGTTCCACCATAAATTTCAATTACCTTTTCTTCTGTATCTAACGTAGTCGATTGAATAATCATACCAACATGCGAACGCATAAGTATTACCTTATTTGTTAACTGTTCAATATTTTTTTCATTATTGCTTACAGTAGTTGACAAATTCTCTAGATGTGTATCTAGGTTCTTTAATTCTTCTTTTGTTGCATATGTATTCGCTAAATTGTCTATTAAATTGTTGATTTCATCTTTTGAATATACATTACTAACTTGTCCGGTTCCATTATCTAACATTGCTACATATTTATTTGTTAAGGCATCAAAGCCTATGATACAATTTCCAGTTTTTTTATTTCCTACGATAATTCCACTATTATAGTTTTTATATACATAATAATTATTATTTGAAATACATATACTTGTATTTCCTTCTTTATCTAAATAAAGTTTCCCTTCTCCATCTATATTTCCTTTATATTCTAGTTTTTCTCCCTTTATGGTACTTCCTTGATGTTCTTCATCAAACAAAAATTCATAGACTCCTGTATCATGACTCATTGTAAAATATTCTGTTGAATCTAATACAGCTTCTACACTAGATACTAATGCTTTCTTTTTACTTTCTTCTATCACATTTGTTATCATTGGTATTGTGATTAATGTAATCACTGATAATATAACTATTACAGCTAATAATTCTATTAATGTAAATCCTTTGTTCTTCATATTCATACTCCTCACTTCTTTTATTATTTGTATTTTTCTATTCTTCATACAGTTTATCACATTAAAATTTAAATGTAAACTATTGCATTGCATTTAAATTTTTAAAAAGAGGTATTTAAAATACCCCCCCCCCGTTTGCATATAGCAAACATAAAAAAATTTGCTATCTACAAACTATATTACTATTTTTACTTCCATATTTACTATATCAAACATTACTTATTTTTTCAAGCCTATTTTGCTTGTTTTAATGCATTATTAACAGCTTCTTGAATAGCAGTCAAATTGATAGTAGCACCACTAATTGCATCTGTTTTTCCTTCTTCATTCAAAGTAACATCTAAGCCTTGATGTTCCACAATATATTTTTCTAAAGCTTCTGCTTGTTCATACCATTCGCCAGCAGCGGATGGATAATATTTTTTCATATTATAATCATTTCCTTCTATCCTTTTTGTAGAAGCTGTTGTATCCGATTTTTCTTTATTAATATAAGTACTATCAATAAAAGCAGATTGAATCATACCACTTTCGTCTACATATATAACAGCAGTTGCATAAGAATCATAAGTTTCATCATAAGCATAACCAAAGTAAGTACCTTTTTTATAATCACCTGTCATTACTTCACAACCAGTTCCAAATGTTAAAAATAATAAACTGATTAATACTACAATTTTTTTCATATTATCACCTAGAACTATCATATCATAAAACTATTTCTTTTTGAAGTAATTTGACAATTTGTTTACTTATTATGCCGGTGAAACAGCCTGTTATGATAGAAAGAATTATTAAAAAAGGAAAATAAAGATAAACAGAATTATTTTTTAAGAAAACATATGCCATCAATAATTGACCTATAGAATGAAAAATTGCTCCTATAACACTAATACCAACAATGGAAAATAAATTTATTTTTTTTAAAATTGACATTGCCGTTAAACTTAAAATTGCTCCAGCTAAACTAAATAAAAAAGTAGTACTAAATAATCCAGTTCTTAATAATCCCACCACTATAATACGCAAGATTGAAACATAGAAAGCTTCCTTTATCCCATATAAATATAACACAGCAACAATGATGATATTCGCTAAACCAATCTTAATTCCTGGTATATAAAAAAAGGGGATAAAACTTTCTATAATATTGAAAAGAATGGCAATTGCTGTAAGCATTGAAAGTCTTGCACATTTTTTAATATCCATTTTATCACCCAATCACTGTATCAATTGAATCATTTGATTCTATTCTAATTACGATTTTATTTGGTAAACATACAATTGTTTCAGATGAGGAAGAAATAAATCCTTGTTTAGAACATAGATGTTTTGGACTATTTTCTTCTTCTACTTTAATTTTTCTATTTTCAACAACAAGATGTACATTACCATTATAACCTGTAACATCGTATTCTTTATTTTCTTTTAAATCAATTTTCAAGATTAAATTATTTTCATAATAAACATTCGCTATTGCGCCTTCTTCTTTTGGACGAAAGCAAAAGAAAATAGCAGCAATCATTAAAAACATTATTATTAAAATAAGATCATTTTGCTTCATAACGACTTAACCCATCAGATGTAATAATTTGATTATCTATTGTGTACCATATAGCTTCTACACCTTCTAATGAATTAATATATTTTTTTCCATCTTCTACACTCATCATGTATAACATAGTAGATAAGACATCGGCAAATTTGCTAGAAGAACAAACAACCGTTACACTTTTGACATAATTATCTGGGAATAAGGTGTTTGGATTAATGATATGACTATATCTTTTTCCTTCCCATTCATAGTATCGGTTATAACCACCACTCGTTACAACGGCCATATTATTACCATAAATAACTTTGAAAATGCCTGTTGGATCTTCTGGATCTTCAATACCAATAGAGTATTTTTTTCCTTCTTCATTTCCACCAACAACTACATTGCCACCTGCATTAATAATATATCTTGAAATTCCTTCTTTTTCTAAATAATCAGCTGCTAACTCAGTAACGTAACCCTTTGCTATAGCTCCTAAATCAATGTTAACATGATTATTTGCTATTTTATTTTTATCTAATAAAACAATATCTTCAATGCTGTCTGTTTTAGCTGCTTTTAATTCTTCTATTGTTGGTACTCCATATTCACTATCACGATAACTTTTCCAAATATCTAATACATTTCCCATGCTAATGTCTACCAAACCATTAGTGGCAGTGTATACTTCTTTACCATACTCTAATAATTGATATAGCCTTTTATCAATTGTTATAGTTTCATCTTTTGAAGTATTATAAGCAATATAATATAGATTTTTTAATCCTTTATATTCTTTGTATTTATTTGTTAACTCGTCATATTCTTTATATATTTTTTCTACACCACTAAGTACTTCAGAAGCCTGTAACTGATTACCTGCATATACTTTTACATAAATATAAGTATCCATGTAATAAATATTTTCCGAATATTCTTTTACTTTCAAACTTTCTATTAACACCATTATTAAAAAAGCTGTTACCAATACTGGAATTATAATAAACAAAGTTTGATTAATTTTATCTTGCATAACATCACCATACTCATTATAACAAATTTTCTTCTATTTGACTAGTACTTCAAAAAAAGAAGGGACTATTGTCCCATTTTGTTTTTCATGCCTTTCGAACCACCTTGATAAGTACTTAATATATTACTTTCAAAGGAAGTTACTTTATTATTTTTTGCTTTATATTCTTTAATTCCAATGGTAATAATATCATCTAACAAAGTTGCATAATCTTTTCCCACTGGTTTCCATAAATAGAATGCTAAACTTCCTGGAATAATATTAGGTTCATTTACATAAACTTTTTCATTTTTTGTATCGATTAAAAAGTCAATTCTAACATCTCCACTTAAGTTTAATACCTTAAATGTTTTTAACGCTAATTCTTCTACTTGTTTTTTTACACTTTCTTTTAAGTTAGCTGGAATTTTCATAGAAGAAGTCGCTATTTTACCAGTAGACTTAGGTGATTTACACCCTTTTTTACCACCATCTGATAAATATTTATCACTATAAGTTAAAAAGTCATTTTTTGTAGCCATTTCTGCGATAGCTGAAGTCTCTGCATATTCATAATTTCCTAATACACTGATATTCACTTCTAATAAATGATCAATCATTTTTTCTACTAATATCTTATTATCATATTGAATAGCATCTTCAATACTTTTTATTACATCTTTTTCATTATGAGCTACACTAATACCAACACTACTTCCTAAATTAGCTGGTTTTACAATAACAGGATATCCTAATTCTTCAATATTTTTTAAAATCTTTTTACTATCTTCTAAATATTCACTATCATAGAACCAACAATAATCTGGAGTTGGAATATTAGAAGAAGTCATAATCTGTTTTTGTAAAACTTTATCTTGTCCAATACTAGAACCAATAATGCTAGACTCTGCATAAGGAATTCCTACTAAATCCAAATAGCCAGCTACACTACCATCTTCTACTCCTTTACCATGAACAAGTGGTAAAACAATATCTAATTCTGCTACTGTTTTTCTAAATAATCCTGTTGTTTTTTGTAATACAAACCCATCTTTTGTTTTTGTTAAAACAACTTTTTTGGCATATTTTTTAAGATTATCAAAATCTCTAAAGACTTCAATATCCATTAACATTTTTCCTGTATACCAAATTCTATCTTTACTAATATAGATTGGTATAATATCATATTTTTCTTGATTGATAAAAGACATTGCTTGACATGCTGTAATAATACTTACTTCATGTTCTACTGTACTTCCACCAAAGATAACACCTAATTTTATTTTCATTTTGCACCTCTACTTCATATCTTCATTGAATATATCAGGAAGATCATTTTCTAATAATACATAAGTTTCTTTTTCTGCTAAACGATTGAATAAAGGAAAAGCTAATTTTACATCATCCAATATATGAATTTTATTTTTTGGATATTTCTTTTCTATTAATCCATCATAGATTGGTTTTGTTTGTTTTTCACCAATCAAAATAACTTCATCACAAGCATCTGCTATTTGTTTTCCAAATGTTTTGTTGATTTCATATTCTTCACTACCCATTTCAATCATTCCTGGTGTTACAATTATTTTTTTACCAGGCATTAATTTTAGTACATCTAAAGCCATTTTAGATCCAACAGGATTGGAATTATATGCATCGTCTATAATATTTATACTACCCATTTTTTTTAGTTCTAAACGGTGTTCAACTGGTTTTACTTTTTTAACTCCCATGATTAATTTTGGAATACTAATTCCTAAATGATATCCTAAAGCAATTCCTGCCAAAATATTATAAACATTGGCTTTTCCTAATAACTTTGTTTCAAATTGATATTTTTTGGTACTTCCGTTAAAAGTAACATCAAAAGTAGTACCATCACTAGATAATTTGATGTTACTTGCTTTTACATCAGCATCTTTATCAATACCTATCCAAACAATTTTAACTTTGTTTTTTAATGGGTAAGATACTTGGTATGGATCATCCGCATTTAAAATACCAATTCCATCTGGTGGTAATGATTCAATAAGTTCAAATTTCCCTTTTTGAATATTTTCTCTGCTTCCAAAACTATCTAAATGAGCTGTTCCAATAGTGGTTAAAATACCATATGTTGGATGAACTAAATCACATAATTCTTTTATTTCGCCTCTTTTGAAAGCTCCCATTTCTGCTATAAATATGTCATTGAATTTATCTAAATAATTATTAATGGTAATGATTAAGCCAACTGGTGTATTAAAATTTTTAGGAGTTGGAAAACTATTGTATTTAACATTTAATATATCATTTAAAATATTTTTACTACTTGTTTTTCCATAACTCCCTGTAATTCCAACTACTTTTAAATTTGTCATTTCTTTTAATTTACGAATTGCTTTTCTTTTAAAATTGTTATTAATCATTTTTTCAATTGGTTTATTAATAACATTAGCAAGCCAAACTATATAATAATTAAAATATACGATAGCACCGATTATAAGATAGTATATATATAAATTATTTTCATTAAATGAAACGCTAAAGATCATAATTGGTATCAAGTATAAAATAGTTGTTGTTACAAGTAATCTTTTTACTCTTTTTGTAAATACCAATGGCTTTTTTGTTTGTTCTTTTTTTGCTTTACTTAATTGAATTAAAGATAAAATGGTATAAATGATTACTATTAAAACCATACTAACAATTGGATTACACCATTTGAAAATAAAAAATAAAATAAAAATCAATTCTACATTTAAAAATATTTTTTTGATATTCTTTGATATCCATTTTAGATAACGGTTTCCATCATTGTACCAATTTTGTTGCAACATATGGAATGATTTTTTTGTTTTTAAATACGTATATACCAAAATAGGTAGTACCGATACAATAAATTTTACTAACATGACTTCCTCCTAATTTAAAAAACTTTTCATTACACTTATAGTTTGTCCTAAATTTTCCAAATATGCATAGTGTGTTGCATTTTCATATACAACTAAACCAGCATCTGGAATTAATTTTTCTAGTTCATAAGCCCTATCAATGGAAACGGCTTCATCGGCTGTCCCCCAAATTAATAAAGTTGGTGCTTTTATTTTTTTTACTTCTTCTGTTATATCCAAATTCACTGTTTTTACTAATGTTTCTCTCATAACAGGTGATGCATTCTTATAATCGGTCGATCCAATATGTTTTTTAGCAAATCCTTCTAGTTTATTAATGCCTGGTATTTTTTTTAAAGTTCTTAACGTTTTTAATTTCAAACTTTCTTTTTCAATTTCTTTTTGAAATGGGCTTCCAAAAAGGACAAGTTTTTCGACTTCATATTTACTAGCATATAATAAACTAATTTTCCCACCATAAGAATGCCCTATTAAAGTTGGTTTTTTTATATCTAATTTTTGCAGCAATTCATGAAGAAGTTCTACATAATCGCTTACTTCATAAGGACGATCTAGTTGTCCACTTTTACCAAATCCTGGTAAATCAATCAAGATTACTTCGTGGTTTTCTATAAAAGGTTTTGCTACAGGTAACATCATTTCTGTATTTTGTCCCCATCCATGCAAAAAGACAAGTGGCTTTTTCCCACCTTGGTTATATCGTTCATAATAAACTTCCACGTTGTTGATTACCATAATCTTCACCATAGACATTATATCATATTTTTACAATATGAAAAAAGTTTTTACAAAAAAAAAGCAACATTTCTATTGCTTGTACATTTGTTGACGAGTTATATACTGATTTTTTGCTTTTTGCTTTGCTTTAGGTAAAACAGTAATAGCATGATTTTCAATTACAGCATCCCAATATAGATTATCTCTTCTTGGAAGCAAATAATTTTTACCACAATAATTACATTTTACTACTCTAAAATCGGCATTTTCTTTATCACTTTTTTCTACTTGATCGTTGATTATTTTATAATATCCATTGTTACTAAATTCTACATGTCCACAATAATTTTGTTCCAAATGAAAAAACGAAGATAATAAAGATTGAATTGCTGGTTTCAAAATAGTTATAGGTAATTTTTCTAAATCCAATTCAAATGGATTCACTATATTTATTTTTTTACCATTTATTTTAGTGTCCCAATCAGGATAATTTGTTCTTAATAAAGATATGGTTTTTTCACAATAAGGAAACATAATTACTCTAAATTCTGCTTCTTCCTTTTCTACCATGCATACTTCACCGTTGTGATATTTATAATATCCATAATCTAAGTAAAGATGATGATGACATACTTCAAGATTATTATAATATTCTTCTAATAATTGTTTTAATAACTTTTTTGCTTCTTCATCATTATTTTTATTTATAGCGTACTCCAAACCTCTTTTTCTTCTTATTATTTTTTCTATATTCATATGATCACCTTTTCTAATTTTGGGGGAACAAAAAAGAAGTCGAAACTTCTTAAAATGAATCAATATTGATTTTGACTTTTTTTAAACCATTGATATAGCTAGAGGCTTGAACTAATGTTCTAAGTGCATTAGCATTTATACCATTTTTTCCAATTACCGCTCCCATATCACTAGAATCTACTAGCACTTGTATGGTAATGTATTCTTCATCATCTTCGAATTGTTTTACAGATACCATATCTTTTTGTTTCACAATACTTTTTACTAAGTATTCTGTTAGCGCTACTAAATCCATAATTATTTACCTTCTTTAGTCATTTTTGATTCATGGAATTTCTTCATAATTCCTTGTTTGCTTAATAAATCTCTTACTGTATCAGTAGGAATAGCTCCATCATTTAACCATTTAAGTGCTACTTCTTCATTAATTTTTACTTCTGCTGGTTCCATAATTGGATTATATGTTCCAACAGTTTCAATAAATCTTCCATCTCTTGGGCTTCTTGAATCAGCTGCTACAATACGATAAAATGGTCTTTTTTTAGCTCCCATTCTTTTTAATCTTAATTTTACTGCCATAATATGTTCCTCCGTTCTTTAACATTCTAACATAATTGTATGGTACTGTCAACCTTTTTATGTTAACATGCTATTTAAATTTTTTCAAACATACAATATTATCCATTTAAATACTATTTAAAAGGAATGAAAATTAATTGTTCAATTTTCATATACTGATAATTTGAAACAGTTATTTCTGTAGCATCAACCAAAGATTGTGCAGAACCTCGTAAATATTGGGTACCAACATTAATGATAAAAAGATTTACACCATGTTGATCAAGTGCCAAAGCTCCATTATTTGCAGTTGCTTGGATTCTAGCAATAATAATTCCTGCACTTGGTGGAGTGTATGTTGATGTTGTTGACGTAATTTTCGAGCTTATATCAATTTTATTATCCCAGTCTAACTGATATAAATTATTTTGTAATTTTTCTATATTGCTTTTCATATTTGTTATTTCTGCAGTTAAATTATTGACTAAATTATCAACTTCATCTTTGGAATATACATTACTAACATTTCCTGTTCCATTATCTAACATTGCTACATATTTATTTGTTAAGGCATCAAATCCTATGATACAATTTCCAGTTTTTCTTTCTCCTACGATAATTCCGCTATTATAATTTTTATACGCATAATATTCATCATTGGAGATACATATACTTGTATTTCCTTCTTTGTCTAAATAGAGTTTTCCTTCTCCATCTATGGTTCCTCTATAATCTAGACTTTCTCCTTTTTTTGTACTTCCTTTATGTTCCTTATCAAATAAAAATTCATAGACTCCTGCCGCATGACTCATTGTAAAATAATTAGTCGAATCTAATATTCCTTGTACACTAGACATAAGTGCTTTCTTTTTACTTTCCTCTATTACATTTGTTATCATTGGTATTGTGATTAATGTAATCACTGATAATATAACTATTACAGCTAATAATTCTATTAATGTAAATCCTTTGTTCTTCATATTATACTCCTCACTTCTTTTATTATTTGTATTTTCCTATTCTTCATACAGTTTATCATAGTTATTTTTAAATGTAAATTATAGCATTACATTTGAATTTAAAAAAAGAGATAATAACCTCTTACGGGATGTTATCTCTAAACTTAACGTCACTATCTACAAACTATATTACTATTCTTTATTACACACTCATCTTATCAAAAGCAGTGTGTTTTTTCAAGTATTTTTTAACTACAATTATTATTTGATACCTTTTTATATTAATATGCTATTTAAAATTTTTCAAACATACAATAATTATCCATTTAAATACTATTTAAAAGGGATGAAAATCAATTGTTCAATTTTCATATACTGATAATTTGAAACAGTTATTTCTGTAGCAGATAATAAAAATTACTAAATTCTAACAAAACGGAACAAAGGAAACCGAACTATTATTATCTTTAAAACCAACTGCAGTTATGATATCTCCAGCTTTTACAAGCATCGGTGGAAATGTCATTTCTATGTCAAGACCGCTATATATATATGCAACACCATTTACTTTGACATTGCCACTCGTTCTAGAAAAATATACTCTTATATATCCATTTTCTTTTATGGTATATGTTCCATTTCCAATAATTATTTTCTGATTTTTTGTAAGGTCTGGATACCCTATATTTTTTTCTAACCTGTTATTTAGATTATTAATACTTTCAGTATTACTGCTTACTAAACTAGATAAGTTTTCTACATTGATATTTGTTTGTTCTAATTCGTTTTGTAAAGCATAGTTATTTAAATTACTTTGTAATTCTTCAATATTTCTTTTCATGTTTGTGATTTCATTTGTATTATTTGTTATTTTTGTATCTAAGCTGTCTACTAAGTTATTTACTTCATCTTTGGAATATACATTACTAACATTTCCTGTTC
>OIZF01000105.1_pt1 | contig 55235 bp, 46 predicted proteins | sample 1588471 | NCBI WGS metagenome assembly OIZF01 (sample SAMN03283279) | human gut metagenome | biome: human-associated habitat; material: feces | host: Homo sapiens | place: Peru | collected 2012
TATAATTGATTTTTATTTTGTAACAGCTTTTTACTCTTTGTACGATATTTGCATGGACAGATTATTAAAACGACAATAGAGACAACAGGCTTCGCATTGAAACAAAGGCATCGCATTGAAACAAATACATTGTACACAAAAGTTGTCTCTATTGTCGTTAAAAAAGAATCTTGTAAAGACATGTTTTTTAGACATGAAGAACATGTTATCAGACAAGAAGGCGTGTGCCGAGTGGTTACAAGAGCTTATACTTAGATTAAATAATCTTAATACGGTCAAGAAATCGTGAGGTTTCCTTTGTAATATGTGTTGAAAACTGTAGTTTTACCGCCGATTTTTACAACATATATTATGGGAAAATTTGATTGTTTAAGAGGATGGCTTGCTGCGTTCCTTGTCGGCTGCATTGTGCTGACGGGATGCTCCGAGCAGAAAAAGAAGACGGAAAAGGCGCCCGTGAAGGTGGAGACACTTACCGTTGGCAGCTACGCCAACGGCGAGACCAACGACTATGTGGGCACCATTGAAGAAAAGACCGGTTCGACGCTCAGCTTCGAGCTTGGCGGAAACATCACTTCCATCCGTGTGGACGAAGGCGATAAGGTAAGTCGTGGACAGACGCTTGCCACCATCAACCCCACTACGCTGAAGGAAGCGCATAAGAGTGCGCTTGCCACGCTACATCAGGCGCAGGACGCCTACCGCCGTTTTCTTCCTCTTCACAAAGCCGGAACCATATCGGACATACGATGGGTGGAGATAGAAAGCAAGCTGGAGCAGGCGAAAGCTGCTGAAGGCATTGCCAAACAACAGCTCACCCACTCCACCATCACTGCCCCGTTCAGCGGAGTGATAGCCTCAAAGGAAGCCGACCTTGGCACGTATGTACTTCCAGGTCAACCGGTTCTGAAGATAGCTGACGTCACCAACGTGAACGCCAAGATATCCGTGCCCGAGGCAGAGATTTCGCATCTCCACATCGGCGACAAGGTAAGGATAACGGTTGCCGCATTGGGCAACGCCGAGTTTATTGGTGCCATATCCGAGAAAGGCATCGACGCCAACCCCATATCACACACTTACGAAATAAAGGTGGGCATCGCCAACAGCCAAAGGCGTCTGCTGCCCGGCATGGTCTGCAACGCCAAGGTGCTCAACGGCGGGGCTGTCTCGTCGCACATCACAGTCCCAGCACAAAGCATCGAGCTGGACGTCAACAACTCGCGCTTCGTGTGGACAGTCGTCAAGGGCAAGGCTCATCAGCAGCCCGTGGAGGCGGGAAGCTTCGAAGGCAATGACGTCATCATACTCTCAGGTCTTAACGCCGGTGACGAAGTTATTGTGAACGGCAAGCAGAAGGTGTCTGAAGGCATGAAGGTGAACACACAAAAGAATGCGGAGAAATAAGGATATGGAGAAGACGGATAAGGAGAATACTGCTATGCGCGACCATATCAAGCGGCGCATAACAAGAAAACCCAATAGGGTGATAAAGCGTTCGTTCATCGAGTCTGCCATGTGTAACCACAACATCGTGTTATTGCTCATGGGTATGCTCGTGTTTCTCGGCATTATGGGACTGGTTCTGATGCCGAAGCAGGAGATGCCGCAGTTCACGGTTCGTCAGGGAGCCTGCGTGGCTGTCTATCCCGGCGCCACTTCCGAAGAGGTGGAGCAGCGCGTGGCAAAGCCATTGGAGAACTTCATCTTCGGCTACAAGGAGGTGAACAAGAAGAAAACATACACGCAGAGCAAGGACGGCATGCTCATCGTCTTCCTCGAACTCAACGACAACGTGGAGGACAAGGACGCTTTCTGGAGCAAGTTCAAGCACGGACTGCAGACCTTCAAGGCTTCGCTGCCGTCAGGCGTCATTGCCCTGCAAGCCGTGGACGACATAGCCGAGACCTCTGCCCTGCTCATAACGATGGAGAGCAAGCAGAAGACGTATCGCGAACTGAACACATACATTGACAATCTGAAGGACAAGCTGCGCCACATCGACGCCATATCCAATCTGCGCACATACGGACTGCAAAACGAACAGATAAGCATCTATCTGGACCAGAACAAGCTGGCCAAGTATGGCACTGGTCCTTTTAAGATACTCAACCAGCTGGCTCTGCAGGGCTTCACCACGGTGAGCGGAAGCCTTGATGCGGGCAATCTCAACCTGCCCATCCACGTGGACGACTCGTACAACAACGAGCGTGACGTGGCAGAACAGATAGTCTATTCCGATCCAAAGGGCAACATCGTCCGACTGAAGGACATTGCCCACATCACACGTGAATATCCCAAGCAGAACAAGTACATCGAGAGCAACGGCAACAAGTGTGTGCTGCTCTCCATAGAGATGCGCCCCGGCAACGACATCGTGAAGATGGGAAAGGACGTACACAAGGCGCTGGACGAGTTTGAGCAGACCTTGCCGGACGACGTACGCATAACCACCATTACGGACCAGAGCAAGGTGGTGAGCGAGTCGGTGCTCAATTTCCTCCGCGAGCTTCTTACGTCGGTCATATCTGTCATCGTGGTCGTAATATTGCTGATGCCTCGCCGAGTGGCAGAGGTGTCGGCTCTGAGCATCCCTATCACCATTTTCTCATCGGTGGGTCTGTTTTATCTTTTCGGGATGGAGCTGAACACCGTCACGCTGGCAGCCCTTATCGTTACGCTCGGCATGGTGGTGGATGACTCCGTGGTCATCATCGACAACTACATGGAGAAGCTCGGTCAGGGCATGTCGCGCTGGCATGCCGCCATAGCCGCTCCGAGAGAGTTCTTCATGTCCGTGCTTTCCGCCACGCTGAGCATCTCGCTGACGTTCTTCCCCTTCCTCATAACGATGCACGGCGACATGGGCGACTTCGTAAAGTCGTTTCCTTGGGCGATGTTCATCATTCTGAGCATCTCGCTCACCGTGTCAATCCTGCTCACGCCTTACCTGCAATACAGAGTGATACACAAGGGCATCAACAGCCGTCCGAAACCTAACGCAAGGAAAAAGCCGCTCGACTATCTGCAGATGGGCTATACATGGCTGCTGACACGCTGCTTCGCTTATCCACGCATCACGCTCTTGACGGGCGGAGCATTGGTGGCAATAGGAGCCGTGCTGTTCGCCGGTCTGCCTCAGCGAATGATGCCTATAGCCGAACGCAACCAGTTTGCCGTGGAGTTTTATCTTCCTAACGGCACCACCGCCAACAAGACGGCACAAGTGGCAGACTCGATGGCGCACATCCTGCAGCGCGACCCGTTGGTAACCTCCGTGACGACGTTCATCGGACAGGGATCGCCACGCTTCCATACCACCTACGCACCGCAGATTGGCGGTCCTAACTTTGCGCAGTTCATTGTCAACACCACGGACAACGATGCCACAGACAAGGTGCTCAACAAGTATGCTGACCGCTATTCTGACTACTTCCCCGACTGCCGTGTGCGCTTCAAGCAGATGGACTATAACTCTGCCACCTACCCCATCGAGATCAGGGTGAGCGCAGACAGCATCAGCGATCTGAAGAAAGCTGCCAAGCAGGTTAGCGCCTACATGCGCGACATAGAGGGAATACATCTGGTCAGGACCAACTTTGAGGACCCGCTGCCAAGCATCCGCGTCACGCCTGACTATACGGAAGCCAACCGCCTGGGCGTAAACAAGACCATCCTTTCGGCTAATCTTGCCATTCACTTCGGCGACGGTCTGCCGATATCGACGCTTTGGGAGGGCGACTATCCTGTAAAGATGGTGCTCAAGTCGGAGAACGACAGCAGTCTGGCTAACGAATACATACCCGTGATGGGAGGAACGACGAGCGTGCCTCTTCGTCAATTGGCGAAGATAACGCCCTCATGGCATGACGGCAGCATCGTACGACGCAACGGCGTGCGCACCATATCCATCATCGGCGAACCGATGCGCGGATATAACGCTGACAAGCTGGCTGCCAAACTTGGCAAAGAATTGTCCGAACGCTGCCCGGACCTTAAATGGGAAATGGGCGGCATGCCGGAGAAGGACGCCGAGACCTTGCCGCAAGTGATATCGGGAGTGATGATTGCGGTGCTCATCATCTTCTTCATCCTCCTCTTCCATTTCAAGCGCATCAGCCTGGCATTGGTGAATCTCTCCTCAATGTCGCTCTGCATCTTCGGCGCTGCCATCGGCCTGTGCATAACGGGCTATGACGTCAGCCTCACGTGTGTGCTTGGCGTGGTAAGCCTTATGGGCATCCTCGTGCGCAACGGCATCATAATGCTCGACTATGCCGAGGAGCTTCGCCGCGACAAGGGACTGTCCGTTCGCGACGCTGCCTTCCAAGCCGGCGAACGACGCATGCGCCCCATCTTCCTCACATCGGCAGCTGCCTCGGTGGGCGTACTGCCGATGATGCTTGAGAACAACACGCTATGGTCACCGATGGGTGCCGTGATTTTCTTCGGTACGCTCATTTCAATGGTGCTCATAGCGACGGTCCTCCCCATCCTCTACTGGATTGTGTTTGACAAGCACGGAGAGTATAGTCTGAGGAAAGTTGAGGGTTGAGAGTTGAGGGTTTTTAGAGTTATGACAACTTTTCGGTCTTGAAGTATTTGGCTATGGGCTTCATGAACGGCGTGAGGAACACTTCGTGCGGCATGTTGTGATAGTCCATGCGGTGAAGGCATTGCGATACGTAGAGGCGGCGCTTGGCACGCGAAAGAGCCACATAGAACTTGCGGGCGTCCTCTGCCAGTTGGCGGGGATTGCCACGGCTGTAGAAGTTGGGGATGCGTCCGTCAATGGCGTCAAATACTATTACATTGTCAAACTCCAAGCCTTTCGCCTTGTGGATGGTCGTGACGAAGATGGTTTCGCCAAGGCTGCCGCTTCCACATAGGTCGGCTTCCTTCAGCGTGCTTATCTCCATCATGTGACTGCACAGCTGGGCATGGAGCGAAGGCTCAGCCTCTGCGTCAATCATGTCGGCAGATAGATAAGCCACGATGTAGCGCAGGGCGTCCACCTCCAGCACGAATCCTTCCTTAACGGCATAGTCGTAGAAGCGCAGCATCTCAGCCACAAGGGCTGGCTTATGCGTGTCTGCAACGTCCGTATCGTAAAGACGTGAGAGGGCGGAGAGATACGTGTCGCGATAATTGCGGCGGAACGTCTCCACACGCTGCACCACTCGCTTGTCCGTAAGGAAGCGCTGCTGTTCCTCCAACTTCGTCTTAGCCTTGCCGTAACAATGCTTCACCACGTTCTGCGTGGCGTTGACGTCGTCGTCGGCAAGGTGAGAGTTGGTGCCTTCCAGCCCAAGCGCCGTCAGCAGATATTTCAGCTTGTGCTCTCTTAGTTCGGGATGGAGCAGACGCACGAGGCGCAGCGAGTCGAGATAAGCTGGATGGGAAGTCCGCAAGTCTGATTCGGGCAGGTATCGGCGGAGATTGAAGTCGAGGATGTTATAGTCGTAGTCGGCGTTATGTCCAAGCAGCACGCAACCGTCAGCATACTCCATAAACTGTCTGAGAGCATCAGCGTGCGAGAGCAGCGTGTGATGCTTGCGCTCCTCGATGATAGGATTAGGGATGTCGCCGAGCATCAACGGTATGGGACGGTCAGTCTCAATGTATACGGTGAAAGCCGAACCTTCCACCACCTCGCCGCCACGCATCTTCACGGCGGCTATCTGAAGGATGTCGTCCTCAAAGACGTTCAGTCCGGTTGTCTCCGTATCGAACACCACAATGGTGTCCTCTTCGTAATTACGGACAAAGCGGCTGAGATAAGTGGTGGTGCCGTCATAGCGCAGGAGGTCGGAGGGAAGGATGGCACGATCAAACAATGCCCTTACGAAGCCGCGGGCGGTGGCATTGCCTTCGTACACTCGCAGTCCCTTCACAAGGCGCGACCACGACATAAAGCTGAACTCATTGTTGAGCACGCCAAGATGGGCAAGCAGGAGCTTCACCTCCAGCGTAGAGAAAACGTCCGTGCCAGACACCTTGAAATGACCGATGCCGCAACGATGGAGCTCTTGGCTGAGCACCTCGGCGTCGCTGTTGGCATTCACCACAATGGCAGTTGTCGACTCAGGGAAGTTGGTGCTGAGCATGGAAGCGAACTGCACGCAGTCGCGCACCTCCTGGTCGAAGTTGTCCGAATAGATAATCTTAAGTTCGTTTCCTGTCAACGTCAGATTATGGTTTCCGCCGACTTCCGGCAGCAAAGCAGGGTCGATGTTCATCACCTCCGCCGCATACGTATTGAAGATGTCGAGGAGATAACCCGGCGAACGATGGTTGACCGAAAGATGATGGAGCTGGCACGCCGGACGCTCCTTGATGGCAGAGAGCGTGTCCATCTTGGCTCCCATGAAGGAGAAGATGGCTTGCTGTTCGTCGCCGAGGAACATAACGGTGTGGAAAGGACGTGAGGTGAGCAGCTTAATGAGAGCCATCTGAAGTGGATTGAGGTCCTGCACCTCGTCCACCTGAATCCAAGGATAACGCTTGTACGTCTTGGTCTCCGCATCAGCCACAAGCGTGTCGTAGGTAAGGAGAAGCAGGTCCTGGAAGTCGAGCAGACGATTCTCTTGCTTATATCTGCGATATTGCTGCGCAAGCGTCATCTTGCGGAGCAGCGAGAGAATGCTCTGGCGCTCACCATAGTCGGTGGTATCAGACTGAGCCATGTCGCGATATGTGTCGGGATGGTCATAGATGTCCGTCATAGCCTCAGCGTCAAACGGACGCTTCGTCACCTCGCTGATGCGTCGAAGGGCAGCCATATCGCTCGGACTGATACATTCCGGATGAACACGCAGGTCCTTCGGATAACCATGGCGTATCTGATGCATCATGCTCTCAAGGTGGAACACATCGCTGTATTCGCGGCGCTTGGCATAGTTGGAGAGCACGACATACTCGTCCTCACCAGCGAAACGCGCAAGGATGGAGATGCCATCGTCCTCGTCAATGACACTCGACTCAGCAGGTATGATGCCGTTGGAGAAGAGAAACTTGGAGCAGAAACGATGGACGTTTCCCACAAAAACATTCTCAACGCCGTCGTCCGTGATGTTGCCAGCGATGCGCTCCATCATACCACGGGCTGCACGATTGGTGAACGTCAGGCACAACATGTCCTCATAAGCCACGCCCTCCTTCTCGTGGGCATAACGTATGCGCTCTGTAAGAATGTGTGTCTTGCCGCATCCCGGAGGTGCCAGCACAAGATGAAAACCGCCGCATGCCGCTATCACTTCAGCCTGACATGGGTCTGGAACAAACGATTGTTGCATATTATATACTGGTGAATAATGATGCAAAAGTAAAGAAAATAATGTTGACGCACCTTAATTTCAACAACTTTCTTACGCTACATTCCAAAATATACGTAACTTTGCAGCTTGTGAACAATCTGAATATAAAAAGAATATGACAAGATTTTTTCTGAAACACAGAGGACTGGCAATGGGCATAGCCACACTTGCCATGTGTTTATGTTATGCAACAGACGTAAATTCAGCCCCCAACACCACCCCCAACAAGCCGACAACCGCAGCTACAGCCGCAGACACTACAGCCGCTGCAGACAAGGCTAAGGACGCAAAATTAGCAGCTGCAGCCGACTCAGCAGACCTTATGGAGGCTGCCACCGACACCGTTTCGTCCCTCGACGCTGAGGAGATAACGCCGGAAGAGAGCGGTGGTTTCCACAGAGTGCTGAAGCAGAAGTTCGTAGAAGGTGGAGCTTCGTTTATGTCGTTCGTAGCCATAGCCCTTGTTCTCGGCTTGGCTTTCTGCATTGAGCGCATCATATATCTCAGCCTTTCGGAGATTGACGCGAAGAAATTCATGAAGGAGATAGACGCGAAGATTGAGGCTGGCGACATCGAAGGCGCAAAGACACAATGCCGCGAGACCCGCGGACCGGTGGCGTCAATATGCTATCAGGGACTTCTCCGCATCGACACCAGCATCGAAGACATCGAACGTTCGGTGGCTGCGTACGGCACCGTGCAGGCTGCCAACCTTGAGAAAGGCTGCTCATGGATTACGCTGTTCATTGCCATGGCGCCGTCACTCGGATTCCTCGGCACCGTAATCGGTATGGTTATGGCGTTCGAGCAGATTCAGCTGGCTGGCGACATCAACCCTACCATTGTGGCTGCGGGTATGAAGGTGGCGCTTATCACCACCATCTTCGGTATCATCGTGGCGCTCATCCTGCAACTCTTCTACAACTATATCCTCTCAAAGGTGGACCATCTGACATCACAGATGGAGGAAAGCGCCATCACTTTGCTCGACTCCATTCTGAAGTATAAGAAGTAAGACGCACGTAGAATCCGCTCAACATCATTCAAATTCACATTTATGAAGAAGATTTCAGACTGGCGGCTTTTGTCCACAGAACAGATATCGAGCCGCATATTCTATGTCATAGTGGCTCTTTCGGCGGTTCTCTTCATCCTCTTCTGGCTCATCGGTTACGATATGCCTTATGAGGAAGACCCCGAATATAACGCACCGCTGCTTACCGGTGTGCTCGTCAGCTTCATGATTGTCCTCACCATCGCCGCCGTAGTGCTCATGACGTGGGGACTGATAAGGAGCGTGCGAAAGAACAGCGACGCCAACCGCGTTGTCAATAACGTCCCGGCTCGCCGCATATCCTTATGCGTGGCAGGAGGCTTCGCAGCCGTAATGCTCCTCTGCTTCCTCCTCAGCGACACCACTCCGCTGACCATTAACGGCGAGCGCTATGCCGACACATTCTGGCTTCGCACGGCAGGAATGTTTGTCGGAGCGTCGTTGGTGATGATGGTTGCAGCGGCAGCAGCCGTTGTCTTCGGAGCCACACGCTACATCAGGAAAAAGTAAGAACCAAACCAAGAGACGATGCTCATTAAACGCAGAAAACATACAGTACCATCACTCAACACCACGTCAACAGCCGACATATCGTTCATGCTGCTGACCTTCTTCCTCGTCACGTCCTCTATGGACATCGACCGTGGACTGGTAAGACAACTGCCGCCCGCTGACAATGACGAAGAGGACCAGTCGGACGCTATGGAAGTAAGTCGTGAGAACACACTGTCGTTCAAGATTGGCGCGGACAACACCATCACGATGAACGACAAGACCGTAGAGGTGAAGGGATTGCGTGAGAAGATAGCACGCTTCATAACACCACGTGCGTCAGACCACATTATATATATTGACGCCAATCCCAAAGCCGGATACAACACGTACTTCCAGCTGGAGGACGAAATTGTGGCGGCATACAATAAAGTGCGCAACGATTTGGCACAAAAGATGTATCATCACGCCTACGCCTCTTGCACCGAAGACGAGAAGAAGAGCGTGCGAGAGAAGTGTCCGCAGCACATAGCCGAGACTTACGAAACCGACGACGCACAGGCTAACGCATCAAAGGAAGGAGGCGAGATATGAGACAATCATTCGGTAGAGGCGAGCGCGGCGTACCGCAACTCAACACTTCGTCGCTCCCAGACCTCATCTTCACCATCCTCTTCTTCTTCATCGTAGTGACACACATGCGCAAGGTGACGCTGAAGGTGCATTACACCGTGCCGCAGGGAACCGAACTGACACATCTTACAAAGAAGTCGGCAGTGTCTTACGTATATATCGGAACCCTCAGCCAGCAGTCGGACAGCACGCAGAGAATACAGCTCAACGACAAGCTGGCATCGCCATCCGACATAGCCAGATATATGACAGACGAGCGCAATCGCATGTCGGCAGAAGACCGCGAGCACATGATGGTGTCCATAAAGGCTGACCGCCAAACGCCCATGTCGCTAATCACAAGCGTGAAGCAGGCGCTACGCAAGGCTGATGTCAGGAGGATTAGCTATTCGGCTGAACAGAAGAAAGAGTAGAATATTGTTGAAATAAAGAACAATATTATATTAAAAAGCATACAAGAGAATAACAGATTGTAACTTTTCAACTAAATATCGTTGCTATTTCTGACATTTTTTATACCTTTGCAGCATAAATATAATCTATAGCAAATGGCACATCACAATTTAGATTTACTCGACAAGAAAATCCTTCGTCTTATCGCAGAAGACGCCCGTATACCATTCCTTGAAGTAGCACGCTCATGCAATGTCAGCGGAGCTGCCATTCACCAACGCATACAGAAGCTCACCAATCTCGGCATTCTGAAGGGATCGCGATTCATTATCGACCCTGAAAAAGTGGGATACGAGACCTGCGCATACATCGGACTCTATCTGCAGAACCCAGCCAAGTTCGATGACGTGGTGGACGAACTGCGTAAGATTCCTGAGGTAGTAGAATGCCACTACACGACTGGAGGCTTCGATATGTTCATCAAGATTTACGCCCGAAACAACCATCACCTGCTTAACGTCATCCACGACAAGCTGCAGCCCCTCGGACTCTCACGCTCTGAGACGGTCATCTCGTTCAATGCAGCCATCAACCGTCAGGTTCCCATCGACGATCTTCCATTAGACGACGATGATGATGACGATGAACCAGAAACAGTTGAATAAATAAACATAATGTCCAGTTCAATGTTCCGACTTTCAATATCAAGCGAACATAGAGCTGGACATTTTTTTCATACCTTATCCCAATTCGGGATAAAATAGCGATTAGTTGCAAATGAAGACAGATACGCGAATTCTCTTCATTTCTACGCAACAATATAATACCCAACTAAATGAAAATACTACATACAAGCGATTGGCATCTTGGTCATACGCTTTACAATTACGACCGAACGGAGGAACAGATGGCCATGCTTCTTCAGATGGTCGATATAGTGAGAGAGGAGAAGCCCGATGTGTTCCTGCTTTGTGGTGATGTCTATCACACACCACAACCGTCTGCGTCTGTTCAGACTATGTTTACGAATGCCTTGGTGGAAATACATGATGCTAACCCTGATATGATCATTGTCATAACTGCAGGCAATCATGACAGCGGCACGAAGCATGACATATTCAGAACGCCTTGGAAAGCATTGAAGGTGTATACCATCGGTAGCGTTGACGCTAATAACAAGGAGGATTTGATTATAGAAATTCCAGGACAAGGCTATGTCATTGCCGTCCCTTATGTCAACGAAAGGAATATGCCTGACGGTTTCTTTCAGGACTTGCTTGACATCGTGGCAGAACGAAACAAAGCCAACCTGCCCGTACTTATGACCGCTCACACCACCGTTAGCGGTTGTGATTTTACGGGTCATGAGAATGCTTCAGAATACGTTGTCGGCGGTATTGACTCGCACAGTTTGGAGGATATGGGCACGGGCTACGACTATCTTGCATTGGGACATATCCATCATGCCCAGTTTGTTCATGGAGGAAATCATCGTGTAAGATATTCGGGCACGCCTATTCCTGTGAGTTTCGATGAGAACTATCAACATTCCGTATCTATTGTTGAACTAAACAAGCATGGTGAAGAACCTGTCGTGAAGGAGATAGAAATACAGACTCATCGTCCATTGGTCACGTTGCCTAAAGATGGCGTTGCTACATGGGAAGACGCAAAGGACCTGCTCGAAGGCTTTCCTAACGACATTGAGGCGTATATACGTCTGAATGTTGAGGTTGACAATTTTCTTCCCGTAGAAGCTAATGCCGAGGCTTTGCTTCTTACTGAAGGCAAGAAATGCAGATTCTGTGTCATCAACACTCATCGCCTTAAGAAAGACCGCAGAGAGGCAAAGGTGATGTCGGTGCAGGAGTTCAAGACGGAGAAACCGATAGACATCGCAGAGAGATATGCCGAAGACATCGGCGTAGAGTTTGACGATGATATGAAGGAACTCTTCAAGGAGACTCTTGCCTTACTGAAAGACGAAGAAAGAAAGTAAAAACGCTTAAAAAGTTGCTATGAAATTTCAGAAACTTACCATCCACAATATAGCGTCTATCGAAGATGCGGTTATCGACTTCGAAGCTGAACCATTGGTCAGCAGCGAGGTGTTCCTGATAACGGGTAAGACGGGCGCAGGAAAGTCCACCATCCTCGATGCCATCTGTCTGGCTCTTTATGCTGACACTCCCCGTTTAGACGGCACGAAGATGCAAGGAACCACTATCGATGCTAAAAGGGAGGTGAAGATTGACGACCCTCGCCAACTTATGCGCAGAAACACATCCGAGGCTCATGTACGACTGACGTTCTTGGGCAGCAATGGTGTGAGCTACGAGGCTACATGGGCTGTGGCTCGTGCGTATAAGAAGATAACCGGCTCAATACAGAACAAGGTTTGGGAACTGAAGAATCTTGACTCGGGAACCACCCTGACTAAGGATGCCGAAATAAGAAGCGAGCTAAAGGTTGCTGTAGGTCTCGACTTCAGCCAGTTCTGTCGTACCACGATGTTGGCTCAGGGCGAGTTCACCCGTTTCCTCAACAGCAAGGACGACGAGAAAGCTGAAATCCTTGAGAAGATTACCGGTGTGGATGTCTACTCTAAAATTGGTGCAAAGATATACGAACAGACCGAACTAAGGAAGCAGGAATGGACCGAAGCCAAGCTTATCGTGGACAGCATGCACACTCTGTCCGACGAGGAGATAGAGAAGCGGTCCTGCCGTATGGCTGAACTTGAACGTCAGCAGAAAGAAATAAGAGAAGCACAAAAGAAGGATAAAGACAAGCAGGACTGGATAGACACAGACAAGCGTTTGTCCAAAGAGGTCACTGATGCCACCGAACGACTGCGCGAAGCTGTTGCTGTCGTTGAGGGCGAAGCTTTCAAGCAGAAGGAAACGCTTGTCAATGAGTGGAACTCCACTATTGATGCCCGCGCATGGATGACGGGGACGGCTGAAGCTTCGAAGATTATTAATAAGAAGGAAAAAGAACTTGAAGGCTTGGCTGCCGAATATGCTGTCATTCTTGGCGGACGAATGTTTGCCGAACAGGAGATAGCCAACTTGTCTGACGAGATTAAAGCCATTGACATGCTTCTCGACAAAGAGAAGAAAAAGGCTTCGGTGTATGAGAATGCGCAGACCATAGTGGGTCTGCTGGAAAGCATAAGCGAGGGACGTAAAGCCATCGTGAAGAGCACAAAGAATATAGACAGCCACAACCTTACACTCAACGACGAACTGTTGCCCGCTTTAAAGACCATAGAGGATAAGGTGCGACTGGCAAACGAAGCGTTAGGCTTGGCAGAAAAGGACGTGACGAAGCAGGAGGAGGATATCGCAGCGATTAAGCTTTCCGACTTGCGATCAGAGTGCGAAGCTGCCAAGGAACTCTTGAGGAACATAAAGACTGCCAAAGAGCGTATCGAAACATTGGCTGAGAGTAAGAAGCAAAGAGAAGAACTGCGCAATAATCTCGTTGAACAGCTGGCTTCAATCAACGCCAAGAAGAGCAAACTGGCAGCTATGGACGCCCCCATCCATGATGCCGAACTGAAGATGAATGTCTGCAAGGAGAATCTCGACAAGCAGAAAGACACCATAGACAAGTTTGCATCATCTTTACGTCAGAAACTTCATGTGGGCGACATCTGTCCTGTCTGCCGTCAGCAGATCAATTCGGAACTGCCCCACGAAGAAACGCTCTCTGCTCTTGTCGCCACCTTGCAGGAATCGTACGATGAAGCAGAAAAGAACTACAGACGATTGCAGGAAGACAAGAACAAGATAGAGGCTGAAATAAAGACAGAGACAAAGGCTTACGAACGAGGCGTAAAAGCGTTCGACAAAGACCAGACTGTTGCTAATGCCGAAGCGAAAGCTGCGGAGGCTTGCAGAGTTTGTGGCTTGAAGGAGCTTGACGATGCAGCCCTGTCCAATCTTGATGCATTGGAAGCTTCAACCACCATTCGCAAGGACAACCTTGACGGTAAGATAAAAGACGGAGAACAGAAGGAAAATTCCTTAAAGAAGCTTCGCAAGGATTTGGACGCAAAGCGAAAGAGCTTACAATCATTGACTGAAGACATGAAGAAAGCTGAAAAGGCTGTCAGCGATTGTAAAGCTAAGATAGATACGGCGAAGACTCTGATAAGCACACGTAAAACTGAAACCGAAAGCGCCGCACGAAGAGTCGGCGAACTTGTTGTCGGCGAGTGGGATATTGACTGGAACGAAAATCCGAAAGCCTTTGGCGATGCTCTTAATGCGGCAGCCAAAGCATACAAGGCAAACGGCCAGAAACTACAGTCGCTCCGCACAAGACTCGACAATGCAAAGACATACATTAATAATGTTACTGACGTCACGCAGTCAATCACGCGGGTTATGCCTGCTTGGAAGATGACAGAGGCAGCGGTTGCGTCAAAGGTGGACAACCTTCTCGACAAAGCCAACCGGACAAGCAATTCGCTTACAGCTGTTCTCACCACGCTAAACTCTGCCAAAGAGAGTTACAACGCCAACAAGACGAAGCTTGACGAGTTTCTTGCAAGCAATAAATGTCTGTCGGTTGAACATCTGTCCGAACTCAACGCATACAAGTCGAGCGACATTATAGGTGTAAACAAAGAGATTGTAGGGTTCAGAAATGATGTCGTTGCAAAGAGAACCTTGCTTGACAACGCCACCAAACAGCAAACCGACCATCAACAGAAGAAGCCTGAATTGCAGGAGGACGACACGCTTGAAAACATCGTAGAGCGCATCGACGGCTACGAGAAAGCTCTTGGCGAGATTGGCGAGGAGACTGGCTCCATCAAACAAGAGCTTAAGACCGACGCCGAGAACAAGCATAAGTTGGGCAATCTTGTTAAGGAAGCCGAAGAGAAGCAGGCTGTCTATCATAAGTGGTCGCGTCTGAACCAGCTGATTGGCAATTCCTCGGGCAGCACATTCCGTAAGATTGCCCAGAGTTACGTTCTCTCGAGCCTCATCCATTCTGCCAACAGCTATATGCGCACACTGACAGACCGTTACACGCTGAAGGTCACGCCAGGCACATTCGTCATCACTCTTGAGGATGCCTATCAGGGATTTGTCTCGCGTGCAGCCAGCACTATCTCCGGTGGCGAGAGTTTCCTCGTGTCGCTGTCATTGGCTCTTGCGTTGAGCGACATCGGTCAGCAATGGCAGGTAGACACGCTGTTCATCGACGAGGGCTTCGGCACTCTTAGCGGCGAGCCTCTACAAAAAGCCGTAGAGACCCTCCGCTCTCTCCATTCCAAGTCGGGCAGACACGTCGGCATCATATCGCACGTGGAGGAACTGCAGGAACGCATTGCCGTTCAGATTCAGGTGAATCAAGAAGGAAACAATTCATGCAGCAAAATCAAGATTGTTCCATGACAAGCAAATTTCTCGTAACAGAATAGAATAAACAACATCGGTCAAGCAAAGAGCTGTCATTCACTGATTAGCCTTTGCTTGACCGATATTGTTATTTGTGCATCACTCCACTCTCCATTCCGTGATGTTTCTTTCATCTTTTATATCAAACCCTATCCCGACTTTAATAATCTTCTTGCCGCTCATCGCGAATGCGTCGGCATAATGGTTTGCATTAATCTGGGCGAGAGCCTCATCGGCTGTCTTGCCGAATTTCAGTTCCATTATGTAGATGTGGTCCTGTGTCTCCATTGTTATGTCGGTACGACCCTTAGCCGTTCGCTGCTCCACAAGGATGCGATAATCTGTAAGAAGGGCGAATATGATGTAGAGCATCTGCTGATAATGTCCCTCATATTTGGTGTTCTCGCAATATGGAACAGTAGTAAGGAAGGTCTGAAGCAGATTTAATGCTCCGTCAATATCGCCATTCTTTATCAAAACAGACATTTGGGCTATGGCTACCTTTCCCTTCTGCGAACTTCGCAACAGGTAGTTGGGCAGCAGACTCTTAAACAACCCTATGCGTATTTCCTTGTTAGGAATACCCAATTCATAGAGATTGGTTGCTTTGTCATAGTCCTTGATAGTAATATATCCACTCTGATAAAGCAGAGGTACTATCGATTCCATCGTTTCTGTGGGAGCGTCAAAGTCGGAAACGTCAGCCATCTCTCTTTCGCCTATCTCCATTGGAGTAGTGCCAAACTTGCGCATCATCTCTATAAGGAACGTCGGAGTGCCCGAGCCAAACCAATAGGAACCTATACTCTGCTTTGAGAAACAATTCAGCAGACTGTAAGGATTAAATATGTCAGGCGACGGCCATGTGAAATGGTAACCGTCGTAGTTGTATTTCAGCGTTTCTATTGTTTTCTCACGAGTCAACTCCAATTTGTCTGCAAGCATATCAATGTCTGCCGACATCTCGCTGAGCAACTCTTCTTCTGTAATTCCACAAATGCCGGCATATTCCTCATCCATGCTTATATTGTTGATGTTGTTCAGTTCGCTGAAGATGCTGAGTTGCGAGAATTTTGTAATACCCGTCATGAAAACGAAGCGCAACATCGGCTCACACTGCTTCAACGGACTGTAGAAGTTGCGCATAAGATACCGCATACTTTCAAGCCGCTCGTCCTGATGAACCACATCCAGCAACGGAGCATCATACTCGTCAATAAGCACAACCACTTGCTTGCCGGTCTTGTTATAGACGGAAGAGATGAGATTTGCAAGGCGCACATTGGCATCCACAGCGTCACACTCGATGCCGAACCTGCGTTCGTTTTCTTTAAGAATATAGTCAAGATACCTGTTCAGCTGGTCTTCCTCCTGATGTTTTCCACCAGAAAGATCGAAACAGAGCACGGGATATTCCGTCCACTCCTTTTCCAACTTTTCCATTGCCAACCCCTTGAAGAGTTCCTTGCGACCCTCAAAATAGCTCTGCAATGTAGAGACAAGAAGTGACTTGCCGAATCTGCGCGGGCGACTCAAAAAGATGAATTTGCCGTCAGAATTCGCCATACGATATATATAGGCAGTCTTGTCTATATAAAGATTGTCATTCATGCGGATTTCCGAGAATGTCTGTATTCCTAAAGGATATAATTTTCTTGCCATACTCTTGGGTTGTTTTCTATTACGATGCGAATATACAAAAAATATCTGAATAAACGCAAGAAACGCTGTCTTCTTATTGCTTAGTGTCCCATGCGTGAGAATACTTTACTTGACGGCCTTGTATGCCATTGCCTTAGCCTTTGCCACTGCCTTGTCAAACACGGTCTGTGCCTTCTTCTTGGCAGCGTCCGTCTTGGCGTTCTGCACGTTATCGTAGAGCGTCCAGAGCTTCAGCTTGGCTGTGGCTTCCTTGTAGGCATGAGTGAATCGGTTGGCTATTGCCTCCGTTGCAGCCTCTTCCTCAGGTGTGGCATAAGCATGCTTGTAGCCCTGAGTCCTGTTCCACAGACCACGCGTGAAGTCGGGGAATGCCACGGGAGCGCAGTCGTTGTCCATTGACAATGCGCCAAGATCGGCGATGGAGCACCATTCAGCCAAGTCGTAAACGTCCATGTCGAGCGGCAGACCGTTCTGGAGACAATAAACGAGGCGTGCTGTCATGATGAAGTCCATGCCGCCATGTCCTCCCACCTCCTTAGCCAGCTTGCCGAACTTCTTGAGAATGGGATGATCATACTTCTCTTCGAGAGCCTGCTTCTCTGCCTCAGGCATGAAGCTGTGCGTGGAGAGATTGTCCACCTGAGGCTGCACACCGCTCGCTGCAAGCTGCTTGCTGTCAAGAGCATAGCCTTCAATGGGATACTTGTTGGCGAATCCGCGCGTACCGGTAAGCTGATAGAGGCGGTTGTAAGGCTGCGGATTCATCACGTCGTGCTGCAGCTCGATGACCTTCTTGTTCTCCGTGCGGATGAGCGTAGTGGTATGGTCTCCGTTGCGGAAGTCGTCACAAGGCTTGCCTGTCTTAGCCTCCACGAGTTCCTTACCGTGCACGCTCTTCGTGTCCATGGCAACAAGCGTAGCCATACGGTCGCCACGATGAATGTCGAGGAGCTGTGCCACCGGACCAAGCCCGTGTGTGGCATAGATGTCACCACGGTTCTCACGGTTGTATTTCAGACGCCATCCCAGCTGTTCTGGGTCCGAACCGTTAGGATTCTTCCAGTAATAGTCCCAAAATTCGTCAAGGTTATGGATGTATGCACCCTGCGCACGCAGAACCTCACCGAACACTCCGTGCTGCGCCATATTGAGAGTGCGCATCTCAAACCAGTCGTAGCAGCAGTTCTCGAGAATCATGCAGTTGAGCTGCTTCTGCTCAGCCAGATTGACAAGCTCCCAGCACTCCTCCAGATTCATAGCCGAGGGCACCTCGTCAGCTACGTTCTTGCCGTGCTCCATGGCATACTTAGCCACAATGGCGTGATGCTCCCAGTCAGTGGCTATGTATACAAGGTCGATGTCGTCGCGACGGCAAAGCTCCTCATAGCCCTTCTCACCGGAATAAACGGCGGCAGGAGCCAGTCCGTGCTTACGAAGCGTCTCATTCTGCTTGGCGGCACGTGCCTCCACATAATCGCAGAGAGCCACCACCTCCACGCCTGGTATCAGGGCGAAATCCGCTACGGCACTCGGTCCGCGCATGCCAAGACCGACAAAGCCCACGCGCACCGTCTTCATCTTCGGGAGCGCCAGTCCGAGCACGTCCTTCTGTCCTGCGGGACGTTCGGGCGACTCAATCATTATCTTGCCTTTATTCCAATGCCATTTGGTTGAGGGAGAAAGAGATTGCGCGTTTGCCGACAGCGAGCCAAGGGACATCACAACAGCAAAAGCCACGCTTAGTAATGTAGATTTGTTCATAGATGTTTGTTTGTTGATATATTATAGTGCAAAATTACTCTTTATTTTCCATGCTTCACCCAAAAGCATACTATTTATTTGTGGATGTAGCGCAAAAGCCGTAACTTTGAGAGTCTTAAACTAACAAATCATTATAGTGAAAACAAATCATACCAAGGCATTGGCGACCATGTTTATGGCTTTCGCCTTATCCGCCGCCTCCTATGCAGGAAGCAAAGCGGACAAGACTGTAAAGATAAGAATGATAGAGACGACCGACGTGCACGGACGATTCTTCCCGTACGACTTCATAAATCAGCAGCCAGCCAATGGCTCGCTCGCACGCGTGTCGTCTTACGTCGACTCGCTCCGCACCATCTACGGTGACCGTCTGTTGCTGATGGACGCCGGTGACGTGCTGCAGGGACAGCCCGTCGTCACATATTATAATTATGAGAAGACCGACGTGGAGAACATTGCCGCATCGGTGAGCAACTTCATGCGCTACGACGTGCAGACTATGGGCAACCACGACGTGGAGACAGGACATGACGTTTATGACAAGTGGGTGAAGGAACTGAAGTGCCCTATGCTTGGCGCCAACATCGTCAGCACTGCCACCGGTCTACCCTACATGAAGCCTTACACCGTCTTCAAGCGCAACGGCATCAAGATAGCCGTAATAGGACTGATCACACCGGGTGTGCCTTCATGGTTGTCGGAGGAGCTGTGGAGCGGACTCCGCTTTGAGGACGCCGTATCGTCAGCACGCAAATGGATGGAGGTGGTGAAAAAGAAGGAACGCCCTGACGTCATCGTGGGACTGTTTCACACCGGCATCAACGACCGCAGCCTCACCAACGGTTCGCTAAACGACGCCACACACGACATCGCACGCCAGGTGCCTGGCTTCGACGTGATATTCTACGGACACGACCACTCCACTCATTACGAGGAGGTGAAGAGCGCGGACGGATCCGTAACCGTCATCGTCAATCCAGCCAACAACGCCATGTACGTTGCCGACGCGGAGCTTGAGGTGAGCAAGAAGGGACGTAACAAGAAGCTGAAAGTGAACATCGTGGACATGGGCAAGCGCCCTGTCAACCAGAAATACATGGACGCCTTCGAAAGTCAGATAGACGAAGTGAAGAAATACGTAGGTACGGAAGTCGGTTCGTTCACGACGTCTATGACATCACGCGACTGCTATTTCGGTCCGAGCACACTCGTAGACTTCGTGCATGACGTGATGCTGAGCACAAGTGGCGCAGACATTTCGTTTGCCAGTCCGCTGTCGTTTGACGTGATGGTAAAGAGCGGTCCGGCAACTTTGGCTGACATGTATAAGCTCTACAGCTACGAGAACGATCTGTGCGTAATGACGCTGACGGGCAAGGAGATTCACCAGTATCTTGAGAAGAGCTATGACGGATGGGTGACAACAATGACATCACCCGACGACCATCTTATATGTTTGAACAATCGCGACGCGTCACGCGACAAGTTCTTCGGACTGAAGAAGCCTTTCTACAACCTCGACACCGCTGCCGGCATCATCTACGACGTGGACGTAACGAAGCCTAACGGAGAGCGCATTGTCATAAAGAGCATGGCGGACGGCACTCCGTTTGACGAGACCCGCACATATCGCGTGGCTGTAAACAGCTATCGTGCCGCAGGTGGTGGCGGACTGCTCACCAAGGGTGCAGGAATTGACAAGGCGCAGCTCGAGAGCCGCATCACATGGCGAGGCGACCACACCTTGCGCGACTACATAATAAAGTACGTGCGCAAGCATTCGCCCATCACTCCGCAAACACACAACAACTGGCAGTTCGTACCGACAGAATGGACAGCCCCAGCCGCCAAGCGCGACTATCAGACGCTGTGGGGAGAGAAGTGATAAAAGCAGTAATGTCTGCATAATACAAAAAATGAGAGTGTGCATTCTATGTTTCCGTGCAAAGAAAACATGATGCACACCCTCATTCTGTTTATTCTGTAATGGCTGTTATTTATTGTTTGCATCCGCTGGATATACCGGCAGAACATCGAGAACATTGACAGCGTTGCTTATAATTTTTCTGGATCTGTCTGTTGAAGTACCATCGGAGTTGACCTCTGTCAGATTCTTCGATTTTAGCTGATTCTCTATTTGTGATAATTTCTTGTCAGTACGCTTATATTCAGACCTCAGCTGATCAATGTCCTTCAAGATTATTTTCTGAAACTCAATGTTATTCTTGACCTTCTGCTGCTTGTCCTTATGCGATTCCTTGATATTCTGAAGGTTTCGTTTTATGCTTTCAGCAAGTCTGGAATGGCGGGTCGGCCGTTTGGTTAACGAAGAAGTGTCGTCATTCCGCAATTCCAGAATCTGCTTAAGTTGTCGGATAGAGTCTCTCTTGAGGCTGTAGTCTTTCTTCAGGAACTTATAATCAAGCTCCTCATCGGCTTCAGAAACATTATTATCAGATTCGTCATTCGTGTCGTTATTACGCTGGTCTGGCGGCAATAAGCGGCGTGTATTTTCAGAGTTCCATTGGTCGTCCGTCATACGCTGATTATCATTGCCGCCTGATGACGACACAAGCATATAGGCGTTGAGTGAAACGCTGGCAAGAAGCAAGAAGCCAAGCACATACATCCATGGACGCCCGTGACGCTTGGAGGCTTGAGTCTGAGACGGAGCAGGACGGTTGGCTGCAGATTGAGGATTGGCAGGAGTGTTGGCTATGGTCTGGGAAAGACTTGTTATACGCACGATGCCAAGCGTGAGATTGTCATAACCCGAATTGGTCTGACCAATCATATCCACGCTGTCCATCGTCTGCTTGACAAGATCGCGCAAACTCTTGTTGTCGCAGAAAAGACCGACAAGCTGGTCTTCAGACATCGTTCCCCATATACCGTCCGTACATAGGGCAAGACGGTCGCCTACAGAAAGCTGCAGGCGATCAATCTCCGGGTCCACAGTGTCTGATATGCCAAGAGCCTGTGTTATCACATTTGAGTTGGCAGCACGGCGTGCATCTTCCTCTGTAAGTTCGCCTCTTCGTACCATCTCGCCCACCACAGAATGGTCGGCAGTACGGAATACCACTCGGCTGCCGCGCACCTGATAAAGGCGACTGTCGCCGACATGAGCCACAGTGGCCACCTTTCCCTTTACCACGGCCACCACACACGTCGTGCCCATGCCACGCAGTTCAGCATGTTCGGCTATGGTCTGGCGCAAAAGACGGTTGGCATTGTTAATGGCATTCTTAAGTGCTGCCTCAGCGTCCGCCACGGGATTACAGCTATTGAGATGTTGCAGAATGGCTTGCACGGCGAGCGTAGAGGCATTGGCTCCTCCCGGACCGCCTCCCATACCGTCACATACCACGGCAACAAAACCTATCGGCGTGTCGGAACATGCGTAACAGTCTTGATTCTCTTCACGTCCACCCTGACGAGAATCTATACATATCGCACAGTTCCACTTACTGTTCAAAATATCCATTTCGTATAAGATGTAAAGATTGGTTTAGTTATTAAATAAAGAACATGCTGACATCATCGTTAGGCATATCGCTGTCATCGTCAGCGAAATCATTGTCTGTGCTAACGGTGTCTTCGCACGACACATCGTCGTCATCAACATATTCCGCTACGTCAACGTCATTGTCATTGTCATCACCGACATAGGCGGTCAGGTCGTCGTCAAAGCTGAACTCGATATCGTCGTCAAAAGCGCTGATTTCGGGCAAGGAGAAGTCCGTCATCAATTCGTCCGGCATTTCGTAGCCATTGGAGACCATATCCTCATAGGTATCGTCTATATTGTCGTTAGCATCAAACAGCATCTGCATGTCAGGATTTGAGGCGCACTCCTGCATAAAGAGTTGCTCCTCGTCCAGCGACAATGTGCCGTCAAGCCATGCAGCGAACTGCTCTTCGTTGACGGGAAGTTGTTCAAAATAATCAGCCATTGTATGATTCCTCCATTTTTAAAATTCGTGTAAACTGTTCCTTAGCCAGCTTATGCTTGTTGTAGAACGTATTTAAGTTCATACCAAGTATTTGGGCGGTTTCCTCATTGGTATGATTCTCAAGATAGCGCAAACGTATGAGAGCGCTATACCGCCTGTTAGGCATCAGACGCAGTATGGTCTCAGCATCACAGCCATGCAGAGACGACTCATCTAAATCTATAGAACCGTGTTGGGCGTCAAATCTTACACCTTCATCATCAAAATTTTCAACAATCGGCATTTTTGTTATCCGTTTCTTCGCCTCGAACTTCTTGTAACAATGAAACAGACAGACGGTCTTCAACCACGTGAATAGCGTGCTCTGATAACAAAATCCATCAAGTTTGCATTTTCCCGTAGTATGGTCTGGACTTAACACAAGTATGTAAATCTCATTGATAAACTCCATGCACGACGCACAGTCGGTGTGATAGTTATCATACACCGACTTGAAGAGCGGATAACACTTCCGATAGAAAAACTCGCGTGTTATCTGCTCATCGCGCCGTAACAGAGCTTCCACTATGTCATGATCGTTGTTTAACATGAATATATGTTAGCTATTTCTTGTTCTTTTTGCCACCGAAGATTGACTTTATGGAGAACTTGCTCTTCTGATAGATCATCAGTTCGGCCTTTGTGTCATCACACATTACGGTCAGCGTGCCTGAACGCTCACTTTCCGTGTCGTTGGGGGAAGCCGTGAGCAGGAGACGATTGCCGTTCCTTATGGCCTGCACCCAGTCAGGAAGTGTGTATGTCCAGTCATCATAATTGCAGTTGACGGTAACCTCGTGGTTGTCGTTCTTCTTGCCTGCAGCCTTAAACTCAACAGAAGACACAGAGAGTGAAAGCTTTACGGGCTCGCGCTCCGGCTCAGCCTGCTGCGGCTCCTTCTCTTCCACTTCTTCCGTCTTCTTCACCTTCTCCTTATGACGCTTCCCGCCATTCGCAGCCTTAGCCCTTATAGTCTTGATGTTGTTCTGGCAAATGGTAATCTGGTTGTTACACATAGCTTTCTTTGTGGCTGAATCATAAGCGTTTCTGGCACTGCGAAACTTTGCAATGGCAAGATTCTGCGACTTCTCAGTCTGTGTCATCTGATATTTCTGTCCCTGTGCGAACAGACGGTCACCAGCCGACTGTGCGTTGACATTCAAAGCTATCAATGCAAACAGTAAGACTACTGTAAATCTGAAGAAATTTCTCATACTTGAATATCGTTCGAATTGTTTGTTGTTGTTTGAATTGTTTTTTATTTCAAGACTTCATCAATGCGTTTGATGCGCTTGTCGAACTCACTGGCAATATCCGCCATGCCCTCTTCCTTGAAAAGCTTCTCCTTATCGGCAAGCTCTTTCTTGGCATTGAGCAAGGCAGCCTTGGCTTTCTCTTGTTTGGCAACAATAGGCTTGGTGTCTACATTATTGTCCGTAATCTTGGATGCCGTTCCGATGGCATGGGCATAACCGTTAAAGGCTTCAACCAATGCCTCGTCATAACCTTCGTCATGTTTCTGACCAAGAGCAAACTGAGCGTCAGCAGCAGATGTGGCTTCAGACACCTTTACGCGTAACGAATCGTTCATGGCCTGTGTTCGTGCCATTGCCTCCTGCTCTGCCTGTCGATGATTATGGAAGAAGAATCCTGCCAAGCCAAGCACGACAACAACTGCCACACCAATGGCAGAAACAAGAGCCATCTTCGTTGACTTCTTCATCTCACGCTTGCTGCCGTCGAGGTTTTCCATAGCCACGCGCATCTGTGAAGCTGTCTGATAACGCACCTTCTGATTCTTGTCAGTGGCACACTCCACTATATTTCGCAGACCCTTGTCCTTGATGAGCTGAAGGGGCAGCTTCTTGTGAACCTGCTTTTCCAATACCTCATGAGACGGGCCCTCAAACGGAACATGACCCACGATGCACTGGAAGAGCAAAATGCCGATGGCATAAATGTCAGTGGTCTGGTTCTGGTGCTTAAGGTCGCCAAGTGCCAACTCCGGTGCAGCATACTCTGCCTTACCCATAAACACGCCTGTAGTGGTAAGGCCGCGGTCATTGGTGGTAAGCTTGCTGACCTGCTTGGCAATACCGAAGTCGATCAGCTTGATGTGCTCGTCGGATGTAAGCATGATATTAGAAGGGTCGATATCGCGATGTACATAACCGGCATCGTGCAGGGCTATAAGTCCGGACAGTACATTGATGACGATGGTCTTGGCAAAGTGTACGGGGTCTGACTGATAGTCCTTAAGCATCTTCTTGGCAAAGGGAATCTCCGTTCCCGCCTTATCACAACACTTTCCGTCAAGCAGTTCGGCGAGCGAAATGCCGTGAAGCAGCTCGCTGACAACATGATAATGCTTCTGAGTTTGGCTGCCTCTTACTGTTTCTACCTCTATGAAGCCGAGCATCTCAATAAGGTTGTCGTTGCGTAACTGGATGGAAGCCTCACGACGCGCACGCTCGATGGCATGTTCGGGCAGGTCAGCATAAAGGAACTTAATGGCAACAGGACGCGACACCTTTGTGGCGACATCCACACACAATCCCTTCATGACCTTACCCATTCCGCCTTCACCAATGGGAACGTCGGATGTGTCTACCTCAAAATAGATGTTCTTCTTTTTCTCTTCTTCTCCTTGTAATCTTAAAATAGCCATATTGATATGTTTCTTTTTATCACTATGTATTAATAAACAGGAAGTCCGTATTCATTCTCCTCGTCACTGTCCAACAACATCAGAACGAACAGCCATACAGCACCAATAAGAGTCAGCGCGCCATAAGCAAAACCGATAATGACACCAAACAGTCCCAGAGTTCCTATTCCGACGAAATAAACTACGGGCTGCAATAATTGCGGGGCGAACGACAACAACATCCACCAACCACTACGGCCGGTATCGTGAAGACGACGAACAGCCACAGCAAGCAAAGGAATGAAGAACATAAGGATTATCAGCGCTGCACATATAAGGCAGGCCAGAAACATACCCTTAAAACCTCCAATCATATAGCCAATACCTGCAAAAACGGCATAGGAAATAGAGAAAAACAAGATATAAAACAGTATGAACCACCAGTACTCCGAACGCGGAGCACGCCCCTTGAAAGTTGCATACTTGTTAATACACGACTTTATTGAATCAGTAAATGTCATAAGCAAAAAAATGAATAAAAAGCATTGACCTTGAAAGTAGACTTCCAAAACCAATGCTTATGAATTAGATGTTATTGTTTACTTGGCATTAGCGCCCAACTCTGCCGGACCTAATGTCACACGAATCTCGTTATTGTCAGTAGTGTAGACATACTGAACGCCGATATTGTTACGCTTGAGCATACTCACCAGCACATGCATGTCAGGTACAGACCATTCCTTTCGCAACATTGTCTTAATGGAGTCGGCCTCCACCCCCTCGAAACGCTTGTCGTTCACCTTAATATGATAGACTAACAAGCTGTCTCCGGGAGCATAGTCACAACGGTCGAGCACTGTACCATTGGGCAAATCCACACCAGGATGAGAGTTGAGGTTCTCAACGAAAGCCTTCAGCTTGTCCTGGTCGGCATTGTTCTTATTCTTCTTACATCCTACGAACGTAGTGGTAAGAAGCATTGCGGACAATGCAAATACACATATTTTTTTCATAATCGTAGATTTACATGTTACAGAACATTGAATGAGGTGGTGAAGATGGTGTCGCCAGCCTCTATTACCTCCACCTTATATTCACCGGCTTTCCAAGTGCCCTCCTGGTTCTTGCCGAACTTATCGAACTCTACGAACTGAGTTTTCTTCGACTTCTGGAGAGTGAAAGTCTTCTCTATAGAGAATTTCTTGCCCTTTGCGCACATGAGCTTGCCGTTAGGCTGTGTTATCTTAATCTGAAGAGTGAATTCCTCATCCTTATCCTTCCAGGGGGCAAACTCAAGGATAGTCTGAATGTAACGGGCATTGAAGCTGCGCAAAGGCTTGTCATACTCAGTGACCACCTTGTCGTCCTCAGAGACGAGACGGAACGATGCGCTCAACACCTGATCGCGCAATTCGCTTGGCGGAAGATCCTTACGAGCTTCCTGCTCAATTTTGTCTGCAAGCTCAGCCTCAGCCTTTACAGCTGCATTGTAAGCGGACTTGAAGTCTGTATCAACCTTCTCGAACATACGCAGATAGTCCTTGAGCACTGCAGTGAAATCCTCCGGCTTGGCGGCATAAACCTGAATGGAAATGTCGACACGCTTCTCGCCTACTGTGAGTTTCACGGTCTTGTGCTTACGGTTTACTTCGTTGCAAGCAATAATGGCAGGTTTTCTCTTGAAATCCTTATCTTCAGTGCCCACCTTGAAAGCCTTGCGATGGAAAGAATACAGTATTGGTGAATCATTCTCAAACGCAATCCAATAAAGCACGTCATTACCACCCTCCTTAACACGAAAACATACACTATTGTCCGATGTATCGACAGTAGGTGTGTGGCCGATCTTCTGCAAATACGCATAAACACTACGCTGTGCCTTCTCTTGTGACGGAGTAAGATCGCCAGCAAACGCTGTTACCACAGACATGAATAACAAGCACAAGATAACTTTAATCTTTTTCATCATTAATCAGATTTAAAATTTATAATATTATTTTCTATTTAGACATTAAAAAAGAGCTTTGAAGCGATTGGCGTTACACCCTGTTACGATACTTGTCGTAAATGACAATGTTAAGCCTTACGCTCGATGGCGTACGGGTGCTACGCTTAAGATTTGCACCAATCTCATAAAGCAGGTAGACGACATCCTCACCTATCATGTCAGCCGTAAAATCTGTCAGCCTAAAGTGAATGGTTATCGAGTTGTTACCAAGAACAATCTTATTCATCACCAAACCACCAGCTAACGTAACTGGACATGACTGTGCATACTGCTGCCATATCAAACGCCACGGCGAAATGGCATTACCTCCATTTTGCAACTCCCACTTGCCGTTAATCTTTAACATGGTAGCAATCTTGCGATTCATGGCATCATACAAATCCAGTTTGTATTCATTGCCTGCACGGAAATAATAAGCCTCTCGATGCCATCCATACGTGCTATTCACAGCCTCTCCATTCGTGCCGAAATATGCTTTTTCCGTACACTGATTCTGCGAATTGTATTTATTGGTAACCTTACTATATCCAAATTCATTAAGCATCTGGCGTCCGTCAGTACCGTAATAAGTCTCACTGCTTACTAAACGCATTGAATTGTAAGTGAAGACAACCTTATGGTATTTAGAATCCTTATCCGACACAGGCTTGCCGTTTATGTCGAAGTAAGAATATGAGGTCTGCTGTCCTGCATCATCATAAGTGAAACGCTGCTCACACCAGTTATGTTTGCCATTGATTTTCTTTCCGTATCCGTCGTAACATACCAGCTTTACACAATTGCCACGCTTGTCATACGAGATTCTGCCTTCAGGAGAGATGCCATCGGCAGCAACTGGCTTGCCGTCAATACCGAACGAAATCTGGTGCGAAATCTTATTCACCACCTTGTCATACTGGTTATAGTATTTATGCACCTTCGACTTGTCTGTACCTCTTGTGCCATCTTGCTTGAAGAAGACGTCTGAGAGACGGTTTCCTCTAATGTCGTATTCAGTCTTACGAACAGCATAATTCTGGTTCTTGAGGTTCTTCAGCATACCGTCCACACCATAATACTCCATCTGGATGCACTGGTTGGAAGAGTTATACTTTGCTAAAAGCTTGTGATATCCTTCATCACAAAGCGCAGGCTTGCCAGCAGCATTATAGTAGGCAGACTCTATGATGTTGTCACGATTATCAAAGCGTCTTCTCTCCTCAAGTCGTCCTGCAGCAAGGAGGCCATTAGTGCCTATCGGATAAATCCTTGTGCAGTTGCCACGCTTGTCAAACGAATAATTGGTACCGGCAATACCTTTGGCCAACATCAGCTTGCCGTCGGTGTTAAGATAGCGCTCTGAAATACAGTTGCCCTGATCATCATATCCATACTCCACACGAGCACAGAACCAGTTGAGAACACACGGATTTCCCTTAGTATTATAGAAGGAACGTGCTATTTCGTTGCCATTGTCATCATACTCGTAGCTCACAGTCGCAATACCTTCATCGGAGAGAACAGGATTGTTTTTCTCATCATAGTAGTGTATCTTTGTAATATTGCCACGTGAATCATAGTCCTTTGTCAAGGAGCATATATGTGTGGTAGGCAAGGCCATTGGACGCTTGTTCTCGTCCATATACATAACCTTACTTGCTCGTCCCTGCTGATTGTATTCAACAATCAAGCCTGCATGACCATATTTGGCAGGGATGAAAATCTTGCCGTTCTGATCAAGATAATACTCACTCGTAGTGTTGCCGACTGAGTCGTAGGTGCAAACCTTATGTGAATAGATAGACTCGTCTGAAAGTTGACCTGAGGTATTGTATAATTTCGTATCAATGGGGTTGCCATGTTTGTCGTTTACAGACACTGTCTTAGAGTAGGTGAAATCACCACTATCTTCAGTAAAATAGGCTGCACGACCATTGGCATCTATAAATGTACGGCTGGAAAGATATCCATTGGCATCATACTCATTGACGTATCCACTCATACCCTGTATGTAAGTCAGCTTACCGTCTATACCAAGGAATTGTAGCTTTACGCAAAAGCCATCGTCATTATACTCATAAACTACGGCTGAAAAAGGATTATCCTTGCGAACAGTAGGATTGCCGTTTACATCCGTATTCTGCTCCATAATACGGTTGCCCCACTTGTCATAGGTCAACTTAACTACAGGACAGTTGTTGCCATCACTACTTGGCTTGCCGTCAACAGTCAGATACTCAATCTTTGCGAGATTGTCGTCATCGTCATACGTAAACTTCTTTACGCCGAGACCGAACTTCGTAGCTTTAGGCTTACCGTCCTTGCCAAGATAATGTTCTTCGATGACACGGCCCTTTTTGTCCACTACATAGCTTTTGCCGAAAATACTCTGTCCGTCAGGAACACGCACATTACCAAAGCCGGCATACTCCACCTTCCTGAGGTAGCCATTGTCGTCATAATCAAGAATATACTTGGATATCTTGCCCTTGCCATCATCACTCGTATTGTCAAAATTGCTCTGGAAGAGAGCCACTTGAGCATTGAGTGTCATTTCGGTGCCAAGGTCGTCATCAAGTTTGAAGGTGCAGGTTCTGAAATTGCTGTCATAATCCTTTACGTACAACACCTTACCGCTGCGGTCCATATACTTGGCAGCATCAATCTTACCGCTACCCTCAGTGTATGTAACTGTCATGTCAACGATACGGTCTTTATCTTCCGAATCATGATGATCCACAAGGTTACCAAGGCTGTTCACGTAAGAAACACGACGCAGACGATAACGCGAATACTCGAATCTGTAGGAAGCCTCACGATGCGACATCTCTCTGCCACTAAGGCTACCGACACCTTCAGGCAAACCGTACACCTCTACATAATCGCGATAGTAATGCACTTTAGTACGGAAGTAGTCCCATGTAAAGAAGCCTACGAGAAGCAACACAGCAACCACTGCAATACCTGCATACATAAGTTTGCGTGGAACCGGATCTGGAGCAAGCGCTTTCTTAACGGCCTGCTTCATCTCCTCACACGACTGATAGCGTGCCTCAGGTACTTTCTGGGTAGCACGGTCGACGACAGCTTGTATTGCATTGGAGATGTATGGATAATATTCAGCCATACGTGGCATTGTGTCTTTTACCACCCTACGCTTAATCTCCTGCGCGGTGAGCATGGTGGAATCGTACGGAGCACGACCGGTAAGCATGTTATGGATGAGCACACCGATGGAGTAGATATCAGAGCGGGCGTCAACATCCCTGCCATATATCTGCTCCGGACTCATGTAGGTGGGTGTGCCCATAATGTATCTGCTGTCCGTAGCACTTGCTTCGGACACAATCTGCGCGATACCAAAGTCCATTATCTTAATATGGCCATCGTCCTGGATGATGATGTTGGAAGGCTTGATGTCGCGATGGACAATGCCTTTGGAATGTGCATAAGCAAAAGCGTCAAGAATCTCGCATATTAACGGATATGCCTTCTTCTCCACTATCAATCCATTCTTCTTGTTTATAAAGTCCTCAAGAGTGATGCCCTTGACGTATTCCATAATAAGATAAACACCGTCTGCTGTCTCCACATAATTGAGGAACTTCACTATTCCAGGATGGTCAAGCGAACAGAGAAGTTCCGCCTCCTGTTTGAATCGTGCACGCAGTATGGCGTTGCTTGCCACCTCCGGACGAAGAACCTTTATTGCCACCTGCTGGTCAATGTTGGTATTGACGGCAAGGTAGACACTACCCATGCCGCCAGAACCAAGGTGTCGAACTATTCTATAATTAAGAATGTCTGTTGGTATCATAACATTATTTGGTTTTTATTATTCTGCTACAGGTAAGCTATTATATAAGTAAGTATGACCATAAAATTATAGAGATAATACTTATAATTGTAGCTATAAGACCCATTGTACGATGAGAGTCTTTATATTTATACTCTCTATGGCCATTCGTATTCTCCACTTTCAGACAATAAATTATCACGCCAAAAATGATTCCTAAGAAACCTCCTCCTAAAGCAAAGATATACGCTAAGATCAACAGCACAGTGGCGTCCTCAGGCACATATTCTGGATCGTAATTTATCTCAGACACATTGGAAGAGTTGGAATTGGAGTTTGAGTTAGAATTAGAGTTAGTATTAGAATTAACCTCGCAGCCAGAAGGTTTACCTGCGACATCAGTATTGCTGTCATCAAGGGCGGCGCTCTCTATTGCTCTTGCACGCTTGTCAAGTTCTGAAACTACAGTGTTCCAGTCGAGCTTTCCATCGGGTACTCCGGCAAGGTAAATCTCCGGTGCCTTTCCTTTAGCAGGGATGTTGACAGAGTCCTTACGAAGAACCTGACGGTTAACAACAGTGCCATTGGCACTACGGTCCGTGAAGACGTAATACTTACCACCAGTAAACTCCTTGAGCTCTATGTCGGCATGATGACGACTGATCTTTCGTGCCGAATCGTTGATGATAATGTCACACATCTCGCGTCCTATAGAGATAAGCACCTGTGGCGTTGACTCATTGGCAGTGCTTATGTGTGTGCCGTTGCGCAACGCTGCCATAAACTCATAGCAGTTCTGATAGCGCTGCATCATGTTCTTGTCGGTGGCTTTGTCGAGAATGGGCTGAAGAGCTTGCGACAATCCCTTCTTGTACTTTGACAAACGGGGAAACTCATTCTTCAGAATGGCGTCCTTAGTCTCGAAATCACTGGCAAGGGTGCTGAAAGCGTGATGACCAGTAAGCATATAGTAGAATACGCAACCAAGCGAATAGATGTCTGAACGGAAGTTGATGGAATAACCATCGGCCTGTTCCGGACTCATATAGCCACTTGTACCAATTACCGAACCTACGATAGTGCCAGGACCGTTACCATCCATATCCTTAGCCACACCAAAGTCGAGAAGACAAATGTTGCCGTCGGGGCGTATCATGATGTTGGACGGCTTAATGTCGCGATGGACGATGTGGGCATTGTGAACACACTGCAAAGCATCGAGAATCTTGAGCATAAGCCCAACAGCAGTCTCCTCAGGCATAGCACCATGACGTGTAATATATTGTTCGATGTTCTCACCCTCAACCATTTCCATTACAATGTAATAGTTTTGGGTGACATTGTCACGGAAGGCAGAATAGAGTTTAACTATCGACGGATGGTCCACCTTAAGCAGAAACTCCACCTCCTTCTCGATACGACTCAATATAGAATAGTCATTGGCAAACTCCGGCAGTATCTCCTTTATGGCAACAACCTGCCCATTCTGATCTCGACCTTTGAAGATCTGGCCCATACCACCACGGGCAATGGGCTGATCTTCAACAGTAAAGTTTGCTATTTGTCTCATTAAGATTTTTACTTAAATGTCGAATTTTTTCTCGCTGCTTAAATCCCTTTTATTTATATTGGGAATTTCTTCAGGATCAGGCTTTTTAACAGACGGTTTAGGATTATGTTTTTCCTTTCCTATTATATCTTTTTGCAAAGCCTTCTTTCCTGGCTTATTATTCTTTCCTGTATTCTTGTTTGACTTCTTCTGAGCAGGTTGCTCCGGTGAAGGAACTTCAACAACCTTAACTACAGTTTTGTCAACCTTCTTCTCCACTGTCTTTTGTGTTGATCGTGTGGTAGACACTCTATTTGTTACCGGCTCCTTCTTCTCCGCCTTATCATTATTGCTCATAAAGAAATAGGTGGCACCGCCAACCACAGCCAGCAAAACTACGCCTATCAAAGAATAAAGAAGAGCATGGCTCTTTTTGGTTGTATTGTTATTGACATGCGCGTAGGGATTCGGCTGCATGCCTGCAGAAGAAGGTATTACACCAGCCACATTGGGGAACTCTACAAGCTGTACTGTGATATTGTCAAGACCACCAGCATTATTAGCCTGCTGAACAAGAAGACTTGCACGTTCGCTGAGAGAGATGTCGTGACGAGAAACCGTTTCGAGAATGGCGTTATTGTTTATCATTCCGCTCAATCCGTCTGAGCAAAGAATGAACATACTGCCCGGCTCTGGAGTGATGGGGAGCTGGCAGATAACAGGAGGTGTCATGCCTTCTACGCCAAGAGCATTGGTTATCTGGTTCTTATCCTTGTGATGCTCGGCAGCCTCCTGCGAAATCTGTCCGGCATCGACAAGTGTCTGAACGTACGACTGGTCCTTTGTGATCTGCTTAATCATGCGTTCTGCCACATAATAGATGCGGCTGTCGCCCACAGAACCATAATAAACCTTTCCGTCCTTGATGATAAGCATCACGCATGTTGAACCCATTCCGGTGAGTGCCGGATTCTGCATCGCTCTGTGCAAGATAGCCTGGTTTGCAGCAACAATAGAACGTGTGATGGCCTCCTCTGGTGACGCAAAAGTGTTGTCAGTAAGGATATCCTCTATAACAGCTACGGCAAGCTGCGAAGCCACATCACCGGCATTCTGACCTCCCATACCGTCGCATACAGCAATCACTCTGCCATTGGGCGACTCAAAAGTTGTCATACTATCTTCGTTGACGCTTCGTACCTTGCCTGTATCTGTACAATTTGCTATTATGTAATTTTCCATAATGTCTTTATCCAAGTTTTGGTATAGCTATAAAGATGAACACTGTACCACCCAAACGTATTATGTCATAGTTCTGAAGTTCGCCTTCGTCGGCAAGTTCCTTGTTCACGAAAGTGCCGTTGCTCGACTGCTCGTCACGGAACTTAAACTTATTGTCTACGTTACGGTAGAGAATAGACATGTGTCTGCCTGACATCTGATTGTCCTCAGGAACAGAAATATCGCATGAACGGTCACGTCCGATGAAGTTCTTGCCCTCATACAGATTGAATGCCTTGCCCTGCGGATTGCGGTTATAAGTAACGAGGAAGCCAACGAGCTTTCTGCCCTGCGCCTGCATTGCACCCTTAGGCTGACGTATGACGGTGCCGCCACCTACTACGCCCTGTCTCGGCTGCTGCGGCTGTGACTGAGGACGCACATGTGTAGCGCCCTCTGCACCGCCCATATTAGGAGCTGCGGGAACATCCATCGGGGAACCACCGCCCGGGAAAGCACCGCCACCAACGGGTGCGGTTACCTGTGTACCGCCACCAGCTACGGGCTGATCGACAACCTGATTGTAAGGAGGCATTCCCATATCGGGACGTGGAGCATACTGAGTATCTTCACCACCTTTAGGGCACAAGGGACATTCGTCACCATAGATACTCGAATCATATATATGTCCGTTAGGACAAACTTTCTTAGGCATAATTGTTGTGTTTAAATAGTTATTATAATATGTTTTTATGGTAATAACGAGCAGTCATCCTTAAATCTTAACCCAGGAATTCCTCACCACTCATCATTGAGTCAAAGGAGTCAGACTCCTCTAATGTTTCGTCGCTGGCCATGTCATGGCTGTCTTCGTTCAGTTCAGCACTGTAGTTGCCTTCGTCGTCATAATTATCATTCTCAGCAAGATAGTTATCAGCATGGTCGCTGTAGCCATCCACCTCACCATTCGGGTTGTAGTCCGGATTGTTCTCAGCGTAGTCGCCGTTATACTCCTCACCGGTCTTCTCGTCCTCGAAGTTGTTGTGAATCATGTCGTCGTCGTTATTAGCGACATCATTGTCATTATTGTCACCAAAGATAGGATTTGTACTATCATAATGTTTCTCAGTAACGTGAGCGGTTTCATGTCCCATAAGGACATGATCCTCAGGAGTGTAAGTGAAGATCTCGTCTTCTTCATAAGTACCGTTGTTGTTCATATCTATGGCAAGATAGTCGGCATGATTGTCAGCGTTTTTATCAACAAGAGCAAAATTATATCCTTCTATAGTGCCCTCCTCGATAGACCCCATCTTCTCTCCGTCAACATAGATTTCGGTGGTGTTGTCCCATGTTATGGAAGTGTCGTCACTATCGTCGTTTGTAGCGTCGTTAGCAGGGGAAGCCGGCTTCTCAACATAGACGATGTGGTCCTCCTGTGTGGTTTCCTCAGTCTCCTGCTTGTAGGTATCGCCGACACCAGCACCATTGAGGATGTCCTGCTCTGAGAGCGGAGACTCGTCCGTAGAGTCGTCATTCTGAGTGGCAGCATAAGCAGCGCCTCCGGCAGCTGCAGCACCACCAACAAAAACAGCTGCACCGGCAGCTACACGCTTAGCAACATTACTTTTCTGAACAGCCATGTTCTCGTAATCCTCAACGTTCATCTCGGGGTTAGTTCCATTTGTAGTCATAATTCATTCGTTTTTAATGATGGATATTCGATTAATTAATAATTTAAGGTCTCGGCATTGCCTTGCAGTGTCGTGCCTTTATAGATAAGGACTCTTTTGCGATAAAAATCTTACACCGAAGATTAAAAAATCTTATTATTTTTTATTTTCTAATTTTGATAACGTATGTTTCGGCATTGTTATCGTTCACTAAAGCATAGAAACCCGGCGACAAATATACGTAGTTGATGCTGGTAACATCACCCGTCATTTCCTTGCTGGAAGGCTTGATAGCGTTCGAGACACGTGTCTCTGCAGTATATCCCTGCGTTGTCATACCCTCGTCGGTAATGTTGTCAAGAGCAATGAGATACCAATCATCCTGCAATTTATCTCCTGCTGCCTTGAAAGTGATGACCACCCCCTCAGGATAAGCATACACCTTCTTGTCCACGTACAACGTGTTGCCGTTATTGGTCTTCACATTAGCCTTGCGAAGAAGAAATTCATTGGCGTAAACACCACCAGCCTTGTATGTTGCAGTCTGTTTATCTACATAATTATAGTATATCTCAGAGATATCGGCAGACTTGACGTTTACATTCTTGCCATTTTCAGTCACGAGTGTCATAAACTGGTCCTTAGCTGTCTTGCCATAACGCTGCACTGAAATAACTCCTTCCTTCTGCGAACCGTCCTTCATCACTATGGTGTTACGATAGTCGGACTGATTGTAGAGTTTGTCTGTGGACAGACGAGCCACCTTACGCACTTCATACACATTATCTGCAGAAACGTTAATACGAGCGTCAGCAGTAGCTATTGTCATGCTCTTGCCCGGTATCTGATTGACAATGGTGCCTTTGTACGTCTTGTTACCGAAAAGCGTAACCTCGTCGTCCACGCCGCCCTTCTTCTCCTTTTCCGTTGGTTCAGGACGTTCGATAGATTTGACATCAGACAACTTCACCATATAGTTCTCGGACATAACCTGCATGTACACCACTTTAGGGGTCTTGTCGCGTTCCACACGCACAACGTTAGTATATGTATAACCATTGGTCTTGATGTCATACATTTCAAGATAGCGTCCATTCGCATCCCCCTGTAATGCGTTATTCATTATAGCCCAACGCTTCCATTCACGTGACAAGTTCTCATACTTCACCTTCTTCGAATTAATGGAGGTTCTGTTATTCTCTTCCACAACAAACTGAGCGTTCTCTGTCTTTACCATAATATCCGTACCAGGACGCTGAAAAACAATATGTCCCTCTATAGACGAACCGTTATTCAAAACTATGGTTGAAGGTCGCTGGGCATTCGCCATAAAACATGGTGTCAGAGCCAGCGCTACTAATACTGAGATAAATTTTAGATTTATTTTCATTGTTATGCAAAGATTATAGTTATCATTCCACCAGTATCTTTCTGGTTTTTCCGTTTCCCTTTATAATGTTAATCCCTTTTATAGGATGTGATCGCTTTAGTCCGTCAATACTATAGATAGCTTCTTCCTCATTATCAATACTTACAGAATGGATGCCATTTGAAGAGCGACTTACTTCCACATCTCCACTCCAATCAGACTCAAAACCATTGACAATAGCCTTTACACGATACTTGGTTGCGCCTGACTTGACCAGCCATTTCATAGGTAGGCTCTCACCATGCACATTCTCTGTCACTTGTGTCTTCATGACAGGACGCATCGACTCGTTCATGCCAAAAGCCTGTTGCTCAACAATATAACTATCTACGTTGTCATAACCTGCCCAGTTGGCCGTATAGCCATCTTCAGTGATATCGGTAGGAAGCATACTTATCGGTGTTGGTGTGTCCTCACTGAATACAGCATCGAAACTGATAGTACCATCTATATTTTCTACGATGCGGTTGATGGTGCGATTCAAATTATAAGATTCGTCCGTATTCTTGTTATACAACTTACCTCCAGTAGCAGAATGTGATGTGCTCGACAATACGGTTACGCCTTTACTACCAGGGAAAAGATCGCCTCTGAGTTCATCCTCAGAACTACCATAACTATTATCGGCAGGTATGATACTGAGTCTTTGAAGGGAAGTACTTGGATTAACTTTATTGGAATTCCATGCCGCCTTATCATAGTTAACATGCGACACTAACATTCCGCCCATACCCGTATATTCTGACACATAGCTAAACCATCGGGAAGACTGATGGTTCTCAATTATATAATACTCATTGCGATTACCCATGTTATATATAATGTATGCCTCTGGTGTGTCACCGAGATTTTTCATACTATCTATATGTTGGGTAGCCTTAAGCTCCACAGGCTCCAACCATCCAGCAAACCAGCGTTCGTAAGCAGAATATCCGTAAGGGACCTCACCATTGCGTGTAGGACCAGAATGTGAACCGGAATTCATCAAGTCCCAATAACTCATTCCGAAAGCTCCACTATAGTCGGTATCGTAGAGGTCTGGCAATCCGAGACAATGGCTGAACTCATGACATGGTGTGCCTATTCCGGTAAGAACATTACCCTCTGACCCTACGAGTTCGCACGAACAAGCGTATGTGTTTATTATCGTACCGTCAAGCGTTATCGCCCTTTTGCCAAGTCGGCTCTCATGCGGCCATATTGTTTCAGCAGGTGCGCCAGCATGTTCGCCATAACCTGCATATATGACAAACACTTGGTCAACCTCACCATCTCCATCCCAGTCATAGTCGGAAAAGTTGACAATAGGGTTAACCAGTTGGCATGCCTCTATTATCATGTCTTTGGGATTAGAGTCATTGTCATAAATAGGATCGTTAGAACCATAATAGGCAAAATCTTTACTTACGGTTACTGGTCCAACGACATCAAATGTAAGATTGAACTTACCATAGCTTTGGTCAAAGAAGTAATCATGAACGGAGCCAATACTTCCGTTCTTGGAATATCCCTTCTGATTGAAGAGATTATCTAATTCTGTTTGGGTGTGTTCGGGTTTTATGGATAAATCGGCAAAATTAACTAATATAATAAGTCCCTTCTTTGATCCAATATATTGCTTAGGCTCACCTAAAGTTCTTCTTGGCGAACGCAATCGTCGTTGCTCGTTAGCGGCATTCATGCGCTTGAAGTGTTGAATCCTCAAAAAATCAGCAACCTCTTTCTTGTTAATGACAAACTTTAGTTCTGACGACTTGCGTTCAGAGGCATTATGGGCAAGTATATTCGTAATATCGAGTTTGTCGTCTGAAATATCAGCATAGCAGTATCCAAGAGCAGACCGAAACACAGGCACGCTGTCTGTTGTCATGAAAAAATGGAAATGTTCGTCACCTTGAAGATATACATCAAGTATCGAACCATCCGATTGCTGAATATGTCGCACAACACGCTTGGCAGGTACAGCAAAACAGCCGGCCGCCACCAATATACACATTATCAGTAATACAGTTTTTCTCATGATAGTCAAAATACTTACGTTGTTCTTAGTGGTGTGTCAAAACGCCCGAATAACTCTCTGGCAATTTTGACACACCTCTTTCAGATCTTATATATGATTAATGTGCTGTGTTAAGCAACATTTTCTTTACATATTTAGGCATATCCTTCTTTGCGACTCCCTGTTTGTCCAAAAATTCTTTATCAATAAAGGAAAGCAAATTATACTCAGGATTCAAGACCAGAACAACAATCATTTTGTCATCCTTTGACTTATAATAATATGTATTGTTCTCTGCATCATCAAAGAAATAATCGTAATTCTTGTTTACATAATTCTTAAATTCCAAGTCAGAAACTGCATTTTTCTCATAAACAATGGCAGTTTCATAAAGGTTGGATGTTTCTGTTTCAAAGAAATAGTTGATGTAGGCTTCCTTATCTTTGCCAAGATACTGCACCCCATAAGAACCATCTTCCAGCTTTACAGCCTTGCCAGCCTGGCCTTTTGTCATGGTATATCCCTTCATGAATGACTGCACGCTGCTAACGTTAGCCTTCCATGTCATATATACATTTGGCACAAACTCGCCATTTCCATTCAATGTCTTGAGCCATGCTTTAATACCTTCCAAATCACCAAAGTATGTGCTTAAAGAATTATCATCAACGTAGCTTGATCCTGCATAATAAGGCTTTCCATCCTCAAGAGTCATATTACCATGCAAAGAGGGGTAATAAGTCCAAGTACCTTTATCAGAATTAGCCTGATTCTTTGTAAAACAGAAATCGTAAGCAATTTTATCCTCAAGAATATATCTTGTCTGGTGAATACTGTTGTTACCATCGATGCCAATTGAACAACGAATATTTGTATAACCCTTCTTTGTTAAGTCGGTATGGAAACGTGCGCTGCGTTCAAGCGACGGATCGAACAAATAGTAATCGATAATATCATCGGTAGCGAAGCCAACATCTATGTAATTAGACTTATCGTAGTTCTTAAAATAGAACTCCACCAAAGAACCGATACCCTTAGGTGTTACATTATATGCAGAAGGTCCATCTACAACAATCTTATCAGTAGAAGCACCTATCGCATATATGAAAGCAACCTCAATAGCATCCTGCTTTACCTTAACTGTGGAGAGTTTTTCTGTATCCACAAAATCCCATGCCGGCGACTCGATTTTCTTTGTTGTGCTATTCTCTCTCATCATAGTCTCTATTGTGAGAGCTGTGTATTCTCCATCAGGAACAGCACCAAAGTCGAACTGAACAGTATTATACGACTTTAAATTCTCCTCCTTTTGGGTTACAAGGTTACCATCCTTGTCATAAAGGAATGTCATGACATGAAGATAGTAGCCATCATTTCTTAGTATTTCACGTACAGATTCAGTAGCCTCAAACTGATCGTAAACAGTCTGTGTGTTCACATTCATCGTGAGACTTCCAGTCGTTGACACCTCGATGTCATCATTCGAGCATGAAGCCAACATTACTGCGAAGAGTGCCGTAAGGCAATATAATATCTTTTTCATACGTATTATAATTTAGACGTTCTTTAAAAATCACTAGTTTTTCTTATGGTTACCACCGAGGCAATGGAATGTGTAACCGATTGAGAGCTCAGCGGACGAAATCTTGCCGGGGAAATTGCCAGCGAGATCGCTTGTGCCGAAATAATAGCGTGCGTTGACATAGAAGCCTTCGTTGGCAGCGTTGCTGTTGAAGCGATAGCCAAGACCTAAAGTAGCCTTCACGTCAAATCCCTTCAAGTCACCGGTCTTATAACGAACAGCGTCAACATCCAGATAGTCAGGGCTTGCTGAGAGAGTTCCAGCGAAAGTAGGTCCAACCTCGATGTAGAAATTCTTCATCTGCTTGCTGTTATACATCGGGTAGAACTGGAACATCAAGGGCACCTCAAAATATCCCAACTTAAGATCCTCATCACCGAGAGTCTTCACAGTATGGTTCTTGTAGTTAAGCTCAAGACCGATACCAAAGAGGCCCTGTCCATGGATAGCACGTCCGCGCGAGTCCTTCGAGCCAAAACGCACATTGGCTGCCACACCGCCTCCATAAGAGATGCCGCTACCGTCATACACCTTAAGGTCGTCGCCCTCGCTCATCATAGATACACCTGCGCCTGCACGCAAACCGAGTGTGAACGAATATCCATAGTCCTTTGTCGTGACATGAAGATTTGTTCCACCTTTTCTAGTAGTCTGGCTCTTTGGCTTTTGCTCAAAGTCGCCATCATTGCCATTGATCTGTGCCGATGCCGTGAGGGCACAAGCCAGAAGAGGCATGATAAATAAACTCTTCTTGTTCATAAATGTTAATTTTAAGTTATAAAAACACTATCTAATTATTAGAAAGGTTTGAGTTCCAGATTACTCTTACGAGCAGAAGTTCCTTCGGAAGTGGAAACCGAGCACCATCCGTTCAGCTCAACATTCTTAACAAAGAACGAGCTGTTAATGGTCTTCGAGCTGTGCGGCGGGATGGTGATTGTCACGGTCTTTGCGTCAAATCGTGCCTTGTTGCCACCTCCCGACAACGTAACCGTAGTGGTAATTGGTATGCCGGACGGATTGCTCACTGTAGCGGTTACGTAGCAACGGTCGTTCTGGTTGGCATCGGCGTTGTTTACGCGTATCTTCGACTGCAACTTTGCACGCTGCTCAAATACGTAGTCTTCCTCGCCTTGCCACAGACTGATGCCGTTGTTCTTCACCTCAACGCGGAATGACTTGCGCTGCTGCAAACGACTTGCGCTTGGGCGATAAGCAAAGCTATAGCGGTTCTGACCTCCGCGGTTGAGAGCTATGGCATTCCCCGTTTCAGCATCCTTCAGACTGACGCTAAGGTCCTGCCCCTTCCACTTTTCAGGAACAGCAAGAGTGAAGTCGCATGTACACGAACCTCCAGCCGAGAACACATGGCGAGTCTTGTTGGTAGTGGTGTAGAAAGTGGAATGGTCTTCCATCACCTGCAACAGACCATAGACACCGTCCACCTCAGCCATTGCCGAACCGTCGGCAAACTGTTCTATCTTCTCATACTGGAAAGGAGTGAGCAACTTGCCACTCTTCGAGATGTAAGTCCACTTTCCTCCACGCTCTTCCGGTGTCCATTCAGAAGAGTAGTCTGGAGAATATGAAGCGTACGGCACCTCATCACCGAAGTCAGTGTCCACACGATACAGATAGTCTACTGTCAGTTCGCGTGACGACACGCGGTTGGTCTTTCCATTGTCGTCGAGAGTGAAGAACACGCCGTCCTCATCCCAAAGATAAGCCTTACCGTTATGAAAGTTGGTACCGCCGTAAGGAGTTCCGCCATTTTTGAGTCGGGGCAGAATCTGCTCACCGGCAGTATTTATCCAGTGGAACGTGTCGCCTTCGCCCACTACAGCGAATCCTTCACTGAACGGACGCACCTCGTCGGAGGTAAAGTCGAACGCCGGTTGGCATTTCTCGTCAAGATAACCATACTGTCCCATCTCGTTGCGTACAGTAAGCAATCCCTCCGAATAAAACATATACTTAGGCAACAGATAATAGTTGTCCTCAGCATAATTCACGGTTCCGTCCTCAGAGAGCACGCCCTTTATGAGCCATCCGTTCGGAGTGCGGTCCACAAAGACGGCACGTCCTTCGTAGAAAAGGTTTATGGCGTCATATTCCGGCTTCAGAATTGTCTTGCCATCTGAGCCAATGATGCCCACCTTTTTGTCCTTTGTCACCTTATACATCTTCGGTGCAAAGTATTTCATATCGGCAAACTGAGGTGTCACAAGCCAGTCTGCAGTCTGCGCCATTGCTGAGGTACTGAGCATGACAGCCAGTGTAGAGCTTAGCAATTTCTTCATCTTATAGTATTTATTTTGTGTCTATTATGGTTTCTTCTTCCAACCATCGTCAATTTACGATGGTCATATTTTTTTCTTTAGAGAGGTCTTTTTCCTTTAAGTTCTTGTCAGAAGATTTTTTTATATCTTTTCTTCCCTGCTTCTTCGTTCTGCCAGACTGCTTCTTGGTTTTAGCCTTTTGAGGCTGTACCGACTTACGTGCAGCGTTTCCTACATCTATTCTTTGTTCAACAGGTACTTCACGAAGCGTCGAATCGCCGTTCCAGTTATTATCCGTAGCCGTTGTATCAGCCTTAGGAATAAGGATGTTCGGCGAATCGTTGGCATCAGTATGCACCACGCTGTACACTCCCACCCCAGCAAGAATCACAGCAACGAAAACCAAGCAGGCAATCACCGCCTTGCGTGTGTTCTTGAAAGGATCGTTCACAAGACTCCAGTCAAGCTGCCAGTTGGCACCAAGTCTGATGTTGTCGTTGCGTGTCACAGGCACCGAACTACCCTTCAGCATTCTGTTTTCGTTGATAAACGTACCGTTGCTGCTGGTGTCGCTTATCTTCATCTTACCGAAGAAGTTGAACGAAATCACCAGATGATGGCGGCTGACATTATCAGTTTCGTCAGGGATTGTAACATCGCAATCCGTTCCTCTGCCTATAATTATGCGTTTCTCCATATATATTCTATACTATAATATATAATTGCTTTATTTCTTTTTCTTGCAAGTGCCCTTGATGCGCTGCCACTGACGCCCCAAAGCCCTACCCACAATCTTGAAGCAGCTGTGCTGCATCTTCGAGTTTTGCTTGATGTCCGCCACTATAGCCGTGAGGTTGTCATGGTCGCCTCCATGCTCCAAACCATAGGCGTTGATGTGTTCCGTGAGCAGCTTCACCTCCTCGGCAGCAGTCTTTCCCTCATTAAAGAGCTTCAGCATATCCGTTTCAGGCTTTGCATTCCATATTCCGTCACAGCACAGGATCAGTCGGTCTCCCTTGCGGTAAGGCAATGTTTCTACTTTCATTTCCACTTGTGGACGTATTCCGAGAGCTCTTGTTATTATGTTAGAGAAACTTGACTGGCGTGCCTGCTCCTCGCTCATCATTCCCTGCTCCACCATCTCGAACACCTTAGAATGGTCGAAAGTGCGAAAATCCTTCTTTCCCTTGTGCAACAGATAGATGCGGCTGTCTCCTACATGAGTGGCGTAAGCGGCATTGGGCGACAACACCACCACGGTGGCAGTCGTGCCCATACCTCTAAGAGACGGCTCGTTCATAGCCCTGCGATAGATGGCTGCGTTGGCGTTCTCCACGGCAAGGCGCACTGTATTGGCAGAGATTTCAGCTTCAGGTGTTTCTGTGAAAGTCTGCAGAATCTCAGCCACAGCAATACGCGATGCTGTCTGACCACCGTTCATCCCTCCCATACCGTCACACACAGTGAGCACGACGGTCTCGCCTATGCGAATACCACTGTATGAGTCCTGATTCTCCTTGCGTCCGCCAATACCAGAGCGTCCCACAGCATCACAAATATTGCACGTAGCTATGGTCTTGACCTCCTCAAGTCCTATGGTCGCGTTAATATTGTTTTCTATCATATTTTTTCGGTAATGGGTTAGTATTTTCTCAGAAGAGCCGAAATCTTGTTCACATAAACGGGGTCGTCCGCTTCAGAAGCATACTTATAAGCCCTGTCCAACAATTCCTTGGTGTAGCTCAGGTTGCGGCTTTCGCCCCCAGTGAGCGACGGACCTTCATAGTAATCACAAGCCAACTCGTACAATGCGGGGTAGAACTTTGCGTCGGCCTTGATTATCTCGCCGAGCATCTTGTGTGCCTTGGCGGGATCGGGCTTTACCTCATCACTAAGATTGGCCTGCATCGTTACAAACTCATCGTTAAGCGTGAACGATCCGGAAGAGACGGCATACAGACGGCTCATGGTGAACTTAGCCTCCAGATTGCCGGCATTCACAAGTGTCTTTAGCGCTGACAGTCCGGCCTTGGCTTCACTCGGGTTAAGCAGCTGCTTACGCACCGAAGCCATTGTCACCTCACCTCCATTCTCCGATGTTTTCTCATCAGCAACTGTTTCTGTCTGCTCTTTAGCAGGGGCGTCTTCGCCTCCATTCGGTACAAACACCGCAACGGCAACAACGATGGCCACCACCGCAGCGGCAATACCACCGATAAGCGGCAATTTCTCCTTAATGTCAAAACCGTTGTCAGCTCCTAAAACATAATTGTCAAGAGCGGCACGGAACTCTGCTGCTGTCTGATAGCGGCGGGTGCAGTCCTTGGCGGATGCATGGTCTATGATGGCACGCAAGCGCTTGTCCTTAATCTGCTTCAACGGCAGCTTGTTATGTAGATGGGCATTGAGCACCACATTGGACGGTCCTTCGAAAGGCAGATGTCCGACGATGAGCTGGAACAAGAGTATGCCGATGGCGTAGATGTCAGTAGGCTTGTTTTGGTTTCTCAGGTCACCGATGATAAGCTCAGGAGCTGCATACTGCGGCTTACCCATAAACTGTCCTGCAGTGGTGAGGTTACGGTCATGTGTCTTCAGTCCGTCCACCTTCTTGGCGATACCGAAGTCGATGAGCTTTATCTTACCGTCACGCGTAATCATGATGTTCGACGGGTCGATGTCGCGATGTATATATCCAGCATCGTGCAATGCCATGATACCGGAAAGCACCTTCTTCACCACGTTTACGGCAAAGAGCTCCGGTGACGTGTTATACATTTTATATAAAGACTGTGCGTAAGGTATTTCCTTTCCGCTCTGGTCTGTCACAACTCCCTGTACGAGGTCAGAAAGAGCCACGCCGTTAAGCAGCTCGCTCACCACATGGTAACGCACCGTCTTAGCTCCGTTGGGCATTGTCGACTCTACAGCGAGAAATCCCATCATCTCAACGAGATTCTCATGCACAATCTTTATGTTTGCCTCATCCTCGGCACGCTGTATTACGTTAGGAGGCAATCCCGCGAACATGAACTTGATAGCCACGTCACGCGTTTCATGAGTATACATATTGATACGGCGGCCACGATATACCTTACCCATACCGCCCTCGCCCAATGGCACAGAGCTGTCATCAAACTCATAGTATATGCCTTCTTTCTTTTCTTTTTCTCCCTGTAACTTAATGATAGCCATATATATTGTGTTTTGTTTTTTTAAGCTTTTAGTATATAACTGTTCTTGAAGACGAAGGGTCGTCATTCTTAGCTGACGGGGTGTAAAAGTCGTTTGACACGTTAGATTCATATGCCGGCGAGGCTGCTGCCGGCTGTTCTGACGCCATAGCGTCAAACTCTGCCACTTCCTGCAGCCCAGCCTTGTCAGTATCAAACATCTTGACGAGCAGATTATAATGCTTGCCGATAGTTATCACATCGTTCTCTTTTACCTGCAAGGTTTCGTATCTGCCGTCCAGGTTGTTCACAAGCGTACCATACGTTGAGTTGTAGTCGGTAATTGTTATATTATATCTGGATGTCAAGTCGTCCTTCCTTATATATATAAGGGCATGTTCTGACGACACTGTATTCTCCAGCAGTCGTACGTCGCAGTTCTCGGTATAACCCACGAGGTTGCGTCCAAGATACAGCGGAAACATCTCACCAAGCAATCCGTGTGATATGGAGAAGAGCACACCCACGACCACTCTGTTCTGCAATGACACATGACGGCTGTTGCCGTTTTCAGACTGCACACCTGCAGGTACCGCCATTGCTCCGACAACGCCAGACGACATTTCCGGCTGTGATTGGCGCGGAGCCATACCAGGAATGTAAGTACGGTTGTCATCGCTTTCCGAACGACAGTACAAATCGTTAAAAGCCTCGTTATAATTATCATTCTTGCCAAGGTTGTCGTAGTCGACGCCGGGCACTATGGTCTTGTTCTGTGACATATCTTTCTCCTTTATACTATTGTTATTGGGTTACATCTGCCTGAACAGCATTGTTGTCTCGCCCATGCGTATCGTGTCGCCCGTCTTCAGAGTGCAAGGCATTCCCTTAGGCACTGGCACATTGTTGACATACACGGGATTGTCGTCCTTCGCAGAAGTTATCTGATACAATTCACGCCCCATACGGTCTCTCACGGTGCGCATGCCTGCATGTATACGGCTCATCGCGATGTCAGGTGTAAGCTTCACCTGCGCTTTGCTGTCATTACTATTTCGTCCGAGATTGAACGACTGGCCATGAGGCAGGTTTATTACGCCCCAGCTTCTTCCGCCATAGGTAAGCTGCAAAAGCGCTCTTGAGTTTTGCTGAAGCGACGCCACCATTTTGGTCTTGGCGTTAATCTCGCCCAGTCCTTCCACCACACGTGTCTTGTTCTGCAGATCGCCCACCACGCTTGTATGCTGACCTCCGTCTGTGGGTAAAGACGGAGAATCGACCTGTGTACCAAGAACCGAATTTTCGGAATTGGTGGTATTTGTATGAACATTGCCACCCTGCCCATTGAGGACAAGGTTGAACGGTGTAGTAAACGCACACTTAGGGCAACGGAATAATGTAGGCGGTTTGCGTTCCAGAGAGAATCGTCTGCCGCAGTTTGGACACGTTATAATCATAGTAATAATGATTTGATGTTATTTTACATATACGACAACCATGCTGTCATCGAAGCTACCCCACATCTGAGGGTGCTGCTGACCGTCGGTATCGTTCACAACATTAGGATTGACATAATTAAATAGTTCGCGGGCCGTTACCTTCTTGTCGCCGTTGCGGTCTGCAGCGCCACGGAATGCTTCCAGTATGCGATTAAAGAAGAATGAGTTGCGCATATCAGAGCGTTCCCACGACACCTCATTGGCTCGGCTTGACGTATACAACATAACGCTCGTCTTTTCTGTCCTACGACGCTGCGTATTATTGTTCTGTCCACGTTGACTCTTGAGTGTCAGTCCGCCCGAATAGCAAGCCATTGCAAGGATTATCTTACGGCGTGCCTTGGCGTTCTTCATTATGTTCTGAATCTCATTATATGTTATGACAGTCGACATATCAAGGGTCTCGTAAGTGGTGAGTCCACCCTGAAAGCCATGACCGCTGAAAGCGAAGATTATCTCGTCGTCAGGTCCCGACTTCGCAAACTCGGCCTTCAGCACACGCAGTATATGGTTGCGCGTAGCATTCTCGTTCAGCAGCATGAAGACATGGCTGCCGTTGTAGTCATGGAAGAATCGCGATATGGCCTTGGCATCACCCACCGAACATGGGAGCGACGGGGCCACCTGAGGATACTTATAGTCTCCCAAGCCCACAGCCACTACATAGGTTTTCTGTGCAGACACCGACACCAGTCCGGTCACACACATCCACACAAGCAGCACCACTCTCAGCATCTTTGATATTTTCATACGACTACCTTATAATATATTAATGTTTATTTGCCGGTAAACTTACACTTGCAGCTATTGTTAGGGCATCTTCCCTCGGCAAGAATATTATCGAAAAGCTTGTTACCGAAATGATAGCCACACTTCGGGCAACAATAGGTCTTGCGGAAATAACGCTCGTTCTGGTCCTTGCTATGTATCAGTTTACGGCTCTTCATATCCACAATCCACCAAGACAGTCCGATTGCGAATACCGAACCCACCACCTTAATAATGGTACTTATGGTGGCGTCTCCAACGAAGTCCTTAGGAAGAAGCACGGATATGACGAGCGAGAAAACCGTACCTAACGACATTGACGCCATACGCCACATCATTATATTGGAGGTCTTTGCGTCCAATCTCATCTTGTTTTGGCTGTAAGCCTCATACACATGACGCAGCTCGCTGATGTCGATGGCTTTCGGCGGTTCTGGCTTCCGCTCTTCAGTCTTAAGCAGGTCCTTTATACGGAATGTCTGCTTTGCACCAAGACGCACCACCGTCTCCATGCCTACAGCCATCGTACCGTTAAGGCGCTTGAAAGATCCGTCCTTGCACAATATCCATGTTCCGTTGGTTGAGTTATTGTCCTTGAGCGTCATAACTCCGGTTTGCGGATCATGATGAAACAACGCATGCTTTCTGCTAATACTTGATTCAGTGAGAGGGAAAGGCTGAGTGCCTTGTTTTCCTATGAGTATGTCCATATATTATGAAAATATGAATGTTATATGTTTGTAACGTTGAATGTTATTATGTTTGTTTTAATAGTTTCTGTCTTGTTTTCCGCTTCAGTAATGTTTCAGAAATGCGCTTGGCACATACGCTGTCACCACAGTCACCAGCCCATCTACCATCACCGCCACTCTCTGCTGACCATGCCATCTTGCCACTCTTCCGACCACGCCCTTAAAGGCACCTTCCATGACCTTCACCAGCTGGCCTTCCTTAAACTTAGGAATCTCCGTCAATGACACCACTGTATCTGCCGACTCGGCTTCACAAATAACCATCAGGCTTTCCATCTGGTAGGCAGGGACGGTCATCGGAGTCTTTTCTATTCTGTTTCCTCTGTGCGTATGGCGATAATAAAAGCGGAGAAAAGGGAGGTTTACATTGTCGTAAACGAAGGATTTAATCTGGTTGAATGTGCCGTAAGCGAAAAAAATGTTAGGAAGACGCGATTCGGTTACCACCTTGCGCTTGCCATTAATAAGTAGGGTGTCCAGTTATATGTTCCGAAAAACAGATGCTGAAACCACCCATAAAGTTGTTAATATAACGCTCTGATATTTAACGTTTTAAGTAACGGAATAGCTCTTTGAAAATTTGCATAACTCGTTGATTTTTAGTAACTTTGAATGTAATTTTAAGATACATAAATCAATGAAAAAGTTAGATTCAAACCAAGATAAAGAGTCACTCCAGGAGGAGCTAAGACGTCTTCGTAAAGAGAACAAGAAACTTGCATCTCAAAAAGACAAGCTCAAAGCCAAGTATGACAAGACCAAGAAGGAGCTTAAAAAAAAAGACGTTCGGAAGATAACATTGACCGACGAACAAAGTCGATTACTCTCGAGCCTGTTCCCGGACATAGATTCCCTCTTGTAGTCATCCAGCTCTGCGTTTTGATCTACATGCGTACACCATGTGGACTGCGAACTGTCGTGATCATTCTGGAGACCTTCGCCGAGCTGTTGGGTGATACATTCGGAAAGGTTCCGTGCTACAACACCGTAGAGAACTGGGTGAAGAAGCTTGGCCTTTCTGTCTATCAGGATGACCAGCCATGCAAGGACAAGAAATTTGCAATGGTCATAGACGAGAGCATTGCCATAAACGGGCATAAGCTTCTCTTGACTCTTGCCATTCCTTCCAAGCATCAGAATCGCCCTATAAAGCACGAGGATGTCACAATTCTTGACATGTCGGTCAGCAAGGGCTTCAGCGGCGATGATGTTCAAGGCAGAATAGAGGCTGCAGAGAAATCAGCAGGAAATGCTCCTGATTACATCATAAGTGACAATGGTCACAATCTGGTCAAGGGCATCACTGGCTCCAGACATATACGCCATGCAGACATCAGTCATTCCATGGGTGTGATTCTCAAGAATGTCTATGAGAAACAATCTGATTTTGTGGAGTTTACAACACTCCTTGGCAAGAAACGACTGCAGTATCATCTGACCGACAAGGCATACTTGCTGCCACCCAACATGAGAGCCATATCACGGTTCATGAACATGTCTTCATGGGTGTCCTGGGGTAATGAAATGCTTGACCGTCATGACACGCTGCCAGAGAAGATGCAGGAAGCGTATGCCTTCATAAAGGATTATGAATCTCTGTTGAAGGAACTGCAGGCTGTACTTTGTGCTGTAAGACATGTCGAGGCTGTCTGCAAGAACGAAGGCTTCTCGGTCATGACGAGCAGGAAGTGCAAGCATTATATCATCACTCGTGTCTTGGGAAATGCACATTCCCGACAGGCACGTGCCGGTATCAAGATGCTTGAATACTTCAACAGGGAGGAAGCACTTCTCACTGGCAACATGAGTGTCAACATATCATCCGACATCATCGAATCTACTTTTGGTATCTACAAGAGCAAGAAGTCACCGAACAAACTATACGGTGTAACGCCTTTTGTCCTGACGATACCGTTGTATTCAAAAGTCACGAACGAATCCGTTACAAAAACAATTAATTTCAAAGAGCGCATTGTAAATGTTAAACTGAAGGACATCAGTACTTGGTCAACCAAGCACCTGTCCAAAAACTGGGTTACAGAACGAACCAAAACGCTTAGGAAAGTGAGCTAAAATTGGTACAACGAACTGGACACCCTATTTATTAAGATCCTTAGGTATTATGTTTCCTTGGAGGTATAAATTAGCCAGCATGTAATTTGCGATAATTTGAAATGCAGGATAATCCTTGTCTTTATATCCGGCATACTTTTCCAATAATGCTAATGCTGCAAATCTATTTTTGTATTTGGCAGGAGTTGTAGGCTCCGTATACATACCAGCTAATGTTATACCGCCTACTGGATCATGTTCTGCGGCTTCTTTAAGGCAAGCTACTGATTCGTCCCATTTGCCCATTATTTTATAGATCTGTCCCAATGTAGTCATAGCCCGATAACGGTTAGGATAAGTCTTGTATACAAAACATTTTTTCAGGTATTCTATGGCTTTCTCATAATCTGAATTATCTTTTGCTTCCAATCCTTTAAGGTAAAGCATATTGGGGTCTTCGTATGATTCGGAAACGGTTCCGCCAATTTTGAAGGTATTGGTGTTGAGCGTAATCTTTAGCGGTATCGTCTTGTTCAATCCCTTTGCCTTCAATGTTTTTACTACATGAACAATGGCATACGTGTTGCCTTCCAAACCACCGCCTAACGATGGCTCAGACACAGTTCGCTCACATTTAAAGTCTGAGTATGTGATATTGATAGAGTTCTCGTATTTGGTGGTTATGTTCTGCAGGTATTGGAACAAAGGGACAGAATGGTATTCGCCACTCTTTTGCTTCGTGAAATCAGCAATATCGTCAAACGTCTGCACTTTACTGTTTTCGCATAAGCTAAAGATGTCTTCCATCTTGTCTATTTGCTCTATATCTTTTGAAAATGTTGATATAAGATCACAGTATTGTTTTACTCTGTTGACGATTTTTTCTTTATCGGCTTTTGTCAATTTCAGTGTGCTTTGTGCATTTACTTGCGTTGGCAACAGGCAGCAAAGCATAATGCTTACGAATGATATAAGCTTTTTCATCATGTTAAGGTTCATATTCATATTCTATTTAGTTTTGTTATTAACCATCCAGTATTGAACGACCCCTTCTTCTCAATACGCTCCACTTTAAAAGAGAAATTTGGTATTGTCAAGAAGTGGAAGCACACATTGTCTATCTGCTCTATCTTCATCATGTTGTTGTGCATCAAAGCATAAAGCATGGATAGTTTGTCCGCATTGAAGCTGTTGTCTAATAACTGACAAAGATTTGACTTTTGATAAGGTATCGACATTAGCCCAATAAATCCAATCTCATGTTCCATTGGAGAAATGATAGGTCCCTTTTGTTCTTGATTTATTTCGAACGGTTTGCCATATACATTCGAAATAACCCATTTATATTCTCCTGGTCTGATTGATTGTGTATGCAGATATAGCTTTATTTGCTGTTTCGTGTTGCCTATAGTTGCAGTACATAACACTTCTGCAATCCATGTAGAGTCTTCGTATTTGAGCAGATAGTCATGTTTGATGATCTCTTCGATGAAAGCATCTGCCAGCCCGTTCTTGTCCTTGTTTGTGGAATGATAGGTGTTTTCTTCGAATAGTGTTTTTAAGTATTTTCTCCTATACTGTTTGTCGCTTCTGTCATTGATTTTCTGCCCGTCCCAGGTTTCTTCCATATTAAACCGTTTCATAAATTCATCGATTTGTTTTACACGTCCTTTGATGAGATTTTCGTTCATCGGTGCAGAAATAATTTGAGCTGAACTGTCCATGACGAACAGAAGCATACCGAATAGCAGAAATACTATCTTTTTCATCGAATTTTTATTTTAATATTTTTGAGTTTCCACCACTTCAATATCGCCTAACCTGACACTCCAATGCTGTCCTAACACATAGTCGTTCTCTGGAATGACATAAACCTTGATGTTCTTCTGTGTGACATCTCTATACACCTTCTTGTTGTCGCCACCGACATAGCCTTCAAAGCGTTGGAAGATTGTCGCAGTGGCTTCATAATGGTCTCCCACTTTGTATATGTTGCTTATTCTGTAAGTGTCTGCCTTTGTCAGCTTGACGCTTGCGTATGGAAGTTTTATAAGGTTGTCCAAGTATTGCTTTAGGAATATCCTGTTTTTTACTTCTTTACCGTTCTTTATGGAAGAAACCTGCATGCAGACTCCTTCACGCTTTTGTCCGTCCGGGTCAGTGTATGATTCACCCTCACCGATAAACAACTTCAATGCGCTCTTTTTATAGACGCTCTTTACTTTCATGGAGTATTGTTTGCCTCCTAAAATTGACAGATTGTTCTGAAACATGTCTATGACTTCCCCCACACGGTCTTTGAATGCTTGGATGTCACTCTCTGAAAGGTCGTTTACTTGTGCTTTAGCTGTAGATGCTATAGTCAGGAACAAAAAGAATAATGTAATGATTTTTTTCATTGCTGTTTGTATATTTCGTGAATTTTTAAATATGAATATTGTCCGGTCTCAGTCGTTTTACTATCTACTTCCACCAAATTTAATAGATTATGGGCAGTACTTAAACGAACCATAAAGTCTGCTGCGCTTTCCGTCGATACTATTGTCTTGCCATTGCGTCCAACCACCTCAACTTTTGTATTAGGCGAAGCAAAGACATACGCCAAAGCATCGTCTTTTATCTTTACTCTTTCTTCTATGCTATTGTTCTCGTTTCCAATAGCCGTCAGAAGCTCTATCCTGTCTATCTCTTCATCATTTTCCGAAGCCGGGCTTGTGGCTATGTTTTCTGGAGAAACACTCTCATGAGGGTTTTCTATAGATGCGAGATCAATATTAAATACAGGAGTATGCTCACGGATTTCACGAGTGGTTTGTCTGGTCACTTCCATTATTTCATTCCAGTTAGCGTCCAGACCATTTGATACTGCATTCTGCAGAATGCTTAGAAAGCATACCGTAAAAGCTCCTCCAGCAGGTCTTCCGTCTTCCCATGACACGGTAGTGGAATTCTCTCCCATTTGACTTCCTGAAGCAATAACAGTTCCTCTGTAGTTCATAAACAGGTTGGTATACGTATTTATAGGATTATGTGTCAATACCGTAGCTCCTTTAGATGCGTATTCTTTAGCTGCCACTCCTGTACCGACAGAATTACAGCAGTCGCCTAACACAATCTTTAGTCGTGCTGGCTGGTTTTTGATGGTTGTCAATACTTTTTCTAAAGGGAAGAAATTTTCCTCATAGTGACTGCCAAGACACATCTGGGGATAAGGAGAGCGATCGTTAATGGAACGTACACCATGACCTGAATAATAAAAAATGATAACGTCATCTTTTGATGTCCTGAGATTATCTAAGGTTTTCGAGAGGTTCGTCGGTGAACAGATGTTTCCTTCAAAGAAGTATTTCTTTAACCGCATCCCAGTCGCTGAGGCTATGGTATTGACTTCCAGAGTCATATTGATGTAGTCCTGTCTGTCGTACACTCCGATTGTTGGGTCATTAGTGTCTGCAAATATTATTGCATGTAGGGTTTGTGCGTTTACGCATAATGATGCATAAATGCACATAGTAATTAATAACAGTTTTTTGATCATAATATTTTTTATTATTTCATCGTTCGCATATTTCTAAAAATCCGTTCGGTATATACGCTGTTGCCACCATGCAGAGCCCTGCGATCTCCACTACCACACGTTGTTGTCCGGCTATGCGTGCCACTTTTCCTACGACTCCCTCAAATTCTCCTGCTATGACCTTAACCGTATCTCCGCTTTTAAACTTGCATTGCTCAGGCGAAACGATGCGTACGTGTTCGCTTTCTGTATTTGTGGCTTTTATGAAGCTGGTCATGGCATCTGAAGGGATGGTAAGGGGAGGGTGCTTGCCGTTTGCTTCCTTTGGCTTCGTCTTGTCAAGATAATACTTTAGGATGGGTGTTTCGTCACCTTTTTTCGAATCAAATAATATTGTTGTGTTTTTAACAATTCAATATTATTGTTTATCTTTGCGTCATGAATAGAACTCAGCCCATAGATTACAAATCCGTATTGTCCTTATTTCTTCCGGCAGGACTCCTTGACTATTTCGATATAACAGAAGCTTCCAATATGGGAGATTATTTTATGTTGGTCTTAGTTGAGAAAGATATTGTGCCTGAAAACT
>OIZF01000107.1_pt1 | contig 55061 bp, 49 predicted proteins | sample 1588471 | NCBI WGS metagenome assembly OIZF01 (sample SAMN03283279) | human gut metagenome | biome: human-associated habitat; material: feces | host: Homo sapiens | place: Peru | collected 2012
TTTCGCATTTTTTGTCTAAAAATTCAGCGATTTGCCTTTGCTCATTGAGCGGCGGTAAAGATATATAAAAATCTCCAATTTCTCTTGTCGAAATGTTTGGTTGCGCAGAGCCATAACAAGTTAGCCAAACATAAATTGAAAATCTATGTGATAACAATAAATATCTAATAAATTCATTATTCTTGCTTCTAATTATAGCTACTCGTTGATTTATATAGGCTACACTTGAATTAGTTACAAATGCAATTTTGCCTGTTGTTGCACCACTTAATGCAATCAAAATGTCTTTTTCTTTAATCTGAAAATCACTTAAATTTGACTTTGAATTTGTTTTTAAACAAGTTTCATAAGTTACTTGTTCATTTTGTATGTCGCCAATTCTAATGACAGGTATTTTAAAATCCACACTAAGTTCATAATTTTCAAAAGCAAATCCATTGCGAAAATTAACAATTTTGTTAAGTTTTACAATCTCCCAATGTTTTGGAATTTGTCCTAGCCATTCAACACCGCTGTGTTTGAATGCTATTTTGTCATTGCGAGAAGTCGGCACGACTTCGTGGCAATCTATGCCTTTTGTTGTGGTTTTTTGTGGATTGCCACGATTTTGCGCTGCAAAATCTCGCAATGACGGGGAAACTTCGTTTCGCTCACTCTCAATGACAAAGTCAAGGCGTCCGCAAACGCATTCGTTGATAAGGGTTTGTTTTTGCTCTTTTAAAAGAGTGATAAGCCTTTGTTTTTTGGCTATAAATTCGCTTATCTTTTCGCATTTTTTGTCTAAAAATTCAGCGATTTGCCTTTGCTCATTGAGCGGCGGCAGTGGCAAAAAGTCATTTTGTAATTCTATATAAGAAATGTTTTGTCCTTCTCTAATGCCTGTTTTATATTGATTTAAATTAGAAATAAAAGCATTAGATTTAAGTAAAAATTTGAAATACTCGTAGCTTATCCTTATAATATTTTTCAAAATTGTATAGGCTGGGCTTATAATGCCATCAAAATTAGAATGCTCTATGCCTCCCTCAAAAGAACGCAAACTGATAACAAAATTATTCTTTTGGACAAATTTAAATGAATTTAAATCGCTTGCTAAAACCTGAACGCTTTTATATGTTAGGGTATCTTTTGGCACAACTCCATTTGATTGTGTGGCAGCAAGCTGAATCATATCTCCACGATTTTTTATTGAAATTTCTTTAAAAATAAATTTCATTTTTCTTACTTCCCAATGTTTTGGAATTTGTCCTAGCCATTCAACACCGCTGTGTTTTAGGTTTGTTTTAGTCATCGTTTGCCTTTTGTGTATCTTTAAGTCTTTTTATACTTTTATCAAAGTCTGATTCTATCTTTTGGGTTTTGTTAAAAATTTCATACTCGCTATTTGCTTTTTCAAGTGCTTTTTGGTGCGAAATTTTGCCCTTGTCCTTTAAAATGTCGTATTTGCGAAATGCTAAAAATTCATTGACGCTTTTGGCAAATTCCTCCATTGTAAAGGCGTTTTCGCGCTCAATTAAATCCTCGATATAGTCAAAATACCCGCTCACTGCTCGTTCTAACTTGCGAATTTGCGCTTCATTTAAATAATTTTTCGCCACGCTCACATCGCTTTTTAAAATTCTGCCTTTGGGGGCGTTTTTCCAAGAAGTTAAGCCCATATTTTCTTTTTGTGCGTTGGCGTTTTCATAGATGATTTGAGCGGCGGTTTTGTGCGTGATGGCGTAGTGAAATTTGTTTTGGATAGTGGCGTAAAACTCTTGCGTGATGGCTGAATTTTTATCATAATCAATGCTGCATTCTGCAAAAATGTCAGTGATTTGCTGATAAATGCGCCTTTCACTTGCGCGGATAGAACGCACACGCTCCAAAAGCTCTTTGAAATAATCCTTATCAAAAATCGCTCCGCCTTGTTTGAGTCGCTCATCATCAAGCACAAAGCCTTTAAGCGTGAATTCTTTAAGCACCTTTGTCGCCCAAATGCGAAAATGTGTAGCTTTTTTGGAATTTACGCGGTAACCTACGGAGATAATCATATCTAGGTTGTAATGCTCGATTTCGCGCGAAACTTGCCTAGTGCTTTCGTTTTGAACTATTAGGATTTTCCTAATAGTTGAATTTTTGTCTAACTCGCCCTCGCTTAAAATGTTTTTGATATGCTCATTTATCGTTGGCACACTTACACCAAAAAGCTCGGCGATTGTTTTTTGACTCGCCCAAATGGTGCTATCTTTAATCAAAACTTGGGCGTTTTCGTTTTGCCCATCAATGTGATAAAGTGCTATGGTGATTTGTTTGCTTTGCATTTTGATTCCTATGGTTTGGACACTTTGCTTTTCTTTTTTCATTTCAAAATCTCGCCTAGTAATGAATTTAAGCTTGTTTCTAACTCTTTTAGCTCGCTTTGAATCTCGCTTAAAGGGCGCGGGGCTTTGTAGGTGTAAAAGTATTTGTTAAAAAGCACTTCATAGCCTATTTCCTTGCTTTCATAATCTATCCACGAATTTGGCACAAAGGGCTTTACTTCGCTTTCATAGTAGCTTTGAATGTCTGTTTTTAGCGCAATTTTTTCTGTGTTGGCGTTTTTATCGCTATCTATGAGTAAATTTCGTTCAGCCTTGCTGAGTTTTACGCCTAAAAAAGCGAAAAAATCCTCACGGCTTGTGAAATGTGGGGATTTTGGATTTTTGGATACTTCGCTTTGCCCAGTATGACAAAAAGATTCTAGCTCTTTTAGTTTTTCTAGGATTTTGTCTTTGTCTTTGAGTTTTGCAAATTTTTCATTTTGGCTTAAATTTTCAACGCTTTTTGGCTTTTCGATGATGATTTTAACATAGCCAAAATCGTCATTTTCAAGGATTAGGCAGGATTCATCGTCTTTTTTATCTGCGTAGCTTAAAAACAAATCCGTGATAAGCTCGATATGAGAGCTAAGCATTTGTTTGCTTTTTTTGCCAAGAGATTTTTTCATTTTGGTGTAAAAACGCTCGCTCGTGGCGTTGATGAGCTGAACCTTGCCTTTTTTGTGGTTTGGCTTGTTGTTTGTTATCACCCAAATGAAAGTAGGAATGCCTGTGTTGTAAAACATATCCGTAGGCAAAGCGATGATAGCTTCAAGCAAGTCGTTTTGTATGATATGCTTGCGTATGGCTACCATACCGCTGTCTGAGTTAAAAAGTGAGCTGCCATTATGCACGCTAGCAATGCGTGAGCCTAGCACAGAATGCTTTGGGTCTTTCATCTTTGAGAGTTGATTGAGCAAAAACATCATCTGCCCATCGCTTTTAGCAGCAAGTCCTATGTCCTTAAAACGCTCATCGGTGCATTTATCTTTCTTTTTTGTGCCGCCACAAATCTTTTTTAAATCATCGCCCCAATCCTTGCCATAAGGGGGATTTGTCAGCATAAAATCAAAGGTTTTGCCGCTAAATTTATCAGCACTTAAAGTCGAGCCAAATTGAATGTTTTGCGCGTTTTCGCCTTTTATCATCATATCTGCTTTGCAAATGGCGTAGGTTTTGTCATTTAGCTCTTGCCCGTAAAGCTCTATGGGCGAAGTGGAGCGGATTTTGCCCTTTGAATCCGTGATGAAATGTTTAGACTCCGTAAGCATTCCGCCGCTACCGCAAGCATTGTCATAAATGCTAAAACTATCTTGGGCGAATTTGTCCTTAACGGGCAAAAAAAGCAAATGTGTCATCAGCTCGATAACTTCACGCGGAGTAAAATGCTCGCCCGCTTCTTCGTTGTTTTCTTCGTTAAATTTGCGGATAAGTTCCTCAAATACATAGCCCATACCTAAATTTGAAAGCCCTTGTTGTGTGCGTGTGGGGTAGATAGAAAGGTTGATTTTGGGGCTAGTGAATTTTTCGATTATGGTGTAAAGTATGCCCTTGCTATCAAGCTTTTTAACCTGTGCGAAAAAGTCAAATTTGTCGATAATGTCTTTTATGTTGTCGCTAAAAGCGTTAAGATAAGACTCAAAATTTGCTTTAAGGTGCTTTGGCGAGTCAAGTAAAGTTGTGAGCGTGTAGGGCGAAGTGTTGTAAAAACAATATCCGCTACCTTTTTGTTTGTCGGTTAAAAGTGGGTCTAAAAATGCGCTGCCTTCATCTTTATGTTTTTTAAAAGTGGCTAAAACTTGGGCTTTGCTAGGCTCTAAAACCGCATCAAGCCTGCGAATGACAACCATAGGCAAGATGATATTTGGGTATTCCCCTTTTTTGTAGTGGTCGCGCAAGGTATCTGCCACGCTCCAAATAAAACTCACTATGGGCGCAAAGGCTTGGGGCTGAAAATGGGCGTTTGACTCGTTTTTGTCGCTTTGAATTTGAGATGAAACTGCACTTTGTGGCTTGTGAAAATCTTGCATAGTTTTCCTTTTTTGTCTTATAAAGCGTTTTGGGCTAATTTTATCTAAATTTTAGCTCAAAAATCCAAATTGCTGTCAAATTTTTCAAGTGTTTTTGCGAAATTTAAAGTCAAATTTGACAAGTCATATAAATTTAAAAAAAGCTAGCAAATTTTGCCTTGAATTTGCTGATAAATTTAATTTTTTAGCCGAATTTGCCCCAAATTTGCTGATAAACTCAAATTTTGGGCTGAATTTAAGGCTTTTTTCAAGGCAAAGTCCTTAAAATGCTAGCTTTGCTTGCGTAAGATTTGTGCTACTTCTTTGGCGTGATAGCTGATGATGAGCTTTGCGCCCGCTCGCTTAAAGGCTGTCATCGTTTCTAGTAAGATTTTTTCATAGTCTATGACACCTAGCCTTTGTCCAGCCTTTAAAAGAGCGTATTCTCCGCTTACATTATACACGCAAATAGGCAACTTGCTGTGGTTTGACAAGTCCTTAACTATGTCAAGGTAAGCAAGTGCGGGCTTTATCATCAAAATGTCAGCACCTTGCCGCTCATCTTCAAGGCTTTCAAGCAAGGCTTCCTTGCCGTTTGCAAAGTCCATTTGGTAGGATTTTCTGTCCCCATAGCTTGGCGTGGAGTCCGCTACTTCGCGAAATGGTCCGTAAAAAGCGGAGGCAAACTTCGTAGAATAAGCCATTATCGGCAAATTTTCAAAGCCGTTTTCATCAAGCGCCTTTCGCAACGCCTCGATAATGCCGTCCATCATACCGCTCGGTGCTATCATATCCGCACCAGCTTTTGCGTGAATGAGAGCTTGTTTTGCAGAGATTTCAAGCGTGGCATCATTATCAACGCTCTTGTTTATGGGGTTTATGATACCACAATGCCCGTGGTCTGTGTATTCACAAAAGCACAAATCCGTGATGACAAGCAAATTCGGGCATTCTTGCTTGATAGCCCGCACAGTCCTTGCGATAAGCCCGTTTTCATCAAGTGCGTCACTGCCTACGCTGTCTTTTTTAGCGTTTTCTACCACGCCAAAAAGGATAATCGCCTTTATCCCCAAGCTTTCGCACTCTTTGCACTCACTCAAAATGCCGTCAATGCTTTGCTGAAAAACGCCACTCATCGAGCTAATCTCGTTTTTAACACCCTTGCCATCAACCACAAAAAGCGGATATATCAAATCCTGCACGCTCACCGCACTTTCACGCACCAAAGCGCGTAAATTCTCGCTCATTCTAAGCCGCCTAAACCTTTTAAACATTGTCTATCCTTTCGCTAAATTTTTATCAAATCGCCTTTGCAAGATGATTTAAGCCTTTTAAAATTCAACCGTTTTTTCAAAATTGCCAAGTTCTTTTGGCGGAGTGGTGTTGTTGGTGTCGATAAAGCCTTGTAGCTCGGCTTCATAGGCTGCCATTACCTTTGCAAACTCTTCTTTGTCGTTGCCTTTAAGGGCGGCTTTTGTGATTTTTACCATAGAAAAGGGGTTTATCGCCTTGTTGTTAAGATACAAGCCAAAGTGCAAGTGCGCCCCCGTGCTAAGCCCAGATGAGCCTACATAGGCTATGTGCTGCCCTTGCGCGACTTTTTGTCCGCTTCGTATGCTCGCAAAGCGGCTTAAATGCGCATAAAGCGTGCTGTAACCGCTGCCGTGTCGCACGATGACCGTTTTGCCATAGCCTGTTTTCGTGCCGACAAAACTTATCACGCCGCTACCTGCGCTTTTGACGGGTGTGCCGTGCGGTGCAGCGTAATCCACGCCCAAATGCGCGCGGTATTTTTTGAGTATGGGGTGATAGCGTGCGCGGGTAAAATGCGAGCTAATGCGCGTGAATTTCACGGGCGTGATGAGCAAAAAGCTCTCCATTTCCTTGCCGCTCGTGTCAAAATAGCTGTCCTTGTAGAAAAACACCTTGTAGGCTTTTTTATTGACTTCGATGGTTGCCATTTTCAGCACAATGTCGCCAAATCGCTGTCCCATTCGCTCTTTACGCTCGTAAAGCAGCAGCACTTCATCGCCCTTTTGCATAGCGCGAAAATCCACGCTACCCGCAAAGGCATTCAGCATCGCCCTTGCCACAGGCGTGCTGCCCGTGGCGTTTTCGACATCTTGGTAGGCTGAATTTTCGATTTGCAGGCGCAAAACTCGCGTTTGCGTGTCGTAAGAAATGGGCGAGTAAATCATCACATACTTGCCCTTCAAGTCCTTGTAAATGTGGATTTGCAAATCTGAGCCGTTGATGGGTATCAGCACTTGCTCGATTTGGTTGTCATCATTCCACAAAATTTGATATTTTTGCCCCTCTCGTATCTCGGTAGCTAGCTCTTTGTCGTGATAGTCTAAGTCCCAGTAAAGCGAAGTGGGCAGCTTTTGTCTGTCTAAAAATTTCAAAAAAGTCTCGTTTTTCACCCACTCGACTTCCTCAACGCTCGCCACACCAAGCATTTGCGCTACAAGCAAACACAGCAAAAATCCCTTTTTTATCATTGCAAACCTTTATAAAATCATAACGCGTTATTTTACTTTAATTTTCTTGCAAAATTGTAAAATTCGCAAAAAAAGAGAGAAAAATTTGCAGGCAAGTTGGTTTTATCTTTTTGTCGTATTGATAAATCTTGTCATATTGTCTTGTCATACCAAACACTCTTTGTGTCATACCGATTTATTTTCCCTTGTCGTGCTGACTTATTTTTGTCGCACTGATAATTCTTGTCATACTGAGCGTTAGCGAAGTATCCAAAAACTCTTTGCATTGTCATACTGAGCTTTCATAAGAAAGCGAAGTATCCATAAATTTAAAGCGTGCCTTAAATTCTTATGGATTTTTCGCCTTTTTGTAAAAGGCTCAAAATGACAAGTTCTTTGTCGTTTTATCTTGTCATACTGAGCGCAGCGAAGTATCCATACAAAAAAAACGGAGAACGGACTACCAAAACGAAATTTGTGTGGATTTTTTTGCTGTGGCTACGCCTTGCAACCCGTTGGGTCGCTAACGCTCAAAATGACAAAGTTTGAGATTTTTTGCTCGTTTCACTTACTCAAAATGACAAAGTCCGCCGTCATTGCGAGCGAACAAAGCGAGCGTGGCAATCCATAGCCTTTTTATAGATTGCCACGCAAATTTTCATCAACGAAAGCAAAAGTTACGACAAATAAAAAAGATAAAAAGCCCTTTGTCGCTCTCATTAAAACTACGCTTTAAAAAAACTTCCCACGCCCAAGCTAATGACATTTGAGACTATTTCTACCGCTACTTTTCCAGCTACTGCTTTTATATCGTCTTTCTTTTTGATTTTATACGCTTTCATTGTTTCATTTAGGGCGTTTTCAAGCACCGCACTTTTGCCACGCTTTTGTGCCTCCGCTTCAAGCACGCTGATAAAATCCACACAAGGAATTTCCACTTTTTCGGTGTTAAATTGCGGTAAGTCAAAGCTTTCTTTGGTAACTTCTTTTAGTCTTGCTTCAAGCGCACTTTGAAACACAGGATTTTCCAAAGTGATTTTAAAGTATCCTTTTTTGCTCCCTGATTTTAAAGCGATTTTGCCTTGACTTAAAGCGAATAAAAATTTCTCAAAAATTTTTTTATACTCATCATTTTCCATAAATTTTACCGCGATATTTTTCTTACTCGCTTTGATTTTGCTTGCGTTCATTTTGAGTAAGCGCTCGTTTTCTGCGTTTGAATTCATATCCAAAAATTTTCCTTTATCGTGCTTGTTAAAAAGATAAAGCAAATAATCGCAAATGTCATTCTTTTGATAGCTAAAAAGCCTATCATCGACTATCTTACTCCAAAGCGTTTCGACAAATTCACTTTCATCGAAAAATGAAATTTTTGTTGATGGATTGTCTTTGTTTGCCATTGTTTTGTCCTTTCAAATTTTAAAAATTACGCTTTAATTATACATAAAAAAAATTATTTTGCATAGATTAAAGCGTAATTTCGATAACCGCAAAATGCGACAACTATTTTTTCTTTGCAAGGGCTAAAACTTGGGTAATTTTCTGCAAATTATCCTTTTTTATGCCCGAATACACAAGAAACAAATCCGCAATAACCCATATCGCAGAAATAACTAATCCAAACACCGTGAGTGTTAAGACGCATTTAGCTATACCAAGCCCTATATCGCCTTTGTAAAACCTATCCACTCCAAAAACTCCAAAAAACAAGCCAAGAAGTAGCCCTATAATAGGGTCTTTAAGCTGTATCATTGAAAGCGCAGACAAAGCACTATCATCTACGCTTTCAAGTGTTTTTTGGAGATTAAACACTTGCTCGCTTGGAATTTTGTTGTCCCAAGAACTGACTATCATTATAGGACTATTCATTTTTTCCCCTTTTTCGCCTTATATTTTTCAAGCGTAGCAAGGAATTTTTTCATATTGTCCTTTTGAATACCGACAAAGACAAATTGTCCGTCCATACTACAATGCCAAGCGATGAACAATAGTGTTATGAACATCGGAATAAATACCACTTGCACAGGTTTTCCGTCTATATCAAATAATGATATATTAGGAAATAACCACCCAACCAAAACGGATAAAGCTACAAGTACGGCAATGACAGCAAAATAAAACGCTACATAACGCTTATCGCCTTTATAAAGCCGTCCAAGACAAAGCCAGCCAAGCCACCACGACAAAAACCGTCCATTAACAGGCTCTTTAAATTTTGCCTCTTCAAGCAAGGCTTTCACCTCATCATCATCAAATTCAGCCAGCTCACCTAAGGCTAATGCTGCATTATCCTTACTCAGCGTTCCCCATTTCCAGTCCGCAGTTAGTTTTTCTCTCAATGAAGTTGTCATTTTATTCTCCTTTTTCTTTTGTAGTGTTATCGCTTTGTGTGGTTGATTTCTGTGAATTTGTAGGCAAATCATCTTTTTTGTTGATGATTTTTTCAGCATCTTCAAAGTTTGCATCACGAACAACACTTTCTCCTTTGAAAAGACACACTAGCCACACAAGCGCAGAAAGTCCCCAAATGCCATTGACTATTTTATTTTCGTGGCTAAATGCAATCCACTCATAAAACGCATACCACATAAGCACAAGCAAGCCAAAGCCCCCGACAATCATAATCACGCTCGTAGCAAAAGGCGAACTGATTTCATCCTCTATTTCTTTGAGTGCTTTTCGTCTGCGATTTTCATCAAGGGCTAAAATTTGCTTTTGTAAATCCTCGATTTTTAGGGCTTGCTTTGGCATTTTTTCCATAATGCTTATTATGGTTGGACTTAAACCAGAAGCTAATTTAAGACATTTGTCTAAATTCTTTTTACGAAGTGTTTTGCCCGTGAGAAACAAATCTATGACATACCACAGTATCATCGCCACATACAGCACACCGCAGAAAAATCCACCAGCAAGTGCTAAATCCTCATCAAGCGTAGAATCAAGCAAAAAATATCCCAGCACACAAGTGGCTAAAAAGAGTAGTAGCCTTGCCGTGCCAAGTTTCATATCGCCCACCATAAAGCGACCTACACCTAAATTTCCAAACAAAAAACTACCCAACCAAAAGACCTTTGCAGGACTTTTTAAATCAAGCAAGGGTAAATTTTTTGCAAATTCTTCCTTTTGAGTCGCATTTGCTTTGTCAAGCTCGTTGCGCAAAGTCATCGTGCTGATGCTATCCTTTGGCAATTTATCTTGCAAACTCATAACAATGGCGTTTGTATCCATTTCGCACCCTTTTAAAATTTGTAAGTAACTTTACCCGATGATTTGGTAGTTACTTCGATTGTGGCAACTTCGTTTGGACCACAATCCTTTAAGCCACTCACTCCGCCCATCGAACGAAAACTGCAATCCTCGCCACTCTTGCTTGTAGCTTTGCCATCGATAATCTCATCGCTATCTTTTTGCTGCACAAAGAAACTCCCAGCTTCATTGCTCCCTACAACAACGATAAAAGGCGGCAAAGTGTCTGCTTTCTTTTCGCGCACATAGCTTTTTGGCACAGCTAAATCCCCGCCCATTTCACTTGCTGCTGCCTTGTCGCTGCTTGATGGCGTGCGTGTTTCTTTCTCCTCGCCACCACCGCAAGCCGTAAGGCTAGCCGCCACAAAAGTTGCTAACGCAACACCTAAAAATTTCGATTTAGACATAATGTCCTCCTTGTAAAAAATTTTTTATCAGTTTGCACTGAGCGAAAACTTGGGGTAAAAATATGAAAAAGCCTTGTGTAGGGCTTAAAATTTGAGTAAAATTTATGAAATGAGTTGGATTTATGAAATGCTTTGAATTTATCAAATGATTTGAATTTTGAATGAAAAATTTGAATTTTTGCTTTAAAATTTGAGTAAAAATATCCATTATTTTTAAGCAAAAGCCCGAATTTGTCATACTGAGCGTCAGCGAAGTATCCAAGAATAGCAAATGTGCTTTCAATCCTTTGGATTTTTCGCCTTTTTGCAAAAGGCTCAAAATGACAAAACAAGCCGTCATTGCGAGCGAGCAAAGCGAGCGTGGCAATCCAAAAAGTAAAAATAATGCTAAATTTATGGATTGCCACGCCGTTTTCGCAAAAACGGCTCGCAATGACGCGTTTGCTGTCATACTGAGCGTTAGCGAAGTATCCATAAATGGAATTTAACAATGTGATTTTTCTATGGATACTTTGACATAAAGTCTCAGTATGACAAGGTAGGGCATTCGCTGTTTTACCCGTCATTGCGAGCAAAAAAGAGCGTGAGCGATTTTTCGCGTGGAAATCTATAAAAAAGATTATGGCTTGCCGCGCTTGTGCTATACACTTACTCGCAAGGACAAAGAAATAAAATGTAAAAAGTAAAATATATAAAGAAAGTTTAGGATTTAAAAGATAATGAGTAGCACAAAGGCGGGACTTCGCCCCCCCCCCCCATTTGTCAAGTGCAAATCAGCGGAGTTTAGCTCTAAATTTATAGCCACATTTAAAATCGCATCGTTATAATGAGCGTTGAAGCCTTTGCAAAAAATTGCTTTCAAAATTTACCCTTTTTGAATTTAAAAAAAATGACTTTTGAATTTTAGCCTTAGTTAGCTTAAAATTATCTTAAATTTAGCAATAAAAAATTTAATTTTCTTGCAAAATTGTAAAGTAGCAAGAAAAAAAGATTATAATTTAGCATTTTACAAACGAAAGGATAAATTTTGCTTAAATTTTTTCTCTTTTTTTGCCTTATAAGCGTGAATTTATGGGCGTTTGATACCAAAGTGATAACAAGTCGTGTCGCTCAGCTTGATAAGAATTTTATCTTTATCAAAGATGAGCCAAACATTGTCATCGGGGCAAGTGCGATAGTAGTAAAGCAAATCAAAAACGCTACTTCCATCATCTCACGGGCAAGTGTCGTGGCAAAGGACGGCAAATTCGCCAAACTCGAACTCAAACCCTTTACAATGCTCGCTCAAAAAGCCCTGCCAGAACTTGATGTCAAGGTAGAAACGGGCGATGAAGTGCTTGTGAATTTTCTTTATGATAGAGCCTTGCTTATAGCGCCAGATGAAGTGAGCTACAAGCAAGTGGTAGGGGATTTGAGCGAGATTTATTTTATACACCCTGACATTTTGGGCGCGTATATGGTGCGTGAATTCAAGGTAAGCCCCAAAAAAGAAGACTTTCAGCTCTTTTGTGCTAACAATGCGCTTGGTATAGTGGGCTTTGTGCTAAAAAGCAAGGTGCAGTTCATCGACTGCCAAGACTTCACGCCGCTTTTTGAAAAGCCGCTCGCCACGACAAGCACTACCCCGCAAACGCCCTTTTACTCAAATATCACAAGCTACCGCAAAAATGTTTTCAATGTCAAACAAAGCAGAATTAAGGATTATTATGGCTACTACGAAGGGCTACTTGGAGCGAAAAAATGAAAGCTGAATTTGAACGCTTTTTTAAGCAACTCTTAGGCGAAGATAACGCTTATTTTGACGAAGCGCATAGGCGTGCGTATAGCTATGATGCCACGAGAAAGAGCTTTTTGCCTGATGGCGTGCTGTTTCCGCGCGATGAAAACGATGTTTGCGAGATTTTGAAATTTTGCAACGCTCATCAAATCATCATTATCCCGCGTGGTTCTGGCTCTGGCTTTACGGGCGGGGCTTTGGCTGTAAATGGCGGGCTGGTGCTTGGCTTTGAAAAATATATGAATAAAATTTTAGAGATTGATTTAGAAAATTTAGTTGCAAGAGTGCAGCCGGGCGTGATAAATTCAGCCTTGCAAAAAGAAGTAGCGAAATTTGGGCTTTTTTATCCGCCTGACCCTGCAAGTATGGAGTATTCATCACTTGGGGGCAATGTCAGCGAAAACGCTGGCGGTATGCGTGCGGCAAAGTATGGCATAACAAAGGACTATGTAATGGCACTTCGCGCGGTTTTGCCAAGCGGAGAGCTAATCCGTGCGGGCAAACGCACGATAAAAGATGTCGCAGGCTACAATATAGCGGGCATTCTCATCGCTAGCGAGGGTTCGCTTGCTGTTATCACAGAAATCACGCTCAAACTCATCGCCTTGCCAAAGCTTAAAAAAACGGCTATGGGCGTTTTTGATAGCGTCCAAAGTGCGATGAATGCGGTGTATAAAACGCTCTCAAAAGGTGTAACGCCCGTGTCTATGGAGTTTTTGGATAGATTAAGCATACAAGCTGTGGAGCAAAAATTTCACAAAGGCTTGCCAACGGACGCTGGGGCGATTTTAATCGCTGATGTCGATGGCAATGTCAAAGAAAGCGTAGAAAGCGATTTAGCCGTGCTTAAAGAGAGTTTTAAAGACTGCAACGCGCGTGAATTTCGCGTGGCAAAAGACGAGGCAGAGGCGGCTGACATTTGGTTTGCTAGGCGCAACTGCTCGCAAAGCATTAACATTTACGGCACGCTTAAACTCAACGAGGACATTACCGTGCCGCGCTCCAAGCTGCCTGAGCTTTTAAAGGGTATAGAGCAAATTTCAAGCAAATATGGCTTTAAAGTGCCTTGTTTTGGGCATACGGGGGACGGCAATGTCCATACAAATGTGATGATACCTGATAAAAACGATGAAAAGCAAGTGCAAAAGGGACACGAGGCGATAACGGAGATTTTCAAACTTGCGGTAAATTTAGGCGGGACTCTGAGTGGCGAACACGGCATAGGGCTGAGTAAAGCGCCTTTTATGAAGCTCGCATTTAGCGAGGCTGAGATGAATTTGTTTCGCGCCATAAAAAAAGCCTTTGACCCAAACAACATTTTAAATCCCTACAAAATGGGACTTTGAAAGAAAGTTACGCCGCGCAATCGCTGGCTTGAAACTAGTGTTTAAATTTATGGCTTTTAACGCTTGCCGTTTTAATTTTAGTTTAACAAAGCAAAACTGAATTTAAAATGTTTTTTAACGCCTCTTAAAGTGATAAATTTAAAAATTTTCGCTATAATCACACAAAATTCACGCCACAACTTTGGCGTGAGAAATTCACACAAAGGGGCTTACAATGAGCAAAAAAAACGAGGTAAAAAAGGTAGTTTTAGCCTACTCTGGCGGGCTTGACACGAGTATCATCTTAAAATGGCTACAAGATGAGTATAAATGCGAGGTTATCACCTTTACAGCGGACATAGGGCAAGGCGAAGAGCTTGAACCAGCGAGAAAAAAGGCTCTTGCGCTTGGTATAAAGCCTGAAAACATTTATATCAAGGACTTGAAAGATGAATTTGTGCGCGATTTTGTCTTTCCTATGTTTCGCGCTAACGCACTTTATGAGGGCGAATACCTGCTAGGAACGAGCATTGCACGCCCTTTAATCGCCAAAGCACAAGCACTCATCGCAAATGAGACAAAAGCAGACGCAGTAAGCCACGGCGCCACAGGCAAAGGCAACGACCAAGTGCGCTTTGAGCTAGGCTATCTCGCCTTTAACCCAGACCTAAAAATCATCGCGCCGTGGAGAGAGTGGGATTTAAACAGCCGCGAAAAGCTGCTTGCCTACGCTGAACGCAACGGTATCGACATTTCAAAGAAAAAGGGCAAATCGCCTTACTCGATGGACGCGAATTTGCTCCACATTTCTTACGAGGGGCTAGTGCTTGAAGACCCAGCATTAAAGCCAGAAGCGGATATGTGGCGCTGGACAAAGAGCCTTAAAGACGCGCCAAATGAGAGCGAAACCATCGAGTTAGAGTTTAAAAACGGCGATTTAGTGGCTATTGACGGGGCTAAACTCAGTCCAGCTGGGCTTTTGACTAGGCTTAACGAGCTTGGCGCAAAGCACGGCATAGGCAGGCTTGATTTGGTAGAAAATCGCTTTGTGGGTATGAAATCGCGCGGTTGTTATGAAACGCCGGGCGGCACTATACTGCATAAAGCGCACCGCGCCATAGAGAGCATAACGCTAGACAGGGAAGCTGCGCATTTAAAAGACGAGCTAATGCCACGCTATGCGCATCTTATCTACAATGGCTTTTGGTTTAGCCCCGAGCGTTTAATGCTCCAAGCACTTATCGATGAGAGCCAACGCCACGCAAATGGGCTTGTGAGACTAGAACTCTACAAGGGCAATGTCAGTGTCATCGGGCGCGAAAGCGCAAAGGACAGCCTATTTAGCGCGGCTTACTGCACCTTTGAAGAAGATGAAGTGTATAATCAAAAAGACGGCGAGGGCTTTATTAAGCTCAACGCCTTGCGTTTCATCATCGCGGGCAAAAACGGACGAAAATTCTAGCACAATAGGCGAAGCGATTCGCCTATTTTTGCTTGTTTTTGCCAAAAAGGGCAAAGGCTAAATTTTTAAAGCGCAAATCACCCTAAACGAAAAATTTGCGTGAGGCAAATTTAAATTCACATAGTTTCACGCTTGCCTTTGTCATTACGCTTTAATTTACACAAATTTGCAAAAAATTCAAATTTAATCTCGCTTTTAAGATTTTTTTAAGCTCTTTTGCACTATAATCACGCCGTTTTTTAAAAAGCGTTTGTGCGAGTGCGAGCAAAAGGCAGTTTAAGCACGAAAAAGTGCTTAAAAGCCTTTTGAATTTTAAAGCAAAATGCCTTAAATTCAAAAACCTTTTTAAGCAAGGCTTTTTTAAAGTTAAGCCCTGTAAATTTAGGCTTTCAAAAGGCTCATTAAGCTCAAACGCTCATTTTAACGAAAAGAGAAAAACTATGCTCATCTTTGTGCCTTTATTTACCATACTTACGCTACTTATGGGCGGCTACGCTGCCAAGCGCATAGGCGTTTTGAGAAACAAACAATCCCGAGCCTTTTTGGACTTTACCATCGTTTTTGCCTTGCCTTGCTTGATTTTCGAGCGCACTTATCATTTGAGTTTTGACTTTTCGCTCATCGTTTTTGTCCTTGTGGGGCTTTTTTCGTGCTTGCTTGCAGGGCTTGTGAGCGTGGGGCTTGGGCGACTTTTTGGCTTTACGAAAGCCACGCTGGTGAGTATGTTTTTACTTTCATCTTTTGGAAACACCCTTTTTATCGGTATTCCTATAATCCAAACCCTTTACAAAGACCCGCAGTTCATTAGCGAAGTGATATTTTACGATGCGATTGCCACTGCGCTGCCTATGTCGCTTTTTGCGCCCTTTATCGTGGCACTTGCGAGCGAACAAAAGGCGAGTTTAGCCCAAAATGTCAAAAAAATGCTTACCTTTCCGCCTTTCATTGCCCTTGCTCTTGGCTTTGCGTTTAAATTCGTGTATTTGCCCGAATTTATCTTTGAGCCTATACGCTTGTTTGGCGGGGCTGCCACGCCTGTGGCACTCTTTGCGATAGGCTTGGGGCTGGGGTTTAACGGCATTAAAGCTAGCTACAAAAGCACTGCTGTGGTGATTGTGTGTAAAATGCTGCTTGCGCCTTTGATTTTTGTGGGCATTTTAAAGCTCACAAACACGACTATAACGCCATCTGCGATAGTGGCTATCTTTGAAAGTGCTATGCCAACGATGGCACTAGCAGCAGCGATGATACTCAAAGCTAAATTAGACACGAATTTAGCCATCAGCTCTATCGCTTTTGGCGTGCTTTTCGCCTTTGTCTCAATGCCACTGCTTGAATGGTTGCTGTTTTAGGGCTTTTGTAGCATTTAAGCCTTGCAAATGCTTTAAAAAAGGAATTTTGAGTGCATTTTGCTCAAATTTGCTTAAATTTTAAATTTCAACCCAAAGCCCTCTAATGCCACAAAGTCTTTTTGGCTTTTTTCAAGCAACTTAACTTCCTCTATGCCTAAGTGGCGTAGGATTTGCGCGCCTATGCCATAGCTTTTAAACTCGATTTTACTGCTCTTTTGGCTTTGCATACAGATGAGAACTCCACCATTTTGGGACAAAAATGCGATTTGTTCTAAAAGTTCGCTGAATTTTTGGGAGGTTAAAAGCTCAAAATCACTTCCGCTAATGTGAAATTTGACATTTTCACTTCTTTTTAGCGCGCCAAAGACAAAGGCTATGTGCTGTGCGCCATTGTGGTCTGTAAAGGCTATTTTGCGGGCGTTAAAGCCTGCTATGGTGCTTTGAGTGTCGCTGGTTACTTTGATGAGGCTTTCATTTTTCAAGCGGTATTCGATGATGTCGCTCACGGCTACCATATTTAGCTCCCATTTGTCGCAAAATTCAAGCAAATCTGCCCTACGCGCCATATCGCCGTCATCTTTTACTATCTCGCAAATCACGCAAGCTTCTGTAAGCCCTGCCAAGCGGCACAAATCCACCGTGCCTTCTGTGTGTCCTGTGCGCTCTAAAACTCCGCCTTTTTTCGCTATGAGCGGGTTTATATGCCCTGGTCGCACGAAATCATCAGCCTTTGCGCCCTTATCGGCAAAAATGCGTATGGTTTTGTCGCGCTCATAAGCACTAACGCCCGTTAAAGCGTCCTTTGCATCGCAGGTTATGGTAAAAGCCGTCTCGTGAGTGGAGGTGTTTTCGCGCACCATTAAGGGCAGCTCGAAATGGCGGGCAATAGCTTCATTTAAAGCCACGCAAAGCACGCCACGAGCGTGCGTTATGGCGAAATTTACCTTATCTTTGCTTGAAAATTGCGCCGCAAAAATCAAATCTCCCTCATTTTCTCTGTCCTCAGCATCAACCATCACGAGCATTTTGCCCGCTTGTAAATCCTTAATCGCTTGTTCTACGCTTACAAACATTTGTTTTATCCTTTCAAATCCTTCACCTTGTTTTGCTTGCCTTTTAAAAAATAGCAATTATAGCTTAAATTTATTGACAATTAAATCAAATTTGACTATAATCACATTTTAAAAATTTTTTGGGGTGTCGCCAAGCGGTAAGGCAACAGGTTTTGGTCCTGTCATTCGGGGGTTCGAATCCCTCCTCCCCATCCAAGTTTCTATTTTACAGCGTTTGTTTTGATTTGTCTTTTTGAAATGCCCTTTTTTGTGGTATTTGCCAAAATGTCAAATTCAACAAATGCCTTTTTTACAGCTTTTTGCGTGGCTTTAAGCCCTTAAAGGCTCATTTCGCAGGGTAGAGCAGTGGTTAGCTCATCGGGCTCATAACCCGGGGGTCGTGGGTTCAAATCCCACCCCTGCAACCAAATTTCTATTTTTTCTCAATCCACGCAAATTTTTGCTAAATTCAGCGATTTGGAACTTTTCTTGCTTGACAAATTCGGGGATAGTGCTTTGACAAGTGCTATAAACGCTCTCAAAATGTTTGTAAGGAATACAAGGCAAAAATGCTTTTTTTTATCAATATGCCCATCATTAGGCACATAGCGTCCTTATACCCTGAGGCGCGTGAGGAAATTTATAGGGATTTGGGCAGAGAAATCCGCGTGCTGTTTTCTGACATAAGCGACACGAGCGATGAAGCCGTCATCGCGCAGATAAAAAAAATCGACCAAAGAATTTTAGAAAATTTACACCAAAAATGCGACACAAACAAGAATTTAAAGGATTTTTCCAAAGAAATTTTGGCAAACATTTACGATGCCTTTCGCCGCAGCCGCGGAAAGTAAGTGAATTTAGGCGTTGAAGCTGAATTTGTAAATTTTAAAGGCAAAGTGTAGATTAAGATAAATTGTGGGTAAATTTATAAAACCCCTTGTTTCATTTTTACCAAAAAAAGCAAAAATAACGCCTTTGTAAATGTTTTGTTAAACTTTAAATTCTTTTTTGTTAGTATAATTTTCGTAAAATTTCTTTTCAAAGGACAAATTTTGGAAACGCTATCTCAAAGCATACGCGAGCGCAAGCCGCCTTTTTACAAAACTATGCTTACAAGCCTTGCTTTTTGGGTGATTGTGGGCATCGTTGCTGGCGTTTTGCTCGGACTTATCAACAAGGATTTAGCACTAGCGAGCAAGCCGGGCGTGGATTATTTCATCAAAGCTTTGAAAATTCTCATCGGTCCCATCATCTTTGTAACCCTTGTTTTAGGCATTATCAGCTTAGAAAGCCTTAAAAAAGTCGGCAGCATAGGCGCAAAAGCTGTGATTTATTTTGAAATCGTCTCTACTCTGGCTTTGGCTGTGGGTATTATCGTGCCAAATGTGATGAAACCGGGAGCTGGTATGCACCTAGACCCATCGCAAGTGGATAGTGCGAGCGTAGCGCAATTTACCACAGCGCAAATAGAGCTGAGTGCGAGCAGTGAGATAATGCACATTTTAAAAGACGCGATGCCAACGGACATTATCACGCCTTTTTCTCAGGGAAAAACCCTGCAAGTGCTTGTCCTTGCTATTTGCACGGCTATCATCATCTCTTTGCTTCGCACGGAGGACAAGCAGTCTTTTCGCAAGGTGTTTGAGCTGCTGCAAAATTTCGTCTTTAAAATCCTGCAAATCGTTATGTATTTTAGCCCTGTGGCTGCCTTTTCGGCGATGGCGTTTTTAGTCGCTCAATACGGGCTTGGCTCGCTTGTGAATTTAGGCTACTTGCTTTTGGTGATGCTCATAGCTTGTCTTATCTTTATCTTTGGGGTTTTGGGCGTGATTTGTTACGCTGTAAAGGTGAATATCTTTAAATTTATGCGCTTTATCGCCCGTGAAGTTTTAATCGTCTTTGCGACAAGTTCGAGCGAAAGCGCGCTTGCACCACTGATGCGAAAGCTTGAAAAGGCTGGGCTTTCAAAGGCGACTGTGGGGCTGGTGCTGCCAACAGGATATAGCTTTAATCTTGACTGCACCAACATTTACCTAGCGATGAGCCTTATCTTTTTAGCGCAAGCCTTTGGCGTGAATTTGTCTTTGTCCCACGAGATAAGCATTTTGATAGTTTTGATGATAGCAAGCAAAGGTGCGGTGGGCGTTACAGGAAGTGGCTTTATAGTGCTAGGTAGCACGCTTGGGGCTTTGGGAAGTATGTATATCGCTGAGGCAAACAACGGAGCGGGCGCGACACTTGCGGAGGTGCTGCCTGTGGCTGCTATATCGGTGCTTTTGGGAGTTGATAAATTTATGAGCGAAATGCGAGCGGTAGGAAATTTGTGTGGCAACAGCGTAGCGGCTTTAATAGTCGCCGTTTGGGACAAGCAAATCGATATGGATAAATTCCGCTACGCCCTTGACCACCCAGAAGAGTATCATCACGCGGGTATGGATTGAGTTGCCGTTGATTAGGATAAATGTGTAAAAATTTGCCTTGTAAATTTAACAAAAAGGACCTAAGATGAAACGATACTTTTTCGTTTGTGCTGCGGCACTTGTGCTTTGTGCGTGCGGCGACAACCAAGCAAAATCAAGCACGCCAGCCTTGCAAAACAAGCATTTTGTGATTGAAAAGCTAGAATTTGCGGGCGAAACCTTTGCGCCATCGGCTTTGCAAGATGAAAATTCAAGCATAAGCTTTGAAAACGACAGCTACAACGGCTTTGCGGGTTGCAACAACTTTTTTGGCTCATTCAGCACAAAAAATGGCAAAATCCACTTCAACGCCGATGGCGGAGCGACTAAAATGATGTGTCCGCCCGAAATAATGGCATTTGAGGACACCTTGCTTGGCAATTTGCAAGGCGAATTCACGCTTGAAGAGCAAAATGAGAGCTTTATTTTAAAGTCAAATCAGCTTAAAATTTATCTCAAATAATGTTTTTGGCGGTAAAATTTTAAATTTTAGCTGTGAAATTTACGAGGGTTTGACGAGTTTTGCTCGCTTTAAAACTTGCGGGCAAATTTACTCGTCTCAAAGCTGATTTTGCAAATGGCTATTTTTTGTAGTTTGCAATCGCTTTTTCTAAAATCTCCACAGCGGCTTTGGTGTCCTTGAAATCCTGCACCTTTACCCATTTGTCTTTTTCTAGGATTTTGTAGGTTTCAAAGAAATTTTTGATTTTAGCTAGGGTTGCTTTTGGCACATCGTCAAGGCTTTTTATGTCCTCATACCTTGCATCTACCTTGCTTGTAGGCAGGGCTAAAAGCTTTTCGTCCATTCCGCTTTCATCTTCCATCACCAAAACGCCGATGAGTCTGCAAGGTATCACCGCTCCTGCTTGTATGGGATACTCATTAAGCACGAGTATATCGACAGGGTCGCCATCATCAGCCAAAGTGTTAGCGATAAAGCCGTAGTTTGCGGGGTAAAAAACCGCACTAGCCATTACTCTATCGACAAATACAGCTCCACTTTCTTTGTCAAGCTCGTATTTTACGCTAGAACCATAGGGTATTTCTATGATAGCGTTGATTTTGTCGGGTATGTTGCCCACTTTTATCTTTGAAATGTTCATTTTACTTCCTTTCAAGTTTGTTTTCTATTAAATTTTTTATGTCAGCCACGATTTCATCGATACTTCGCTCACCATTTACCACGCAATACACCTTTTTATTTTTGTAAAAGGCGCGAATTTCATCAAGCGGCTCGCTATACACGCGCATTCTGTTGTAAAACACTTCTTCATTGTCATCAGCACCGCGCGCACGCCCTAAAACTCGCTCTTTGGCGACTTCTTCGCTCACCTGCACTTCGATGACGGTTCGCAAGGCTATGTCTGCGCTGTTTTGCAAAACCTTGTCAAATTCAAGCATTTGCTCCACGCTTCGCGGATAGCCGTCTATGATGACGCTTTGCGTTGGAGACTTTTTGAGTGCTGAAACTATGGTATTTACGACAACTTCAAGCGGCACGAGATTGCCCTTTGAGATAAAGCTGTCGATGAGTTTGCCAAGCTCACTGCCACTTGCCACTTCCTCACGCAACAAATCGCCCGTTGAATAGTGCGTTATGCGTTCATCATCACGCGCGATAATACTTGCGTCCGTTGTTTTGCCGCTGCCCGGCGCTCCTATAATCAAAAATAAATCTGTCATTTTGCATTCTCCCTTAATTTTATGCCAAGTTCCCTTAACTGCTCGCTGCTTACGCTTGCGGGCGCTTCTGTCATCAAGCACTGCGCTCGTTGCGTTTTGGGAAAGGCGATGACTTCTCTTATGCTCAAAGCACCGCTTACTAGCATTATGAGCCTATCAAGTCCTATGGCAATGCCACCGTGTGGGGGTGCGCCAAAACTCAAAGCATCAAGCAAAAAGCCAAATTTAGCCCTTTGCTCGTTTTCATCGATTTTCAAAAGTTTAAATACCTTTTGTTGTATCTCTTTTTTATGAATTCTCACGCTTCCACCGCCTAGCTCTACGCCATTTAAGACGACATCGTAAGCTACCGAGCTTATATCCTCGATATTTGGTTCATCGACATTTTTTGGCATAGTGAAAGGATGGTGCATAGCTGAGTATGAGCCGTCATCATTTTCCTCAAACATAGGAAAATCCACAACCCACAAAAATTCAAGCGCGTTTTCGTCTATAATCCCAAGCGTTTGCGCTAGAAAAATCCTAAAACGCCCCATATAATCAAGCACTACCTTTTTCGCACCCGCTCCAAAAAACACCACATCGCCCGTTTCTAGCTCGCACCTTTTGCTAAGCTCGTCTAAATCATCTTGCGTAAAGAATTTACAAAGCGGACCTTTTAGCCCGTCCTCTTTCACTTGGATAAAGGCAAGCCCCTGTGCGCCGAACTTTCGCACGAATTCCTCAAAGCCTTGCATTTGTCGTTTAGAAAAAATCGTATCGCCCTTTGGCACGCGTAGGGCTTTTATGCGGTTTTTCTTGCTGTCTTTGGCGATATTTGCAAAAATTTCGTTGTTTGAGCGAGCAAAAATGTCGATAACATCGATGAATTCAAGTTTAAAACGCAAGTCTGGCTTGTCTGAGCCGTATTTTTCCATAGCTTCGCTATATTGCATTATGCGAAAGGGCGTGCTAATGTCCTTGCCACAAGCCTTGAAAATGTCTTTTAAAAAGGTTTCAGCCACTTGCATTATGTCCTTTTGCTCGCAAAAGCTCATCTCAACATCAATTTGCGTGAATTCAGGCTGTCTGTCTGCCCGCAAATCCTCATCTCTAAAACATTTTGCGATTTGAAAGTATCTATCAAAGCCAGCGCACATTAAAAGTTGTTTGAAAAGTTGCGGACTTTGGGGCAGTGCGTAAAACTCACCTTGATGAACGCGGCTTGGCACAAGATAATCCCTAGCTCCCTCAGGCGTAGCCTTTGTTAAAATGGGCGTTTCCACCTCCAAAAAGCCCATATTTGCAAGCGAGTTGCGCGCAGCTATGCAGGCTTTGGAGCGCAGGGCGAAATTCGCATAAAGTTTTGGGTTACGCAAGTCCAAAAAGCGATATTTAAGGCGCAATTCTTCATTGACATTTTCATCGCCGATTTCAAAAGGCGGCGTGGGGCTTTCATTTTCAACAATAAGCTCATCAACCACCACTTCAATCTCGCCCGTTTTAAGTTTGGCGTTTGTAAGCCCCTCTCCACGCGCTCGCACCTTGCCACGCGCTATCAGCACGAATTCATTTCGCACGCTTTCGGCTATTTGATGAGCCTTTTGGCTGTCCTTTGGGTCGCAAACAAGCTGTATCAGCCCGCTTCTGTCGCGCAAATCGATGAAAATTATGCCTCCGTGGTCTCGGTAGCTGTTTGCCCACCCGCAAAGCCTTACTTCTTCGCCTATGTTTTTGGTGCTTAAATCTGTATTGTAATGACTACGCACAATTTTTCCTTTAAATTTAAAGAATGATTTTGAAATCATAGCATTTTTTCGCTTTACACTTAATTAAGTTTTGATATAATTTTGCAATGAAAAAAAAGTTAGATTATCAAAATGTTAGTAAAATCGGGCTTGTGGCGCGTTTAAATACGGATTTAAAAAGCGAGATTTTGACGCTTAAAAAAATCTTTGACGAGCGGGGGATTGAACTTTTGCTTGATAAAGAATGCGCTAAAAATGTGAATTTGCAAGGCTATGAGCGAGATGAGTTGTTTGAGAAAAGCGATTTTATCATCGCTCTTGGCGGAGACGGCACGCTCATATCGCTGTGCCGCAAGGCTTGCGAGTATGACAAGGCTCTTTTAGGCATACACGCTGGGCGGCTTGGCTTTTTGACGGACTTTACAGCAAGGCAAGCGCAAGGGTTTTTCGATGAATTCTTTGCGGGCAAATTCCGTGTAGATGAGCCTTTTTTGCTTGACATTATCTTGCAAACCCCCAAAGGACAGGTGCTTAACAAGACAGCATTTAACGACATAGTCTTTTCGCGCACGCAAAAAAACTCTATGGCGCACATAGAAGTGCTGCGAAATGGCAAGATTTTCAACGAATACTACGGAGACGGGCTTATAGTAGCCACGCCAGCAGGCTCAACAGCGTATAATCTAAGCGCAAATGGTCCTATCATCTACACTTTGGCGGAGGTGTTTTTACTTACGCCCGTTTGCTCGCACTCACTCACGCAACGCCCCATCGTGCTGCCAAAGGGCTTTGAGCTAGAAGTTAGGGCAAAAGAGTGCGCTTTTTTCATAGACGGGCAAGAGTGCTTTGAGACAAAGGACTATGCAAGCATTAAAATTCGGCTTAGCGACAAGCAAGTGCGGCTTTTGCATCCTAAAAATAGGGATTATTTTCAAATTTTAAAAGAAAAATTGCGTTGGGGAAATTGATGATTTATGAAGTATTAATGCGGGACAATATCAGCTTTAAGAGTGCTGAACTATCCATAAACAAGGGGCTTACGGTTTTTACGGGATTAAGTGGGGCTGGTAAATCCATACTTTTTAAGGGCATTTTAAGCGCCTTTGCCCTTGTGGAAAGTGAAGCGAAATTTGTGGAGTTAAAGCTTGATGATGAGCTAAATTTAAGCGAGTTTGGCATTGAGGGCGATGAGGAAAACAGCTTTAAAATGCTTAAAGATAAAAGCGCAAAATACTTCATCAACAACCAAAGCATTGCTAAAAAGCCCTTATCGGCGTTAAGCAAGGGTTTTGTCAAGTATCTTTCGGCAAAAGACAGCAGTGAATTCAGCAATGAACGCTTTTTAGCCTTGCTTGACGCGCTTGAAAGCAAAAAAGATGCGAAATTTAGCGAATTTAAGGCAAATTTTGCGAATTTATATAAGGAATTTGCACTTGCGAGCGAGGAGTTAGCAAAGATTGAAAGCGAAGAAAAGCGTATTGAGGAGCTTAAAGAGCTTGCTAGCTTGCAAATTCAAAAGATAGAGGGCATTAAACCAAAGCTTGGCGAGTATGAGGAGCTAATGGTGCTTAAAAAAAGGCTTTCTAAAAAGGATAAAATAGAAGAGGCTTGGAGCAAGGCAAAAGCGGTGTTTGAGCTAGAACCTGTTGTCGTGGAGGCTTTAAATTTAAGCGAAGTTGATGCGAATTTTTTCACAGAATGCTTAAATGAACTGCGCGTTGTGGCTGAAAATCAAAATTTTGACGAGTTAGAATTTGACATAGAGGGCGTTTTGGACAGGCTAGAAAAGCTCTCATCGCTCATTCACCGCTATGAGAGCATAGAAAATGCGCTCAAAGTCCTTGATGAAAAGAAAAAAGAATTAGAGCATTATCAAAATTTAAGTTTTGAGAAAAAGGAGCTTGAAAGCAAGGTAGCAAGGCTTAATGAACGCTTGCAAGAGAGCGCAAACACGCTTACACAAAGGCGTTTGTCGCATTTAAACGAGCTTGAAAACTTGCTGAATGCTTACCTTGAAAAACTTTATATGAAAGATTTGCGTTTAAGGCTTGAAAAGGCTGAAATTTCAGCACTTGGGCAAGATGAAGTGCAGCTCATCGTAAGCGACACAGGGCTTAAAAACCTAAGCTCAGGCGAGCTAAACCGCTTGCGCCTTGCTTTCATCGCCACGCAGTGCTTTGTGCTAAACGCTGGCAAGGGTATTATCTTTTTGGACGAAATCGATGCGAATTTAAGCGGCAAGGAAGCGATGAGCATAGCCAAAGTGCTGAGCGAGCTTTCAAATTTTTATCAAATCTTTGCTATATCGCACTTGCCACAGCTTTCATCAACAGCGCACAATCACTTTTTAGTGGAGAAAAGAGATGGGCAAAGTTTTGTGAAAAAGTTGCGTGATGATGAGCGCATAAACGAGCTGGCGCGAATGGTAAGTGGCGAGGAAATCACGGCTGAGGCGATAGAATTTGCAAAAACTTTGTTGGTTAAGCAAAATGATAGTTAAAAATGCTACAATAGTTAAATTTAATGTAAAGATGAGCGATGAAAAAAATTTTGATTGTTGATAATGACGAAATGCTGATGAAATTGCTTGCTAAAAAGATTTCTAAATCTTTGGGCTTTGAGGTAGATACTACTTCGAGCGCGGCGGACATAAGGGCTTTGGCGAGCGATGATTATCTGCTTTGCTTTGCTGAGTGGAATTTTACAAGCCAAAATGGCGATTTGCTGGACTTTCTTTTGAGTCAAAATTTCCGCGTGGTGCTTGTGAGCGCAAACAATGACAAAAATTTCAAGCAAGAGTGCCTAAAAAAGGACATTTTAGCCTTTTTACACAAGGAAAACACCCTTTGTGTCGAGCAAATGCTTTCGCTGATAAAAAATGTCAGCGCTCACCAAAACGAAAAGCTGATTTTAGCGATGAGCAAGCTTAACGAACGCAACGAGCTTAAAAAAATGCTGAATTTATGGGGCTTTAAAGTGCTTGCAGCAGCGCACGGCGAGGAAGCGTTGAGCTATCTAGCCGACAATGTCGATACAAAGCTCATCGTTTGCGATGCGAAAATGCCTGTGATTGACGCTTTTGCCCTAATGAGCGAGGTTAGAGAAAATTATGCCGAGTCAAATATCGATTTTATCGTGCTTAACGAAAAAGACGAAAGCGTAGAGGCTGAATTTTTAAACGCTAATGCTAGCGAAGTGCTGACAAAGCCTTTTGGTAAAGAGCTTTTCAACGCGAGATTAGAGAAATTTTTTAAGGCAAAAGAGCAACAAAAACTTGTGGAAATTTTTGCTGATTTTGAGCCAAAAACGGGCGCGAAAACCACACTTGCGCTTAAAAACGACTTTGATGATTATTCAAGAGAGATTAAGAATTTAGGCGAGGAATTCGCCTTTGCCTTAGTGGAGATTGATGATTTGCAAGCCTACAAGGACGAATACGGCGCAAGCGTGAGCGATGAGCTGATAAAAAGCGTGGTAAAAGCGGCGCGCGATGAGTGTTTGGGTAAGGACATAGTAGGACACATAAGTTTTGAACGCATTTGCATAGTGCTTAAAAGCCGCTCACAAGAGCTAGCGATGAGAGTTTTAAACACTATTTGCGAAAATATCAAGGCTAGAAGCGTTTTAGTTTCGCTTGATGAAGTATTTTTCAGCGTTTGTATGGGTGTGAGCTTTGGCAAAAGTCAAAATAGCTTTAACGAGCTAAACAAAAAGGCTGAAAATGCCCTAAAAATCGCGCAAACAAGCGGCAAAGATAGGATAGAGCTATGTTTGTAGGCGTTGAATTCAAGCAAAGTGCGAAAATCATCGACACGCATTGTCATTTGGACGATAAGGCTTATAATGACGATTTGAACGAGGTTTTAGCAAATTCTTTTGAAAACAATATCGACAAAATCATTATCCCCGCCGCTGACATTAAGGATTTGCCCCGTGCGGTAGCACTTTGCGAGAGCTATGAGAATTTATACTTTGCCGTTGGCACTCACCCGCATTTTTGCGCAAGCTACGATGAAAAGCCCTTGCGAGACTTCATCACTCACGAAAAGTGCGTTGGCGTGGGAGAATGCGGGCTTGATTATCACTACATAAAGGCTGATGATATGGAGGAAAAGGCAAGACAAGAGCGCGTTTTTGTCGCACAGCTTGAACTTGCGGTTGAATTTAAAAAGCCCGTTATCATTCACATAAGAGAGGCAAACGCGCCTTCTTTCAAACTTTTGCAAAACTACGCTCAAAGGCTTGTGGGCGGGGTTTTGCACTGCTTTAACGCGAGTGAAATGCTGCTTGATTTGAAGGATAAATTCTACTTTGGCATAGGCGGTGTCCTTACCTTTAAAAATGCGAAAAATTTAGTCCAAATTCTGCCTAAAATTCCGCAAAACCGCCTTTTAATCGAAACAGACGCGCCCTATCTCACCCCAGAGCCGTTTCGGGGGCAACGAAATGAGCCTGTTTTGACGCATTTTGTGGCGAGTAAAATGGCTGAAATTTTAGGCGTGCAAAGAGATGAGCTTATCAAAACCTGCACGCAAAATTCACACGATTTATTTTTCAAAAGGTTTGCTGTATGAGATTTGCATTGATTTTAACCTTATTTGTGTGCGCTTTGTGGGCAAATGTTTTCACGCCAGAATACTACAAAAACCAAATCGAAGTGCTGAGAAAACTTGACATAGAGAGCAACTATATCAGCGATTTGGTGTTTGTGGAGAGCAAAAGCAACATAAAGCGCGTGCATTCTAAAACTCTGAGCGTTTCGGCGAGTGAATTTTACGAGTTTATCCCAAGCATTCGCAAAATCATCAAGGAAAACGATTTGCCAAAGGAGTTTTTATACCTTGCCATCGTGGAGTCAGGGCTTAAAATGCAAAGCACTTCGCGGGTGCGAGCCACAGGCATTTGGCAGTTTATGGAGCGCACGGCAAGGAGCTTTGATTTGCGGGTCGATGAGTTTGTCGATGAGCGCAAAGACCCCTTTAAATCAACGCTAGCAGCGGCAAACTATCTTAAAGAATTAAGGGCTGAATTTGGCAAGTGGTATTTGGCGATTTTAGCTTACAACTGCGGCAGCGGGCGTTTAAGGCAGGGCATAAAAGAAGCGCAAAGCGATGATTTAGCGGTGTTGCTTGATGAAAACAAAGGCTACTTGCCCCAAGAAACGCGCCTTTTCATCAAAAAAATCCTTACCCTTGCCTTTTTAGCGCAAAATGAGGACTTTTTGTTTGAGGAAAAAGCCCTTGCAAACTACGCTTTGACAAATGAATTCATCAAGGTGCAAGTGCCATCACAAGTGTCTTTAAAAGACTTAGCAAAGCTTGTGGATATGAATTTAAAGGATTTAAAGCGATACAATCCGCATTTTAGATATGATTTTACGCCACCTGATGCGAGTTATTATATGTATATTCCGCTTGAAAAAAGTTTGATTTTTGAGCAAAATTACGACCCTAAAAAGCTCGCAAAAGTGGAGATAAAAATCCCCAAAACCCAAATTTACATTGTAAAATCGGGCGATTCGCTGTGGAGCATAGCGCGAAAACACGGCATAACAGTAGCCCAAATAAGAGAGTATAATACTATCTCAAAAAACCTGCTGCGCCCTAAGCAAAAGCTCGTTTTACCACTAACGATTGAAAACTACAAATACGCTAGGTATAAAAAGAACCATTGATGAAACACAAGCAAAAATTTATAGTTATAAATTATCTTTGCGTTTTTGCTTTGCTGATAACAATGAGTGCTTGCACAAGTGCAAAAACTCAAAATTCAGGGACAACGCAGGCTTATTCGCATTATGTTAATGAAAGATTTGGATTGAGTGATTTTTATATCTTAAAATTCAACGAAAACGCTAATGGTAAGGCGGGTTTGTATAAAGAAAATGTTCGCCGCACCACAGCAAGTGGAGAAGTTTATAATCCCAGCACCTTTACTGCCGCACACAAAAGCCTACCTTTTAACACCATCGTCCGTGTAAGCAACCTTAGCAATGGACGCACTAGTTCCGTCCGTATAAACGATAGAATTCCGCCTACCGATGATAATGTGTTGCTTGTATCCAAAGCAAGTGCCGATGAGTTAAAGCTTGGCGAAAATACTCATATAGAACTAAAAATCATCGCCTATGCTTTGTGTTCGGCAGACACACTCACACCTTTATCCAAAGAATGCAAAATCGTCTCTATGGCAAATGAAACACCCATTGATAACACACAAGCCACTCAAATAAGTATGCAGAATGTGAGCTTTGTAGATAAAAGCCCTAGCACGCCAAATCCAAAAGCTACGATAAAATCAAAAGCTACAACAAGTAGCGAGTTAAAAGGCGAAATTCTAGTGCAAATCGGTGCTTATAGGATAAAAAACAACGCCATTCAAATGGAAGAGCTTTATAAAAATTTTAGAAAATATACTTCCTTTATGAAAATAGCTCCAAATGGCTTACACGAAGTCTTTTTGCAAAATTTTGACAGCATAGAAGAGGCAAGGTATTTTATCCAAACTTCGCCCATTTGGGATAATTTTATAGTTGTTGATGGTAAGGTTTTTGAATACAGCAAAAGAAAAAAGCCAAAGCCCTACAATAGACATTAAGCCACTTACCACATATAATGTGCTTGTAAAAAATATGTCCGTCCTGTGCCGATAAGATATCCAAAGCCTGTGGCAGTGTCGATGCTGTCCTTGTTGTAATAATCATAATAAAAAGTATCAAGGATATTTCGCACACCACCACTTAGAGACAATCCCCATAAATTCGCACTTATGCCTATATCGCTAATGATATAAGGCTCTAAATTTTCTTGGAATTCAACTTCTTGTAAAATTCTATTTTGAGCTATGGGTTGATTGCTTGTATTTGTTAGGGCTTTTTTACCGATGATACTTTGCACGCCAAAAAAGCTGTTTTGCACCCAAACATTCAGCCAGCTGAAAAGCTCCACATTTGCGCTAAGAGTAGCTTTATACTCATAATTATAAGGCATTTTTATCCATTCATTTGCCACATATGCGTGAGTTTTTGTGTGAGATAAACTCTCTTGAAGGGCAAGAATTCCGTTAAAGAGGTATTGCTCCAAAGCTAGCTCAAAGCCCACTCTACGAGTTTTTTCGTAAGTGCCAAAAAGTATAGGCGTGCTTGTGAAAAAGCTATCAACCGCACTTGCATTGAGTGCTGGGATATTTGCTCGCACTTCTACGGCTGGATTAAAATGCCTTATAGCATAAAATTCATTTTGAGTAAGCGTGTAAAAACCATTAGCACTAAAAAGTAGAGTAAGATTTTCAGTGCTGAAAAAATCCTTAAAACCAAGCTCAAAATTATCATAAATTTCATCATCAAACTTTGTTGCTTCGTATGTGATATCCACTGAATTTGTGTTGGTAAAATTTGGTGTCGTTTTAAAATTCGTAAATTTTCTTTGAGCCATATATAAGGGCGGCAAATTTGTAAATCCACGCTCGTAACGAGCATACAAAAGCCCCGAATTTGAGTAATTTAAACTCGGCATTAGCTCAAAAGCCGTCATTTTTTTGCTTTCACTTGTGTTGTAGGTTTCAAGCATTGTTACTGTATCGTTTCGATTATGGACGCTGTTTGGAGTGTTAAGCTGTCTTTGTATGGTATTGTTTTTATGCGCACCTTGTATATCAAGTTTTTTAGAGACTAGCTCGTATCTCGCTCCGCCCAAAAGCGAAAAAAATCTACCAAAATCATATTTTTCTATAACATAAATGGCATTTGAGAGCTGATTGCTTGAAATTTCTTGCTTTGTATCATAGTCAAAAGCCCATACTATGCTATTTGTAACACTGAACCTATTGCGCACAAAGAGTTGGTCATTTGCAAGTGTTCTTGCTGTTGTTCTTTTTGCTTGCTCATATAGACTTTGTGTGCCAAGTGTGAATTTACCACTTTTATGCTTATAATCAAAGCGGGTGTTGAGTCCAAGTTTTTGTTCATCAAACGCCGAACCTTGATAATTTACTTTCATATCTTTAAATATAATGCTTGAAAATTCGACATATTCATCTTGCAAAATTTGTTCTTTGTAAGAAATTTTGTTTTGATTTAAAAAGCCTTGCAACTCAAAACGAGTATCAGGGCTGAATTCAAGTTCATATTTTATACTCGCACTTACCCTATCTTGCATTACGCCTTGTGGCTCATAAGCTGATGGTGGAGCGTTTGCGCTGTCCTTTGTTGGAGTCAATGGAGGAGTATTTTTTACGCGGTGCATACGGTTGGTGTAAGTGTCGATTTTATACACAGAGCTAAAACGGTCAGTCATTATAGTATCATAATCTGAGTAGTCTGAAAAGCCATTAAATTTTCCCCAGCTTATGTCGCCTCTGTAAAAATCCATTTGTAAATCAAGGGCATTAAAATCATTAAGATAAAAGATAAATTCGCTCTTTGCATCCATCTGTGTGGCGTTGTCATTTTGCCTTTGCCCATTAAGTTGAGAATACACAAAGCCCAAATTTGTAAAGAATGCACTTCCAAAGTTGTCCTTAAATACAAGATATGTGTCATAAGAACCAGAGCTAGCTGCTATTTGATTGTAAGAAACACCACCGCCAAAAAGGCTTTTGCGTGAATTTGAAAGGGTTTGTATATCGACTACTCCGCCCTTTGCACCGCTACCATAACGCACCGCACCACCTAAAACAAGGGTAATTTTTTCTACAAGACTTGGCGAAATGGTATTAAGGGGAGAAAAGCCGTTGAAATGCTGTAAGTTGTTGTCTATGTTAATGCCGTTGAGATAAAGCTTTGTGCGGTTTGTGTTTCGCAAATTTACGCTAGCACCAAAACCAGAATTTGACAGAGTTACAAAGGGCAGGTATCTTACAAGGCTTTCTGTTTGGCTGTAAGCTTTGTCAGATAAGGCTTTGCCGTTTATGGAGTATTGATTTTGCGTAAAGATAAATTTATCGCGGACAAAGTCGGCGTTATTTGTGCTAAAATCATTAAAACTCGATGACATAAAGCCTTCAAAGCCATAGGTAAGATTGCCAAGCAAAAGAACAAAAAGCGCCAACCCCTTAATTTGCATACGCGTAAAATCCTTAAACATTTTATGTGTGCAAATCGGCTGAAAGTTTGTTATTTTGAATAATTTTGCAAAATTTTTTTATAAAAATAACGAATTTAAAGGCTTTTAATGTTATAATTACACCGAAATACTTTAAAAATTCGTTAAATTCGATAAGAATTTGACGCAAAGTGAGGACAAAATGCAAAGACAAAATTTCATTAAAGCACTAATGTGCGTAACACTCGGTTTAGTGGCATTGAGCATAAGCGGTTGTCTTGGTTCAAACTATCCTAAGGATTTTAGGACAGATAGGACAAACCAAACCAACGCCACAGGCACGATGAAACCTTACACGGTTAATGGCAAGACTTATTATCCAACCGTTGTAGGCGTAGGCGAAACCGCCACAGGCGTAGCAAGCTGGTATGGACCGGGCTTTCACGGCAAGACAACCAGCAACGGCGAGACTTACAACCAAAACGCTTTCACAGCAGCACACAAAACCCTGCCGATGAATACGATTTTGAGCGTAACCAACCTTGACAACGGGCGCAAAACCACCGTGCGTGTCAATGACCGCGGACCCTTTAAGGACAACCGTATCATAGACTTGTCAAAGGCAGCAGCCACAAGGCTTGATATGCTCCAAACAGGCACAGCACCCGTGAAGCTCGAAGTTATCGGCTTTGACTCATCGGACATTACGCCCACGCCTTTGGGAACGCCCACAAGTGCGGTTGTAGATACCAACGCTAGTTTAGAGCAAAACGCTAGCCTTCCATCAGCACTTATCGACATACCCCAAGTTGTCGATACTAGCTCGTATCAAGGCGGGGGCTTTATGGTGCAAATCGGCGCGTTTAGAAACAAAGACGGCGCCCAAGATATAGCCGACAGATATAAATCCTACAAGGGCTATACGACTTACTCGCGAGTGAGCGCCAGAGACGGACTGACAAGGGTTTTCTTAAAGGGCTTTAAAAGCGAAGCAGAAGCCAAAGACTTTGTGCGAAGTGGCGAATTTCCGGGGGCTTTTGTCGTTAAAGAATGATAGAGCTGATTTTTTTAGACATTGATGGTTGCCTAACTGATGGCAAAATCATATACAGCGCAAACGGCGTGGAGATGAAGGAATTTAATGTCAAAGACGGCGCAGCCATAGAAGCGTGGCTCAAACTTGGTAAAAAAGTCGCCATCATCACGGGACGGCAAAGCGAGTGCGTGAATTTGCGTGCAAGAGACTTGAAAATCGACCTTGTTTATCAAGGTATCAAGGACAAACTTGCTTGCGCGCAAACTATCCTAAAAAAGCTGAATTTAAGCCTAGCGCAATGCGCCGCCATAGGCGATTACTACAACGACACAGAGCTTTTAAACGCCGTTAAATTCGCCTTTACGCCAAAAGACGCTTTTATCAATGTCGGCAAAAGGCTGAAATTTAGTGGCGGCAAGGGCGCAGTGGCGCAGATGATAGAGATTTTAGTCCAAAAAAACAAAATGCAAAAAGAGTGGGCAAGGCTTTGGCGGTAAGGATTTTTGCGGTGCTGATGGGGCTTTTTTCGCTCACTCTTGTGTTTTTGAGTTTGCAGGAATTTTATCTCATCGATTTTAAGCCCCCAAGCGTGGATTTTAAGAACATTGAAGCAAACAAACTTGATATTTTCGAGCTTAACGCGAGCAGCACAAAGGCAAACTACCAAGCAGCAAGCTGGCAAAGGTATTTGGACAAAGATATTTTCAACAAGGTTTTTGTGTATGGCTTTGATTTTAACGCAAGCGCAAACACGCTTGTTTTAACGCAAAATGGCACGACACTGCAAGGAAATGTGCGCTATGCTGATGACAATGGCACTCGCGTTGAGACACAACGGCTATTTTACGACAACAAAAAGAAAATTTTAAGCACGAAGTCCGATTTTAAGGTATATCGCAAAGACAACTTACTGACAGGCACGGCGTTTGATTATAATGTGCCTAAAAAAGTGCTGAAAATTCAAGGGGTTAAGGCGTGGTTCGATTGATTTTGCTCTGTGTTTTAGCACTTTACGCCTTTGGCGAGCAAGTAGAAGTGCGTGCGGCGCATTTTTACGCTGATGAAAAAAAGGGCGAAAATGTGTTGAGCGGGGGCGTTTTTGTCAAGCGCGACAAGGACATTTTGCGCACAAACAAGCTCATCATCACCACAGACAAAAACCGCAAAGCTAAATTTTACAGGGCTTTGGGCGATGCGCACTTTGAGATAATGCTGAAAAACAAGCTTTACAAGGGGCGCGGCGATGAGTTAAGCTATGATGTGGCAAATGAAATTTACGAGATTAAGGGCAATGCAGTAGTCGAAGAAGCCCAAAGCAACCAAAAACTTGTCGGCGAAACCATCATCATCGACAAAAAACAAGAAAGCTACACCGTGATGAGCGTGGAGCAAAAGCCCGTGAAATTTACCTTTGAGCTGGATAAAAAATGATTACTAGCGCAAAATTCATCATTTCAGCCACAAATTTTTCACAAAGCCCGCATTTTGCTTTGAGCGAAGTGGCTTTTTTGGGGCGTTCAAATGTCGGCAAAAGCTCACTCATCAACGCTCTAACTCGCCAAAAAAACCTAGCCAAAAGCTCGGCTACGCCGGGCAAAACAAGGCTTATCAACTTTTTTGAAGTGAGTTTTAAGCTGAATTTAAAAGAGCAAAATTTAAGCGAAAACGCTGAATTTCAAAGCGAAAATTCAAACGCAACTTTGAATTCAAATGAGAATTTAACTTCAAATTTTTGCGAAAATTCAAAAGAAAATTTAAATTCGCACAAAAATTCAAGCATAAATTCAAACCCAAGCGACAAATTCACGCTTATTTTTGTGGATTTGCCCGGTTTTGGTTATGCCAAAGTTTCGCACGCCCAAAGGGCTGAGTGGGACAAAAATTTAGACGAGTTTTTGAAAAAACGCCAAGCCATAAGGCTTTTCGTGCATTTGCGAGACGCCAGACACGAGAATTTAGCCCTTGATGAGAGCATAAATGAGTATTTGCAAAGCCTTAAAAGCCCAAGCCAAAGCATTTTGCAAGTTTTCACAAAGGCGGACAAACTCAACCAAAGCCAAAAAACAAGGCTAAATAAAACTTACCCAAACGCCTTGCTTGTTTCAAGTGCCAAAAACACGGGCTTAGCTCAGCTTGAAAACGCGCTCATAACCCACACACTAGGACGAGCAAATGCCTAAACAACGCCGTTTTGGAAGCACAGAAAAGCACCATTTTTTCAGCGGTTCGTATTTGATTTTGGGCTTTTTCTTTGTGTTTTATCAAATTTTTAGCTCCATTTTTCCGCTGCCCTTGCTCATCGGCTTTTTTTTCAACTATATGTTTGTTTTGTTGCACGAAAGCGAGCAGACACTTTATGAGCTGGATTTTCGCTGGTATTTTTCTCTTTTTTATCTCGTGTTTATCGACATTACGCACGATTTTTATCTTTTTTCATCGTGCTTTGCTTTTTTTGCTTTTTATTATTTTTGTGCCGACTGGATAAGGATAAATTTCACTATCGGCAGGATTTTGCCTATTTTGTTTTGCGTTTGTGCTTATGTTTTGCTTTTTGTGATTGACAATGTGCTTTCTTATATCGACACGAGCGATTTTAAGCTTTTGGGTGGAGAATACCTTGTCGATATGCTCGTTGAATCAGCCCTTTGCTATCTCATTTTTAGAAAGGCGGTAAAATGAGACTTCGCTTGGTGATGGCTTTTATCTTTGTGGTGTTTGTGCTGCTTTTAAGCAGGGTGTATTATTTGGCTATCAAATCAAATGTGTATTATGAAGAAATGGCAAGGCAAAACGCCGTTAAAACGCAGTTTATAGCGCCTATCCGTGGGCTTATCTTTGACACAAAGGGGCGTTTGCTCGCGTCAAATGACCTTGGTTTTAGCATAGCGATGAAGCCTTATTTGCACATAAAAAAAGAAAATCGCAAACTTTTAGACGAAGAAATCGCCTTTTTCGCGCAGTTTTTCCCCGACATAAACACAACAATGCTCCGCAGAAACTACATTAGAGAAGATTCTTATTATAATCAAGATTTTATCGAAGTGGTTGAATTTGTGCCTTACAAAGATATGATTGCGGCTTATTCTGAGCTGAATTTACGCGAGAATTTAAGGATTTTACCAACGGTTAAGCGCAGTTATCCTTACGAAAACATTGCAAGCCATATCATCGGCTACATAGGCAAGGCGAATTTACAAGAGATGAAAGAAAATGAAATAGCCAAACTCACGCGCTATGTCGGTAAAAGCGGCGTTGAGAAGTATTATAATGCGATTTTGCAAGGCGAAAAGGGCGTTAGAGAAGTCAAAGTCAATGCCTTTAACAAAGAAATCGAAGAGCTTTTTTACACAAACCCCAAATCCCAAGATTTGATTTTAAGCATAGACATAGAGTTGCAACGCTTTTTGACAAAGGTTTTTGCCGAAAATGCGGGCGTGGCGATTATAATGGACGCTGATGATGGCTCTATACTCGCGGCTGGTTCTTTTCCTGAGTATGATTTAAACCTTTTTGTAAGTGGCATTTCAGCAAGTCAGTGGCAAGAGCTTAACGAATCCCCCGAACACCCTTTCATCAACAAAATGATAAACGGACTTTATCCGCCGGGTTCTGTTGTGAAAATGGGCGTTGGGCTTTCTTACTTAAATTCAGGCGCATTTAACGCAAAAGGCACATTTTACTGCTCGGGCGCTGTGGAGTTAAGCAACCGCTTGTTTCGCTGCTGGAACCGCATAGGACACGGGGCTATGGATTTGCGCGATGCTATCAAGCATAGCTGTGATATTTATTTTTACGAAGGCGCGCTTAAAGTCGGCATCGACAAAATCGCCCCGACACTGCTTAAAATGGGCTTTAGCTCAAAAACGGGCGTGGATTTGCCAAACGAATTCATCGGCATTATGCCGCACAGAGAGTGGAAACTGCGCCGTTACAATGCGGCTTGGTTTCGCGGAGAAACGCTTAATACAAGCATAGGGCAAGGCAACTTTCTCGTAACCCCTATGCAAATCGCTAAATACACAGCTCAAATCGCATCAGGCAAGCGCGTAACACCGCATTTTGTGAAAAGCGAGCAAAATGCAAGCGCGCAAGATGAGCTTTTCACGCCCTTTGAAAAAAACCAACTTCCACTCATCAAAGAAGCAATGCTCGCAGTCGCAAAAGAACCCGGCGGCACAGCCTATCGCTACTTTCAATACCTGCCCTTAAATGTAGCGGCGAAAACAGGCACGGCGCAAGTCGTGGGCTTTTCGCAAACCGAAAAACGCAACATTAGAGAAAAGGATTTGGAGTATTACTCACGCTCGCACACTTGGCTCACAAGTTTTGCGCCCTATGACAAGCCCAAATATGTCGTTACCGTCCTACTTGAACACGGCGGCAAAACGATGACGACAAACGCCTTAGCCATAAAAATTTACGAAAAACTTTTAGAGCTTGGCTACTTGCAAAGGCAGTATCAAAAGCCCAAAAAACGCGCTAAATAACAAGCATCGCGTCTCCATAAGAGTAGAATTTATAGCCTTTTTTGATGGCTTCACTATAAATTTCAAGCGTTTTTTCTCGCCCTATGAAACTTGCCACAAGCATTATGAGCGTGGATTTTGGCAGATGAAAATTTGTCAAAAGATAGTTTTGGCGAAGTGGCGGGTTTTTGGGGTGCAAAAACAAATCACACTGCCCGCTCAAAAGCCCCGTGCGCGCCATAAATTCAATACACCTCGTGCAAGTCGTGCCGACACCCAAAATCGCCTTGTCGCTTTTTATCAAATTTAACAAATTCTGCCCCGCAAAAAAGCTCTCAGCGTGCATTTGGTGCGCCCTTATGTCCTCGCACTCCACGCCTTTGAAAGTGCCTGCGCCTATGTGTAGCGTGAGAGTGTGGATTTCGTGCGTTTTTTTTAAATTCGCCAGCATTTTGCGCGAAAAATGCAGGCTCGCTGTGGGCGCAGCAACCGCACCAGCGTTTTTAGCAAAAATGCTTTGATAATCCTTGCTATCTTGCTTCGTATCAGCCCGCCTTATGTAAGGGGGCAAGGGTATGTGTCCTATCTTTTCAAGCAGGGCTAAAACTTCACTCAAATTCAAAAACTTGCGCTTTGAATTTGAACTCAACTTTGTTAAATTTTGCGCTGAATTTTCATCGAAATTTGCTGAATTTTCGTTTAAATTTGGCAAATTTTGGCTTAAATTTAAGGCATTTTCGCCTTTTATCTCAGCCTTAAAAAAACGCACCTTGCGCGTGCCATCAGCGTTTAGAGCTAAAATTTCAGCATTTACATTGTGGCTAAAATTTAAAATCTCGCCCACTTTCACGCGCCCTTTGATTTGCGCTAAAAATTCAAACTCGCTCAAAGCCTTGTGAAAAAACAGCTCACACTCAGTGCCGTTTAGTTTGCGCCCATAAATGCGCGCTTTGATGACTTTGGTATCGTTAAAAACTATGGCGCACTCAGGCAAAAGCTCGCTCAAATCCCCAAATTTAGCGTGCCTTATGCGCCCGCTTTTGCGCTCATACACAAGCAGTTTCGCACTTTCTTTTGGGCGAGCAGGACGGCTTGCTATGCAGGCTTTTGGCAAGGCATAATCATAACTTGAAAGCAACAAATCCGCTTCAAGCATCGCTTGGCTCGGTGCTAGCGGGATTAACTTGCTTGGCGATATACACGGAAAGCCCGTAAAGTAGGCACAGCGGAATAGCCATTAAAAATTGTGAGATGACATCAGGCGGTGTCATCAGCGCGGCAAAAATAAAAATCAGCAAAACCGCCACGCGAAAGTGCCTTTTCAAAAAGGCATCATCGACAAGCCCGAGTTTTGCGAGAAAGTAAGTCAGCACAGGCATCTCAAACGCCAGCCCAAAGGCTATCATCAGCTTGACAAAAAAGCCCACATAAAGCCCTATGCTGATGAGCGGGTTCAAATCCTGCACGCTCGCCCCAAAGTTGATGAGAAAGCTAAACGCCATCGGCACAACGACAAAATAACAAAAGCTAACCCCCAGCAAAAACATAATCGTAGCAAAGCTCACAAAGGGCAAAACAAGCTTTTTTTCATTGTCATAAAGTCCCGGGGCGACAAATTTCCAAAACTGCCAAAAAATCACGGGCAAAGACAAAATAAAAGCGGCGAAAAAACTCACTTTCATCGTGGTAAAAAGGGGTTCGGTAAGCTCCACGAAGGTGATTTTGTTAGAAAATGCGGGCAAGGCGCTTTTAAGCGGTGCTGTCAAAATGGCTAAAATATGCTCGCTAAATGCTAGGCACACAAAGAAAAGCACGATGACACAAAGCACGGAGATAAAAAGTCTTTTGCGAAGCTCAGCTAAATGGGGTTTTAACTCATCAAACATTGTCTTGCTCTATTTTGGTTTTGGGTTTTTTCGCTGAGCTTGTTTTCGCGTTTGCTTTTTCTTGGGCTTTTGCGGTGCTTGTTTTGGTTTTTGTGTTGGCTTTTGCTTGCACCTTTGCGCTCGCTTGATTTGTGTTTTCTTGGGCTTTTATGTTGGTTTGGGCTTTGGCGGCGGTTTTTGCGCTTTTGTTTGCCACGCTTTGGCTTGAATTTTTGGCACTTGTTGCTGAAATTTCGTTTGAATTTTGAGCTGAGCTTTTTGAATTTAGCGAATTTTGTGTTGAATTTTCGTTTGAATTTACCGAATTCTCCGCATTTTGCCCATTTCCTAAACTCGCTAAATCCTTTTCTATCGCATTTATGTCATCTTTTATGGCGTTCGTGTCCGCTACAATCTCTTTTTTCAGCTCGTCAAACTCTTCAAAGCTCAGTTTTTTGCGTATGTTTTGGTTGTATTCGCTGAATTCGTTTTTGTATTTGTCGGCTTCTTTTTTAATCTCACTAACGCGAATTTCCTTTTCTATGCTCTCTTTGGCATCATCAACCTGCCTTTTGAGTGCCTTTAAAATTTTGGCAATCTGCACCGCCGTGCTTGGCAGCTTTTCAGGTCCTAGCACCAAAACAGCCACGATTAAGATGATGATAATCTCGCCCATACTCATCTTTTTGTCCTTGTTTTTGAAAACCTTATTTTACACAAAATTCGCTAAAAATGAAAGAATTTAGCACTAAATTCAAAGATTTTCGCTCAATTTAAAAATTTGCATTATAATGACACAAAAATTTAAGGGCAGGCGTGGTAGAAAAAATCATCAAAGAGCGTTTAGACGGCATCGAGCAACGCTACGGCGTGCGGATTTTATACGCTTGCAAGAGTGGTTCGCGGGCGTGGAATTTCGCCTCAAAGGACAGCTTTGATGAGCTTTTTTGCAAGGTAGCACTCACTTGGGCAAAATAAGCTAAAATTTCAAAAATGTGCTATATTTTGTTTTAAATTTGCTATGATTTTGTTTATAAAACTTTTTTGAAAGGAAAAAATTTTGAGTGCAAGGCAGGCTTTAAAGCAAGAATTTGATGAGTATTGTGCAGGATATACAAGGCATTTTGTCAAGCAAGGTTCGTTTAATCTCTACCACTCCAAAGAGCTTGACAATGTCATCAAAAAGGCGCACAGGCTTGTTTTGGCTGAATTTTTTGAGAGCTATCAGCCACGCAGCGAAAATGTGCCTTTTTGCGTCATCGCCAGCAAGGCTTATGCGGACTTTAAACTTGGCGCAAACGAAGCTGTGCCTTTACTTTTCGTGTATAAAGACATAAAGGGCTTTCATTTAAAGCCGATGATAAAGGCTTTCATCGCCCTTTTAAACGACATAGGGCTTGTTACGGATTATCAAGTGTGCGAAGTAAGCGGCATTGTCGGCAAGGCAAGGGAGCTAAAACCCTTTGGCACTCGGTATTTGTGCGGCTCAAAGGCTTTGTTTAAGGCGGCAAGAGATGAGATAAAACAAGCACTCGCCCTTTACAAAGACGAGTTTGCTGACGCGCTTTTAGCGCATTTTAAGGATAGAAATTTAGCCTTTATCAAGCAAGAATTTAACATAAAAAAAGACTTTGGCGGGCTTGAAGATTATGCGAATTTAGACTCTTTGCTTTTGCTTTTAAAAGACAGCCCCAAAAACTACGCGCTTCATTTTGTGAGCGAAAAAGAGTTGAGCGAGTTGCGACTGGCGACTGATTTTTTGCTTTCTTTGCAAAGTGCGATGAATATCCAAAACGGCGCGGATACGGATAAATTTTTGTTCGCAAATGCTGGCGAAATCAGCCTTTTGATGAAAAAAAAGGACAAGAAAAACCTAGACGCTAAAAATTCAATGCTCCAAAAGGCGATGAGTTGCCTACACACCATAGGGCTTTACACGCGCTATATCAGTAAGCGGATACAATTTGCCCGCCAAGAGCCTAAATTTCAGCCCCTAATGCAAAGTGCCTTTATGCGGGCGGAGGATAAGATTTTCATCAGCAAAAGGCAAGTTTTTAGCACGCTCAAAGACTTTTTGGACGCCCTAAATACGCTTGATGACATATATATGGACTTTGATTTAAGCGTGGTGATGGAGCTTAAAAGACTGCGTATCAGCAAAAAAGACTTCGAGCAGGCACTTTTGCCCTTTAAAACCCTGCTGCACCGCAGATATAGCTTTTGTGTGCTGAAAGTGCTTTTTGATTCTTTACTGCTTAAAGAGTTGATTAAAGCCTATGCGCCGCTTTACTTTCTGCCCGATGAAGAAAGCATTTACAGCCGCGATGAAAACGCCTTTTTGGTGCTGAAAGAATTTGAAAAACAAATGAGCAATCTTGAAATCATCAAAAATTTAAGCTCCCAAGAAAAAATGATTGTAAAACTTAGCATTTTGATGAGCGCGAGCAACGAAGAAAACGAAGTTTCATTAGCAAATATCTACCGCGCCTTATGCAATAAGCTCAACATTCAAGGCGAAGTGCTTGAATTTGGGCTGAAAATGTGCCTGCATTTTAACCTAATGCGTGAATTCATCGAAAAAGAAGACATTTACAACGAAACCATCATCACCGCGCTTATATCAAGGCTAGGAAACGCCCGCAATGTCAAGGTTTTGCACGCTTTGACCTTTATAAGCGCAAAGGCACTTGGCATAAACGAGCATTTTTTTTACAAAAGCCTTGACGCGCTTTTGGGCAACGCCCTTGCTGGCTTTGAAAATGCTGAATTTTTGGACGAAAGCACAAGGCGAGTGAAAAAAGAACAAACCTTAAAGCGCAGCCGCGTGTTTTTGGAGTGCGATAGCTATTTGCAGGATAAAATCACGCACATACAATCAAACCTTTTCATCATCAAAAACAGCTTTGAAAAGATAGTAGAGGTGGCAAAATGCGCGCGCGAAAATGACTTTAAATTCTGGCTTGATAATGACAAAAACTTTGTTTTAGAGCTAGTAAGCGCAAGCAAAAAGCTGAATTTAAGCCAAATTTTAGGGGCGTTAAGCTCTTTAAATCTCGTGTTTATGAGCTTTTTCCCGCTTTTTGATGACAAAATGTATGCGAAATTCGAGTATGCAAACGAAGTAAGCGATATGCAAAAGGCTAAATTCAGCGAGCTTTTGCAAAAGAATTTAAGCACAAACGAGCTAAAACTTAAAAAACCGATGATTAAAAAAGATGAGCTAAAATTTGACCTTGGGTATTCAAAAACTTATGCGAAGCTCAACCTAAACACCAAAGACCAGCAAGGGCTTATGGCTTTTGTGATGAGCGTGTTTGATGAGCTTGATTTGACGCTCTCAGCAGCTAAAATCCAAACCATAAGGCAAAGGACGAGAAATACCTTTTATTTTGAAAAAACCCCAAATTTAGACGAGCAAAGGCTCATAAAATCATTAGCAAGTGAGTGAAAATGTGCGGAATCGTAGGCTACATAGGCAAAGATGAAAAAAAACAGCTGATTTTAGGCGGTTTGAAAGAGTTAGAGTATCGAGGATATGACAGCGCGGGGCTAGCCGTGATGAAAGATGAGGAATTAAGCTTTTTCAAAGCCGTAGGCAAACTTGAAAATTTAGCCAACAAGTGCAAGGACTTTTCAAGTAGCGGAGATGGCGTTGCTATCGGGCATACACGCTGGGCGACTCACGGCAAGCCCACTGAAATCAACGCTCACCCGCATTTAGGGCAATACTCTTGCGTGATACACAACGGCATTATCGAAAACTACAAAGAGCTTAAAACCAAGCTAGAAAGCGAGGGCGTAGGCTTTGTGAGCCAAACGGACACAGAGGTTATCGTGCAGCTTTTTGAATTTTATGCCAAAAATGACGAGCCTTTTGTCGCTTTCAAAAAGGCAGTGAGTGAGCTAAAAGGCGCTTATGCGACACTTTTAATCAGCAAAAAAGCCCCAGGGTGCATATTTTTCGCCAAAAACGCCGCACCCTTAATCATCGGCAAAGGCAAAAACGCCGAACTTTACTTCGCATCAAGCGACACGGCACTTTTGGGGCATTGTGCTGAGGTGCTTTACCTTGATGATTTAAGTTATGGTTTTGCGAGTGAAAAGGAGCTTGAAATTTATCAAGGCAATGCCTTACAAACGCCTAAATTCACAAAACTTTCAGGCGATAAAAGCTACGCGCAAAAAGACGGCTTTCGCTTTTTTATGGAAAAAGAAATTTATGAGCAAAGCAGAGTTTTAAGCGAGGTTTTAATGGGGCGCATAAACGGCGATGAGGTGGCGTTTGATGAGCTTTTAAACGAGGATTTAAGCAGCTTTGATGAGCTTACTTTGTGCGCTTGTGGCACGAGCTATCACGCCGCTTTGGTGGCAAGCTATCTTTTTGAGCGGCTTGCAAAGATTAAGTGCAAGGTCGAAGTGGCGAGTGAATTTCGCTACCGCGAGGCTGTGGTGCGCGAAAATTCGCTTTTTATCGTCATCTCACAAAGTGGCGAAACGGCTGACACTTTGGAGGCGCTTAAAATCGCCAAGCAAAAGGGCGCGAAAACCTTTGCGATTTGCAATGTCGATAATTCAAGCATAGTTCGCCTAGCGCATTTAAGCTTGCTCACTCGTGCAGGCATCGAAAAGGGCGTAGCAAGCACAAAAGCCTTTGCCACGCAGGTGCTGACACTTTGGATGCTTGCCATTTTCATCGCGCAAAAAAAGGGCTTTGATATGAGCGAGGAAATTTCAGCCTTATTGCATACCCCAAATGTGTGCGTAGTGGAAAGCAAGCTCCACGAGCGCATTCATAGGCTTTCAAAACGCTATTTGGACGGACACGGCTTTTTTTACATAGGGCGCGATGTCTTTTATCCGCTTGCTTTGGAGGGTGCTTTAAAGCTCAAAGAGTTGAGCTACTTGCACGCTGAGGGCTATCCAGCGGGCGAGATGAAACACGGACCCATCGCTTTGGCTGACAGCAAACTTTACACCATCGCGCTTTTGCCCCAGCACAAACTTTATGAAAAAGCAAAATCAAATGTCGAGGAACTCGTAGCAAGGGACTCTACCTTGCTTGTCATTTCGCCCTTAGAGCTTGAACTGAGCGATGATTTCATCAAAACAAGCGAGCAAAAGCACTATATGAGCGAGTTTTTTGAGATGATGATAGTGGTGCAGCTGCTTGCTCTTGAAATCTCCGTGCGTTTGGGAAATGATGTGGATATGCCACGCAACCTTGCTAAAAGCGTAACTGTGGAGTGAAGCGCAAATTTACCACGCCTTGCTAAAAATGTGAAATTTTGTTGAATTTTTAAGCAAATTTAAGGTATAATCCGTTTTTCAAAAAAATTCAAGGGGGCAAGATGAGACATTTTTTGACTTTGAGAGATTTTAGCAAGGACGAGATTTTAAGGCTTTTAAACTTTGCGGCTGACATTAAGGCAAAGCCACGCAAAGCCTTGTTAGATAAAAGTTTGGCGATGATTTTTGAAAAAAACTCCACTCGCACGAGAATGGCTTTTGAGCTTGCTATCACGCAGCTTGGGGGCAAGGCGTTGTTTTTAAGCAGCAACGACTTGCAGCTTAGTCGTGGCGAGCCTGTTAAGGATACGGCGCGGGTTATCGGCTCTATGGTTGATTTTGTGATGATGCGTGTGAATTCTCATCAAACTTTGCTTGATTTTGCTCAATACTCCAAATGCCCTGTTATCAATGGTTTGAGCGATTTGTATCACCCTACACAAGTGCTTGGGGACTTGCTGACTATGAAAGAGTATGGAAAAAAGGGTAAAGTAGCCTTTGTGGGTGATAGCAACAATATGTGCAACTCGTGGCTCATCGCAGCGGCGATTTTGGGGCTTGAATTTAGCGTGGCGATTCCGCCAAATTATGAAATCAACGCTGAAATTTTAGCTTTTGCCAAAGAAAAAGCGCGAAATTCAGGCGCGAAACTTGACATCAGCACGGACAAAATGCGAGCCTTAAAGGACGCGCAAGTCATCATCACGGACACTTGGGTGTCGATGGGGCAAGAAAGCCAAAAGCAAAAGCGGCTCAAAGACTTTGCGGGCTTTATCATCGATGAAAAGGCTATGAGCGTGGCGGCTTCTGATGCGATTTTCTTGCACTGCTTGCCTGCGTATAGAGGCTTTGAAGTGAGTGAAGAAGTCTTTGAAGCGCACAGCAAAGAAATCTTTGATGAGGCGGTAAATCGCCTTTATGTCGTAAAATCCGTGCTGTGCTTTTTGAACGAGTGTTGAAAATAAGCACCTACGACCCAGCGACTTGCAAGGCATAGCCGTAGCAAAAAAATCCATATTGTCATTTTGAGCGTAGCGAAAAATCCACAGAATTCAAAACACACTTTAAATTTATGGATACTTCGCTGCGCTCAGTATGACAAGACAGGCCAGTATGACAATGGCTTTGTCATTTTGAGCTTCCGTTAGAAAGCGAAAAATCTAAAGAAAGTTAAGATACACTTTGATTTTGTGGATACTTCGCTATCGCTCATTATGATAAAAACTCCTCATTGCGAGAATTTGCAAAGCGTAAGCGTGCAAACACTTACTAGCGACAATGTCGTGCAAGAAAATGCGGTGCAAAGTGAGCCACAAAAGCCCTTAAAGCTCAGCGAGTTTTTGTAAAACAGTGCGGGCAAAGACTTGCTTGAAAAGCAAAACGACAAAGGGCAGTTTGTGCCAGACAACAAACAAATCAAAATCCTAGTGCATTGCCTTGATGATAGCGTGGATACAACAAATCCGCAGTTCATCAGCTTGAACAAGCAAGGTAATGACATTTGAGCGGGCGTTTTTTAACGCGGCGTTTAACGAGAATATAAGCGAATGGATTGTCGGCAAGGGCAAAACCTTTCAAGGTAGGTTTAACAAAGCTGTGAATTTCGACAAAGCCATAGGCGCGAATGGGACACGCAAAGTGCCACAAATATGATAGCTATGTTTCGTTTTGCGACAAATTTCAACAACAGCAGGGCTGAATTTGGCGAAAAATGGATAAGGTGGAATGGACTTGGGAAATGTTTTGGGGTGCGGAGAAATTTAACACAAAAAAAGGGTTTTGTTGGATTTGACATTGTTTGTCCTTTTTGTAAAATTTTATAAATTTCAGCGCAAATTCTAGCAAAAAATGTTTTAAAATTTGATAAAAATGTGAAAATTTGTAAAAAATTTTGTGTATAATTGCGCCAAAGCATAGCAAATGCTCGCTTCTTAAACGAAGAGGAAAGTCCGAGCTGCAAAAGACAGGGATTTCATCTAACAGATGACTAGGGCGACCTAAGGGAAAGTGCAACAGAAAGCAAACTGCCGTGAGTGCGAGCTTACGGCAAAGGTGAAACGGCGGGGTAAAAGCCCACCAGCGATTTTGGCAACAAATTCGGCTCTGCAAACCCAATCCGCAGCAAGAAGGGGTGGTTGGTGTCTTTGTTTTAACCCTTCGCTTGATTTTGTTTGCGAAAACAAAGCTAGATAAATGAGCATTCACGACAGAACTCGGCTTATCGCTATGCTTTTTTGGCTTTTGTAAGGTTTTTAAGGTGTTTTTAAGGATTAAAATAACTTTTTTGTAAGTGAAATTTCACAAATTTGCGCTTGTAAAAAAGTATTTTGCGATAAAATTCAGTAAATTTTAAGGTAAAAAATGAAAAAAATTTTTTTGAGTGTAATGGTGATTTTGAGTTTAAATTTAGCTCAAAATTTGTCAAATTTAAGCACAAATTCACCCGAAAATTCAACAAATTCAAAAACAAACCATAAAAATCAAGTCCTTGCCCTGATGAAATACGATAAAAATTTGCTTGAAAATGGCTCGCTTGATGGCTATGTGATGAGCGAAAAGCTTGACGGCGTGCGGGCTTTGTGGGACGGGGCTGCGCTAAAATCACGCTCTGGTAAGCCAATCGCCGCTCCAAAGTGTTTCACGCAAAATTTGCCGCCCTTTGCGCTAGATGGCGAGCTTTTCATCGCTCGTGGCAGGTTTGAAGAGCTTTTAAGCGTGGTAAATAGCGCAAATGCTGATTGTGAGGCGTGGCAAAGCGTGAGTTATCAAGTCTTTGACGCACCAAACGCCACAGGCACGCTTATGCAAAGGCTTGAAACGCTCAAAAGCTACCTAAACGCTCGCAAAAAGGCGCAAAAAGACACTTACCCGCTCATCATCATCGAGCAAAAGCCCATTTACAGCCAAAAAGAGCTTGATAAAGCCTTGCAAGAGGTTATCAAATCAGGTGGAGAGGGCTTAGTAGTGCGTAAAAATGCCGCACCTTACGAGCCTTTTCGCACTCGAAATGCGATGAAGCTCAAAGTCTATGATGATAGCGAGTGCAAAGTCATCGCTCACCACGAAGGCAAGGGCAAATTCGCTCACAAACTCGGCTCTATTACCTGCGAACAGGTTTTTACGGACTACCCGCAAACAAGGCGTTTCAAAATCGGCAGCGGTTTCACGGACAAAGAGCGCGACAACCCACCGCCCATAAATTCAATCATCACTTACAAATTTAACGGCTACACCAAAAAGGGCTTGCCGAAATTTCCAGTCTTTTTGCGCCTTTACCACGAGCAATGATTGCTTGAAAGTGCTAGTTTTGCTCGTCTTTTGAGCCTACGCCCCAGAAAAACACCGCTCCCCAAAACACCAGCCACGCCACGCCCCAAAATGCACCAAGATAGTAAAATACCGCCAAAGTCGCTAATCCAAAGCCTAGCACAGCAAAACCCACAGCATAAAGTGCCGCCACGACAACCGCCCCTACGATGAAAAGTATCGCGCCTATGATAGCCATTTTTGCTCCTTTCAATCACGCTTTTTAAACGCAAATTTTCGTTTAAATACAGCCATTGTAACACAGCCCTGCGACACATAATGTCGTTTTTGCAGCTCTAACAAAAATTTTTTTAAAAAATTCGCAAATTTTTTAAATTTTTGCAAATTTTGTTTCAACAAACTCTATAATTTTTGTCATTTTGAGCCTTTTGCAAAAAAGGCGAAAAATCCAAAGAATTTAAGACAAACTTTGGTTTTTTTCATTTCAAATGAGTGAAACGAGCGACCAAGCCACTTACAAGGTGTAGCAAAAACTCCTTGCCTTTTTAAGGTGTGGATTTTTCGCTTTGTGCTAACGCACTTTGCTCAAAATGACAAGGGTTTGTTTGTCATATTGAGCGAATGCGAAATACCCACAAAGAAACATTAAGACATACTTTGCGCTTTATGGATACTTCGCTTTCTTGCGAAAGCTCAGTATGACAAAACAAGCCATTAAATTTATGGATTGCCACGCTCGCAAAGCTCGCTCACAATGACGGCATATCACGCAATTTTTGCAAAGCACGGCAAGAGCCACAAGACAAAGCACAAAGAGTATCAAGCCCATTGTGATGATAATTTAAGCGCATTTAGCTTAGACATTTTTGCCTTTTTAGCTTTATTTACATATTTTTGGTGTCGTTTTGCAAAAACAAAAGTTCATTGTAACACTCCACAGCCATTTGAGTGCTATCACGCCACGCTTCAAAGATTTTTCTTATAGCCTCATCGCTGTGAATGCCCTTACAAGCGTAGCGAAATATAGCAAAAACTATCTTACCCTTGCTTTTTTCGCTCAGTTTAGACATTATTTCATCGGGTATATCCTTATTTCTTATATGCTCAAAAGCTGATTCTGCGGTAAATGGCTTTGTTTTATCCTCGTTTAGCTCCGCAAAAAACCACTCGACTAATTGTTTGAGCATTTTAGCTTCTTGCTCGTCCTCGCTTGGACTTTGTGTTTGAATTTCACTTTTAGCTTGTATGGCTGGTTTTTGAGTAGGCACGCTTTTGATACTTTGTGGGGCATTTTGTGGAGTCTTTTGTGGTGGCAAATGCCTACCAAACAGCGCATCAATAGCACTTTTCATTTCTTGCCTTATTTCTTCAAGCTTTTGAATAGATGATTTTGCCTTATCATCATCATCAAAATATAGTTTGATTTGATTAAGCTTTTCAAAATTCGCCTCATTATCAAGGTTCATTTCTATCAAATCAATGCCAAAAGAATGCAGTTTATTTTGGATTTGTTTGCGTTTTTCGCTTTTTTTCAAAATCGCTTTTTTATACTCATCAAAGACTTCATCAAGCTGATTGACAAGTTCTTTTTGTAGGTTTTGTTCTGCTTTAAAAGTGCGTAAAAATTCTTTTAAAGACATTGTTTCAAAAAGATATTCTCTTTTCTTTTCCGCACTATATGCACTAATGCCCTCAAAGTCGATAAAATTATCTTCAAGTGCTTGTTTGATTTTATTGATGATTTCTTTAAGCTCGCTTTCAGTTTTTAAATCAGCCCTATTTAGCACGATAAAAAGCTTTTTACGCTCATCCAAATTCTTTAAAAAGGTTAGACTCTTCTTTGCAATTACCCCATCAGTAATATTTATAAGCCAAAGTAAAGCACCCGCATCATCTAAAAATTCTTTGGCATTTTTCTCATCATCACTTGTAAAACCCTCATTTGGTGCGTTAATGCCGGGCGTATCGATGAAACAAAGATGCCCAAATTCATCATTAAGTGCGATTTGAAACACCATAAAAGGCATAAGTTTTTTAAGTTTAAAACCGAATTTTTCTATGAATTCGTGTTTGAGCTTGGCGTGAATTTCTTTGTCTAAGGCACTTAAATTCACTTCTACACCCTCATTTGATACCCCCAAAAGTTTGCATTGTTTTTCACTTATCACAAAGGTTGAAATGGCAGTGCTTGCCCGCGTATCTTGGGGCAGTGATACACTCTCATCTTTAAATAAAGAGCTGATAAAAGCACTCTTGCCCGCACTAAAAACCCCAGCCACTGCGATGATTTCTTTGTTGTAAATTTGTGGGCAGGTGCTTACTACAACAAGCTCTTTTTCTATGTTTTGCAGTTTTAAAACCATTTCAGCCTCGTTTGCAAGGCTGTCATCTTGGTTTGCAAAGTCCATAAAGTCCTCATTAAGCAGCTTGCGAAAGCGAGCCAAATCCGCATTTGGCTCTTTATCGCTTAAAAGTTTGGCGATGAGTTTGCGCTGAAAATTCAAGCTGTTATTTTCAGCACTCAAAGCCTCATTTCTTTGCAAACTCGCACTTTCTTGCAAAACTAAATTCTGGCTTTGTAAATTTTGGTTTTGGTTTTGCAAAGTTTCATTTTTTTCTTGTAGGATTGAATTTTTGGATTTCAATCTTTCATTTTTAGCGATATGCTTTTTTATGCGCCGCTTAAATTCTACCTTGCTGACCTTACTTTTACAAAAGCGCATTTTCCAAACTCCTTTCAAGTGTCTTGTATTCATCAAGCTTTAAAGCCTTGCTTGCAAGGTCTTTTTGTAGGCTTTGTATCTCATCGCTAATGCTTTGAAACATATCCTTACCAAAGCCAAACGCAAAGACACTAGAAAGCTCATTTGCTAGCTTATCTATGTCTTCTTTTACTTCTTGTTTAAACCTCCTTGTAAAGTTAGAGACTTCATTGATGAAATGAGTTGCTGGATGTTCATACTTAGCTTCCACCCAAGCATATCCCCCCTCAACATTATCTTCTAAAATGCCACTCATACCACTTATGCTGTAAGGAATTTTTGAGCTGTATTTGATTGATGGATAAGTGATTTTGTTAAAAATGTCCCTAAGACATTTTTTAAACACAAAGCCATCGATAAACTCATCGCTAATCTCCTCTCTTAACGCCTTTAAAAGTGTGCTTGGCATTTTTTCACGCCACGCTTGTATTGCTCTTGCTGTTTCATCATTAAGCAAATTTTCCAACCTTTCACAAGTTTTCTCAATGGCATTTATCACAGCATTTGCATTGACTTTTTTGAGATAGTGTTTATCCTTCAAGACCAAGCCTGTTGTTTTTATAAAATCACCTTGCTTGCTTTCGGCTTCATTTTCCAAATTTTCAAAGAATTCAGTCTGTTTATCTTTAAGAATGCCTCGTATATCAAAGCAAAACTTAACACAAAGCTCATTCCACTCACTATCAAGCACAGATTCTCCACGCTCTTTTACCTCTTGCAAAGCACTAGCCCTTGCTTTTAGCCCGTCAATATCCACTTTTTGCAAGGCGTCAATCCTTTGCCTTACTCTATCTTGCAAAGCCTCTTTGTAAGCGTTGAGTGCTTTATCGTTGCTTTGTAAAAAGCCACTTATGCGTTCTTGCAAAATCAGCTCCTTATCCTTTTTAAGCTCGGCAAACACAGCATTTAAGGCTTCAATGTTGGCAAGTTTGCTTAAATTTTCCCACATTTTCTCGCCTTGAAAATCGTTTGGGTATTCTTCTTTAAGTCTATTAAGGGTATGGATTTCCATTTCGTCTAAATTTTCGCCCCTTTTTGCCACGATACCAGCGCAAATACCCGCACACACAATCATTTTTTCTTTTAAGGCTCTTTGCAGCACATTGTTTTCAACATCAGCCTTTTGTAAAGCGTTGTTTTTTGAGCGTTCAAGGGTATTTTGTATGCCCTCAAAAACAGCGTTTAAAATTCCGCCATTTTTATCTTTTTCACTGCCATAAAGCTCACTATCGCCCTTTGAGGCGATAACAAAAATGCGAGCGACACTGCCAGCGAGCTTGCGGACTAAAATCACATCATTTTGGTCCATAAACTGCCCAGCTGGAGACAAAACAAGCACGGCATCACACTCTCTTAAAATCTCATTTGTCCTTGCCGAGCGGCTTGGCACAGGGTCGTTAAGTCCCGGGGTGTCGATGATTTGGACATCTTTTAAAAACTCATTATCAAGGCGCAAGGTGATAGACTTGGTAAAGGGCATAAATTTACCGCTACTTCCCACATAATCTTTAAGCTTGGCTCGAATTTCACTCAATGAGCCTTGAAAATCCTTGTTTGCCTCACGCTCGCTTGCACTCACTTGACTTTGGCTGATTTGCTGGTATTGCTGATAGCAAGCATAAATAGACTCTTGGACTCCTTTTAATTCTTGTAAGGCTGATTTTCTAGCCTTTTCTTTAAGCTCCAACTCATCGATTTCTTTGTCTTTCGATAAAGCTTTGTCTTTTAGCTCGTTTATTTTAGCATCGGTGTTTTTTTTCAAGCTCGCTTTCAAATTCCTTTGCTAGCGTTTCAATCCTGCTTAAATCTTCATCGCTATAAAAATCCACGCTTAAACTCGGCGTTTTAGCGTATTCAAGCACGGTTAAAGCTGCCGTCATCGGTGTAGCAGCCTTTGGCAAAATGCTTTCTCCGTTAAAAATAAGAGCGTTTAAAAACGAACTCTTACCCGCTTTTACACGCCCTAAAATGCCGATTTTAAGCAACCTACCAGCCTTTTCAAGCTCGGCTTTGTCTTTTTCAAACTCAGCACTTGTTTTTATGCCGTGTTCTTTTTGCAAGCCAAAGCTGTCCTTAGATAAAAACTCACTTCCTTGCACCAAATTTGCGACCTTGTCAAGTCTTTGTAAAAAATTTTCAAAACTCATTTTACACCTCCATTTTATGCGTAAAGATATTTGTTAGCTAGGCTGTCAAGCTCGCCGCTAACACCGTTTAAATCTTGAATTTTATCATCAAGCTCACCTAAAATTTGCGCTTTTTGCTCTTGGGCTGTGTTGATTTCAGCTTGCTTTTCTTTGAATTTAGCTTCAAATAAAAGAGCTATGGCTTTTTGTGTGTGGTTGAAATTATCCTTAAAGGCGTTTAAAACCTCATCTTGCAAGCTCTCTTTGATTTTTGACACGACCTCCACACCCAGTGCTTTTTCATCAATCGTTTTCCCTTTGAAAAAGCTGATAATAGTAGGCAAAAATGTTGTAAGCCCAACAATTATAGGCTTTAACTGCAAAGGCACGGGTAGTTTTGACAACAGCTTTCCCAAAGACACGATAAGGATTTTAACAACTTTATCGCCATATTCTGTGATTAAATTGTCCTTTGGCTTTGTGCTAATATCTATAAGAGCATTGTTGATACTTTTGCTTATATCATTAACCCAAGTTGCATCAATGTTTAATGAGTCTAAATTTAAATCACTAATTTGCCCTTTAAAAGTGTTGATTAAACGCTCTCTTTGGGTTTTCGCCCTTGCGTTGAATTCTTTTAAAAGCACATTTTGCACGATTTCACTGACAACTGAATTCATCGCCTCTTCGCCATTTAAAGCCGCATTTGCTATCTCACTCGCTTTTAAACGCAAACTCTCTGCAACCACATTTATGGTCGCTATGGCAGCATTTTGCGCGCACTCGTTTGTGTCGGTGTTTAAATTTTCTTGCGTAGAGTTGATTTTTTCCACAGCCTTTTCCAGCTCTTTTACAGCCTCTAATGCCTCGTTTTTGTTAGCTTTGAGGGCTGAAATTTTGGTTTGTAGGCTTGATTTAGTGTCTTTAAAGTCAAATTTAAGCTCATCTTTATAGAGATTTTCAAAGATTTGCTCAGAATTAGTGTCTTTAATAACCTTGTCAAGTCCGCCTTTTAAGTCAAGCAAAAACACGCTTTTATCATAATCAAAGCTGTCTTTTAGCTCATCAGCAATACTCGTTTTTATCTCATCTAATTCGCTTTTTGGCTTTAAATCGCACTTTGTAAGGGCAAAGCTGAACGAACGCCCCAAAGTTTGCAAATTTTCAATGTGCCTTTTAATGCTCATCGCCAAAGTTCCACTTGATGCACTTTCTAAAATCACAAAATACGCCCCACGAGCCAAATACTCCATAATAGCCTTGTTATGTGCCTCCACAGGTGCGTCAAAGCCGGGCATATCGACTAAAATCAAAGGCTCTATGCTCTTTAATTTTTCGTTGTTTAAAAACACCTTTGCATACGCAAAATCTTCTGCTCGCTCTTTAAGCTTGACAAACTCATCAAGGCTTAATTCCTCGATTTGTCCGTTTTCTTTAATGCCTTGTGCGTAAGCTTGTCCGTCAGTATAGCGCAGCTCCGTAGCCAGCGCAGTTTCAGGCGTAATCGCCACGCTTAAAATGTCCTCTCCCAAAAAAAGCATTTATCGCCGTGCTTTTGCCAACTGAAAAGCCGCCTACAACAGGCACAAGCAATTCTTGCTCTTTTATGAGCTTGATGAGCGTGTCTTTGCTTTTATCAATCTCGGCTTTTTTCACAAGCGCATTCACTTGCTCCAAATACTCCACAAAATTTCTTTGTGAATTTAACATTGTTTTTGCCATTTTTTATCCTTTCTTTGCCTTTCGCAAATTTATCTTTGACGAAATTTAGCTTTTGCTGAATTTTGCCTTTGTGTGTGCTTGCTTGCGTTTTAAGTGCCTAGCTCACGCTTTTGCGCGCTTTGTTTGCACTTTAACTTCGCTTTTTCACACAAACGCTTGCGTTTTGAATTTG
>OIZF01000108.1_pt1 | contig 55042 bp, 52 predicted proteins | sample 1588471 | NCBI WGS metagenome assembly OIZF01 (sample SAMN03283279) | human gut metagenome | biome: human-associated habitat; material: feces | host: Homo sapiens | place: Peru | collected 2012
CACGGAAATTGTGAGCAAATGATAGATTATGCAACAGGGGAACCACATACTGCACATACAACAAATCCTGTACCATTAATATTAGTAACAGAAAATGCAGAATTGAAAATTAAAGAAGGGAAACTTGCAGATTTAGCACCAACAATGTTAGACATAATGGGTCTTGAAAAACCAGCTGAAATGACAGGTGAAAGTATTATAATAAAATAATAAAAATATATGCTATAGTAAAATATTTTGAAAGAAATATTGACGAAACATGGTTTTATTGATAATATACAATTAGGTTGATACTGTTTGGATGGGAGTGGGAGTAATAAAACTGACCGATATATAAAAATGGAGGTTATAAAAATGAAAAAAATAAAAATTGCTTTTTTTGCTATTACCTTTTTCTCGGTTAAGTCTTATGCTTTTGAAAATCAAATAATCGATGCATCCAATAATACTGATGTGACAAATCAATCAAATGAATGGGATTTAACAAGTATTCTTTATAGAGATATATCAAAAGATTTTGCTCAAATTTGTTTTGAAAAAATATTTAGAGGGAAAGCGTAAGGTTAATATTTAATATGAAAAAGAAAATTATTATAATTTTATCATCATGCTTAACTATTGCTGTTTTATGTATTGTTGGTATATTAATATATATTCATTGTTTATTTCCACTTCGTAAAATAGAAGCTAGTCTAACTGACACGGAATTAGTTGTTTTAAATGATTTTTTTTTATCACGATATAAATATGATGATATTGAAAGTGTTGAATATAAGGAAACCATTTATGATAATGAATTCATAGATGAAATAAAATATTCCGATTCGGAGGTTGGAATATTTTATAACGATATTTATGGTAGATATGAATCATATGTTTCAAAAAAATCTAAGCATAGCGTAGTAATCCTTTTAAAGAAAAATGTATATGTTGTAATAGGCCTTGAAAAGGATAAGGATACATTATCACTTTACAATGGTCTTCTAGAGTATCTTGATAAAACATAAAATAAAAGTATTGTATTTATATTTAATAATACTCCTTTAATAAATGTGTAAAGACTTTTATTGAAGGAGCTTTTAATATACCTTAATTGCTAAAATGGATGTATCATCATTAAGTTTTTTATTCGATTCATTAAAAATATATTTAGCAATATCATAAACAAGCTTGTCTGGATTAAGGTATGAAATACTGTTTAATGACTGATGAAGAAATTTTAAATTTCTTACATATCAACGGAGCAGAATGACCATTTTCATACATTGCAATAATTTTAATTTATCCTCTAGTTTTAATTTCGTTATAAAAAACCCACAAGTCTTTCTAGTATTTTCTACTAGTCCAACTTATGGGGCTCACAATAATTTTACTCGATTATTTTTTATGCAATTTGATTTTTATTAATTTTTTTCATTACAATAAAGTAAAAAGTAATTGATAGGATTGCAGCTATCATCCATCCGATTGGCCAAGATGTCCATATTCCATTTGTGCCAAAGGGCTTAGATAATACGTAAGCAAGAAGAACTCTTAAAATTAAATCAGTGAAGGTAGCAATCATAAAGAAAAACATTTTAGAAGAACCTCTTAAAATACCATCAGCTACTAGCTTTGCAGCTACTATAAGATAGAAAGGACTTACGATTCTTAAAAACATCATACCAACCTTTATTGCTTCTTCACTAGATTTATCCATAAATAACAATAGAAGATATTTTCCAACAGTTAAATATAAAATAATAAAAGGTATACAAAGGATTAATACCATTTTTATTCCGGCTAAGAAGCCTTCATGAACACGTTTGACTTTTCCACTACCAAGATTTTGAGCAGTGTAATTTGAAATACCATTACCCACAGTTGTTAATGAGGTAATCATCAAATTATTAAGTTTAACAGCGGCACTGTAGCCTGCAATTGCACTAGAACCAAATCCGTTAATAACACTTTGAATCATTATATTACCAATCGAAATAAAACTTTGTTGAAGAGTTGAGGGAATGGCAATAATTGACATTTCTTTAAGTAACTTGAATGAAAATATTTTTCTTTCTTCTTTTTCATCAACTGGCAGTTTTTCAATACGTCTAAATACAATTATAAAAGCTAGGATAGCACTTATTGCCTGACAAATAAAAGTTGCCCAAGCAACACCAGAAATTCCCATTTTAAAGGCTGCTACAAATAAAATATCAACACCAATATTTGAAACTGAAGAAATAGCAAGAAAAATAAATGGTGTTTTCGAATCACCTAGAGCAGTAAAAATACCAGTTGAAACATTATAAATAAAGACAAATATTAAGCCATAAATATATATATTAAGATATAATTGGGAATCATTAATAATATTATCTGGTGTATTAATAAGCTTTAATAAGGGCTTTGTTAAAAAAAGTCCTAGAACCGTTAAAACTAAACATAATACAATTGTTGAAATAAGTGCGGTATAAATTGCACATCTAACGGAATTATATCTTTTTTCACCATATAATCTCGATGATACAACTGAACAGCCAATATTACATCCAAATGCAAATGCTAAGAAAATTAGGGTAACCTCATAACCGTTTCCAACCGCAGCAAGGGCATCCTCACCAATAAATTTACCAGCAACTAAGCTATCGGCTAAATTATATAATTGTTGGAAAATTATACTTCCAAATAAAGGAAGACAAAAAAGCCATAAAACCTTTGATGCTTTTCCTTTTGTTAAATCATGTTCCATAACAATACCTCATTTCCATTAATCTATTATATAATTGATTAATTATAATTTATAATATATAATTATTATATATTTAATAACGAAAGGATATAGATTTATGGAGCTTACGCAATTATACTACTTTTATTTAACTGCTAAATACGAACATATATCTCGTGCAAGTAAAGAAATTAATATCGCTCAGCCTGCGTTAACTAAACAAATTCATAATCTTGAGGATGAATTAGGCGTTTCTTTATTTAAAAGAGTAGGAAGAAATATTAAACTTACTGAGTGGGGAGTATGGTTGAAAAATAATATTGAAGAACCATTAAATAAACTTCATAATATTAAAGAAGAAATAGAGCATTTAAAGCTTAGCAATCATATAAAAATATGTGCAAAGGTTGCATCTAATTTTATTACTAATATTATGTTAAAGTTTAAAGAACAACATAACGATATAACATTTTCACTTACTCTTTCCGGAGAGGATGATTGTGATATTTTAGTTAAAACAGCTAAAGAAGGCTTTAAAGAGGAGATATGCTTAGCATCTGGTAATTTTTTTTGGAATAAAATAAAGAATATTACTGATTTAGAAAGTGCCCCTTTTATAACATTTACCGTAAATAAAGAACTTAGAAAAACAATTGATGATTATTTTGACATAAAAAATATTAAAGCTAATATTTCTTTTGAGTGCGAGAATATTAATTCAATTCATGATTTAATTATAAAGGATAATGGTATAGGCTTTATTCCGGAATTTACATCGGGTGTTTTAAAAAATGATTTAAAGCTTTTTACAGATTCAAATTTTATTATTACAAGATATATTGAGGTTAAGAAAAATCCTTACGGTATTTGCAATGAAAAACTTTTAGAAGAATTTTATGATTATATGTGTGATTGTTTTAAAAATAAAAGAGTAATTTGATTTCACTTAAAAGATAAAATTAATTATTTTAATAGTAAAAAACACGAAGGATATAACGTCTTCATCTTTTTTGTTTAAAGACAAAATGTAGTTTAAAATTTTTAAAAAATGAGTTAAAATTAATTCAATGAGCTTTATAAAATTAAATTATAACTAAATTAATAGTTATTAAAGGAGTAAAAAATGAAAAAGTTAAATGTTATTGTAAAAGAAAAAAGCCTTTTAGAACTTGCAGAAGATGGGAAGAAAGGGGATTTAATTGATTTAGAAGAATTAACCCAAGTTGATTCATCATATCTTGAAACTTTAATTGCGTCCGGTAAAGACAAAGTGTATGAAGATAAAATTTCGGAATTTAAAAAAAGATTAGATGCGGAAAATTTTGTGAAAATTAATGAACTTAATAATAAAATTTCCTTACTTGAAAAACAACATGAGTCTGAATTAAAAATTAATGCTCAAAATATCGAAAAAGAATATTTAAATAAAATAGCAGAATTAAATAATATTATTTTAACTTTAAAGAAACAAAATGAATCAGCATTAGTTATTAAAGAACAAGAAGTTGCTAAAACATATGAAAATAATATTGCAGGCCTAAAACAAGAAATTGAAATTTTAAAATCTACAAAAAAGAGTGATTTAGAAAATTTAACTTCTAAAAACGAGGCGGAATTAAATAAATATAAAAATGAAGCTAATAGTAAATATGCAGCTTTAGAACAAAAGTATAATATAATTATAGCTCAATATGAAAATCAGGTTAAACAAGTAAAACTTGAAATGGAAAACGATTTTAATAATAAATTAGGTGAAATGCGTTCTAAACATGATTTAGAAAAAATCAAGGCTGAAAATGATGTAGCTAATTTAAAAAATTCATTTGAAAATGAAAAAATAAAATTATTGGCTGAACAAAAAGAAAAATATGAAAATGAAATTAAAGAAAAAGAAAATATAATTAATGGCCTTCAAAGAGCAAAAGCATCAATGAATGTAAAACAAACAGGAGAAGACCTAGAGGCTTGGTGTGATGGAGAGGTTAACTCTTATATGCAAAATGGTCTTTTTAACTGTACTTGGGATAAAGATAACAAAGTTATTAAAGATGAGGGAGAAACTAAGGGTTCTAAGGCTGATTATATTTTTAAGGTATATGCAGATGAGAAGCATAATCCTAATGAGCTTTTAGCTTCAGTATGTTTAGATATGAAGGATGAAAATCCTGATTCTGTAAATAAAAAAACAAATGCTGATTATTACAAACAGCTTGACAAAAATCGTGAAAAAAAGGAATGCAAATATGCTGCTTTAGTATCAAATTTAGAACTTGATAAACCAAATATAGCACCAATATTTAAGGTGAAAGAATATGAAAATATGTATGTTGTAAGACCTGCATATATGATGACTTTCCTTAATATGCTAGCATCTTTAACAACAAGATTTAGAGATTTGATTTTAGCTCACGATGCCAAATCTTTAGAGTTACAGTCAAAAAATGAATTATTGAAAATGTTTGACGATATAAAAAATACTTATCTTGATAAACCTCTTGAATCCCTTAAAAAGAATGTTGAAGATATTTTAAAGAATTCGGAAGCAATAAAAAATGCAGCTAATAAGATTGATGATCAATGTGATAAGATTAAAAGAAGCTATATAGCACAAATAGAGGAAAAAATTAATAAATTTGAGCTTAAACTTGATAAAAAAATTTGTAAGGAATTAGAATAAAAAACAAATTTTTAAAATATTAAGAAAATAAAACCTTTCGATAGATTCTTAGGAATGATATAATTATTATATATTGATTTTTAATATAATATTATATGAGGAGAAAAAAATATGCTAATAAAAGATATTTTTGATGTACAATCATGACAAGTATTATCGCGAATTTCTACTAAAATCAGTCAAATAGCCATTGGTAAGGTTTTAATTCTAAAGGCCATTTCAAAAGGTAGGATATTAAAAGAAGAACTTCAAGATATAAAATTAAAAAAATTATTACCCGAAAATAAATTATCAATGAAAAATGATATTATTATAAAATTATCTACACCTTATGAGGCTTGTGTTATTGATGATGATAATGTTGGTTTAGTAATTCCATCTTTTTGTGCCATATTGAGAATAAAAAAGAAAACTAAATACAAAAAAATACTTAATTGTTATTATATATATCGATTAAGTTTTTTTAATTTTTTTAAAATTAATAATTAAATATTTTCTATATATTCGAATTATTTTCATTGTATATATTATATTTTTGTATTATAATAATTGTAAAACAAAAAATAAGGAGGAAAAATATGAAATCACAATTTCTTGAATCAAGAAAGACAGCTGCTAAAGAGCTTGTTATGTCCTTAAAGAAATATTTTAGTTATGTAAGTATTTTAGGTACAGATGTAAGATGCCAAAGTGTTGCATCTACAACTCGTACATCATCAATTAGTGATGAAGGACTCGGAAGTGAATGTGGCTTTGTTCTTAAAATGAAAAATAATAAAGGCTTTTTTGAATATTCACTAGATGATATTTCAGGTGATATTAATAAACTTGCAAATGATATTATTTCAGATTTAAAAATTAATGACGGATTACTTGCCAAAATGATTGATACTAAAGATATTAAGGATGAAGAGATGGTAAAATCATTTCAAAGAGAATCAGATTTTAATAAATATAGTATTAATGATTTAATGGCTTTTGTCCAAAAATTAAAGGATGAGGTTACATCAAAATCTGAAAATATCATTAATGTATCTGTTTCTATTGGGACATTAGATGTTTCTAAGCTGTTTATTACTGAGCATAAAATGTTAGACCAAAACTATACTTGGGTAAATGGTAATATTAGAATTATGTGGAAAGAAAATGGCAAGGTAACTCCTGCAAGATGTGGTACATGGGACAAAGATATTAGCAAAGTATTAGATACGTTACCTAAAAAAATAGATTCATTAATTGATAAAGCTCATCACTTGGCCTATGCTAAGCCAATTGAACCGGGTGTATATGATGTTATTACAGACCCATCTATTACAGGTTTAATTGCTCATGAAGCATTTGGTCATGGAGTTGAGATGGACCAATTTGTTAAGGATAGGGCGTTAGCTAAGAAATATGTTGGCGATTATGTTGCTTCACCTATTGTTAATATGCGTGACGGCGCCGCATCTGTTCTTTCAACAGCATCTTATTTTTTTGATGATGATGGCATTTTAGCCCAAGATACTCAAATTATTAAAAATGGTGTATTAGTGTCTGGAATTTCTGATTTAACCTCAGCCCTTGAGCTTGGTACCATACCTACAGGAAATGGCCGTAGGCAAGCATTTGATCATAAGGCTTATACAAGAATGACAAATACTTTTTTTGAGCCGGGGACTGATAAGCTTGATGATATGATTAAATCTGTTAAACATGGATATTATTTATGTGAAACAAATAATGGAATGGAAGATCCTAAGAACTGGGCTATACAATGTACAGCTGAGTATGGTATTGAAATTGTTGATGGTAAGTTAACTGATAATTACGTTGCTCCAGTTGTAATGTCAGGATATGTACCAGATTTATTAAAATCTATAACAATGATTTCAGATTATTTTGAAATCGAAGGAGCTGGAGCTTGTGGTAAAGGCTATAAGGAATGGGTTCGTGTAACTGATGGTGGCCCTCATTTGAAAGCGAAGGTGAAATTAGGCTAATGAGTACATTAATTGAATTACTAAAGGAAAGTAAAAAACTTGATGGGTTCAAGGTTAATACAAATTTAATTGAAACATCGGAATTATTCTTTGTTCATAAAAAGCTTGAAACTGTAAGACATACTAAAACTTCAAATGTTAAGGCTACTGTTTATGTTAATCATGATGATTTTTTTGGACAGGCTGATTTTACAGTTTATGCATCTAATACGGAAGATGAAATAAAGGCTAAAATTGAAATGGGTTATCAAAATGCATTACTTGTTAATAATAAGCCTTTTACATTGCCAAGTGGTGAAGTAAAGGAATTTAAGTCTGATTCTAATTTTAATAATTATTCATTAAATGAGCTTGCAAGTCTAATAAGTGAAGCTGTATTTAAGGCTGATAATTATTTGGATGGTGGAATTAATGCCCTTGAAATCTTTGTAACTAAAAAAACTGTTATTGTTGAAAACTCAACTGGACTTAAAAAAACACAAGTTTTATATGATACAATGATAGAAGCTATTCCTACCTGGAATGGTAATGATGAATCCGTAGAGCTTTATGAGCAATATCATGTTGGTTATTTAAACCCTGAAGAAATTACTAAGGAAATAAAAAATAAAATGGAAGAGGTTCATGCTCGTTTTGAAGCTAAAAAGCCAGATTCTAAGCTAAAGGGAAATATTATTTTAAGGCCACATGAAATTTCTGAGATTTTAGATACGATTATTACAAATGCAAATTACGGCTATATTTATACACATCAAAACTTATATAATATTGGTGATAAAATTCAAAACTCAGATTCATGTGATAAACTAAATGTTAAGATTTTGGGTAATCTAAAAGGATCTGTATCTTCAAGTTTTTTTGACATTGATGGAATTGATCTTGAAAGTCAAGATATTATTAAAGATGGTGTAATAGTAAATGGATATGGCTCAAATAAGGTATGTCAATATATGAATAAACCTGTAACAGGAATGTTACCATGTACTGAACTTTTAGAGGGAAGTTTTAGTAAAAAAGAACTTTATAAAGAACCATACCTTGAATGTGTATCTCTTTCTGGCATTCAACTAGATCAATATAATGATTATATTGGTGGAGAAATAAGATTAGGATATTATTTTGATGGAAATAAAAAATATCCTGTAACTGGTATATCTTTTTCTGGTAAATTATCTGATGCATTAAATACGATTAGATTATCAAAAGAAAAAACTTTGTCAGGAAGCTATTATGGACCAGAAATTGCATCCATAAGCAAAATGGAAATATTATAATAAAAGATTTAAATTTAAATTATTTTAGCTATAAAAGATAAAAAGAAAATAATAAGATAGAAGACTATATGTTTTGTATTATAAAATAAAGAAGACACTTTTATGGTTGATAATAATAAAAATGTTTTACAATTTTATAAAAAAAGGCGTAAAATCTCAAAAAATAAGTATAAAAAAGATTTTATAATTAAAAATGTAAAAAAATGCTTGCAAATTATATAAAATATTGTATAATAATCTAGCCAACGAAAAGTTGGTATCCCTATCCCAAATGTGAATTCATAATTCACAACCCCCTTTTATACCCTAGTATATTACTAGGGTACCCCCCCTAAACTTCAAGATGTAGATATTGTGTTTACATCTTTTTTTATTAAATTAAATTTTTAAAAAGCATTTATTAACAAAATTCGACATTTTTCTTAAAAAAGTATTGCATTTTTTTAGAAAAAAGTTTATACTATAGGTGTCTTCAAGGTGAAGACAAATATACTTTCCTTTTTTAACAAAATACTTTCTCTATTTCATACTTATTATGTATGAAAATAAAAGGTCATCCTTGGGATGACTTTTTATTTTATTAAATTGAAAACTTTAATGATGAATTTATAAATATAATCATCTTTTAAATTCCCCAAAATATTAACTTGTTCAAGTATTAACAACAACTCATAATATTTTTTATAATGAGTAAGTTTTTGAATAAAATATATATCAATCATATCATTTTTAACAATTAATTTAGCATCATCCGGATCTATAGCGTGGAAAAACTCAAGCAATTCGTTATCAAATAAATCTCCGTTTCTGAAATCTTTAATTGCATGCATGATTTTGTTTACGTCTTTTTCAACGTATAAATCAAAATTTGAAAAGAAATTATCAGTGTTATCATCAAGATAACTTATATAAGCGTTAGTAATATTGGCAAAAATCAAATAAAAGTAAGTAAAGATTTGATTTAATTTTTTGGAACTTGTTTTTTTTAACCTATAATACTTAGGAATTTCAACTTGATAGGCTGAATCATCATTTGCATATTTTTTAATTTCTTTAATGTACAATTCGTTTATTTTAGCATAATTAACTACTTTATCTATGTAAAGATCAATTTTGTTCATAAATGCTTGGCGAACATTATGAGCATTAATTAGAATTTCATTTGTCGTCATTTAACTCACCCATTAGAATTATACTTTAATTTTATTAAAATTCAATGATTTACTTTTTACAAATTATTAATTAAATGGTATAATTAAAATAATAATGAAAGAAAGAGGTATTACAATGACTTTAGAAGAAGAAATCTTAAATTATTTGAATAATCCATCTGAATTAAAAAATATTGATGAGATTACTAAAGATAATACACAAATAAATGAGGCACTGTGTTCAACATATGGACATATCGCTCCAAGTCTTAAATTACAATTCATCCGCGAGTCAGGTGCTTATGCCCTTGCTAAGGCAATGGAAAGAGAAATATTATCAGAAATAAGACCTGGTCAGGTAAGAGTGTGGCTTGTTTTACTTGAAATACAAGAAGGCGCTAAGTTTAATTTACCACCTCAAATCGAAGAAAAACTATATGATTATATGGATGCATGTGAAAATGCTATTGAAGAATATACAAATAATAATTTGACATTTAATGAGTTTGAAATTTATAATCGAATTCAAAATATTGGCACCTATTTAGCTAAAGAGCATAAGCTTTCAGAAATTACAACGGGTGGTTTATCAAATGATAAGATAATGACAAGAGATGAGCTACATAATTTTTGTATGCAAGGTGCAGTAAAAGCATTAGAGCAAAGAGGCTATAAAATTGAAAATGTATATTATGGTAGTGCAAATCCAGTATCTTTAGTAGCATCTAAAGATGGCATTACCTATAATGTAGCTGTTGTAACAGCAATACTTCCAAAAACAGGGGAACTTGAAGGATGGAGACTTCATGAATTTGAACGCGTTCCTGTAGATGAAACACATAAAAGCGCGATTTTAGGTGTATCTATTATTCCTACTGATGAGTTATATGCTTCTATGGGTGTTGCCATAAAAGAAGGAGATTATCAATTTAAGGTTTCTCCTCTTGAAATTGTCGAGCCTAAGAAGAATTAAAAATAGATTAGGCAGTTTTTAGGAAAAATATAAAAAAACTGTTGACAATGAATTTATCTAGTGGTATAATTCATATCGCAGTCGATATTAAACTGCTTAATCTTATACATGCGGGTATGGCGGAACTGGCAGACGCGCTAGACTTAGAATCTAGTTCTTATGAGTGCAGGTTCGATTCCTGTTACCCGCACCAGTGTAAAAAGAAATGGCTTAGCTAAGACATTATTTGATGTTTTTGGCTAAGCTTTTTTGTTATTTAAATTACAAAATCAAGAACTAGAGCAAAATCTAGTTCTCGACATAAAAATACATATTTCGCAGATTCTATAAGTTATCTGCAAGTGAATAGTTAATAGAAGCACTTTTTAAGTCATTATCGTTTAAATTTATATAACGTTGTGTCATATAAATAGATGAATGTCCTAAAAGTTTTCTAACAACTTCTGGATTCACATTATTTCTAATTAGATTAGTTCCAAAGTAATGTCTAAGTCTATGTGGTGATATTGAGGGGATTCCTAGTTTATTTCTAATATCAATAAAAATTTTGGTAATAGTAGTAGTTTCAATAGGCTTTTGTGGGTTCTTACTTGGAAATAAAAATTTTGATTTCAATCCTTTTTTGAGCATAATAAATTCAGTAATTAAAGATTTAGTTTTATTTCCAAAATAAACTTTTATTTCGTTGTTTTCTTTAGTATGTGAGGGTATTATTGATTGTTCATCAAGATTAATATCTGTAATTAAAAGATTAGCTATTGAGCTTCGTCTTAAACCAGTATCAATTAAAATGTAAAACATTACTCGATACTCAAGTGAAGCTTGATTATCCATATAATCCTTAAATCTAAGAATTTCTTCTGGAGTAGGTATTATAAGCTTAGCTTCTTTATATTTAAGCTTTTGCATAGTAATATGACTTTCTGTAATAAGGTTTTCTTTAACTAGATAATTAAGCATAGCTTTAATAGTTCCTAGCATTTTATTGATAGTACAATTTTTTACTCCCTCAGCTTTCTTAGTATTAAATTAATTTAAGTGCAAAATCATTATTAAGGTCTTTAGTTGATTTAATATCAAACATTTTAAAATAAGTTTTTAAGCAATTAAATTCAATCTTATAATACTTTATTGTATCATTAGAGTTCTTGATTTGATTTGCAAGAAAATAAGAAATAGCTTGTTCAAGTTCCATTTCTTTGTTTTCTGTAATTTTGGGTGTTTCTTGATTTCCTAAAATTAGGTTAAGTAAATCTTTAGTTGAAATAGTTTCATTCATAATTAAAATCTCCTTTATAAAATTAATTTATATAAAATAGTAAATTTGCTATATTTATGATTACGTATATTAGAATAAATAATTGTTATTTTTTGTCAAATATTGTTATATTATTTTTTTATTTGAAGTAAAGTTATCTTCTTACTAGATTATTCTAATAATTAAATGGTATAATGTTATTAGCAAATACCATGGAGGAATAAAATGTATTATTTAATATCAAATGAAAATAGTGAGTATCAAATTATTGATGATGAAATTATTAAAAAAAGTCAGGTGTGGTCTTGCTCATTACTGGTAAAGAATATTAAAAATATTGATGGCAAGCTTTATTATGAAGCAGTAGATGGGACTTTGATTCATGCTGGAACAATTGTTAAAATGTCAACTGATAAAATAGAATTAGTAGCTAAAGGCTTAAAACTAAAATATAAAAATAATTGGTATACTATAAAAACACTTGAAGGAGAAGAAGGCTTATTTGTTGCACTTTTAAAGCCTTATGATACTGGATATATACAGGTTTTTACTAAAATAGACATGCTTGATGAAATTCAGGATGTTAAATGCTAATTTGCCATATTAATGATTTTTTATAGTCAATTGATAATGATTTAAATTTTTCTTGTAATTACTTTGCAAAATTATTATAATATATGTTCGTAAAGGTGTTCCTTGCCAAACCATCTTTTAAAATAAAAAACAAGGAGAAATAAAAATGAAAAAAAATAATATTAAGTTTATTGCAGAATCTGCAATAATTGCAGCACTTTATGCTGCACTAACTTGGGTATTTTCACCTATTTCCTATGGACCTATCCAATTTAGAATAAGTGAGATTTTAGTATTACTTGTGGTATTAAATCCTAAGTATGCTTTAAGTCTTATTTTAGGTTGCTTTATTGCCAATACTACATCAAGTCTTGGTTGGTATGATATGCTATTTGGTACTCTTGCAACAATACTTGCAATTATTCCTATGATATTCATAAGAAAAATGCCTATCGCAGCTTTATTTCCAGTAATATCAAATGCAATTATTGTGCCACTTGAATTAGGTCTTGCCTTTGGAATGTGGAAAGCAGGCTTTTGGTATAATGTATGGACTGTAGGACTTGGAGAATTTGTTGTATTATATTTTTTAGGAATTCCTGTCATGTCTGCGATTGCTAAAAATGATGCATTGGTATCAACAATGGAATTAGACTCAACAAAAGCTTTAGATCTTCATATAAAAACAAGTGACATTTTAGCATTAATTTTAACTGTTTTAGGTGTGATTTTATTTATTGCCTATCCATTATATCAAGTTGGAGAAGATTCATTTTCTATGTTTAGTATTGCTAAATCATCTTACTGGTTATGGATTATGCTTGCTTTTGTAATTTTATATAGCTTAGCGTATATCTTTTTACAGGGTAATATAAAGAAAATAATAACAATTTTAATTGCTGTTGCAGTTACACTGATATATATAATTGTAGGTATTAACAATAAAGAATGCTTTAAATATGCATATTTTTATATATTTATAATTTATCCTGCACTATTATTTTTACTTCCAATTAAAACAAAATAAATCAATTCAGAATCTATCAGGCAAGGATAGATTCTTTTTGTTTGTTTCGTGTAGGAATAGTATCGTATTTTTATTGATGATATTAATTTAATTGTTTTGTAGGAATATAATAAATATGGATTAAAAAATGATAAATGATATTAAAGCAATATTAGGAGTCTTACGTCTTATGAAAAGTTGATTTTAAGATTAAAAACAATATTTTAATAATATATGGATTATAGTTTGACTGGGCCCAAGTCAAAGCCTATTAGAGATGATAGTCCGGCTTATTATTTGGCTGAGCCAGTTGGAAGTAATGATGCAAAGATGCTGGTCCATTTTAATGGCCTTTATTGAATATTCTAAGCAAGAGATTATCTAGTTGGTTAGCACAACTTTTCATATTTTAAAGGTAAAAACATAAAATTAAATGGTGATTTTTATGAATAAATTATTCGCCATAATATTTATAGTGGCCTTATCATTTTTTATTTTCACTAGAAGAAGTGCAGAGGCTTCTAATGCTTTACTTGAAATTCCACTAGAAGGAATAAAATTAATTGTAAGTACATCGGCCGGTATTATGTTATTTTCAGGCCTTCTTAAGGTGGCAGATGATTCAGGGCTTATTAAATTATTAACGAGATTTTTGAATAAGCCAATGAGTTTTTTATTTCCAACTCTTCAAGATAATGATATTGATTTAATATCTCTTAATTTAATTTGTAATTTTTTGGGAATAAATGGTGCTGCAACTACAGCTGGGTTAAAAACAATGGAATCTCTTTCTAAAAAAGAAGAATATAAGGCTATTATTACCTTTTTAACCCTAAATGCCTCAGGCTTTTGTTTGATTCCTCAAGGTATTATTTCAATAAGAGGAACTTATATAGATAATGCTTTTGATATAATTTTACCATCATTCCTATTAAGCATGTTTGCTTTTTTCACCACCATTATTTTAAATAAGGTGCTTATTAAATATGATAAGTAAATATATTATTCCTACTCTTTTCATTATTGTTTTCACTATAAGCATTATAAAGAAAAACAACACCTATGAATCATTTATTGAAGGTATTAAGGATGGTTTTAAGAGTTCTTTAAGGATTGCACCTTCAATGCTTGCAATGTACATTTGTATTAATGTATTAAGACTTTCAGGCTTAATTGAATTCGTTTTTAAAAGCACAAAAATACCGGCCGATTTGCTTGCACAGGCGGTAATTAGACCAATGTCAAGTCAAGCGTCTTTAGCCTTTATGATTAAAATTTATAATGAATATGGTGCTTCATCTAAGCTTGCCTTTGTATCTAGTATTTTACAAGGCTCAACAGATGCCTCTATTTATGTAATAAGCTTTTATATAGGTACATTTAAAATAAAATCCTTGAATAAATGCTTTTTGATTGCAATAAGTGTAAATATTATAATTTTTGTTATATGTCTTATCATTTATCTCATACTATAAATGATAAGCTTTTTTATTTAATCATTATTTGTAAATTGATTGTCTAAAGGGTTAAAAAATGTTATACTTTCTCCGAGGTGTTAATATGAAGGGTAAAATTCATTCATTTGAATCATTTGGTACTGTTGATGGACCAGGGATTCGTTATGTTATATTTTTTAAAGGCTGTCCTTTAAGATGCAAATACTGTCATAATCCAGATACGTGGAGTCAGGATGGTGCAGAAGAATGGGAAGCACAAGATATTGTTAATCAAGCAATGAAATATAAAGGCTATTGGGGAGATAAGGGCGGTGTAACTATTACTGGTGGTGAGCCTTTATTTCAACTGGATTTTGCAATCGAACTTTTGAGGTTGTTCCACGAGCAGGGTGTTAGAACTGCAGTTGATACGTCTGGTTATATCTTTGATCCTGAAAATCCTCAAAGTGTTAAAAAACATGAGGAACTTATTAAATACGCCGATTTATTTTTGCTAGATATTAAACATATAAATCGTGATGCTCACAAAGAATTAACTGGTGTTTATAATGATCATACACTTGCATTTGCTAAATGGTTATCTGAACATGATAAGCATATGTGGATTCGTCATGTACTTGTACCAGGAATTACAACTGATGATAAAGAACTTCACGAGCTTAAGGCATTTCTTGATACTTTAAAAACGGTTGATAAGGTAGAAGTACTTCCTTATCATACAATGGGTATTGTGAAATACGAAAAGCTTGGTATTCCTTATCGTTTAAAGGGTGTAGAACCACCTACTAAGGAGCAAGTTTTACACGCAAGAGAAATTTTAAAGGTGGTAAAATAATGATTACAGTAAAAAATTATAAAGAAGAACTAAAGGGAATTTGTGTAATTGAAATTTCCGGAAATTCATGTGCTAACTGTTTATCTTTAATGCCAATACTAAAAGAAATAATTGGTCAAAGAGATGATTGCCGCTTAGTTCACATTGAAGCAGATGAAAATACGCTTGACTTAATGGAATTATTTGATGTGCAAACTGCACCTACAATTCTTTTAACAAAAGATGGTGAGATTAAAGCTCGCTGTAAAGGGTATCAGCCAGAAGAAATTCTTGAGCTTTGGCTGGATGCAAAGATTAATGAAATAAAATAGAAAAAAAAGTAATTTTTAAAGCATATTTCTTGACAAAATAATGCTAGTGTGTGATAATATTTGACGGAAAGTTAGAAAAATAATTTTTTATGACTATCCAATTAATAGTTAATAATTTTAAATTAAGAAAGAGGTTAATACTATGAACAAAGCATGGGAAGGTTTCACCCTTGGAAAATGGTCTAATGACGAAGTAAATACTCGTGATTTCATCCAAAGAAACTATACTCCTTATGAGGGAGATGCAAGTTTCTTAGCTCCAGCAACTGACGCTACTAAGAAACTATGGAATGAGGTTCTTGAATTAATGGCTCAAGAGCGTGCTAAAGGTGGAGTTCTTGATTGCGATATCGATATCGTTTCTCAAGTTAATTCACATAAGCCTGGCTATATTGATAAGGATCTTGAGAAGATTGTTGGTCTTCAAACAGATGCTCCTTTAAAGAGAGCTTTAATGCCATTTGGTGGTATTAAGATGGCTGAGCAAGCTGCTGCTCAATATGGCTATCAAGTAACTGATAGAATTCATGAAATTTTCACTAAGTATCGTAAGACTCATAATGACGGAGTATTTGATTGCTACACTCCTGAAATGAGAGCTTGCCGTTCAGCACACATTTTAACAGGTCTACCTGATACATATGGTCGTGGACGTATCGTTGGTGATTATCGTCGTATTGCTCTTTATGGTACAGCATATTTAATTAAGCATAAGGAATTAGACAAGTCACTTATTTGTGGCGAAATGACTCCAGATCGCGTTCGTGATCGTGAGGAAGTTGCAGAACAAGTTAAGGCATTAAAGGCTTTAACAGAGATGGCTGCAAGCTATGGATTTGATATTTCTCGTCCAGCTGAAAATGCTAAGGAAGCAATTCAATGGTTATACTTTGGTTACCTAGCTGCTGTTAAGGATCAAAATGGTGCAGCTATGTCAATCGGACGTAACTCTACATTCCTAGATATTTATATCGAAAGAGATATGAAGAGAGGTATCTTAACTGAGTCTGAGGCTCAAGAGTTAATGGATCACTTCATTATGAAGCTTCGTATGGTAAGATTTGCTCGTATTGAGTCTTATAACGAACTATTCTCAGGAGACCCAACATGGGTAACTGAATCAATTGGTGGTATGGGAACTGATGGACGTACATTAGTTACTAAGAACAGCTTCCGTGTACTACATACACTTCAAAACTTAGGACCAGCTCCAGAACCAAATTTAACAGTTCTATGGTCTAAGAGATTACCTATGGGATTTAAGCAATTCTGTGCTGATATCTCTATTAAGACTTCATCAATTCAATATGAATCAGATGAATTAATGCGTCCTGAAATGGGTGATGATTACTGTATCGCTTGCTGTGTATCTTCAATGAGAGTTGGTAAGGATATGCAATTCTTCGGTGCTCGTGCAAACTTAGCTAAGTGCTTACTATACGCTATGAATGGTGGTAAGGATGAGCTTATGAAGGATAAGGTTACTGGTAAGGCTATGCAAGTAGGACCTGAATATCAACCAATTTTAGGAGATGGACAACTAGTTTACGAAGATGTTAAGCATAAGTATGAAGTAATGATGGAATGGTTAGCAGATGTTTATGTTAATACATTAAATCTAATTCACTATATGCATGATAAGTATTCATATGAAGCTCTTGAAATGGCTTTACATGATACTAAGGTTGGTCGTTTCTTCGCAACAGGTGTTGCAGGTCTTTCATGTGCAGTAGACTCTTTATCAGCTATCAAGTATGCAAAGGTAACTCCTATTCGTGATGCTGAAGGCTTAATTGTTGACTTCAAGACTGAAGGAGATTTCCCTAAGTATGGTAACAATGATGACCGTGTAGATGAAATTGCTGTATGGCTAGTTAAGACATTCATGAACATGATTAGAAAGCACTATACATATCGTGAGTCAGTTCCTACAATGTCAATTTTAACAATCACTTCTAACGTAGTTTATGGTAAGAAGACTGGTAATACTCCTGATGGACGTAAGGCAGGTCAACCATTAGCTCCAGGTGCTAACCCAATGCATGGACGTGATTCTCATGGTGCTCTAGCATCACTTGAATCAGTAGCTAAGCTTCCATATGAGTATTCAAGAGATGGTATTTCTAATACATTCTCAATTACACCAAACTCACTTGGTAAGGATGAAGACTAATTTCGGAGGTAAAGAAAAATGTCACAAAAGGTAGATAATTTAGTTCAAATGCTAGATACTTATGTATCTGACGGTGGATACCACCTAAATGTTAACGTATTCAATCGTGAAACATTACTAGATGCTCAAAAGCATCCTGAGAAGTATCCTCAACTTACAATTCGTGTTTCAGGATATGCTGTAAACTTCATCAAGTTAACAAAGGAACAACAAGATGATGTTATCAGCCGTACTATCCATGAATCAATGTAATTAAACTTTGAACATAGTATATTAATAAGGCATAGGAAATTTCCTATGTCTTTTTTTTTATTTATATGTTATAATAAGACGAAAATATATAGAAAGTCGAGATGATTTTAGTGGCAGAAGCTATTCGCTTACAAAAAATTATGGCAATGTGTGGTGTTGCATCACGCCGTGCAAGTGAAAAATTAATTCAAGATGGTAAGGTTACCGTAAATGGTGAGGTTGTGACGGAACTTGGAAGAAAGGCTTATTTAACTGATGAAATTAAGGTTGATGGTAAGCTAATTGTTAAAGAGGATAAGGTTTATTTTGTTTTATATAAGCCAACAGGTTATTTAACAACCGCGCATGATGACCTAGGGCGTCGTACAGTTATGGATTTGATGCAAGCAGAGGTAAAGAAAAATCGTATTTTCCCAATTGGTCGTTTGGATTATGATACATCAGGTGTATTATTGATGACAAATGATGGTGAACTTATGAATAGACTTATTAATTCTTCAAATAATATTGAAAAGGAATATTTAGCACGTGTAAATGGTCATTTAGGTCTTGATATGGTTGCTAAGCTTAAAAAAGGTATTATGCTTGATGGTATTCAAACAAAGCCAGCAGAGGTTTTTATTGAAGAATATGATAAGCAATATGGAACAACACTTGTTCGTATAATTATTACTGAAGGAAGAAACCGTCAGGTTAGACGTATGTTTGAATCAATTGGCTTTGAGGTGAAAAAATTACGTCGTGTACGTTTTGCATGTGTATCATGTGAGGGAATGAGTAAGGGAGAATATCGTCCTTTAAGACCACATGAGGTAAAAATGCTTTATAGCTTATAAGGAGGCTCTTTTGAGCCTTTATTTATAGAAAGGAATTTATATGAATTTTTTAAATAAGTTAAAAAATTATGCTTTAGGAAGCGGCGTTGAACTTGCAATGGCTATTATTTATATGCTTGTTGGCTATATGCTAATTAGAATTATAATTAGTCTTCTTAAAAGATCAGTTAATCGAGCTAAAATCGAAAAGACCATTCCTAATTTTATTATTTCAATTTTGAATATTGTTTTAATTATCGTTTTAGTTGTATCTGTATTAAAATTTTTAGGTATTTCAACAGAATCAGTTGTAACAATAGCCTCTGTAATTTCTTTAGGTATTTCTTTAGCCTTACAAGATGTAATAAAAGGAATAGCAAATGGATTTTTACTTGTAACAACCAAACCCTTTGTTGAAGGTGAATATGTTAAAATTGGTGATGTTGAAGGTACAATAATCTCTATATCAATGTTTAATACAGTTCTTAAAACAACTGATGGAATGATGATTACTTATCCTAATTCGCAAGCAATTAATTCATCAATTAAGAATTTTTCTAGATTACCTGTAAGAAGAATTTCTCTTGATGTACCAGTTGCATATGGCTCTAAAACTGAAGAAATTAAAAAACTAGTGCTTGATGTAGTTAAAAAACAAAAAAATATATTAAACAATCCTGAGCCTAGTGTTCGTCTTACTGAATATGGCGATTCAAATTTGGTTTATACTTTAAAATGCTGGACACAATGTGAAAATTATTGGTCAACCCTTTATGATTTAAATGAGCAAATTCTTGATGCACTTATAGATGCTAATATTTCAATTGATTATAATCAGCTTGATGTTCATATTAAGGATATGCCAAATAAGAAGGAGGAATTATAATGACTCTACTTGCCGAACAATATTCTGTTACAGAAGCTATCATTTGGTATTCGATTTTAGTTGTAACAATTATTATTTTTATTTTATATTTAAAGTTTCATGGTCATGCTAAAAAAGGATATAATAAAATGCAAGCAAAGCTTGGACGTGAAATAACACGTCTTGAGATGATGCAAAAGGCCTTGAAGGATAAAAAGCCTTATGATAATTTAAAGAAAACAGCCTTTGTTCTTGCTAGTGTTACGATTGCCCTACAGGATATTGGTGAAAAAACAACCTTAACAGATGTTAATGATGCCTTAAAGCTTATTGATAAAATTACTAAACAAATAAAAAAACTTGATTTATCTGAAAATTCGGTTTATGTTAAGGCTTTAAATGAAATTATTGTTAATTTAAACCGTTTGAACTCAATGATTATTACGATTATTCAAATTATTAAATAATATGGAAACGATATATATTAAAGTAGGAGATAATCTCCAAGAAAAAATAGATGAAGCCATCTTAAAATCATCTAAATTAGTTATTAAAAAAGGGCTTTATGAAACAACCCCTTTGTTTATTAAAGGTGCACTTACCTTAGAATTTGAAGAAGGAGCGACTCTTCTTGCAACAACTAATGAAGCCTTATACCATAATATAAAAACTAGAGTTGCAGGAATTGAAATGGAGTGGTATCCCGCTTTATTAAATGTTATTGATACAAGTAATGTTATAATCAAGGGCCAAGGTATTTTAGATGGAAATGGCCCTTATTGGTGGAATAAATATTGGGGTTTAGATATGAAGGGCGGATATCGTAAGATTTATGATGAGAAGGGATTGAGATTCGCTGCTGATTATGATTGTAAAAGACCCCGTAATCTTTTAGTTCAAAATTCCTCAAATGTTAAAATTTATGATATTACCTCTACTTCATCAGGCTTTTGGAATATTCATATTTTATATTCTAATGATATCTTGATTGAAAATATTAAAATTAAATCAGAAGCTCTTAATTCACCCTCAACTGATGGTATTGATATTGATTCTTCCTATAATGTGGTTGTAAATAAGGTAGAAACTAATTGTAATGATGATTCTGTCTGTATCAAATCAGGTAGGGACTTTGATGGAATAAGAGTGGGAAGACCTTCACATGACATCACTATTTCTAATTCTGTTATTAATAAAGGCTTTGGCGTAACCATTGGTAGTGAAATATCTGGTGGTGTTTATAACGTTAATATTTCTAATTTAAAGTATTATAATACGGATTGTGGTTTTAGAATAAAATCATCATATCCTAGAAAGGGTTACATAAAAGATGTTAAAATAAGTAATCTTGAAATGATTAATGTTAAATATTTATTTCACATGTGTTTAAATTGGAATCCTAATTATAGTATTTGTAAGATGCCTCCAAGCTACAATGGCCCTATTTATCCTCACTATGAAGTCTTAACTCATGAAACTGCAGGTGCTAATACAAGGGTTTCTGATATTTTAATTGAAAATGTAAATGCTTATAATACAGATGATTATAAAGGAATCAGCCGTATTTTTAATCTTGAGGGCTTTAGTGATATGCCTATTTCTAATATAACATTTAAAAATGTTAAGGCAGCTGCTAAGGAATTTGGTTATTTATACTATACTAAAAATATTAATTTTATTGATTGTTCATTTTCTGCAAGTGAAGCTCACTTTAATGAAAATGATGACTATGATAATAGATAATTAAATATCAGTTAATAAATTGAGCTTTTCACTAAAGAGCTCATTTATTATTTTTACGATATAAAATATCAGGAAGAAAAATGATTGATAAAATTATTAATACATTTTCTAAAGCTATAAGTGAAAGTTATACTTTAAGACTAAAAGATTTGTATGAATTTTAAGTTATATTATATGAATTTTAAGTTATATTATTAGTTTATTCTGTTGAACAGCACGCTATATTTTAATATTTTTAGAAATTGTTTTGGCTGTTAAATGATTATTGAAAATATAATCTTAACGCTTTTTTTATTATATTTGTCTTTTTTTTATCATATATAAATTTAGGTGATAATATCAATAATTATAAGATTAGAAGAAGAATTTTAATAGTAATGCTTATAGCTATAATATGCTTCTTAATGCTAGTTGGAAGACTTATTTATATTAATATTGGTATGTCTGATTTTATTAATAAAAAAGCATATGAGCAGTGGTCAAGAGATATTCCGATTAATAGCGGAAGAGGTAAGATTTATGATAGAAATGGTAAATTAATTGTTGGGAATAAAAGAACCTTAACAGTCGTTTCAATAAATAGACAAATAAAAAATAAAGAGGCTACGGCAAATAGTCTTTCATCTGTTTTAAAATGTGATACAAATCTTATTTTGAAGCATTTGTCGAAAAATGTTTCTGTCGAAATAATTAAGCCTGAAGGTCGTCATATTTCCGTTGAGGACGCAAGTCAAATTGCAAGACTTAACCTAGATGGAATTTATCTTGCAACTGATGCTACAAGATATTATCCTTATGATGATTTATTAGGTCAAACCTTGGGATTTACTAATATTGATAATGAGGGCCTAACCGGACTTGAGTATATTTATAACGATTATTTAAAGGAAAATGATGGAGCCCTTAAAATTTATACTGATGCTAAGGGTAACAAAATGGATAATATGGTTTCCTATTATAGTGGTTCAACACCAGGTTTTGATATATATCTTTCAATCGATTTAGATGTTTGTAGAATATTAGATAATATTGTGAAGAATGCGGCCTTAAAATATAATCCTAAAACAATTATTTGTGGTGTTTCAAATGTTAAAACAGGTCAAATAGTAGGAATTAGTCAATATCCTTTTTATAGTATTGAAAATTATAAGGAATATGATCAGGAAGTATATAACCGTAATTTTTTAGTATGGAAAAGCTTTGAACCCGGTTCAACATTCAAAATTGTAACCTATAGTGCCGGACTTGAGGAAAATAAGTTTAATTTAAATGAACATATTAATTGTACAGGCGGAAGGACAATTGGTGGAAGTACAATGCATTGTTGGAAACGGAAAGGACATGGTAGCTTATCGATGCTTGAGGTAATTGAAAACTCCTGTAATTGTGGCTTTATGGATATAGGCTCAAGATTAGGTATTTCAACATTTATGAGTTATGTTAAAAACTATGGCTTCGGCCAAAAAACAGGAATTGATCTTCTTGGTGAGGCAACTGGTATTTTGTTTAATCAAAATACGATGGGACCAGTTGATTTAGCTTGTGCATCATTTGGTCAGGGTAATAGTACAACACCGATTCAATTAATGATGGCAATGTCAGCCTGTGTAAATGGTGGAAACTTATTAATTCCTTATTTACTTAATAAAGTTACAGACGCATCAAATTCTTTAATATATGAAGGAAGTACTAAAATTAAAAGGCAAGTTATATCTAAAAAAACATCTGATATTATGAGGTATAGTCTTGAATCAGTTGTAGCAGCGGGAACCTCACGAGGTGCTTATACAAATGGATATAGAGTTGGTGCTAAAACCGGAACTTCACAGCTAAAGGGCGAAAATGGTGGCTATTCGCATTCGAATTTTATTTTATCTGTTTTGTCTGCTGCACCAATGAATGATCCGGAATATTGTGTTTATTTTGCAATTGAAGAGCCTCAAAATACAGTTCAATATGCAGGTGTTGTTGTAGCTCCTATTATTTGTGAAATTTATGAACAAATACTTCCTGTTTTATCAGTGAAACAAGATTATGAAAATGCTATGGCTAAAGAATATCGTTATTATATTGATGAAAAGTATTATACAGTTGAGGATTATATCGGCTTAATGAAGGAAGCTATCCCTAAAAATTACTATTATAAACTATTAATAATAGGTGAAGGAAATAAGGTTATTGACCAAGCACCATCTGCAGGTACATTAGTAAAAGAGGGTGGTACGGTCATAATTTATTTAGGTAATTAAATTTGTAAAAAAGTTTTTGAATTATCAACAAAAATCGATTAATTTCGACGCTAAGTTAATGTATAATGCTAACGAATTAGGATATTTAGGAGTTTTTTGCTTTTTAACTCCTGTCTTACCTCAATCCTAATTCAAAGTGAATTCAAATTAGTATATCTATTTAGTTAGATATACTTTTTATATTTTTTGAGCTATAATAGAAATGGTGATTAAAATGTTAAAACAAATAGAAGAAAGACGTTCTTGTAAGAAATTTAAAAGTGAGATGCCAACAGAATCTCAAATTCAAGAGATTGTAAAAGCAGGTCTTGTTGCACCATCAGGTAGAAATATGCAAAATGGTATCATTGTTGTAATTAAAAATAAGAAGATTAGAGATGAACTTTCAAGGCTTAATGCTAATATTGCGGGCTTCAAGGATGACTTTGATCCATTTTATAATGCACCAGTTGTATTATTAGTTCTAATGAAAAAATGTCCTAATGGTATTTATGATGGCTCATGTATGATGGAAAATATTTTGCTTGAGGCTCAAAATCAAGGGCTTGGAGCATGCTGGATTCATCGTGCTAAAGAAGAAATAATATCCGAAGAAGGAAAAGAAATTTTAAAGGATTTAAAACTTAATCTGGATGAATATGAAGGTATTGCTCATGCTGTTATTGGCTATAAAGATCAAGAACCAATTTCTAAGGTAATTAAGGAAAATCGAGCAATTTATTTAATTTAATAATAAAAATAACTTAAGCTTCCACAAAATATGTGGAAGTTTTTTGTTGACTTAAAAAATAGATACTAGTATAATAATATAGTCCGAATTAGGACTGAGGTATTATATGGATTATAAAAATGAATTGATAGAATTATTTAATATTTTTAATGAAACAAATAAAGCCTATAATGAACTTGCAAGTAAAGTTGGCTTAAGTTATAATCAAATGGTTATTTTATATTATCTTCAAAGTCATAATAATGTTACACAAAAAAATATTGTAAATGATATGCTTATTCCTAAACAAACAATTAATACAATTTTAAATAATTGGATTAATGCAGGCTATATTTCTTTTGAAAATAAATTGACTAAAAAGAATAAGGTTATATTATTAACAGAGTTTGGTAAAAAGGAGCTTGAACCTAAAATAACTTATGTTATGGATAAGGAAGCTATTATACTAGAAAGACTGGGAGATGTGACTAAATCTTTAGTTTTATCAAATTTAAATTATTTAAAAATTATGAAGGAGGTAATAAAAAATGAAGAATAATATGGATAAATGTTTTACATTTAAGCAAATTCTTAAATTTACATTACCGAGCATCATTATGATGATGTTCTTTTCTCTTTATACAATTGTCGATGGTATTTTTATTTCTAATTATGTTGGTACAACGGCCTTAGGTGCTTTAAATATTATTTATCCTTATCAATGCTTAGCTATTGGCACGTCTGTTATGATTGCATCGGGAGGAAGTGCAATTGTAGGAAGAACCTTAGGAGAGCATAAACAAGAAGATGCACGTAAATTTTTTACAATGTTTGTTACGGTTGAAATTATTTGTGCAATTACTTTCTTAATTTTAGGCTTATCATTTCAAGGGCCTATTTTAAAACTGCTTGGTGCTAGTGATGAACAAATGCCTTATGCTATTAAATATTACCTCATTTATACTTGCTTTTTACCTTTTTCTTTCTTACAAAATGCCTTTCAGACACTTTTTGTGACTGCAGGTAAGCCTCATTTAGGCTTAGGATTAGTTATTTGTGCAGGTATTATGAATGTTTTTTTGGATTATTTCTTTTTAGATATATGTTCTATGTCAATTGAAGGCGCGGCTTTAGGTACCGTACTTGCGTGCTTGATACCATCGGTTACAGGTCTATTATATTTTAGTTTTAATCGTAAGGGAACATTATATTTTGTTAAGTTTAAGTTTGATTTTATGAAAATTAAAGAGGCATTTACTAATGGTTCATCTGAGATGGTTACAAATTTAGCTAATGCTATATCAACCTTCCTTTTTAATTATCAATGTCAAAAATTTTATGGAGATGACGGAGTTGCATCAATAACAATTGTTCTATATTTTCAATTTTTATTTACGGCTATTTTATTCGGTTATTCGATGGGAATTGCACCCGTATTTTCATATAAGTATGGTAAAAATGATAAGAAGGAACTTAAATCAATTTTAAGGAGAAGTTTAGCTATTATTGGCATAATTAGTGTTTTAGCCTATGGCTTATCATTCGTTTTAATCAATCCCGTTGCACATTTGTTTTCGGGTGGGTCAAAGAATGTATTTGATATAACAGTTAATAATTTTACTTTATATAATTCTGCTTTTATTTTGTTTGGTATTTCTATTTTTGCCTCAAGCTATTTTACTGCTTTAGGTAATGGCTTAGTATCGGCAGTAATTTCATTTTCAAGAACGATTTTATTTTTAACTATTGCTTTAATTGTTTTACCAATTATATTTAAAGAAAATGGTATTTGGATTTCAGTTCCTGTTGCGGAAGCCCTTGGTGTTTTTGTTTCTATCTTTTGTCTTATAAAATACCGAAAAAAATATTTATACGATAGTTGTAATCAAAAAGAAGATGTGCTAGAATAATTTTGAACTTAATAACCAGGAAATGATGTTCTTCCTTGTTTTATAACAAAACCGCAATTATGCTGATGACGTCTATAGTTTTTTACTATGGAGTTATCAGCTTTTTTATTAGAAAGGAATTGATTAGTTATGTTTTTAAGTTTATTTTTAGTTTTTTTGTAGGAGTAATTGGTGGAATTTTATTTGAAAAAATTAAAATACCTAAAATTATCTTTTATTTAATTATGGGAATATTATTTGGAGGAGGATGTCTTAATTTAATTGATCCTAGTTTTGAGGATATTTCAGATTATCTGAGACAAATTGCTTTAATAATTATTTTGACAAGGTCAGGACTAGCTCTTGATTTTAAATCTTTAATTAAAATTGGAAGACCTGCTATTTTAATGTGTTTTTTACCTGCTAGCTTTGAAATTATAGGAATTATTATTTTTGGACCATTATTACTTAATATATCTTACCTAGAGGCTATATTACTTGGTTGTGTCTTAGGTGCAGTTTCACCGGCTATTGTAGTTCCAAGAATGCTTACAATGATTGAAAATAAAGAAGGAGGCGATATCCCTAAGGTTATTATGGCAGGAGCTTCTTGGGATGATATTTATGTTATTGTCCTATTTTATGCTTGCCTAAATGCCTTAAAAACAAGTAGCTTTAATTTTTTATCTATTTTAAAGATACCATCAAGTATTATCTTAGGAGTGTTACTTGGCTTATTAATAGGAATAGGATTAATTAATTTATTTAAATGCTTCAAGTTGAATTCAACCATTAAGGTTATTATAATGCTTGGTGTTTCATTCTTAATGGTATGGCTTGAAAGCTATGTGAAGGCTTATGTTAGCATTTCAGCCTTACTTGGTATTATTGTTATGTCTATAATATTATCTTCAAAAATTTCCGATTTAAATGATGTAAAACAATCATATAATCATTTGTGGAGTGCCTTTGAAATTTTACTCTTTGTGCTTGTTGGTACAAGAGTAAAGCTTAATTTAGTTTTTTCATTTGAAGGATTAAAAATTTTTATCTTGATTTTAATCGGGCTTTCATTTAGAACTATTGGTGTTATATTAAGTGTTATGAAAAATAAGTATAATCTAAAAGAAATAATCTTTTTTGTTGTATCATATCTTCCTAAGGCTACCGTTCAAGCATCAATTGGGGCGATTGCTTTAAGTGAGGGCTTAGCTTGTGGTGAAATTGTTTTAACGGCCAGTGTTATTGCAATCGTATTTACAGCTCCCGTTGGTGCGATTTTAATTGATTGGCTTAAGGCAAGAGTTTTTTTACAAAAGAAGGAAAAATGTATAGAAATTATAGATTAGATATAGTATAATCTTAGCTAGAAACTTTATAAAATGTAGTGAATAATTGGAGGGTTATATATGTCTGAAAAATATGTGTATCACTTTGAGGAAGCTTATGGACTTGGAAAAGAGCTTCTTGGTGGTAAAGGTGCTGGTCTTGCAGAAATGACACACATTGGTGTTTCGATTCCTCAAGGCTTTACAATTACAACGGAGGCTTGTACTTTATATTATGAAAATGAAAAGAAGCTTCCTTCTTTTTTAATTGAAGATATTAAAAAAGGTATTAAAGAGGTTGAAAGAAAAACTAAAAAGCATTTTGGTGGTATTGAAAATCCACTTTTAGTTTCAGTAAGATCAGGGGCTCGTGTATCAATGCCTGGTATGATGGATACTATTTTAAATTTAGGCCTTAATGATATGACAGTAGAGGCTCTTGCAAGAGAAACTAATAATGAAAGATTTGCTTATGATTCATATCGTCGCTTTATTTTAATGTTTACAAATATTGCTAAGGGGCATCCAAGAACTGAAATGGATATGATGCTTGAGCGTTTAAAACAAGAAAAGGGCTATAAGCTTGATACAGAGGTTAAGTCATCTGAACTAAAGGAACTTGTAAAGAAATATAAGGATTATTATAAGTCTGTTTTTAATGAGGAATTTCCAACTGATCCTTATGTTCAATTAATTGAAGCAGTAGAGGCTGTTTTTAGATCTTGGGATAATCCTCGTGCTAATGTTTATCGTATGATGAATAATATTCCTTATTCATGGGGAACAGCTGTAAATGTTCAGTCAATGGCTTTTGGTAATAAAGGCGAAACATCAGGAACAGGGGTAGCATTTTCAAGAAACCCAGCAACAGGTGAAAAAAAGGTATCAGCTGAGTACCTACCAAATGCTCAAGGTGAGGATGTTGTAGCAGGTATTAGAACTCCTCTTCACATTGATGAACTTAAAAAAAGAATGCCAGAGGTATATGAGGAATTTATGGCTACAATTAAGCGTATGGAAGCTCATTACAAAGATATGCAAGATATGGAGTTTACGGTTGAAGATGGTCATTTATATTTTCTTCAAACAAGAAATGGTAAGCGTACACCTAATGCTGCTTTAAAAATGGCATGTGATATGGTTGATGAAGGCTTGATTACAACTGATGAGGCAGTTCTTAGAATTGATGCTAATAGCTTTGATAAGCTTTTACTTCCTAACTTTAAAAAAGAAAGCTTAGATGAAAAAACACCAATTGCGATAGGACTTCCAGCAGGACCAGGTGCTGGTACAGGCTATTTAGCCTTTTCCGCAGAAGAGGCTGAGCGTCGTCATAAGCAAGGAAAGAAGGTTATTTTGGTTCGTGCGGAAACATCTCCTGAAGATATTGTAGGCATGATTTCAGCTGAGGCAGTTTTAACAATGCGTGGTGGAATGACATCTCATGCAGCAGTAGTTGCTCGTGGTATGGGTAAATGTTGTGTTTGTGGATGCGCTGAGGCTTTAATTGATGAGCAAGCAAGAACTGTTACAATTAATAATAAAATATATACTGATAAGGATATTTTTTCTATTGATGGTTCAACAGGTAACGTATATCTTGGAGAAATTGAAATGGAAAGTCCAGATCTTACTACAGGCTATTTTGGTAGATTAATGAAATGGGTTGATGAAAAAAGAAGATTAAAGGTAAGAACTAATGCGGATAATGCTCGTGATGCTAAGCAAGCTCTTTTATTTGGTGCTGAAGGAATCGGTCTATGTCGTACAGAGCATATGTTCTTTGAACGTGATCGTATTTTTTCTATGCGCAAGATGATTCTTGCTAGTACACATGAAGAAAGAGTGGAAGCTTTAAATGAGCTTTTACCAATTCAGCAGTCTGATTTTGAAGAATTATACACAATTATGGATGGTAAAAATGTAAACGTACGTTTATTAGATCCACCTCTTCATGAATTTCTTCCTAACGATGAAGCTTTAATTGAAGAATTAGCCTCATCAACACATCATACCGCTTTGGAAATTAAGGATAAAATAAAGGAATTGCATGAATCTAATCCAATGATGGGACATCGTGGTTGTCGTTTAGCTGTTACCTATCCAGAAATTTGTGTAATGCAAGTAAGTGCTATAATTAATGCAGCAATAAATGTTTCTAAAAGAACAAATAAATTAGTTAATCCAGAAATAATGGTACCACTTGTACTTGATAAGGAAGAACTAAAATTTGTTAAAAATATCATTACAACAACTGCTAACAAATTAATTTTAGCATCTGGTTTACCAATGAAATATCATGTTGGAACAATGATAGAAGTTCCTCGTGCAGCTCTTTTAGCTGATGAAATTGCTTCTTATGCTGAATTTTTCTCATTCGGGACAAATGATTTAACGCAAATGACAATGGGATTTTCACGTGATGATTCTGATAAATTCTTACCAGCATATTATGAAAATAAGATTTTAGAAGAAAATCCATTTAAAACACTTGATCAAAAAGGAGTAGGAAAACTTATTTCAAATGCTGTAAAGCTTGGAAGAATGACAAATAAGGATCTTCATATTGGCGTTTGTGGTGAAACAGGTGGAGACCCTAAATCAATTGAATTCTATCATAAGGCTGGTCTTGATTATATTTCTTGTTCACCATTTAGAGTACCAGTTGCTCGTCTTGCGGCAGCTCAAGCAGCTATTAAAAATAAATAATATAATTATAAAATGTGTGTCATTTATTGAACTGGGTTCTGTCAAGTAGACAGTCCAAAGTTTAAAAATAATTAAATAACTAAAGGTAATAAATTAGGATTGGCATGATTTCCAAATTGAGTTGGAGTCATGCCTTTTAATTTCTCTTGGAACCTCTCATTATTATAAAAATTAATATATTTTGTAAATGAAAATGTTCATTGAAAATCTTAAAAAATTACTGTTATTGTCTTTACTAAATATAAATCATATAATTCATTGATAAATAGTTACTTGTTAGTATTGAATACTAAAATAATTGAAAGGATATCAATGATTTAATTGAAATAAAAAAAATAATTATTTTTGTTGCGTTAATGCTTTGCTCAATTGGCATAACTATTTTTGGTTTTATTAATAAACCTTATATTAATTGGTTTATTCTTTTGTACCACTTTATGCTGTATTTTATATTTAACTAAAAAATTCAGAATTTTTTATTATACTTCTTTTTTTATTTTACATTTTATGGTAAAATTAAAATATTAAAAGAAAAGGATGTTGAATTATGAGTAATATTTATGTTGATAATTATAAATCAGTTTTAAGCTTAGAAGAAACAGAAATTGCAATTAAGCTTGTAAAGGATACATTTGAACGTAAGTTAAGTGAAAAACTAGGCTTAACAAGAGTGTCAGCACCTCTTTTTGTTGAACCAAAAACAGGCTTAAATGATAATCTTAATGGGTATGAAAGAGCAGTATCATTCAAGGTAAATCAAACAGGTGATGAATTAGAAATTGTTCAGTCTTTAGCAAAGTGGAAGCGTAATGCCTTGAAAAAATATGGATTTAGGGGAATTTATACGGATATGAATGCGATAAGGCCCTTTGAGGAGCTTGATAATATTCATTCACTTTATGTTGATCAATGGGATTGGGAAATGGTTATTTCTGTTCTTGATAGAAATAAGGACTTTCTTAAAAATGTAGTAAGAAGAATTTATAAGGCATTACTTGAAACATCTGAGGTTGTTGAAAAGAAGTACCCAAAAATTGTTCATTATCTACCATATGATATAAAATTCATAAGTAGTAAAGAGCTTTTGGAAAAATATCCTAATTTAAATAGTAAAGAGCGTGAAAATAAAATTGCAAAGGAATATGGAGCTGTTTTTATAATGGATATTGGTGATAATCTTAAAAATGGAAAGCCTCATGATTTAAGAGCAGCAGATTATGATGATTGGCATTTAAATGGTGACTTAGTTCTTTGGTATGAGCCATTAAAAATTGCTTATGAAATATCTTCAATGGGAATAAGAGTTGATAAGAAATCTCTTATTTATCAGCTTAAAGTTAAGAATGAAGAATATAAGCTTAAGTATAAATATCATCAAGATATTATAAATGATAAATTACCTCTTACAATTGGTGGTGGAATTGGTCAATCAAGAATGTGTCTTTTTATGCTTAATAAGGTTCATATTGGTGAGGTTCAAACTTCATTTTGGCCTCAAAAAGATATAGAAGAGTTTGCTAAACTTAATATAAAACTATTATAAAATTGGTTATGTTAAACAAAATTACTGATAAATGATATAATTTTGCAATTCTTATATAAATAATGTAATGTAAATAGTTAATAAGTATAATATTTTATTTAGCATATTGCATTAAAAAAATTAATATGCTAAAATAAGTGCACTAAGGGAGTAGATGGCCCTAATCGGAGTAATATTCGTCAGCTCGATTTGAAAATCCGGATATTACCTAAGCATCAAGACTTAGTATAGTTTTACTATGCTTGTCTTGGATATAACTTTAATATGACAGGCATAGTTGCCTGTTTTTTTATGCTTAGGAGGAATTAATATGACATGCTACGAAACTAAACAAATTGATGAAACATTAGACGAACTTAAAACCTCAAAAAATGGTTTGTCAGAAGCTGAAGCTTTAAAAAGACTTGAGGCTGATGGTAAAAATGAATTAAAAGAAAAAAAGAAGAAATCTTGGATTAAAATATTTTTAGGCGAGTTAAATGACCCAATGATTTTTGTTCTTTTTGCAGCTATTGCTGTTACGATTGGTGTTTCAATTTACGACACAATTAAGGTGATAAAAGAAGGAGGTGTATTTTCTTTTATCAGTACAGGTGATTGGCCGGATGTTATTATTATTTTAGCTGTTATTTTAATTAATGCTTTAATTGGTACTATTCAAGAAATTAAAGCTCAAAATTCACTCGAAGCCTTAAAGAAGATGTCTTCCCCTGAAACAAATGTAATAAGAGATTCTAAAAAACAAAGGATTAAATCTCAAGATTTGGTTAAAGGTGATATTGTTATTCTTGAAGAAGGAGATACCATTGGAGCTGATTTAAGATTAATTGAAAGCCATAATTTGAAAATAATTGAATCATCACTTACTGGTGAATCTGTTCCGACGGAGAAAAATGCGAGCTTAGTATTTTCTAATCCTGTTGGTATTGGGGACCGCCTAAATTTAGCATATATGTCAACGACTGTTTCTTATGGAAGAGGACTTGGTGTTGTTGTGGGGACTGGAATGGAAACGGAAATTGGAAAAATAGCTACCTCAATTGATATGGAAGAAGAAAATGAAACCCCTCTTCAAAAGGTTTTAGCTAAATTGTCAAAATATTTAGGCTTGTTAACATTATTAATTGTAATTCTTGTTTTAGTGGTTGATTTTATTTGGATTTTTATTGATGGTAAGAATTTAGAAATTGAAGCTTATATTGAAGCTATTTTATCATCAATATCGCTTGCTGTTGCGGCAATACCTGAGGGACTTGCAGCGGTTGTAACAATTGTTCTTGCAATTGGTGTTCAAAGAATGGCTAAAGCAAATACGATTGTTCGCAAGCTTCATTCTGTTGAAACATTAGGAGCAGTAAGTGTAATTTGTTCCGATAAAACAGGTACTTTGACTCAAAACAAAATGACAGTTACAGAAGCATATACGCTTGATAAATACTATACTGATTCTAGTTTTAATAAAAATGATGCAAGTGATTCATTAAAGCTTTTAGCTAAGGGAATGAGCTTATGCTCAAATGCATCTGTTGATGATGGTCTATATGGTGATCCTACAGAAATTGCCCTTGTAGTTCTTGCAAATAGTTTAGGTATGCCTAAAAAAATAATTGAAGCTGAAGAAGAAAGAATATCTGAATATCCTTTTGATAGTAATCGTAAAATGATGTCTACAATTCATAAGACAAATAGTGGCTATATAACATATACGAAAGGTGCAATCGATAGTATTTTAAAAGGAACTTCCTATATTTATGATAATGGCAAGATAAGAAAGATTACTAATGATGATTTAAAGAAAATAGATGAAGCAAATAAGCTATTTTCAAGTAAAGCTTTAAGAGTATTAGCACTTGCCTATTATAATGGTAATTCTAAAGAAGAGAAGGACTTAATTTTTGTTGGCTTAGTTGCTATGATTGACCCTCCAAGAAAGGAAGCAATACCTGCTGTTTTAAAGCTTCACGAGGCCGGAATTACAACTATAATGATTACAGGAGATCATAAGGATACAGCCTATGCAGTTGCAAGTCAACTTGGAATATGTACTAATATTGATGATTGTATGACTGGACAGGAAATTGATCTTTTAAGTGATGAAGAATTAAGAAATGCTGTAAAAAGAGTACGTGTATTTGCTAGAGTTTCTCCCGAAAATAAAGTGCAAATAGTTAAGGCTTTAAAAGCTAATGGTAATATTGTGGCGATGACAGGTGATGGTGTAAATGACGCACCTTCCTTAAAGGCGGCGGATATTGGTATTGCTATGGGTATTACAGGAACAGATGTAGCTAAGAGTGCAGCAGATATGGTTTTAGCTGATGATAACTTTGCATCAATAGAGAGAGCGGTTGAAGAGGGAAGAGGAATTTATGCTAATATTAAAAAAACGGTTTATTTTCTTCTTGGAAGTAATATCGCTGAGGTTTTGGCAATGTTTATCTTAATTGTTTTAGGGCTACCAGCTCCATTAATTGCCATTCATCTTTTATGGGTAAATCTTATTACTGATTCACTTCCAGCAATTGCTCTTGGTATGCAACCTAAGGATAAATCAATTATGAAGGATCATCCTAGAAATCCAAATGAAGGAATATTTGCGGGTAATGGGTTAAAACTAACCTTAGGCTATGGCATTATTATTACTATTTGTGTTGTAATTTCATATTTTTCATGTGGTTTTTTAAATCATGCATATACAATTTCAAGTATTAAAGCATTGTATACAAGTAATCCTTTAATTTTACATCAAGCACAAACAATGGCTTTTACAACTTTAGCCTTTGCTGAACTTTTCCATATGATAGGAATGAGTAATATTAAGGAAAGCTTTATTCATATTTTTAAAGATAAGAATCATATGCTTTATATTGCCTTTATAGCTGGTATATTACTTCAATTTTTTGTAATTGAGGTGCCAGGAATTTCTGATGTTTTTTCAACTCATAATTTAACTCCTATTTGCTGGCTTATAACAGCAGCAATGTCCATATTACCATTAGTTGTTCATGAACTTGTTGTTTTAATTAATTATATTAAAAGGAAAGAATTGAAATAATAGCTAATTAACTTTATAATAAAACTAGGTTGGTGATATTATGCTTGTTAATTTGATGGACTTGATTAATTTTTCAGATGATGAAAGATTAAGTCAAAAATATGTAAAATATTACTTAAATTTTAAAGTCTCTAAGCAATATCGCCATGAAGAGATAATCACAATAAAAAAAATGGTTGAGTTGCTTGGCCTTGATTATGAGTATTTAGGAGGCTTTACCTATAGTTTTATATTGCCCCATTTAAATAAAGAATTAGACCTGATAAAGGTTACTAAAAATTCAGTTATAAATATTGAACTTAAAAGTGCTAAGGTATCTGATGGTAGAATATTAAAACAATTAAATCAAAATAAGTATTATCTTCATTTAATCCATAAGCCGTTATATCAATATACCTATGTTATGAGTGAAAATACATTTTATAAAATAGATAATGATTCCCTAGTTATGGCGAAGCCAGAAGAGGTAAGAAAACTCCTTTTAAATCATAAAAAAGCTATTTCTATTGACTTAGGTGATATTTTTAAACCTGAAAATATCTTCGCATCTCCTTTTTATATGACATCTAGATTTATTCAAAATGATTATATTCTGACTGATTCAGAACAACTTGTTGAAAGACAAATAATAAAATTTCTTGAAAATGATGAAGATGTTATTGTAGAAGGACCAACGGGCTCAGGTAAAACGATGGTTTTATATGATGTAGCAAGGAAGCTTGAAAAGGGAATCATTATAAGTCCGTATCAGGTTGAATCGTTCAAAAAGCTAAATGAAGCTTTTCCTTCGTTTAAAACGATTAGTATTGAAGAATTTAGAAATTTTGATGATATTAAGTATTGTTTTATTGATGAGGTAAGCAAAATAGAAGCTCAAAAAATAAATGATATTATTTTAGAAGGAAAAAGAAAAAATATAAGGATTGTTTTGTTTTTAGATTTAAAGGAAAATGATGAAATTATGTCATCATTATTAGGCTTAACTAATAATATTTTAAGGCTTACAAGTCCGATTCGTACCTCAAGAGAAGCTTTAGATTTTATTGATTCATTGTTTTATCATAAAAAGTTCTTTAATAATCCTAAATATAAGGTTATTTATTCTAGGGAATGTTATTTAGCCTCTAAAATAAATGATTATGTAAAAAAAGGCTATACTTATATTTCTTATGAAGATAATGAAAAAATATCAGACTATTCTTATAAACTTTATACGAAAAGAGCATATCCTTATGAATTTCAAAAAATAGTAATGTGTATCGACGATAAGTTTTATTTAGATGAGAAAAAGCATTTAAAATCAATACAAAATGATGATGGAATTTACTATACAAGGCTTTTGTATCAAGGACTTACAAGAGCAAGAGAAGAAATTGTTGTAATTATAACTAATAAAAAGATTTTAGCTGAATTGATAGATATTTTATAAAACGTTTTCACAAAAAAACACTTACAAGAATTTTTTTTCTTTGTTAAAATAAAGTTGTTAAATAAGATATTAATAGGCACTAAATGTCCAAGCTTGAATGCCCGACCGAGCTTACATTTAGGCCTTTTTTTATGGAGGTTTTTATGGAAAATGATTATTTAATAACTGAAAAAGAAGGAAAATTATTACGGAAATTTTCAATACCATGTATTTTATCCTTATTAATTAGTGCTCTTTATAATATTGTTGATCAAATATTTATTGGTAATTCCTCAGTTGGAGCTATTGGAAATACCGCAACTACTATTATTTTCCCACTTACGGTAATTGCGCTTGCTTTTTCTTTGATGCTAGGAGATGGTAGTGCAGCTTATATGTCACTTTGTATGGGAAAGGGTGATGGAAAGAAGATTAATAAATTGGTTGGTAGTCTTATAACAGTAAGTGTTTTAATTAGTGCTATCTTTTTATTAATTGGATTTCCATTTCTTGACAATATTGCTTCATTTTTTGGCGCCAAAACAGAAGAATCTTTAAAATATGCTCATGAATACGGTTTTATAATTTTAATAGGAATTCCCTTTTATATAATTATGAATATGTTAAATTCAATTATTAGGGCTGATGGTTCACCTAAGGTTGCGATGATTTCAATGGTTATAGGTGCAATTATTAATGTAATATTAGATGCTTGGTTTATTTTAGGTCTTGATTTAGGTCTTACAGGAGCTGCTCTTGCAACAATTATTGGACAAATAGTATCATTTATTATAAGTGTTCTTTATTTGTTTAGAGCTAAAAATTTTAAACTTGAAATTACTTCCTTTAAGCCTGACCTTAAGCTTTTATTAGAAGGTATAAAAATGGGCGCCTCATCCTTTTTAACTCAAATATCAATTGTAATTATTACAGTTGTTTCTATGAATATGCTTGCTAAATATGGTGTTTCAAGTAAATATGGAATTAATGATCCTCAAGCCATTATTGGTGTTGTCATGAAGCTATTTACAATTGTTGTAAATATATCGGTAGGTATAAGTGCGGGAGCTCAGCCGATAATTGGTTATAATTATGGTGCGGGAAAGAATAAGCGTGTAAAAAAATTGTTTTTTATGATAATAGGTTTAAATATAATTTTAGGTTTAATTGCGACAATTTTATTTGAAACTATACCAGGTCCTATTTTAAGTATTTTTGGTACTAATAGTCTAAATCCAGCATTATACAAGGAATTTGGAATTATGACAATGCGCATTTATCTATTGCTTATTACTTTTACTATTATCCAAAAATCAGTATCAATCTTTTTACAAGCTATGGGCTCTCCCATTGAAGCGGCTATTTTATCTTTAGCAAGAGATGTAATAGGTATGGTTATTTTTACAGTTATATTACCAATGTTTTGGGGTATTGAAGGAATTTTATGGTCTGCACCATTTACAGATGTAATAGGTATAATTTTAGCAATTATTTTTTCAATTAAAATGCTAAAAAAACTTAATGATTAAAATGTAGGATGTATCTTTTAGAGATACATTTTATTATTTTTAAGATAAAATGTAATCTAAAATTGGCTTTTTAAGAAAAAGTATGATAAAATTGTAGTGATAATTAAAATAGGATGTGAATTTTCATGAACGATTTTTTGTTTCAATGTGTGAGTAAAAAAACAATGAATGTTGCCATTTCACAAAATGAAGAATTTAATAATCGACTAAAAAAACATCTCCTTGATATGAATGATATAGAAATTGAATATCGTGATAATGCTCCTATTTTTAGCTTAACACCATTTGTTCAAGTAAATATTCATCAAAATTTTGATTCATATTATGTGGTTGTTATTCCTAATTTTCAATTTAATCAATTTGAACGTTTTATTCCAACATTAAAGGGTATTTTCTTTGATTATAACGAAGAAACGGGATACATTGTGTTTTATAATTCTAAAAATAATGAAATTTTATTAAATGAACCCTTAAAAAACGTTTTATCCTTTGATAAAAATATTTTGCAAATAAAGAAAAAAGATTTTTCAAACTTCGTATTAATAATGCAAAGTGCACTTCAAGGAAAGAAAAAAAGGCTAGATATTTCCTTTAAATCATCAATTGAAAAAAAAGATGTTACTTATATTTTAGAATCATCATATAAAAATCAAAGTCATACTTTAGGATATTTTAGAAATATTGATTCATATGCCAAAGAAATTGAAAAGCTTACAAATATTGCAAATAAGGATGCTTTGACAGGTGTCTATGCAAAGCAAGTAATTAAAAATAAAATTAAAGAGCTTTTAGAAGCCGCAAGCCTTAATGATAAATACATTATTGGTATTATAGATATTGATTATTTTAAAAACATTAATGATACTTATGGTCATTTATTTGGTGATGAGATATTAATCGTTTTTACTAAAAACTTGTCTAAGGCAATTGGAAAGGCTGGTATGGTTGGTCGAATTGGTGGGGATGAATTTTTATTCGTATATCCTGTAAAATCGACTGTTGAAGAGGATATTAAACCAATATGTCGTAAAATTAAACATATAATAAGACAAATCACTTTTCAAGACAAATCACAATTCACATTAACATCAACAATGGGTATTTCTTGTTATCCTAAGGATGGACTTAATTATGATGATTTATTTGTTACTGCAGATAGGGCACTATATCGTGGAAAGTTAAAGGGCCGCGATTGTTATATTATTTATAATGAGGCTAAGCATGGTTCAATAAAAAAAGGCAATGATTTGACCTTTGTAGGGCTTCCTGAAAGAAAGAATTCTGATTCGAGTCTTGTTTCGGAATGCTTAGATGGTCTTTTAAATACAAATGATTTAGAAGAAGAAATTAATAATGTTATTAAAAAGACAGCTAATCATTTTAGAATAGATAGAATTACTATTTCCGATCCTAACTTAATTATTTTATTTCAATATAGTAGAGATAATCAGCTTCTTGATCATGGTTATGAATTATTTAATGATGAGTCATATAGAGCTTTATTTAAAGCTGATAATATGCTCCAAATAACAGATATCGTCCAGCTAAGGACGAATAATCCACAGGTTACGGAGTATTATACAAATAAACATATTAAATCTTTAGTTCAAATTATTCTGTACAATAATGGAATTATTTCTGGATATATTTCTTTTGATATGTATCTTGAACGTAGAGTATGGATGCCAGAAGAGTTAATGTATTTTAATATTATTTCAAAAATAATTTCAGGATTCTTTTATAAATTTCAAATTGAAAAAAAGCTTAAGGATGTTTCAAATGATGATGCACTTACCTGTTTATTGTCGCCTGTTCATTTTAAACAGCTTGTTCTAGAAAAAATAAAGGAAGATTTGACGGGCGTTTTAATAGCTTTTGATATTGTTAAATTTAGACTTATAAATGAATATAAAGGTTATGACTTTGGCTCTTCAATTTTAAAAGAAATAGCCCAAAAAATAATAAGTGTTAGTAAGTCGGATTATGTATGCCGTTTACATGATGATGTCTTTGTTTTTTATTCAAAATTTATTAATAAGGATACTATGCATAAAAAGTTTGAGCTTGTAAAGCATATTGTTGATAGTGTTGGTACTCACTATGATATAACAATAAGTCTTGCACAGGGTGCCGTTATTTTTAATGTAAACGATGGTCTTGATTATCAAGCATTAATTGATAGGGCACTTGAGGCTAAGAAGTTTTCTAAGGATAATGATATTCATCGTCTTGTTATTTATGATAATAAGGTTCACGAACAAAGCATTATTAGACAAAATATTGAAGCTAAAATGGAAAGTGCTCTTAAAAATAAAGAGTTTGAGGTTTATTTACAACCTTGTTATGAGCTTAAAACAAATACAATTTCATCCTTTGAAGCTTTAGTTAGATGGAATACAAATGATGGTGTTATGTCACCAGGTGATTTTATTCCCTTATTTGAAAAGAATGGCTTTATTGTAAAAATGGATTTTTATGTATATGAGGTTGTTTGTCAAACCTTAGATCGCTGGAAGAATGATGGACATCTTTTAAGAAGAATTTCGGTAAATGTTTCAAGATGCCATATTAATGATAAGGATTTTGTTATAAAACTTAATGCTTTATTAAATAAATATAATATTGATAAAAAATATTTTGGAATTGAAATTACAGAATCATTATTTATGGAAAATGAAAATGATGTTATATCTTTAGTTGAAATATTATCTAAAGAAGGCTATCAAATTTATATGGATGATTTTGGAGTTGCCTATTCAACCTTAAATTTATTAAGTCGTGTTCATGTTGATGTCATAAAACTGGATCGTGGTTTTATAAGGAATGACTTTAGAAATAATAGGGAGACAATTGTAATTAGAAATATAATTCAAATGGCACGTGAGCTTGGTATTAATGTTTTATCTGAGGGGATTGAAACTCAAAAACAGGCCCTAGAGTTAAAGGACCTTAATTGTGATTATGCTCAAGGATTTTATTATCACAAGCCTATGCCAATTAGTGAAATAGAAAAGCTATGTTTTAAAAAATAGTTTGGAGATGTAATATTTATGAATATGGATTTTAAATCAAAACTTCCCATTCCCATGGAAGTAAAGAAGATGTATCCTGTTACAGGGGAAATGAAGCTTCAAAAAGAAAAAAATGATGAAGAAATAAGAAAGGTTTTTACTGGTGAAAGTGATAAGCTTATATTAATCATAGGACCTTGTTCAGCTGATCGTGAGGATGCGGTTTTAGATTATATGAAACGCCTTCGCCTTCTTCAAGAAGAGGTTAAGGATGAAATCTTAATTATTCCTCGTGTTTATACAAATAAACCAAGAACAACAGGAGCAGGCTATAAGGGCATGCTTCATCAGCCTGATCCTAACGGCAAGCCTGATATGCTTAAGGGTGTAGTAGCCATTCGTAAGCTTCACATGGATGTTTTAAAGGAAACAGGCTTTAGTGGTGCTGATGAAATGCTATATCCTGATAATCACAGATATTTATCAGATCTTTTATCATACGTTGCTGTTGGTGCAAGGTCAGTTGAAAATCAGCAACATCGTCTTACCGCCTCAGGTATTGATTCTCCTGTTGGAATGAAAAATCCCACAAGTGGTGATATTTCGGTAATGATTAATGCGATTAATGCGGCGCAGCATGGACATACATTTATCTATCGTGGCTGGGAGGTCGAGTCTAAGGGTAATCCTTTATGTCATGCCATTTTAAGAGGTTATGTTGATGATAGAGGCGTATCACATCCTAATTATCATTATGAGGATTTAGTTGCGTTAAACGAAGCTTATAAAAAGTCAGGCCTTCAAAATCCTGCTGTAATTGTTGATTGTAATCATTCAAATTCTGGTAAGCAATACCTAGAACAAATTAGAATTGCAAAAGAAGTACTTCATTCAACAAGATATAACCCTGAACTTAGAAAGCTTGTAAAAGGTTTAATGATTGAATCATATCTTGTAGATGGAAATCAGCCTGTTGATGGAAAGGAATATGGTAAATCAATTACCGATCCATGCTTAGGCTTTGAAAAAACAAAAGAATTAGTGCTTGAACTTGCAAAAATGCGTAAGGGTGCATAAAAAATACTTGAAATATGAACAGTTATGATGTATAATATGCATCGTAACTGATGTGGAGAAATACCCAAGCCCGGTTGAAGGGATCGGTCTTGAAAACCGACAGGGGATGAAAGTCCCGCGGGGGTTCGAATCCCTCTTTCTCCGCCATTTGAAAATTAAGGACTGAAGCTTCAGTCTTTTTTTGTTTTTTGAAAAAATAATGTAAAAAAAGGAAATATGTTGTATAATCTTGACGTGGTGATTTTATGAATTTCATGGTCTGGATATTATTAATTTTATGTTTGATATACATATATTTTCAATTTAAGCGTTTTTCATTTATTAAAAATAAAAAGAAGCCATATAATTATTTAGTACCTTTAGCTATGTGTCTTCCTTTTATTATAGTAGCCATCTTTTATTTATGGGGTTTAGCTATTTTTGTTGTGCATTTAATGCTTTTTTATATGATTGCTAATTTAATTGTAAGAATAAAAAATAAAGGTAAAATAATTCATGCAAATGTTTTAAATGGTATTGTTTTAGGCTTTACGGCCGTCATAATGAGTATTGCCTTATTTGTATTAAGCCTTCATATCTTTGAAACTAAATATGTTCTTAAAACTGATAAAATAGATGAATCATTAAGAATCGCTCAAATAACGGATGTTCATTTAGGCTGCACATTAGATGGTAAACGCTTTTCAAAACGTCTTTCTGATATTGAGAAAACTAATCCTGATCTTTTAGTTATTGTTGGTGATTTTGTTGATGATGAGACGAAAAAAAGTGATATGATAGAAGCCTGTAAAGCTCTTGGCAACTTTAAAACAAAATATGGTGTTTTCTTTATTTTAGGAAATCATGATAAAGGCTATTATAATTCTAATTACAGAGGCTTTAGTCTTGATGATTTATATGGTGAGCTTTTAAAAAATAATGTGATTATTTTACATGACGAGGTATATAATTTAACAGAAAATTATGTTCTTGTTGGCCGTTATGATAGATCTTTTGAAGGAAGGATGGAGGCCTTAGAGCTTACTAAGAATATCTCTAAGGATAAGTATATTATTATGCTTGACCATCAGCCTAATGATTATGCAAATGAAGAAGGTATGGCTGATTTAGTTTTATCTGGTCATACACATGGTGGTAATTTATTTCCGATTAATTTTATTGTAATGGCTTCAAATGATCAAACTTATGGGATTAAGACGATTGATAATACAATCTTTATTGTATCATCAGGCATTTCTCAATGGGCAATCCCCTATAATACCTGTATTTTTAATGAATATGTATTAATTGATATAAATAGGTAGTTTAAAAATTGTTAAAAAATGTTATAATTTAAGGAAGGAGGGATGAATATGAAGGATGATTCAATACTAGAACCCTTAAAAATGTTTAATAGTAAATTTAAACAACTTCAACATGAAAATGGAGAAAAATATTTTGAAGAATTAGTTAAAGAATCTAAAATTGATGTGAATGCTAACCGGGAAACGATAAAAAAATATAAGAATGAGCTTGAACAAGGCCAATATTATGAAAAAAAAGAAGGCAGTGTTAGGGGCATAAAAATCTTATTAGTAATTGTCGGTATTGCTGCTTTAATTTCAGGCTTGGCTATGGCTTTTAGTGGCATTAAGAGTTCAAGCGCCTTGTTTATTGTTTTAGGAATTGTTATTTTTGCACTTTGTATTTTTTCTTTTGTTGCAGTTTTTACAAAAATTAATAAAATAATTGAAGAACGTAAGCAAAAAAAAGAAGAGTACTATAAAAAAGCATCTGACTTAAAAGTAATTGCTTATAATCAGATGGCTCCTCTTAACAGTCTTTATGATTACTATATGACATCAGAAATTATTGAACATACATCACCTTTAATTCAACTTGATGATATTTTTGATGCGGATAAATATGAATATTTACATGAAAAGTTTAATTTAGGCGAGGTTACTGATCCTAATACTTCAGTTAATTATGTTGTTTCTGGTTCAATTGTTGGAAATCCATTTGTAATTGTTAATACTTTTAATATGCAAATGGTTCAAAAAGTTTATACGGGCTCTATTGTTATTCACTGGACTACAATAGAACGGAGTAAAAATGGTACAAGAACAGTTCACCATTCACAAACATTAACAGCGAGTGTTACTAAGCCGGCACCTGACTATTATTATGATACGCGTTTGATTTATGGCTGTGATGCAGCTCCAAACCTATCATTTGGTCATGAACCAACAAATATTAATGGTATGAATGAACGTCAGCTTGAAAAATATGTAAAGCGTGAGACTAAAAAGCTTGAGGAGAAAGAAGAAAAAGCTACTAGGAATGGTGAAAACTTTACGGTAATGGCTAACAATGAATTTGATGCATTATTTAATGGTGATGATAGAGATAATGAGGTTGAATTTAGATTGTTATTTACCCCGCTTGCTCAAAAAAATATGCTTGATTTATTAAAAAGTAAGGTGCCATATGGTGATGATTTTTATTTTTACAAGCATAAGAAATTAAATTATATTATTTCTAGCCATTCACAAAACTTTGATTATAATCCAGATATGTCTATTTTTCATCACTTTGATGTTGATGAAGCTAAGAAGAATTTCGTTGAATTTAATGACAAATATTATCAAAGCTTATACTTTGATTTAGCACCATTGCTAGCTATACCAAGCTATCAGCAGATTAAAACACAAGAGTATATTTATAATACTCCATATAGAGCTAATTTAACAAGTTATGAGCATGAATCATTAGCCAATCGTTTTGATAAGGATTTGCTTAAACATCCGGAAAGCTCTACAAACTTGATTATAAAGACTAAGTTTGAAACTAAAAACGGAAAGTCAGATCAAGTTACAATTGAAGCACATTCATTTAAAGCTGTAAAACAAACAACTGTTGTATCAAAACTTGGTGGAGATGGAAGAATGCATGCTGTTCCAGTAGTTTGGTATGATTATATTCCAATTGTAAAAAACACCTTAATGGAGGCTAAAAATACTAAGCTTAGAAAGAATGAATACTTAAAAGAAAAAAATAATAGTGAATTTTCACAATTTATGTCACAATATAATAAAAATAATGCTATAATATACGAAAGAGGATTATTCTCTGTCTTACTTGATAAAGAGTTAGATGAGAATTCATCTTTAAAATTTAATTCGCTACTTGCGAGAAAAGGAGAAAAAGAATAATATGGCAAATCAATTAGATGAAATGACTGGCCCTGTTAATGAAGAGGGTAAGGATATTAATGTTATCCAAAAGCAAATTCCTGTTAAGGTAGGCGTTGGCTCAACAATTTTTGAAGTAATTTTATGGTGCTTATGTATTATTCCAGGTGTTGTTTTCTTAATTAAGAAAATTAACGCAGCTAAGTATCTACGTCAGCTTGAACAAAAGATTCAACATAATGCTTCACAAATTGATAATTATCTTGAACAAAGAGTTGTTATTTTACAAAACTGTGCTAAGCTTCTTGATAAAGCAATTGATCTTGATAAAACAACCTTCTCAGAAATTGCAAAATATCGTTCTGGTAATGTAGCTGATGACGCAGCAAGAAATGAACTTTCAGGTGCTCTTGATGGTGTTTCAAGAAAAATCAATATCGCTTTTGAAAATTATCCTGATTTAAAGGCTCATCAAGAAATTGCTGATGCAATGCAACAAAACTCATACCTTCAACGTGAAATTACAGCTGCTCGTGAGGTATATAATGATAGTGTATATCAATGGAATAAGGCAATTCAAGAATGGCCAACAAAGATGATTGTAGCTGCAAAGCAAGGTTATACAACAAGAATTCCATTTACTGCATCTAAAGAAATTAAGGATAAAGCAAGAGACGTTTTCTTTTAATTAAAATTAAAGCTTAATTATCTTGTTTCACGGAGGTTTTTATGTATAGATGTCCTTTTTGTCATTCGACAAACATTGAGCAAGAAAGAGACTATAATGAACTAAAAATAGAACTTAAAGAAATAATGAAGGAAAACGAGAAGGATATGCCTCTTGAACTTAAACAAATTCTTAATGAAGCTATTGTTTATGATTTATATAATGATGAACAATATTTGAAAAATCTCGAGCTTCATGGAATGACATTATTTTGCAATGATTGTGGTTATATTTTTAAAGAGTATGATGTAGTTGATGATGCAAATTTTATCCCACCTACAGAAATATCTAAGGAAGAATTCGAACAAGTTATCTTAGATGCTCTTCATAAACAAAGAAGAACAATTGTAGAACTTGATACAGAAGAAAAAGAAAAAATGTTTTTACAAATAGCTTGTGGCAAAAGAAAAAAATTCTACAAAGAAATGGCTCAAAAGGTTGTAGATGATTTGAGTGAAACCTCAAAGATGCTTGATGAAATTGAATTAGAGGAAGAAGAAAATAATAATTTGCCTTCATAAAATTTATAGCATTTTTATGCTATAAACTGCCGTGATAGCACAGTTGGTAGTGCAACGCACTCGTAACGCGTAGGTCGCAGGTTCGAGCCCTGTTCCCGGCACCATATTGAAACAACAGGATTGATACCAAAAATATCAGTCCTTTTTTCATTATATAGGGCCATTTCGCTTATTTTAGGCATAAATTGCTTAATTTTTGGCGAAGTAGCCCTTTTTTCTTTGCCTGTTTTAGAAGAATGCAATTTATCAAAAGCACGAACTGGCAATAAAAAGCACGAACTGACTATCAAAAGCACGAACATACCTTAATCTCTGTTAATAGTCCTCTAGGGAAAGATGTTTAAGGCCTTTTTTCGGTTATATGGAAGTTGGCCACCAAATTTTTGGATGTTTTCTAAACTTTCCCTGAAAAATTAAGGGTAAAACGCTAGACAAAATTAGTACTATATAGTACAATGAATCAAGGTGATTGAATATGGTTATTTGTATTAAGGATAAGATTAAGAACATCAACGCGGTCATCGGCTGCAACATCGGCTGCAGGTACTGCTACGCCAAAGCGGTGGCAAATAGATTCCACCTGACAGACGATTTCTCTAAGCCGATCGCGGATTTGCATAAATTGGAAAGACTAAAAAAGCCCGGAGTGTATTTTCTGACAGGGATGTCCGATTTGTACCTATGGAAAAAGGAGTGGCTTGATAAGTCATTTGAATTATTGAAGGAATCTCCGAAAACAGTAGGAATATATTTGACTAAAGCCCCAAATAAAATAAAGCTTGACGACATTCCCGATAATGCTTGGATGGGGGTCACCATCACATCGAAATCGGATTTATGGAGGTTGAAAGCATTAATGGAAAACATCAAATGCAGGAACTATCACGTCACGTTTGAGCCGCTATTCGAGGATCTGGGCGACATTGATTTATCTGGAATCAAATGGGTAGTCATCGGAACGGAGACCGGGAAATGCAAGGGCAAGATAGATGCCAAAAAGGAATGGGTCGATCATTTGGTGGATGTCGCTAGAAAATGCGGCTGCAGGATTTTTTTCAAAGAAGAGCTTGTTTATAAAATTATGGGCGAAGAAAACGCGATCCAAGAGCTCGCTTTAGAAATGGAGGAAGCATTGAAATGAAGAAGCATTATGGTGGAACTCTTATCTCTCAAATCAAGCAGCTTCAAGATAGGATTTTCAACAAGATTCTAAAAGAAGAGGGCATATACGAATTCAATGGTCAACAAGGGAGAATCCTATTTTCTTTATGGAAAGACGAGAAACTCTCCTTGATCGAATTATCGAAAAGGACTTCTTTGGCTAAAACAACATTGTCCTCGATGGTGGAGAGGATGAAAAATGACGGCCTTTTGATTGTCGAGGAATCCAAAGAGGACAAAAGGAGTCTGATCATCTATTTAAGCGACAAGACGCTGTCGCTTGAAAGCAAGATAAACAGGGCCACGAAAAGAATGGGCGATATTTTCTACAAAGGCCTTAGCGAAGAAGAGGCAAGCGAGTTGGACAGATTGTTGAACAAAGTAAAGGAGAATCTAAAAGATGAATAAGAACATAATCATCAAGCAAATCCAAGTCAAAGACGTAATGACCAAATCAAATGCTCCTATAGGCGGATATTGCGTCAACCCTTATGTCGGATGCACCCATGGCTGCAAATACTGCTATGCCTCATTCATGAAAAGATTCACAGGCCACACGGAAGAATGGGGAACGTTTTTGGATGTCAAGAACTGGCAGCCGATCAGGAATCTCGATAAATTCAAAGGCGAGCATATCATCATTGGGACTGTGACCGATGGGTATCTGCCAGAAGAAGCCCAATATAAGAACACTAGAAAACTATTGGAACAATTGGTGGGCGTTGACGCAGAACTGTTGATATGCACGAAATCCGATTTGGTAGTTAGGGATTTGGATTTATTAAAGAAATTCGACAAAGTCACTGTTTCTTGGTCAATTAACACCTTAGACGAAGGCTTCAGAAACGATATGGACGATTCTGTGTCAATAGAAAGAAAATTAAAAGCAATGAAAGAAGTATATGATGCTGGGATTAGAACGGTATGCTTCATTTCGCCAGTATTCCCAGGCATCACGGATTTCAAGAAGATATTCGAAATAGTTAAAGAACAATGCGATTTGATATGGCTTGAAAACCTTAACCTAAGAGGTGGATTCAAAGGGAAAATAATGGATTATATCAAAGAAAAACGCCCCGATTTGTATCCTTTATACGAAAATATATATAAGAAAAAAGACAGGAGCTATTTTGAAGAATTAGAAAAAGAGGCTGAGCAATTAGCCAAAGATAACGATTGCCCATTCGTGGATAACGAAACACCATATGGAAGAGCCAAAAAAGGTCATCCAGTAATCGTTGACTATTTCTATCACGAAGAGGTTAGAGGTTCAAACAACACAGGGAAAAGAAATAGGAAGTAGGCTGAGATTCATGTAAGGACCACCGCCACATAAGAAACAACAGGATTGATACCAATAATATCAGTCCTTTTTTCATTTTATAAGGCTGTTTCGCTTATTTTTTGTTAATAAGCACATTATTTACTAAAGAATATATAAATATAAATCATAATAAATAAGGGAGTAACCTTAACTAATTTGAAGCAAATACAATCAAATAGTTTAAGGATACTCCCTTTAATGATATAATCAAATAAAAAAAGATAGATAAGACAACCCTGAGAAAGTTTTTTATCTATCTACCATTAAGGCGGTATTATGATAGCATTATTTTTAAAATTTAACAAGAGGTTAACCCCAAGTTCTTTAAATATTGATGAATATTACAAGACAATCGATAATATACAGTCATACCAAATAGAATGTCCTTGTGGATGTAAAGGCAGTTGTATTAAGTATGGTTGGCATAAAAGGCAATTGATAATTGAGGATAATACTTATAGTATTAAGCTTCAAAGGGTTTATTGTAAGCATTGTAAAACAACCCACATAATAATGCCAACATACATAATTCCTTATGAACGACAAACAATGGATTATGTACTGGATTTAATAAGTTCTAATACTGAAATTAATAAAGCTGATTATGAGCTTGTGAGATACACAAGCATCTTTAGCATTTGGCAAAACAAATTAAAAAGCATAGGAATGAAGTTATGTGATGATTTAGATAGGATCATCTCTTTTTGTGCTACTACTTTTAGGATGTGCTTTATGCAAAGTAAAAAGAGAAAGAACATCAAATTACATGAGGTAGGATATTTTAAGGTAGCACTACCAACATAGATAAAATGCTCAATTAATTATAGTGTGATATTCTTAATTCGTCAAAAGGAGGAATAATATGACGTCACAGGAAAAAGAGAAAATCGCATTATTTAGATATGGGATAATTGCACCACTGATTTCTAATATAGCCATATCCACGTCCAAAATGGAATATTTAAAGAGCTTAGGTGACAAAGAATATGAATCACCTAATGGTCAAATTAAAAATGTTAATTGGAAAACAATCGAAGGATGGTACTATCAGTACCAAAAATTTGGATTTGAAGGATTAAAACCCAAATCCAGATCAGATAAAGGTAAGATTAGAAAGCTTGATGATGAGGTAATTGACACAATTGAATATTATATACAAAAATATCCAAGAATGCCCGCTATTGCAATTCATGAAAAGCTAGTATCTGATAGTGTTATTAATGTAGGTGATGTCTCAACCTGTACAATTCAAAGGTACATAAGGCAATTAAAGGATACTAAAAATATCGTTACTAAAACAGAGCTTAGAAGGTATGAGGCTGAGCACATTAATGACATATGGTGTTGTGATACAACATACTCATTTAAATTAACTGTGGATGGCGTCAAAAAGCGAATGTATATAATAGCCATTATAGATGACGCTTCTAGAGTGATTGTAGGATGTGATGTATTCTTTGAAGATAATTACATTAATTTTATGAGTGTTTTAAAACAAGCAGTAAAAAAATATGGTAAACCAAAGATACTTAATTTAGATAATGGTGCACCGTATAAAAATGGTCAATTAGAGCTTTTAGCAGCTAGAATAGGGGTAACATTACACCATTGTGCCCCATATTCAGGATGGCAAAAAGGTAAAATTGAGCGATGGTTTAGGACTATGAAAGACCATTTTATGGCTACATATAATTTAACAAGTAAAACCAAAATAGAGGATTTTAGAAAGGATTTATTAGAATACGTTTTAAAGTATAACAATCAAGAGCATTCAGAACTTAAGGTGTCTCCTTTTACAAGGTTTTTTGAGCAAGACGAGCATCCAATCTATTTGGAAGATAGTGCTATAGAAAAGAGCTTTTTATTAGAGATAGATCGAAAAGCAATTATAGATGGAGTAATTGTTATAAATAATATAGAGTTTGAGGTTCCGATAAAATATTCTAATAAGCGAATTAAGCTTAGGTATTCTTCTGACTATAAGGATGTCTATATAGTAAATCCAGATGATACGCTAACTAAGATTGAATTATTAAATAAAATAGCTAATAGCAAAGTTAAAAGAAATAAACCTAAATTTGTTGTGGAGGATATGGCATGATGAACTATTTAAAAAAATTTGGAATTGAATATAATCCGTTTTTAAAATCAAAGGATATAAAGCTTGAATTATCAGAGTATAAGCAATTATTATTTAGACTAAAGCATTTAGAGGATATCAAAGGTGTAGGTATAATAACAGGTGAGCCCGGGCTTGGTAAGACAACAGCAATTAGATATTGGACAAAAACATTAAATAAAAGTATGTATAAAATAATATATATACCTCATTCTACATTAACTGTAATGGAATTTTATAGAGAATTAAGTGATCAGTTTGGATTAGAGGTATCGCATTCTAAAAGGAAGAATTTCAAAGCCATCCAAGAAGAAATAAAGCGACTTGTGATAGAAAATAGAATTACTCCTGTAATAATATTAGATGAGGCGAATTCGCTCCCATCGTCAATATTAAATGACCTCAAAATATTACTAAATTTTGAAATGGATTCAAAAGACAATATAATACTACTTTTAATTGGTCAAAAGGTATTTTTATCAACTTTAAGTTTAAAAGCAAATGAGCCATTAAAGCAAAGAATATCAATTAATTATTCTATGAGTAGCCTCTCAAAGTAAGAGTCAAGGTATTATATAGATCAAAAGCTACAGGCTGCTGGATTAACAACCCCTATAATAACTACAGAGGCCTACAATCAAATAATAAACGCAGCAAATGGGATTCCAAGAATAATTAATCAGGTAATGGATAAAGCCTTACTTATTTTATGTAATTATAAAGCTGATGAAATAACCGAGGAAATAGCTATGGAGGCAATCGATGAAGTATCTTTATAAAAAATTTAATTTATATTTACCTAGGTTGAATTACAACCTAGATCCTGTGTTATATATAACCAACTCATATACAATAAGAAATGTTTATAATTTTGATAGAAAAAAAGAGGTAGTTCTAACCTCGGATTATAACAAAAAGGATTATAGATATATGTCTTTATTTGAAATACTATATGATAACTGGGTAATAATTCATAAAGATGATTTAGATACAATATTATACCCATATAGTGATGAATCAAAATTACCATTTTAATATTCCTTAAATAATTAGCTCAATCTCCTTAAATAACGCGATTGAGCTTTATTTTTACTATAAATTTCACCTTAAATAACTTGATGTACTCTCTCTTAAATAAAATGCTGGTCTATAAGAAAGAAAAAATACTTAATTGGAAAAACAAATCCGAAGTGTTTAAAAAGTTTACAAACCTAGAATTTATGAACTTTCTATATAGCAGTTATGGTTTCAAAAAGGAAACTGATGTTCTCAAGAACAAAGGTGATGAGAATATTATAGAACCTGAAATTATTATAGATAAAAATCTTATAGATAGAACTATAAGAAAGAGTACAGCATCCCATAGAACCCCTAACTTTGAGGAAATCAATAAGAAGAAATCAGCTGTTGGATTAAATGGCGAAGATTATGTACTAAATTATGAAAAAACTCATAATAAAAAATATAATAGAAAAATTAAACGAATTTCTGATGATCCTTCATTTGGTTATGATATATTATCATTCAATGACGAAGGAAAAGAAAAACACATTGAAGTTAAGACTTGTATTAGTGGTAATCTTGATAAAGTTGACTTTTACATTACAAGTAACGAGAAATCTCATTTAGAAAATGATGATTATTATTATATTTACTATGTTTGTGGACTTAGAAGTAATAAACCAAAAATAATTATTTTAACTAAGGATAATTTGACGAGGGCAACATTTGAACCGATAGCATATAAAATAACAGGAAAAATAGAAGAAGAATAAGTTGTTGCTGTTATTAATTGAACTATAGTTCATTGACGAAATATGGATTTTTTAGTAAAATATAAGCGATAAATTAATTAGTACCAGGAAGTTGAGATATGGGCTCAAAGGAGGTACTAATATGAATTATCAAAAAGCTATATTAGATAAAAGTGCCACTTGTCAAAAGATCAGAGCCCTTATCCAAGAATCAAGATATACTTATGAAGAACTAGCTGAAATGCTTCAATTAGGATCTCCAAGAGTAATCTATGAATGGATTAAGGGTAATAAATTACCTGGTCTTGAAAACATGTATAATCTTGCTCTAATATTTAACATGAAAATGGAAGATTGTCTCGTTATGAGATGATTTTTTATTTTTTGCACCATAGTACATTGTAAATGTCTCAATTTGGGCATAAAATATGTTTGGATGATAGGCCAAAACGATTGTGATTTTTGGCAATTAATGGTATAATTATTGTTAGATACATTACATGTTCCGAAACAGTGGAGTAGGAGCTATACCTATATGAAATGTTGGAGCAAGTCTAATTCATGGGAATGCGTTAGAGGAGTAAACCAACTATTAAGAGCAAAGTTTCAAGAGTGGTATTGTTGGTATCAATTATAATAATCAGAATGGAATTGATTGTTATGAGGGTGATATTGGTAATACTACTGATATCATCCTTTTTATTTTAGATGTTTAGAAAGTTGAGGTTGCTTAGTTATGAAAAAGACCAGTAAAAGTATCGTTAGACAATATAACAAGCCTAAAAGCATGGACCCAATGTGCCCTGAATTTTATGGCGTCATTATAAAAGATAAACATGTAAAAATTGATACTAAAAGATATAAGAAGTTTTTCGCTTTACCAGACAACAAAATAGAAATTAGAAATACTGTTTATTATCAACCTTCAAGAGTTCACAAATTAGATTATTATTGTAATTTCTTTAAAACTAGATGTGAAATGTTATTAGAAAAATATAATACTGAATTTAGGATAGCTATTGAAGCAATCAAGACACCTAAACAAGTTGAAGATAATCTAAGAGTGCAATTATTAAATACAGGTGAAGATTATGAAACAGCACACGAAGCTGCTTTTTTAAAAGGAATAAAGAGAATCAATCCTTATAAGTATGCAATAAAATCTTTATATGCTCAGTTCTTTCATCAAATGATGGCAGAGATTGATGCACAAACTTGTAGAGTATTAATTCCACTTGGATTTAGAGAAGATGATTTTTCAAAGAAAAGCTTTGATGTTTTTATTCAATCTAAACAAGGAAGTAATGCAATTCCATTTAGAAATTTTCAATATTATGACGTTTATGACCGAGCCTATAGTGTTTGGAATTTTCTAAAGCATAATTCTAAAAAAGCATATGATATTTTAAAGAAATACTATCCTGAGATGATCTATGATCCCGAAAACTTATATAAAAATGGAGATTTGGCTTTGTCGGTTCTAAAGCTTGATGAAAGATATATATTAAAAGTTTTGAAAGAACTTCCATTGTTCTTTGATGAAGTATGTAGACTAGGCTTTAATGAAAATACTGATGATGCTAAATGGGACTATGAAGATTACTTTATGAAAGAAGTTAAAAGTAAGATTGATAGTTTAGAAATAGATTAGCCTACTATAAATAAATCAAGAGATATTTGAAAAATATTTAAATTTATTTA
>OIZF01000109.1_pt1 | contig 55039 bp, 51 predicted proteins | sample 1588471 | NCBI WGS metagenome assembly OIZF01 (sample SAMN03283279) | human gut metagenome | biome: human-associated habitat; material: feces | host: Homo sapiens | place: Peru | collected 2012
ACGGACAAAGACTGCCGTACAGAACTTGCGAAAATTGTTACTGACAGCAATGGAGTTGCGACCACAGAGCCATTAACAGTTGAGAAAAAATATTATCTGAAAGAAACGAAAGCTCCACAAGGTTATCGAATCCCAAAGGATGTAAAAGGAAATGATTATGTATATGAAGTATATACAAAAATCAATGATAAGAGACAGTATGAATATTATGTGAATGGAGAACTTCATACAACATCAACAGGAGATTATGCGATTGAAGGGACAGTGCATGTGCGGATTGTGAATCTGAAGGTAGTAAACCAGACTGGATTACAGATGCCAGAGACCGGAACACATACCACATTGATTCTGGTAGCTATCGGTGTTGCCTGCATGATCACAGCATTGCTCCGTCAATTAAAGAAAGGGAAAGTAGAGGATAAGGAAAATGGGAAGAACGAAAAATTATAATAAAAAAAGAGTAGCGTTAGCATTAACTGGAACACTTGCACTTACAGGTGTAGTCGGTTCAATTCCAATGTCTATGTTCCAGAATGATATGGCTGTTGTATGTGCAGCGGATGGAACAGAATACAGTACAGTAAAAGGTGTTGCTACAATGGGTAGCGGACAGGCACATATTGATATTACTGGAAATGAAGGACAGACACTGGTAGGAAAGAAGTTTAATGTATATAAACTTTTCAATGCAGAAAATGCAAAAGGCGGAGAGTCTATTAACTATACAATTAATTCAACTTATGAACAGGCATTAAAGAATGTAGTAGCAAAAGCTCTCACAAAGTCAGGAACAACAATTTCTGCAGCTGACGTTACAGAATATCAGGTCATTGATTATATTCAGTCTTTAAATAATTATCCGGTGGAAGGTGCTACAGCAGACCAGACATTGGAAAGCAGATATAGTGCTTTTCGTTATTTCATTGAAAATCTGAGAGATGAGATTGTAAAATTAAATGCTGCACCGGAAGTGGTAAATGTAAAGAATGTCCGTTCTGACAATTCTATCCGTCTGGATGGTCTGCAGTATGGTTACTATGTAATTGATGAAGTATCAAATGTAGAAGGAACACACGCTGCAAGTTCATTGTGTATGGTAAACACTGCAAACCCTGCAGCACAGATTATGATCAAATCAGATTACCCAAGCGTTGTAAAGAAAATCCAGGAAGACGATGCAAATGCCGGAATTACAAATGCAGACAGATGGAATGACATTGGTGATTATGAGATTGGTCAGACAGTACCATATAAGTTCACATCAAATGTGCCGGATATCAACGGATTTGATACTTATTATTATGCATGGCATGATATTATGAATGATGCACTGACATTCAATAAAAACAGTGTCAAGATTGAGATTTCCGGAAAAGTAAACGGAAAAGCAAAAACATATACTCTGAACAATGCGGAGTTTACAGTAACAGAAAAACCAGGGAATGGAGATACATTCGTGGTTGCAATCACAGACTTGAAAGCAATCGTGGACAGAGAGTTTGATGAGGTAGATACAAGAAAAGAAAATACCTATGGACAGAGTGTTACATTGACATATAATGCAACACTGAATGATAAAGCTGCAGAAAATACAGGACGTCCGGGATTTGAAAATGATGTTCGTCTTGAGTTCTCAAATGATGCAGATTCAACGGGAGATGGAAAAACTGGTTATACACCATGGGATACAGTAGTATGCTTTACATACCGATTAAACCCAATCAAAACAAATGACCATGACAAGGTTCTGGATGGAGCAAAATTCCGTCTTTACAGCGATGCAGACTGCAAGAATGAAGTATATGTAAAATCAGGGCAGGATGGCTATATTGTAATCAATCGAGATTCCATCGGAGGGAAAGACCATACTGGCGGTACAAAACCAGATACAGCAGTAGAAATGGTATCCGATGCAAATGGTACATTCAATATCTATGGTCTTGACAGTGGAACATACTATCTGAAAGAGACAGATGCTCCAGACGGATATCGTTTATTAAAAGACCCTATCAAATTGGAATTAAAAGCAACATTTACAACAGCCCGTGATACTTATGTAAAAGGGGAAAGTGCAACTGACAAAACTCTTACAGCATTTGATGCAAAAGCAAATATCAAGACATTCTATAATGGCTTGAGCAAATCAGAGGATAAAACATTAACAACAAATGTGGAAGATGGTTCTGCTAACATTACCATCGTGAACCAGGTAGGAAAGAAACTTCCTATTACTGGTACATCTACAGTTGTGGTAATGCTTGGAGCTGGTGTTGTTCTTATGAGCTTTGCAATTGCAAAAGGACGTAAGAAAGACGAAGAAATCTAAGCTAAAAGGAAAGGAGATTACATGCGAAACAAATGGGGCACGAGAGTCATATTCCTAATCGGATTTATACTCTGTTGTCTGCCGATCATGTGGAATGTAATCGAGCAGCGGCATCAGTCAGATGCCGTTGCCACCTATCAAAATGCAGTGAACAAGAAGGATGATACTAAATTGCAGGAAATCATGGATAATGCAGCTGCATATAATGATATGCTGTATCAGACGGGTGGAGCAATCGTAGATAATTCCGATACGGAGATTTTGAGTGACGAAAGTTATCAAGAACAATTGAATGTTTCCGGAAACGGCACAATGGGAAGTCTGGATATACCGAAAATCAATGTGGAACTGCCAATCTATCATGGAACAGATGATAGTGCACTTTCAAATGGTATCGGGCACCTGCAGGGAACAAGCCTTCCGGTGGGTGGAGAGAACACACATTGTGTTCTGACTGGACATCGAGGACTGCCGAGTTCAAAATTATTGATTCGATTAGATGAAATGAAAAAGGGTGATTTATTTTTTATCCGGACTGGAAATGAAACGCTTGCATATAAGGTGAGCAGGATTCAAATTGTAGAGCCGGAAGATGTATCCAGTCTGCAGATTGAAGCAGGAGAAGATTTAGTGACACTGGTCACTTGTACACCATACGGAATCAATACGCACAGATTACTGGTGACAGGAAAGCGTGTGGAATATAAGAAAGTCCAACACGATGCGATTAAACAGGAAATACCATCCATCCGGGAACTTATCTTTTTCATTCTTCCATTTATGTTTGCTGCAATATCACTTGGATTGTATTTTTGGAACAGAAGGGAGACATATGAAGATGGGAAAATATAAGCATGTACTAGCTGCAGTATGTGTTTGTGCAGCTCTCGGAACCTTAACTGTACATGCGGCAGATACAACGACATTAAAAGACAGTGAGCTTGTTGTTGATAAGACAACGACTTCCTCTGGAGAACAGACCTTACCGGATAAAAATATATTAACGCAGGTTGACAAAGCAAAAACTGGAAGTATTCAAGTTGAGCTGACAGATGGAAAAGCGGGTACTGATAAAAGTAATGTAAAAATCAACTGTCAAAAAGTAGCAGATATTGTTTATGGAGAATATGTACTCATAAAGGAATATAAAGATACTGGAATAGATCTAAATGCAGTAGAAAATTCAAATGACTTAAAAAATGCTGCTGAAAAATTAATCGAAAAAGCTGGAAAGGGTACAACTTCCAATACGACAGATAAATCCGGAAAAGCAGTCTTTAACAATTTGGAAGTGGGAGTGTATCTCATTTCTGCAGAAGATTCAGCAACGTATGACACAGTTGAACCTTCATTGATTGCAATTCCTACATGGAGTGATTCGGATGGGAATATGCTGTATGATGTTGTGATCGAGCCAAAGCATACACCGAAACCAGAAAAAGGAAACAATGTTGCACCGCAAACAAATCTGGAAGATAATACGTGGAAATATGTAGGTGCTGCGTGTGTTTGTGTGATTGGTGCAGTTGGATGTGCAATTTTAATGCGTAAGAGGAAACAGTAGATGAGAAACAGAGTATACAGATTCATTATTGTGGTCTTATTAGGGATGGCGGTGTGTTTCGGAATCCTTGCGTATCGGGAACATAAGCCCTTCATGGATGCAAAAATAAGCCATGAAGCAATAAAAAAAGCTGTTGTATCACAGGAGATAGAAGAAGAGGATTTGAACAATCCGATGAACCGGAAAATCGACTTTGCCTTTTTAAAACAAGTAAATCCAGATATTATCGGGTGGCTCTATATCCCACAAATTGGTGTGGATGAAGCAATTCTTCGTGGCAGGACAGATAGCGAATATTTAAGCAAAAGTTTTGACGGAACATACAGCATTTTAGGTTCAGTATTTACGTTCGCTCATACAGATGAGAAGTTGGCAGACCCGCATATCTGTCTTTTCGGACATAACATGGTGTCTGGCCAGATATTCGGACGGCTTGATGAACTTGCGATTGATGAGACTGGAAATCAGAGTATATATGTTTATACGCCAGAACGAACAAAAGGACTTACAATAGTGTCTGTATATTCTTGTTATAAGACCGATCCGGTATTTCAAGACGATTGGAGCATGGATGGGGAAGATATACAGACATTTACACTGTCAACCTGTACCGGATATGCGTATACACCATATCGACTCGTTGTAAATTGTACAGTTACGAAAGAAAAACTTGTTCTGTAAGGAGAGGGACTCGATGAAGAGAATAATCATAACGATAGTAATTGTAATACTAGGCATCGGATGTGGATTCGGTGCTTTTTTTATGCTCAGAACAGGTACAGATATAAAACAGAAAGAGTTGGAAAAAGCAGAACTGATAGGACTTGAAGATATCAAAATTGAAAAAGGAAGTGAATTGCCGGATACAATCTATCACATTCAAGGAAATACAAATGTGACAAAAGCAGAAGTGGATGTAACGGCTGTGGACACTTCGAAAGTTGGTACTTATCCGATTAAATATACTTATTATGATAAAAATAAGAAAAAGTATAATCAGACTATAAAATGTACCGTATACGAAAAAAAAGAAGTAGTAAAGCAAGATACAAAGGAAAAGGAAGTCATACAGGAAAACAGCACACAAAAAACAATTCCGCCACAAACGGGGGATGGAGAAAAAATTCTGATTCTTTCGGTCTTACTTGGTACATCAATAACTGCAATCTGTGTCTGTATATATAAGTTAAAGAAAGGAGAGGACAGAATATGAATATGGATACAAACCAGAATCCATTTTATCAAAATCTGAATGAAATATACCAGGAACGGGAGAAGCTTTTCCGTCAAAGAGAAGAAGAGTATTTAAAACAGAAGAATGGATTGAATAACTTACTTGAAGTGATTAAGCAGGAAAAAAGCGAGTTAGAAAGAGCTGCTAAAGAGCAGGAAAAGAAACGAGAGGAACTGAAAAAAGAGGAACAGAACCAACAGACCTGGTATCAGCAGATATGTGAAGAACGAAAGCAGATAGACATGGAACGTGGACTGTTACAGAAAGAACAACAAGAGTTTCAAGCGAAAAAAGATGCTGCCGAGGTACAATACCGGGTACAGCTTGAAAAGGCGAAAAATGAAGGGATTCAAGCACAGCAGAAAAAAGAAGAATTTGAACATAAATTAGATATGTTGGGCTTGATGCTGGATGTGAATGGAGAACCGGGAAAAGAATCCGCACAATTTTTTGAATCATTACTTGGTGGAACAGAGAAGATAGATCAGGAAGAACTGCAGACATTAGAGGAAGAAAATAAAGCCTGCCAGAAAAAGATTCAAGAACTGGAAGAGGATAATGAGGAACTGCGTGATAAAAATAAGAAACTGCAAAATGAAGTAGATACGCTTTCACAAAATATACAGAAAGCAGAAGAGGAAAAAAACAGGCTATTAACATTAGTATCAAATATCTCAATGAATAAGGAAGAGGAGACAGAAGAAGCATCAAAAGAAGATGTACCGAATTTCGGTACAACAGAAGATGCTTATGTTCCGACATTTGGCAGAAAAGAAAAAGAAACACATGAAGAGGTGTTTGAAGAACTGACAGCATCCGTGTTACAGAATTATTTATCAAAAAATGAAGCAAAGTACATTTCCTCAGAGATTAAACATTCCGAGGATGGTGAACAGCTTCATGTAAACATCAACAATCTGGATTATGCTTTTATATTTTCACAGCCTGCAGCCTTTGATATTTCGACTCCGAAAAAGAAAAGCAGGGAATTAAATAAAGTTCTAGTTCGATTAAATACACAGCATCCGACAGTAAAATTCCGGTATGATGAGCAGGAGGGAAAAGTATATGCATCCGGATATTTCAGTAATACAATGACTCCGGAAAATTTAATGAATAAAGTACATGAAGTAAGTGACTGTTTCCGTCAGAAGTAGAGGTGAGTACATATGACAGCTTTACAGTATATGGGGACAGGGATTATCTTCGGTGGTTTTGCAGGCGTTTGCTTAGTTGGGGCAATCGCTTTTTTCTTTGTCACAAAACAAAAAAAATATTTATATGCAGGGCATTTTAGAAAGATAAAATTTCCAGAACAGTTTTATACAGAATTGCGAGAGGAGTATAAAAAAACTGAGAATATCAATGAAACATTGGATTATCTTCTGACAAAATATCCAAAAGGAAAAGTGGCAAAAAGGCTGCGTGCGTCAAAAGATTATCTGAAACACAGTCATTATAAAGATTACGAAACGGCATTGTATCGGTACTTGTCAGATAACGATACAGAGAATGTCATTACGGAAATCCTGATACTGGACTTGCAGAAGATCAGAAGACTTCCGTGTAAGGAAGAGACAGAATAACTGCAGTTTTATATAAGAGAGGAGAAATTTAACATGAGAAGAAGTAATTGGAAATTAAAAGTAACTGTTGCAGTAGCATTTATTTTAAGCATTGCTGCAGGAATTATTGCCGCAATACTTACACCGGGTGTATGGAAAGGGTTTGTAGGATTTGGAACATTTGCGGTTTTACTTATCGTATTAGTCTTTATTTTCATAAAAGTTTTACATTTTGGGAGGGATTAAGAGATGCAAAAGAAAATGATGAAAATAAGTAAAAAGCAGATTGCAACATTTATGGTGCTTTCAGTAATGATGTCGTTTGCGATTACACTGCAGGTGGGGGGTCAGGTATTTGCTGCTACGGGAGACGAAATAATAAAAAATGGATTTGATACAATCTACAGTCTACTTGCTGCAATTTTTTCATCGATTGGAAGTCTGTATTTATTATGGGGAGTATTTGAATGGGGACAGTCTATGAATATGCAAGATGGTGGTGCACAGTCTATGGCATTTAAACGTATTGCGGCTGGATTAGTTACTACTATCGCACCGCAGCTTATTCCTATTATTAAACAAAGTGTTGGAGTAGCATAAGTAGGAGGGAGGAAAAAAGATGCCAGATTGGTTGCCAGATTTTCTCAGTAACTCATTGTTAGTCAGTCCGTCTTATGCAACAGCAAACGCAATATGGAATGTGGTGATGTCTGCATGTATCGGTATGATGCAGACGACACCACAAGGGTTTTCCGCTATTGCATGGAATTATGTACAGACGGAGCTTTATCCGTGGGCATTATCCATTGGAGTTATGAGCATGGATTTGTTTATTATGATGGGATTTTTCAAAGCTGTGGGAAATTTTAAGGAAAATATGACACTGGAACTTATGATTGAAGCATTAATAAAAGTTGTAATCTTAAATGTATTGTTAGTAAGTGGATTACGAATCATTGGAAAAATATTTCAAATGGCATCCGCAATGGCAGGGACGGCGGTCATGATTGATTCGCCGTCATTCTTTACCGGGGATATTGATATGGGTTCCAGAATATTCTTTTGGGTATTTGGACTCTTTTATTTTATTGTCGCAATAGTGTGTGCATTTTTGATTCTGCTTACATTGTATGGTCGTTACATCAAATTATATGTTTTGGTTGTAACGTTTCCTCTTGCAATGCCTACCTTAACTGGTGGACGGGGAATTGAAGGTACAGCATATGCCTGGGTTAAGAGCTTTCTGTCAAATACATTTGAGATTGTTATTATTGCATTAGTAATAGCTATTGCAGGAAGAATCATGACAGGTGTTACCATATTTACAGCTGAAAATGTAATACTGGAACATTTTGACGGATTTGCACAAGCATTAAATTCTATGATTTATATGATTTTAATGGCAGTTTCAGTAAAAGGAGCATCAACGTTCCTTAATAAAACATTTAATCTGTAAAGATAGAAGATGAGGTAAATTCATGAAAATAGATTTGAATAAGGATTTTGAAGAACAGTATAAAAATGAATTATGGAAAGGCTTTACGGCAAGGGAACTTTTGTATGGAGCGGTCGCACTGCTTGTAGCAGGAACAATCGCAATAATTGTATGGAAAGCAACCGGGCTTGCGATTAATATTTGTATTTATGCCGGTATTCCTTTTATGGCTCCTATATTATATCTTGCAATGTCGAAGCATCAAGGTCATACATGGCTCGAGTCATTAAAAAATATCTGGTTTTATATGCAGACAAAGGAATTGCCTTGTGAGATGGAAGAAAGAAATCTTTCTTCACACAGAGTGTTTACTATGGATACAAAATGCATTATTGAGCCGAATAAATCCAAAAAGAGGAGGAAGAAATAACAATGTCAATATTTAACGGAAACAGCTTGTTTTTATCAAAAAAAAGCAAAACAATGCCAGTTGTGAAAGTTCCGAAAAATGTGAAGCAGTCTCTTCAGATTGATAAGGTATATGAGAACGGAATTTTTAAAATTGAGCCGAAACAACGAAATGCTGTTTATGACCGATGCTATATTTTTGAAGATATTAATTATATCAATAAAAATGTAGGGGAACAGAAAGCCTTTTTAATGAACTTGATGTTTTGGCTCAATTCAATGGATGTAGAATTTAAGATTACGCTGGCAAATGAATACCAGAGTATGGATGAGTTTTTAGAATCCATAAGAGCAGAAAAAAATAAAGATGAATACCCAGCCATTGCGAAAGGAATACGGCAGTGGCAGGATGATAGGATAGATGAAACAAATCCGAATGTAACAACTCTGCGTTATCTTACCATAACAGCAAGAGCAGATAATGAAACCAATGCCAGAGTATATCTCAATGCGATTGAAACAACGATTATGGAAGCCTTTTCCGGATGGGGAAGCCGCATTGAAAAGCTGAATACGTTTGAACGTCTTGAATCACTCCAAAAACTGATTTGTCCGGATAATCCAGAACAACAGGAATATATCAGTATGCCGTCTAAACAGAAAAAACATCAAAAGGACTGGAAAAACGATATCATGCCGAGAAGTATCAAGCAATATCAGAATTTTATGGTGATGGGAGATACCTATGTTACAGTTCTTTTCGGGCATCGTTACCGGCAGGCAATAGATTCAGATAGTTTTATCCGTTCATTGTCGAACGTTTCTTATCCTTCATTTCTTACACTGGATTATGCTCCGGTTGAAACAGATCTGGTAAATGATAAGCTGGTCAATGCACAGGTCAATAACGAAAGAGCAATCACAGAAGAAATTGAACAGAAACGAAATGCAGGTATTCCGGCAATCAGTGCATCTTATCCACGAGAGAAAAAGAAAAGCGAGATAGAATCCTATATCGATCAGGTTGATGAAAATGACGAAAAAGGATTCTTTTTAAATTTGTTAGTTGTGATTACAGCACATGATGAAGAAGAATTAGCAGGACGTATGAAAGAAATGCAGGCAATCGGAAAACGGGAAGGTGTTGTTCTGGAAACCTGCGATTATACACAGCTAAGAGCATGGAATACGGCACTTCCGATTGGTGGCAGACAAGTAGATTATATGAGGTTTTTCTTAACTTCATCCCTTGTAGCATTTCAGCCTTATTTTGCTCAAGATGTCATTGAAGCAGGAGGGCAAATGATGGGATTGAATCGTACCACAAAACATTTTGTGGTAGGAAACCGAAAGAAATTGCCGAATCCTCATGGAATCATTGTAGGATTTTCTGGCTCTGGAAAATCTATGCTGATAAAACTCACTGAGCTGTCTCAAACATTGCTTGCTACAGATGATGATATCATGATTATTGATCCACAGAATGAGTTTCGTGATATTGTTGAAAATTACAATGGAAGTTATTTTGACCTTACACCAAAAAGCGGCATTTTTTTAAATGGATTTGAAGTGTCCGAAGAAGTATTTAACTCATCGTCTGTTACACAAAGAAAATTCATTGCTGCTCAGACAGAGTATGCTAAGACATTGTGTGCAGCTGCAATGAAAAATATCAATGTGACACAAGAGCATGATTCTATTATCAGCCGATGTACAGAGAGAATGTTCAAAAAGGTTTTTGAACAAAAGAATTTGAAAAAACAATCAACCCTTTTGTGGCTGCGAGAAGAGATATATGAAGAATTGCAGAAAGTTGATAATGACCATGATGAAAGACTTATCCGGGTGATTTATAACAGCTTAGAGGAATATACGATAGGTAGCTGTGATATGTTAGCACATGCATCGAATGTGAGCCTTAACAGACGCATGATTGGATTTGGAATGTCTAATGTACCAGAAAACAACTGGGAGGCTGTCATGGTTACGATTTTGCATTATCTGTCAATCCGTATGGATTATAACAAACGATTCCAGAAAGCAACGCATCTTGTAATTGATGAAACACAGGTTATCTCTAAGAAACCGGGAAGTGCAAGACAGCTTAATAATGCGGTTATCACATTCCGAAAATTCGGTGGAATTGTAACAATGGCAATGCAGAACGTGACCGCAGCTTTGTCAAATCAGACTTTGATTGAGCTGTTTCAGAACTGCTCCTATAAAGTATTTCTTGATCAAGGCGGTGTGGATGCACAGAGCCTTGCTGCGATTCAAGAATTTTCTTCAAAAGAATTTAGAGCATTGTCTACAGGAAATATCGGGGAAGGGGTTATGGTTTGGAATAAAAAAGTAGTAATGTTCGATGCACTGATTAGTAAAGAAAACACACTGTATAAGAGTTATAATACAAACTTCCATGAAAAAGCAAAAGAACAAAAGAGATTGTCATTTGAAGAAGATGATTTTAAGACAGAACAAACAGAGTATGGAACAGAAGAGAACTTGATTCTGCAGATAGCACAAATTATGGATATATCTCAAGCAGACGTAGAACAGCTGCTCAAGAAAGATACAGAAACCTGCAGGAAGTATCTTATGAAATTAGAAATGGATGGAATGTTGCAGGAAGTATCTGACGGCAAGTTTAGAAAGGTTGGATAACATGCAGCTCAATACAAAAGATGAAAAAAATTTTAAGGCAACATCACTCGCTCTAAGATCAGCACGACAATCCATCAAAACATCGAAACAACATTTGACTGCATTAAGCATGGGAAATGGAGAAGAACAGCAAGAAGATTCAGCAGAACAGATAGATCCGACAAAGTATTTGAGTGGCAGAGAGATTCATAAATGGAATCAACTGCCACAGTCACAGAAAAGACGATACATAGAAAATGGCATAAAGGTCTCGAAAAAAAATTTAAAAACCAGAACGGGAATCTCAAATGACAGAATTAATTTTACGGAAGAGATAGAAAAAAGTGTGGCATCTATTTATACATCTGATTTGTATCATGTAGAGGAAACTGTTTTGCAGGGGACTTATGAACTTCCGATTTATGACCCAAAGAAGAATCTGCAAAATCGTCTTAGAAAATATGCGAAAAGCAACAGTAATGCTTTAGATAATACCGGAACAGTCAATAGTGCAATTACTAAATTGCATAGCAGTACAAATCCGAAAGTGGCAACAGATTCTCGGGCTGCATCGAGTGTAGCATCAATGAATACAACACAAACGAGTGTGGCATCAACTGGTTCAGCATCCACAAGTGTAGCATCTACGGGAACCGCATCTACTGGAGCAGGCATTGTTGTGGTGGCTGGGAAAAAAGCTGCAGATAAATTCAAATCCTATATACAGGAACACGCAATGGCAAGTGAGCAGGCAATCCGAAACGTAGAATCAAAAATGCAGGATATCAAAAAGGATAATCATGAAATGGATACACTGCCGACTGGCATAAGATATATAGGTGCAACAATAGGAACAATTTTTATGTCTTTGGTTGCAGTCATCGTACAGGCGGTGTTCTCTCTAATCTCTGTTATTGTAGGAGTGTTGATTGCAGTCATACTTCCAATCATAGTGGTTATCTCGATTGTAGCAGCAATACTAAGTATTATAGCCGCTTTACTTTCAAATCCGGTTTCTGCAGGTGGTGGACAGCGAATCGTTCAAATTGCTCTGCAGGAAGAAAATAATACTAGCGGTGCAAAGTATTGGAATTTTGTGATGGGTGGAGGATTTCAAAACGGAGATGCAACACCATGGTGTGCCTGCTTTGTTTCATGGTGTGCAAATGAAGCAGGCTATATTGATGATGGAATCGTTCCAAAGTCTGCATCCGTTGCGAGTTACCGAAGATTCTATACAGAAAAAGGTCGGTTTCATTCACCGGGAGATTATGTGCCGCAGGCAGGAGATTTTATTTGCTTTGGCACAGATGAACATATAGGAATTGTACAGTATGTAGAAAACGGAAGAGTTATTACGATAGAAGGAAATACTTCCGATGCAGTTCATTCAAGAAGTTATTTGCTTACGAGTAATCATATTACCGGTTATTGCAATCCGGAATATCCTGCAGGTTCGACAGTGGAAATTCCAGACGGGATGGGAACCTATCATACCTATATGGGATGGCGTTCTATTACAAGTCCAACCAGTCTGCAGTATCAGTTGCGTGAGCGAAGCGGAGAGCATTATGATCGGGAAGGCTTTGCAATCATAGATGGAAGATATGTGATTGCATGTACAACTTTTTATGGACAGGTAGGAGACTATATTGATTTTTACAGAGAAAATGGAGACGTGTTACATTGTGTCATTGGAGATATTAAAAATCAAAATGATGCCGGATGTAATCAATATGGACATGCAAATGGAAGATGTGTTGTAGAATTTGTAGTAAATCAGAGTATGTGGTATCCGTCACATGCGAATCCGGGAACAGCAAGTTGTCATCCAGAGTGGAACTCAAGGGTTGTGAAAGCTGTGAATCTTGGATATAACTACCTGCAGCATTAGAGGAAATCATATAATGAAACAAGATTGGATGAAATCAATGTTCACGAAAGTGCTGATAGATTTAAGTTGACTTGGAGATATGAGGAAATTATCTGATGCAGAACTGAAAATAACGACGAGAAATATTGGAGATAGAACGATGAAATATCATATACATAAAATAGCATTAGGCTGTACGCTAGGATACGGTGAAGATAAGATGCTTGAAGAGACAATGAAACAGTATCAACTTGCCTTAGTAGAGGCTGGGACAAGGTATAGAAGTAAAGTATATCTGGTTAGAAAAAGTGACATTAAATGGCTTACGGATGAACGCTTAATTGATGCTAAAGAGAAATTACAAACTGCAATGCTTACTTATGGTTCAATTGAACATATAAAGTATTGGCTGTATGACAAGTTAAACTATAACGCTCGGGTAAGCAACGAATTATACGCAGTACAAATACAGGGAATAATCTGTAAAGAATATTGTAGGTATCCAATACAAGGCTGTTCTCAAAAGGAACTGGATGCTGTCTGCAGTACTTGTCCGCTGAAATGTCTAGGAAGAATGTGAGAATATTAGTGATGTGATATCGTCCGGATGGTTTAATGTGTAGTAATAATGAGGAGAGAGAATGAAAAAAAGAATTTTGTTCAGTGCTATCTTACTTGTTTTGGTTATAGGTGTTTTGTTTGGTGGGATACTCTTACTCAGAAAAAATACAAATACGACATCGAAAAAATCAGAAACCAAAGAGAAGACAGTACATGTTGAGAAAACAAAAGAAGAAAAAAAGACAAGTAAAGAAACAGAAAAAACAAAAGGAGGTTCCCACAAAATAGAATTTGAAAATATGAATGTTCTGGAGCAGTATTTTTCAGCAGAACAAATTGAAAACTTAAAAGATGAAGTAGAATCTTTTTTAAAGCAGGATGAAATATTTGATTCAATATCAAAAATAACTTGTACAAATGATGTATATGAAACAGAAAATCAGATCAAGTTTTATTTTACATTGGATGATGGGACATTATTGTTTACATCGTATAAAAAAGAATCAGATGAGTTTTTCTTTTGGACGGAAGAAAAGGAATTTTCTGAATCAGCCAAAACAAGTTGGCTGCAACAAAAAGAGTCTGAAACAAAAGCAGTAGATACAAGTTCATGGGAAGAAGAACAGAAACTTCCGAAAGCGTGGGAAGAAAATGGAGAGGAAAATATTCCGGTTACATTATCAGGAAAGGAAAATTTGCAAGGAAAAATTCCAGATGACGATTTAAATAATCTGGAAACAGAAATGCAAAAATTTCTGGATGGGAATAATGAACTGAGACGAGAGATTTCTATTCCTGCAGACAAAATTGGACAAACCGGAGATGAGGTAACATTTGAAGCAGATTTTAAAACAGAAAGAATTGATAAAAAACATCTGCAGGTAACTTATCACATAGCAGAGAAAAAATTTGGATTTTCATTTGAATAACAGAAGGAAGGCGTGAAAAGTGAAAGTGTTAGATATGATAGGAATGGTTATACTTGTATGTATGTATCTGGCAATATGGACAATCCCTTGCTACTATATAGCTAGAAAATTAGATGAAAAAAAGTGATGTTGCAAAGTTGAAATCAGTTTGGAAATTATGTACACTAAATATATATTAGGTCATATAAAAAGCTGAGGTGATTGAATTAATGTCAAACTTATATGTATATCAGATTCGTTCAAGAAATAAAGACAACAAAGACATACCCAATTTCAAAGAACGTACAAAAACAATTTTGGAATATAAAGAAAATGAGGAAAAGGTAATTGAGGAATTTCATAAATTTGCAGCATATGGTGTTCCAGGCGAGCAGACAAGATTATATAGATCTGTAAATTCAAGAAACGAAGAAAAAATCAGAGAAGAATTGATTATCAAATTATTAAAAGATAAACCGAGTATGACGCAGTTAAGCCAAGTACTAGCATCTGTATCTCAGCAGGTACAAAATCGTGATGAGAGAAAGTGGCTGTTCGATTTCGATATGGATGATGAAGAAAAAGTAAATGAATTTATTGAAGATATTCATTTTTTCTCTGGAATAGAAAATCATGAACTTTATAAAACACCTAATGGATATGCTGTAGTTGTACCACATAGATTTGATACGAGAGAGCTTATGGAAAAGTGGAAGGATTATGATATTACATTACATAAAGATAGGTTGATATTTCTTGGGATGATTACAAAAGAATAATATATAATTTGCTTTGATATCAAATAAAAATTCCTTAAATACAAAATATAAATCATAAAAATGAGGAAAAATGTGATTGAAAAAATGAACTGAACAGTAGAGAAATCTGCTGTTCTTTTTTTAAATTTTTAAAGAGAGAGGTGAATAAAAAATGAAGTTATCAGAGTATTTGAAAATTGGAACAAAAATGAAAATACTTAGAAAAGAAAAAGGAATTTCACAAAAAAATATGGCAGAAAGATTAGAACTGATTCCTTCAGCATATTCAAATTATGAAAATCAGTTTACAGATATTCCAGTTGAAATCATGCAAAAATTTTGCAAAGAAATCGGATGCAGCATGAAAGAATTGATTGGATTTGATGTAAGTGATTCGGAAGAAGTACATCCGGTTTCTTCACTTTCTGATCTTATGCTGGCAATCATGAACTTAAATAAAAAAAATCTTCCTGTGTCAGTCACATTCCATGCAGATAGAGAAAAAATGAAAGTAGATTTCCAGACTGCAGAGACAAAATACGATAAGATACTGGATGAGTTGGAGCAGGAATTGGAGAATTACCGGAAAGAAAAAATTGATAAAAATCAATTCCGGGAAAATGTGAGATTACTTCTAAAAGAGGAAAATACCTGCTCCAATACCATAAAAAAGGGTCTTAGGGAACGTCCCTAACAAGAGTGTGAAATGTATTACATTTTGCGTATCTTGCAAATCACCTTCGGTGATTCATGGAAAGCCATACAGAAAGCCATACAAAAGCCATACACTTTGCCATACACAAAACAGGAGTTGCCATACGCAAAGCTGTACAAGATGGCAGAAAAGCCATACGCTGCCATATGCATAGCCATACAGTACGGCAAAATTGCCATACACTGCCATACCCAGTGCTGTACAAGATGGCTCAATTGCCATACAGTGCCATATGCATAGCCATACAGTGTACATACAGAAAGCCATACAGTACAGCAAAACAGCCATACACGAACAAGAATGATAAGTAGAGGAGTAGTAAAATAAAATGGAAAAATTAAAAAGGACATTCAGATTATCAGAGCAGGCGGTGGAAATGATCGAGAACAGAAACCGTAAATTATATCCGACTGCGACCGATTTTTTAGAAGCAAAAATACTAGCACCTGCAGACAATAGTACAGAAATGCTGCATAAAATTTCTGCACAATTAAAAGAAATGGAAATACTCATTGCTCAACAGTATCACAAAAAATTAGAGGAAAATCAACCATTCCATTAAAAAAAGTGTACCTAAAGTAACCTAGAAAATCAAAATCAGATTTGATAAAATATAATTAGAAAACCAGAGGAAAGGGATGTCATATCGGCCTCTCTTTTTTCGTGTAGAGAAGGAGTAAATCAAAGATGGATTTGAAAGAACAATTAAAAAAAGTAACAGAGGATTTGAAAAAACTGGATGGAAAAAAAGAAAAATTTTTGGAGGAATATGATGAGAAACGCAAAAAAATTCTGACTAAGAAAAAGGAACTTGAAAATAAAATTCAGAGAGAACAGGAAGAAAAAATTCTTCGTGCTGTACATGAAAGTTTTGGAAATATCAATGAAAAAAATATGGATACGTTCCTAGAAATTTTGAAAAAAAACAGTGAAGAATTTTCGATGGAGATGGAAATTGCATCAGAAAATTTGGAAGAAAATAATGAAGCAGTTCAGGATGATGTACCGAATTTCGGTACAGAACAAAGCGAGGAAAATCATCACACGTTCTTTAGTGGAAGTGAATCATGAGCAGAAGAGATGTGATATATACAATCCGATTTTCTGAAATGGAACGAAAATTTCTCGAAAAAAAAATCAAGGAAACTGATAAGTGGAAATTCAAATACGGAACAAAAGATGGAAGAGTAAATGTAGCTGCTTTTATCAGGGAAAGATTATTTCGAGAAGAAATAGAAGAGCAGGCATATTACAGGGAATTAAAAAACTTAACATATCAAATTCGAAAAATCGGAGTCAACATCAATCAAGTGGCTGCAAAAATTAACAGTGGTCATGGAAATCAAGACTCCATTTTTTATTTACAAAAAAATCTTCTGCAGGTTGAAGAGCAGGTAAATAAATTGATTGAAAAACTGGAGGAAGATCGTGGCAATCACAAAACTGATGAACATCAAACAAGGCAAGAAGGGTGGGAGCAAACATCTAAGTAATTCGATTCGTTACATTATGAATCCAGAAAAAACAAATGATGGCGAACTGATCGGTGGAAATGCGGGACTAACTCCACAGGAAGTTTACCGGACGATGATGGATACAAAACTGGACTGGGATAAGACAGAAGGACGACAGGGATATCATTTCGTACTTAGCTTTCAACCAGGATCAGTTAATGAAGAAACTGCATATCAGATTATCAAAGAATTTTGCGAGGAATATCTTGGAGATGATTTTGATTATGTTTTTTCAATTCACAATGATCAGAAACATATGCATGGACATATAGTTTTTAATTCGGTGAATCGAGTAAGTGGATATAAATACCGATATGAGAATGGTGACTGGGAAAAATATATTCAGCCAATTACAAATGCAATTTGTGAAAGATATGGATTACCTCCGTTGGAATTTGATTCAGAAATAAGAAAAGGAACATCCTATGCACAATGGCAGGCTGATAAAAAAGGAACACCGACATGGAAAAAAATCATTCGTGCAGATATTGATTACATCAGTTCAATTTCTGAAAATGAAACAGAATTTGTTCATAACATGGAGAAAATCGGCTATCAGGTTCGGAAAGGAAATTCACAGAAGCATGGTATATATTTTGCATTTAAGGCTGTGGAACAAAAGAGAGCCTGGAGAAGTTATAATCTTGGAATCGGATATAGTTATGCAGAGATTATTTCCAGAATAGGAAAAGAAAAATTTGTTTATAAGAATCCAAAAACTCCACGGATTAGATTTTGTAAAATGCAAAAAGTAACAAACATAACTACGATGGAATTTCAAAAAAAGAGAATTCGAAAATTATATTTCGTGTCTTACCGATATCATAATTTGGAAAATCCTTATGCAGTAGATTATAAGGAAGTGCGGAAGAGTCTTTTACACATTGATCAATTATCTGAAAACGTCAGTTACCTGCATCAGCATCAGATTAACTCATACGAGGAGCTTTTAAACAGAGAAGCGGAATTAAAAGAACAGGAAAAAGCATTAAAGAATCAAAAATATAGTACAGATTTTTTACAAGATAATGAGGAGTACATAAGATATCAGGAGTTAAAGGAAATGTTAAAACATGTGCCAGAATCCGATGATAGCTTTGAAAAAATTTTGGATGAGTTAGAAGAACTGGAACAATATCTTCCGGATGCAATATTGGAAGGAGGGGAGAAAAACGAACAGGTGGAACAAAACTTACAGGCTATCCGTGATGAGAAAAGAATCATCAGACGTATAAAAAAGGAAGAAGAGGAAGATACATTATCCTTTATACAATGGGGACGACCAAGTGGACGTTCAAATCAAAATAATAAGAAGAAAGAGGTGCAGAAACAATGGGCGAGAACAAAATAAATACAATTAATTTGAATGACATTTTTCAAGATGTAAAAACCGATTTGATTGGAAAACTTTTAAATGATACAAAAGATAGCAAAACATGTATGTGGTATCTCATTTGTGCATTAGATGGAATGAGCGATCAGGAAATATTAGAACTTTCCGGATATACGATTCCTCAAATTCAAGATGCTCGTGCAGAATTTTTGAAGAAAAAATATCAATCGGATAGTTCATTATCAAAAGAAGTTCAAACATTGAAAGATGAAGTTTCTTTTATTTTACAGGAAAATAGAGATGTACGTTCTTCTGTTGAAGCAGGACTGGATAAAGCAATACAAGAGCAGATTGAAAAAGCAAATAAGCTGATTGAAGCGAAGGATGAGATGATAACAATGATAAAAATGCAAAAGGTGGACTTGCAACGGAAAAACGAAGAATTACAATCAAAAGTGGCTGTATTAGAAAAACAGCAGACACTTAGAACACCTGTAGAACGTAACCAAACAGAATCAGAAAGCAAAAAACATTCAGAAACTCAAGTAGAAGAACATTCAAAGACGGAAGAATACTTAGAAAGAGAAGTAGAAGTTAGGCAGAAAAAAATACAGCCGGAAGAGAGAAAAATCAGTTTGGGAAAACGAATTCATAACTATCTTTTTTCTTCAAAGGAGACAAAAAAATTCATTGCAAAATATTTAAAGAATGACCAACTGACGGAGGAACAAAAAGAATACATTTTAAAGTGCCTGGAAGATGGAGTAGAAATAAAAGAACTGTCAGAATTTGCATTTGAAAGTTTGACTGTTGAGCAGATGGAACGTTTAAGAAAGATAAATGAAAAAAGGAAGGAATAAAGGATGGATATCCAAGTAGAGATTCACTTATCTTATGATACTGACGTATGGGCATATGGAATGGTCACATTAGAAGATGTTATCCGATTTCCGATACAACTTCGTAAATATAAGAATAAAGATACGGGAGAGGAAACCTCTTTTCTTAGCTATCCAAGACGAGAACGTAATGGAAGATGGGAGAATATTCTTGTCCCGGACAAGGAGTTAAGAGAAGAGATTGAAAAGGCTGTTGGAGAAAAGATTAAAGAAGAAATGCGAAAAGACTTTCATCTTCCAGAAGTAGAGATTCTTTCAATCAGTCCGATTGTTCCACGATATCCACCAAATGCCAAAGCATATATCTGTGGCATAGCATCTATTCAATTGTTAGGAATTACAATTAATGGAATTACAATTAAAAAGGGAAAAAAAGGATATTTCATTAATATGCCACAATATAAAAAAACGGATGGATATCATGATGTGATCTATGCCACAGGGAAAGCAATGCAGGAGAAAATTTCAGAATGTGTCCTTCAAGAGTATCAGAAAATAATGGATGTACCGAATTTCGGTACAAAGGAAGGAGACGAACATGCAAATAGTTGCATTAAATAACCGCTACAATGATGATTATGTTTCAAAAAAATGTGTTAAAAGGTCGACAGGAAAACAACAGTATGAATGATTTTACGAAGGAGGAGTGACAAAATGAAACGAGAAGAATTTGTACAATTTGTTGCAAAAAATATCAAATACCATTTACCATCTGGCTTCAAAGATTGCCAAATTGAAGTTGGTAAACATATGGGATTAACGATATCAGAGAAAAATTCTCCAAGTATATTAAAAATATATCTGGATGAAGCATATGAAACGTTCACGCAGGATAGAAATATATTTTCTGTGATGGAGAATATTGCAAATAAAATTACACAGGCATGGTCGGAAAAAGAGCAAATGATTGATAAAACAAATAGGGCAATCGAATTGGTAAATGATTATGATGAAGCAAAAAAATATCTGCAGACCATCTTACGTGATCCAGACTTTAGCAATGTTCCATCTGATCGAATTGTAAAAGAAATGGGAAGTTATGTTGTGTTGTACCAAATAAATATGGACAATGAGACAGAACATGTATCTATACCAGTGACAGACAAATTAATAAATCACTGGGAAATCACACAAGAACAGCTTTATCAAGATGCTATTGAAGTGCAAGCGTCTTGGAATAGGCCACTTCTGACAGATATGTTAGAAATGCAATTCTATTTGGCAGTCGGTGGAGCAAGTCCGGACAATCTATTGAATACAGAATCAAAACAAATTGATAATATTGGATTGTACATTTTGACAAATGAGGATTTAAATAATGGAGCAGCAATTATTATACAAGAAGAGGTAATCAGAAAAGTAGGTGATATGTTACAAAATAATTACTATCTACTGCCATCTTCAAGACATGAGCTGCTAATCTACCCTGATAATGGGCTTATGACAGCAAAAGAATTGCAAGAGATGGTGCAGAGTGTAAATTCTACAGAGGTAAGTCCTGAAGACCAGTTATCTGACAAGGTATTATTTTATGATCAGAAAGAACGAAGATTAGAGCTTGCTACAGAAAGAGAAGAACGTCTTGCAGAAAAATCAAAGGAGGCTCAAAAAGAAAATGCTAAATCTGAAAGTAAAGAAAGTTCAGAGAAAAAAGAAAATAAAAGTTTGAAATTTACAATTAGATTATAGAAACATGTTTTGTGTACCGAATTTCGGTACATTTTTTGTGTCCATAAGAGAGCGAGGAAAGAAAATGAATCACGAAGAGAGAAAAAATAGAAAGAATACAACATTTGAGGATTTGACAAAGGATATTCAAATGACAGAGGGAGAGATTTTTCTTTCCATCAGTTTCGTGGAAGGAGGGGAAGGGGATGAAGAATAAAGAAGTGCAGGAAACATTAAGACAGGTTGGAATCCGATTAATAGAAGAACCGCCATTGTTAAGTTCAGAACCAATGTCTTCTCCAGAAGCTGCAGTCAGGGTCTTAGGCGAATGGTTAAGAGAGATGGATCGGGAGCTGTTCTGTGTTGTAAACATGAACTCAAATTTAACACCAATCAACATGAACGTGGTCAGTATGGGTGCTTTGAACGTAACATATGTAAATCCAAGAGAAACAATGAAAAGTGCAATTCTTTCCAATTCAGCATATATGATGTTGATACATAATCATCCATCCGGTTCACTGACACCATCAAAAGATGATATAAAAATGACAGATCAGATACAAAGTGCTGCATCTTTAATGGGAATTCCTGTTCTTGATCACATTATAGTAGGGAAACATCAGGAATTTTTTTCCTTGCGGGAAAATAATATTTTTTCTTTTAGAAATGATATCCAGTATGCTTCTGATATATCAAAATTGCAGTGGACACAGCAAGTAATGGAACGCTCTGAATATGGCGGTCAAGGGCAAGAAACGAAAGAGTCAAAGCTTGATACGATTATGAAATCTTTGGAAGAGGGTGTAGAAAAGATATTTACATCTGAACAATATCATGTGTATTTAGATACGATGTCAAAATTTCATAATTATTCGTTTAACAATACGTTGTTGATTGCGTTGCAACGTCCGGATGCAACACTCGTAGCAGGATATCAAACCTGGCAGAAAAAATTTCAACGTCATGTGAAGCGTGGCGAGAAGGGAATTAAGATTATTGCTCCCGTTCCGGTGAAAGAAAAACGGGAAATAGAGAAGGTGGATGAAGAGACACAGGAAATTGTGATTGGAGAAGATGGACAGCCGGAGACAGAGGTTGTAGAACGGATTCTGCCTAGATTCCGAGTGACAACAGTATTTGATGTAAGTCAAACGGATGGAGAACCATTACCTACCATAGAAGCAAAAGAGTTGGAAGGTGATGTAATTATATATGAAGATTTTATGAAGGGACTGGAAGAATTATCACCGGTTCCTTTTCAATTTATGGAAATTGAAGGTGGTGCAAAAGGATATTACAGCAAAAAATATATTGCAATACAGAAGGGTATGAGCAATGCACAAACAATGAAAACGGCTGTTCATGAAACTGCCCATGCAATTCTTCATGATAGAGATATCATGGAAGAAAACGGACTTACAAAAGACCGAATGACAAAAGAGGTAGAAGCGGAAAGCGTAGCATATGTTGTATGTAATCGTTTTGGATTGGACACATCCGATTATTCGTTTTCTTATATTGCAGGATGGTCAACCGATAAGGAAATGTCAGAATTAAGGAACTCAATGGATACAATCAGATATACTTCATCGCAACTTATTTCTGATATGGTAGATAAGCTGCAGGAGATTCAAAAGAATCATGAAGTGCAAAAGGGAGAAGATGAAAAGGTGATAAATGCAGGTGGTGTAATTGTAAAATTTTCTGCAGAATTCAATAGTGAATGGGAAGTAATAAGAATTACAAATATGTCACGAGATGATGTGGGAAAATTGATCTATGATATGGCAGCTCTCGATATGGAAAAATGGGACGGAGACTACATTACTTATTTGGAGCAGCATGGGGCAGAAATAACGTTGATTGATTCCAGTATGTCATCTAATGGATTAGATCCAGAATATTATGATTTTGAATTTACTGTAGATGCAAATCCATCTGTGATAGAAAGAAGAAGATTGACGGATGAAAAAGATTTGTTTTTACAGACAGATAATTATTATATGGTGTATCAGTATGATCACACAGATGGAGATTGGGGCTATAAATTCATGGGACTGGACATCATAAAAAACATGGGATTAGCTGTGGATGGAAAAGATTATCGTATGGTGTACAGAGACAATTTGAATGAAAATGAATCTCTGGATGAATTGTATGCCCGGTTCAATCTTGAACAACCAGAAGGATTTGAAGGACATTCGATGTCTGTTTCAGACGTAATTGTAATCAGACGTAATGGAGAGATGAAAGCATATTTTGTGGACGATGTTGGCTTCTCAGAACTTCCAGACTTTATACGTCAAAGAGAAGAAATTATCAACATGACATTAGATCAGGCAGCAAAGCAAAATGATGCTGATACATCTTTAGATTCCAGAAAATTGAATATCGACTGTAAAAATGCTATTGAACAGACGATAAAAGAGAACTATGATGGAACACATTTGAATCCGAATGGAGCATTTGCTGTAATTGAAAATTTTGGCGTAGAAAGAGTTTCTTTTGTATTGGCGAATACATTGCATCAGCGTTTTAAAGATGGAAGATTTTCAGATAGAAATAAGCAATGGGGAGCTTCAATTAAAATTCCAGAAAATATCCGACAAGGAGCGGATTTGAATAAAGATTATATTGTCAATAGTCATTCGGCAGTTTTAAATGGATTTATAGACTTGGTACGTCATGAAATTGCTGCTCGTAGAATAGAAGAAATATTAGGAAAAAAGCGTGTTGATTTTGCGGGAAAAGCAAAAGGTTATGCAACAGAAATTGATATGAACAACCATTCAGATATAGATGAAGCGGAAGTCACCATTACAGCAGATACGAAGGAATTTGAAGCAGAGGGACATGAGGGAACCTGGCATACAGTGGATGAAAGAGAGTATGCAGGGGAGAAGTTCTTCCTCATGGAACATGATGAGTATGGCTCAGACGTAGCAGGGATTATTGTATCAGAACAAGGGCAACTTGTAGCAGAAGATCTCTGGAATGGGTATGATGCAGGAGCATTGGAAGCTATTTCTGAATATCTGCAGGAGAAAGGGATTTCTGTGGAAGGACTTATGCCGGAACACGAACCAGATGAGCTGGCATATAAGATTGACGATAATTATTTTGCAATCCATACAACAGAAGGTGGATATGATTATACAATTTATGATGAAAAATATAGGGAGTTAGATGGAGGAGTCTATGATGATGATACACTTCCGATTACCAAAGTAATTCAAAACTTGTTAGAGGAAGAAGGACTTTCAATAGAGGATGCTAATATAATTGATTACGAAGAACTGATGGCAGATGTGGAAGAAGTTCAGGAAGAACAGATGCAGCGGATACAATTAGAAAAGAACTGCCCAGCAAGTATCTTTGAGGGATTTCATAGAGAAGAAGCACTGCAAACTTGTGAGGGAATCGCCATGCAGTTTACCAAGAGTAAAGGGTATCTGACTGTACAGGCAATAGAAGAAGGTTATTTTTATATTTTTTATGACTCTAATCTGCACGAAATCAATTCCAATAATTATGACGTCCCCAATGTATCTGTTCAGAAAGCTACTTATGAAATTTTAAAAAGTGAGAGCATGGAAGATATGGAATGTGTCAAAGTGGACTATAAACAATTTGAGGCAATGACCATCCAACATTCCAAAGACTTACTGCAGGCAGGTGAGCTTCGTGCAACTTCTGAGATTGGAAGAGATGAAGCAGCATTAAATGGTCTTAGCAGGGCAGAAGTGGAAGGGGATGTCTTATATCACGCACAGAGTATTCTGGAAGAAATGGGACTGGAAAATGAAGTCGAGCTGCTTGCTGCAAGAGTGCATGGTTCCAGAAGCAGAGAGGAACTTTACAGAAATGACTCTGACCTGGATGTAGTGCTTTCTTACCGTGGCAATATCCGAGAGGACAGTTTCTTCAATGAATTAAATGCTAATGGTATGGTAATGGCAGGTATTAAGGTGGACATCAATCCTATCGCAGAAGAAAGAATCACTCTGGCAGAATATATAAAGGAATCAGACGCCTATCTTGACCAGCAGGAAATCAAAAAACTCGCAGTAGACTTGGATAATTTTAGTTTTGATTATGATTCTTATGAATATAAGGATAACGTTGAAAATAGGGAAGAACAAGTTGAGAAAATCATAGAAAATATTTCAAATAATGATATCGAAGGATTCAAAGAATGGCTTACCACTGTGTCTGAAGAATCTGATATAGACAGTGAAGTAATCACTGCCCGTTCATTACTTACACGTTTGGAAAATATAGAAAAAAATCATATAGTTATCAAAGAGACAGAACAGAATACAATTACCTTTTATGTAGCAGAGTGTATGGAATTTCCATCCTTAGGGGAAAGCCATGAAAACCTCACATTAGATGAAGCATTAAAAATATATGAAAGCATCCCTGCAGAACGGATGAGTGCAATAAAAGGAATAGGATTTGATCTGCAAGATGGCAGTGATTATGAAGGAAAATATGGTTTGATGTACTTGGGAAGAGTAGACAGAGAAAATGTTGAAATGATTCAGCATTATAAAGAAAATCACGCTATTCAGAATGCATTAGATAAATTGGAAAAGTATTGTGAGACATCTGCAGATAAAACAGTAGAAAAACAACAGGAAACAAACAGAAAGAAAAAACAAAAGAGTATTCATCAAGGACTTCATCGGTAGAAGTCCTTTTTTATTGTACCGAATTTCGGTACAGAGAGGATTTACTATGGCAACAACGTTAACAAAGCTAAGAGAATTATCACAGAAAACAATTAAAGCAATTGTAAAAAGTCCGGATGCATGGAAAAAATATCTGGATGCATCACCACGTATTTTCCGATATGCGTTCGAAGATCAGATATTAATTTATGCACAAGCACCGAAGGCAACAGCAGTTGCAACCTATGACGTGTGGAATAAAATCATGCATAGGGCAGTAAAAAGAGGGAGCTGCGGAATCGGATTAATCCATACAAAAAGACGATATGAAAAGATAGACTATGTCTTTGATGTAACACAGACCGCAGAAAAATATGATTCACGTCCAATGAATATCTGGAAAGTTACAGATGAAAACGAGTCTTTGGTAAAAGAATATTTACAGAATACGCTTGATTCAGAAGAGCAGATTGAATCAATTCCAGAACTGATACATGAACTAATTCAAGAAAGTGTTGATGACATAATAGACGATCTGCAGGATGAACTAAGGGAAGATGTTGAAGGTACATACTTAGAGGGATTAGAAGAGGATCAATTAAAGCATGACTTTCAAGAATTACTGGTGAATAGTATCTTTCGTGTATGCCTATCAAAATGCGGATATGATCCGGAGATGTATCTGTCATCAGATTCTTTTCAATTTATCACAAATTTCAATGATATTTCAGTACTCCGGCATTTAGGATATGCAACAACAGAGACGTGTAATTCTATTTTGCATGGTATTACTGTTTTCCTGATCAGAAATTCAAAAAATATAGTTCAGGAAACTGCACAACAGAAACTTGCACCAGAAGTTCTGACAGATACGGAAACAAATGTAAATGTACCGAATTTCGGTACACAGAAAGAAGAAAATGCTACAGAGGATGAACCGGATAATCATATCCTGCGAACAGTACCAGAAGCTCCGGTTCATGTGGATGATGTGATTGAAGCAGACGATGATTATACGCAATTGGAACTCATTCCGTCAGAGGAAGAACAGACCGAACAAATTCAGCTTGAAATTGCTTCGCATGAGACAGACAATAATAAGAATTATATATTAGACTCAGAAATAGATGCGATATTACGGCTTGGTGGGGGAAGAGAAAATACACAATATTCGATTGCTGCTCGCTTGATTAATAAATTGGATATTGAAGTCTTTGCAGAATTTTTAAGCAGAGAATATGGTACTGGTGGCAAAGGAGTATATCTAAATAACAGAAAGATAGCGGTATGGTATGACCAATCAGGAATACGCTTTGCAAGAGGAAAATCGGCACAAGATACATATGATCGATTTATGACATGGCAAGAAACATCAGAAAGAATCATAAATCTGTATGAACAGGAAAATTATTTAGCAAATTCGATCGTAATAGATGCACTGCAGGTAATAGAAGATGCTTATGCAAATAGATTGGAATTATTATTTCGAGATGCAGAGATATTACCAGAAGAGTTAATACATAAGGAAGAATGGGGAGATGTCATTCGACAGGAACTGTCCGCAAAATCAGGACAGGCTAAGATAATGAAATTGTTTGATACAATCGATGAAATGGCTCAAACAGATTCTTCTATAAAAAGATGGATAAAATCAGATAATACCAAATATCGAAAGATATTTAAAGAATTAACAGCAGATGCAAAACATTACGTTTTGCAATCCACTGATATTTATATTCCGGAACAACAGTTTATTACAGAAGATGAAATTAATGCTGTATTGGGAAGAGGTTCTAATGCAGAATACATAAAAGAGCGTATTTATAAGTTCTTAACAGATACCCATAGTGCACAGGAAAAAATAACTTTCTTAAAAAATACATATAGAATAGGAAGTCGTTCACCTGCAATTATTGGAGCAGAAAAATCATCTGAAATACATGATGCGAAAGGGATTGTTATTGAAAAGAAATTCTGTGAGCAAGTTTTTTTGAAGTGGAATATGGTTCTACGCCGTATCGAAACTCTGATACAAAAGAATCAGTATCTGCCGAAGAAAGCAGAATCCGAAGAAATTTCTGATCAGAATGAGCCCCCACAAGAAGTGGAGATTGCAGATCAAGAAAGTGTACCGAATTTCGGTACAGAGGCAACGATATCTTCTGATAACAGCCATATAAGAGTTGCAATTGAAAGCAGTGAGGATGTTGAGGAACGGGAAATAGGATTCTTCACATACCATTATCCAGATGGCAGAGAGGGAGTACGTTTCCGTCTTGTACGTCTTAACAAAGATGGAAAATTAATCGTATATCCAGAAGCAAATCGGTTCTTTATCAATCAGAATGCGATTGAGCAGTATATAACGGAAAATGCAGAGCTTCTTGAAGTTGTTACATACGATGATATTGTAAACGAAGCAATGTCAAAACAGTTGGAAAGCAGACCAGCACCAGAGGAACAAAAGCAGATTCAAGAGGAAATACAGAAAGAAAAACAGGACAATAGAAAACCAATCAGTTCTGACAATTTCCATATTACAGAGACGCAATTAGGCACAGGAACTTCGAAAGAAAAATATCGAAGAAATATAGATGCAATTCAATTGTTAAAACAATTAGAACATGACCAGAGACAGGCGGATCGGTTTGAACAGGAAACGCTCTCTCAATATGTTGGCTGGGGAGGTCTTGCAGATGTATTCGATGCTAGTAAACCCGGATGGAATGAGGAGTATGCAGAGTTAAAAGAACTACTTACTGAATCAGAATATAAAGCAGCAAGAGAATCTGTTTTAAATGCCCATTATACACAGCCAGTGATAATTGAAAGTATGTACAAGGCGTTAGAGCAGATGGGATTTCAAAGCGGAAATGTATTAGAGCCATCAATGGGGATTGGAAACTTCTTTGGAGTTATGCCGGAATCCATGCGTGGTTCAAAATTATACGGAGTAGAATTAGATGATATCAGTGGCCGGATTGCAAAGCAACTATATCCGGATGCTGATATCCGTATCACAGGATATGAAAACTCTGGTTATCCAGATGATTTTTTTGATGTTGCAATTGGAAATGTTCCGTTTGGAAATTATCAAGTATATGACAGAAGATACGAACGGCAGCATTTTATGATACATGATTATTTCCTGGCAAAAACATTGGATCAGCTTCGGAGTGGAGGCGTTGCAGCTTTTATCACATCGAAAGGGACTATGGATAAGAAAAGTGATGCAGTCCGTGTATATTTATCCCAAAGAGCAGAACTTTTGGGAGCAATTCGACTACCAAATAATGCATTTAAAGAAAATGCGGGAACTGAGGTTACATCCGATATTCTTTTCTTCCAGAAACGGGAAGGGATATCTTATGATACTCCGGAATGGCTTAATCTCGGAGTAAATGAGGAAGGAATTGAACTAAATCAATATTATGTAAATCATCCTGATATGGTGCTGGGACATATGGAAGAGGTTAGTGGACCATATGGAAAAGATACTGCATGTATACCAATTGAAGGAGCAAACCTAAAAGAACAGCTGGAAAGAGCAATTAAAAATATCCATGGACAGATTTTTATGGAAGAAAGTCCGGAAATAATGTTTGGGGAAGAACAGAAGGATATCCCTGCAGATCCGGAAGTAAAAAATTATTCCTATACACTTGTAAATGACCAATTATATTTCCGGGAAAATTCAAGAATGACTCCGGTGAATATTCCAAAAGCAACAGAAGAAAGAGTTCGTGGGATGATTGCTATCCGTGAATCTGTAAGAAAATTAATTGCGTTGCAGATGGATGAAAATGGTACAGAGGAAGAAATCAAAGAAGAACAGAAAGAATTAAATTCTGTTTATGATGCATTTTACAAAAAATACGGTGTAATAGGCAGTAGTGGAAATAAAAGAGCTTTTTCAACCGATGCATCCTACTGTTTGTTATGTTCGCTTGAAGTTTTAGATGAAAATGGCAATCTGGAACGAAAAGCAGATATGTTTTCAAAGCGAACAATCAGTAAAGCTGTGCCAGTTACCAAAGTAGATACTGCAGTAGAAGCTCTTGCTGTATCAATGAGTGAATATGCAAGGATTAATCTTCCTTTCATGGCTCAACTAACGGAACGAAGTGAAGAAAGTATTATAGAAGAATTGAAAGGCATTATTTTCCTAAATCCGGAAACAAAGCAATGGGAAAATAATGATGAATATTTGTCTGGAAATGTCAGAGAAAAATTAATGATAGCAAAAGAGTATGCCCAATCAGAACCACAATATCAAGAAAACGTAAGTGCATTAGAAGAGGTACAGCCAAAAGACCTGGATGCATCTGAAATTGAAGTAAGGATTGGTGCTACATGGCTTGAACCAAAATTATATGAACAATTTATGATAGATATTTTTCATACACCAACCTATCATTTTTACAATAATAGAATTGCCGTATATTTTTCTCAAAGTAGTGGTGAATGGAGAATTAAAGGAAAGAGGTGGGACAGCACTTCCAATACGATTGCCTATAATACATACGGAACACAAAGAATGAACGCATATGAAATTCTTGAAGCAACGCTGAACTTACGTGATGCAAGAGTCTATGATAGGGTAGAGCGTGATGGACAGATCAAATATGTCCTAAATAAAACGGAAACGATGTATGCTGCACAGAGACAGGATGCAATGAAAGCTGCTTTTCAGGGATGGATATACAAAGACCAACAAAGAAGAGAAACAATCTGTAAAACATATAACGAGAGATTTAATTCTGTTCGTCCACGAGAATTTGACGGAAGTTATTTACAGTTTCCTGGAATGAATCCGGAGATCGAGTTAAAACCACATCAGAAAAATGCAGTAGCACATCAGCTGTATGGCAAAAACACATTACTTGCACACTGTGTAGGAGCTGGTAAGACATATGAAATGGTTGCAGCTGCAATGGAATCGAAAAGATTAGGATTATCGCAGAAATCCTTATTCGTTGTGCCGAATCATCTGACAGAGCAGTGGGGAGCCGAGTTTTTACAGTTATATCCGGGAGCTAATATTCTTGTAGCAACAAAAAAAGATTTTCAGCCAATGAACCGAAAGAAATTCTGTGCACGTATTGCTCTGGGAAATTACGATGCAGTTATTATCGGTCACAGTCAGTTTGAAAAAATACCATTAAGTGATGAACGCTTGAAAAAAATGCTGAATAACCAGATTGACGATATTCTTACAGCAATTGAGGTAGCGAAAGAAAGCAATGCAGAGAATTTTACGATTAAGCAGATGGAAAAGACCAGAAAACAGTTAGTTGTAAAATTAGAAAATCTAAATAAAAGAGAGAAAAAGGATAACATTGTTACTTTTGAAGAATTAGGAGTAGACAGGCTGTTTGTAGATGAGAGCCATTATTATAAGAATCTTTTCTTATATACAAAAATGCGAAATGTTGCAGGTATATCACAAACAGAAGCACAAAAGTCGACAGATATGTTTAATAAATGCCAGTATATCAACGAAGTGAACAATGGAAAAGGAATTACCTATGCAACAGGCACACCGATCAGTAACAGTATGACTGAGCTGTTCACGATTCAACGTTATCTGCAGATGGATAAGCTGCAGGAGATTGGACTGACACAGTTTGATTCCTGGGCAGCAACGTTTGGAGAGACAGTTACAGCAATAGAACTGGCACCGGAAGGGACAGGCTATCGAACCAAAACAAGATTTTCAAGATTCTTTAATGTTCCGGAGCTTATGAGTATATTTAAAGAAGTGGCAGATATCAAAACTTCTGATCAGCTGAATCTTCCGATTCCAGAAGTAGAATATAAGACCATTGTTATAAAACCAACAGAAGAACAGAAAGAATATGTGGCTGAATTAGGAGAACGTGCGGAACAAGTTCGAAATGGTGGAATAGACTCTTCCATTGACAACATGTTAAAAATCACAAATGATGGTCGTAAACTTGCTTTGGATCAGAGATTGATTGACGATTCCTTTCCAGATGTTTACGATGGAAAAGTATCGGAATGTGCGAGACATTGTTTTGAAATATGGGAAAACACAAAAGAGAGTAAAGCAGCACAACTTGTGTTCTGTGATTTATCAACACCGAAAAATGATGGAAAATTTAATGTATATGATGATTTAAAAACAAAATTAATAAACATGGGAGTACCGGGAGAAGAAATTGAATATATCCATAATGCAAATACAGATACGAAGAAAGCGGAGCTGTTCACGAAAGTAAGAAGTGGGCAGGTTCGTTTTTTATTTGGTTCAACAACAAAAATGGGAGCTGGTACGAATGTCCAGGATAAACTAATTGCATTACATCATTTGGATGTGCCGTGGAAACCATCAGATATTGAGCAACAGGAAGGACGTATTTTACGACAGGGAAACCAGAATGGGAGAGTGCAGATTTTCCGTTATGTTACAGAAGGAACTTTCGATAGTTACATGTGGCAGCTCTTGGAAAATAAGCAGAAATTTATTGGACAGATCATGACAAGTAAATCACCTGTCCGAAGCTGTGAGGATGTAGATGAAGCTGTATTATCCTATGCAGAAATCAAGGCACTGGCAACGGGAAATCCTTACATTAAAGAAAAAATGGAGTTAGATATTGAAGTTGCAAAATTGAAAGTGCTAAAAGCAAACCACAATGCAAATATTTACAGACTGGAAAATCAGATTGTACATGAATATCCATTGAAGATTTCCAATGAAAAATCAACCATTCAATATTTGCAGGAAGATTGGAAATATTACCAGTTAAATCAGATAAAAGATCCGGAGAAATTCGACATGCTGGTAGAAGCCGTACATTATGACGAAAAAGAAGCTGCAGGGAAAGCAATCTTGCATGCAGCTAAAAAAGTAAAGTCATTGTCAATGGGAGAAAGTAAGGAAATAGGCAGTTATCAAGGCTTTACAATGTCAGTCAGATATAATCCTCTTACATCATCATATAATCTGAAATTACAGCACAATATGACTTATCTTGTAGAATTAGGTGAGAATCCGTTTGGTAATATCATTCGTATTAATAATGCATTGGATAACATCCCGAAGCGAATCTCAAGAGCGGAACAGAATTTGGAGACGCTGAAAACACAGTTGGAAGATGCAAAAATCGAAGTGACAAAAGGATTTCCAAAAGAATCTATTCTAAAAGAGAAAATAGAACGTCTGTCTGAATTAAATGCACGCCTAAACATGGATGAATCAAGCAATGAAATCATTGCGGAAGAACAGATAGAAGAACAGGAAACACCAGAGGTAACAAATAATAAACGTAAAAACGAAATTGTACCGAAATTCGGTACACGATAAAAAGGAGAAAAACAATGGGTGAATCAAACAAAGAAATAGAACAGATTAAATCAGAGATGGAAGAAATTAGAAAGATGCTTGAAGAAATCAAGGAGAATACAACGTATTTCAAGCAGTTTATGGAAAAATACAACATTCCAATGCAGGAGGAGACAAAAAAGGACAGGTCTGTATTGCCAGAGCCAGAGATGAAGGCAGAATCGAACCAGAAAAAGCAGATAAAAGCAGTTGCACCAAAACTATGATTGTACCGAATTTCGGTACAATTCCATAAAAATCTAATTTGAAGTTACAAAGAAAAAAAGAATTTGACAGGAGGAAAGAAATGAACGAAGAACACAGAGATGCCGAAGAGGTCTTGATGGTGATTAAAAAAGCTACGATGTTTGCAGATCCAATCATGAAAATAGCAACGATAGGGCTTGCAAAGATTGTACAGTTTTTGGCAAGGATGGTAAAAGAGAAGATTATTGACAAGAGAGCATTTAAAAACTTTCAAAATTTTGCCAAACGAACAGAAGGAAACTTTGATGTATATAATATCCCAATAGATCAAATAGGAGACGATATTAAGTTAGAAGATATCGAGGAATTTAAAGATCTGAAGGCAAAAGGAGTACGCTTTTATGAAATGCCTGATTTAAACAAATCTGATAACTACATACAGATTGCAGTATGCAGAGATGATGAGGAAGTTTTCAATCTGTGGTATCAAAGATATCTCGATAAAAAAATGGCTGCTGGTGGAAAAAAAACAGAAGAGACTCTGAATGCATTTACGGAAGGAAAGACAAGTATTGTTAACGTTCCATTCGAAGGAAAAGAAAACATATACAAAGAAGATTTTGCAAAATTAAAAATTAACTACAGTGTTTTACCAGATTTAAAGGTTGGGGATGGTTATATTCAGCTTATCTTGGCCAACAGAGACATTCCAAAGGTTCAACAATGGTATCAATTGTATCAAAAGGATATGCTGAAACAGGGAGAAAAGGTTCCAGACCTTAATGTGATTGATATGTCAACTTATCGGAACACCGGAAAAATGTCTACAGATGAGTATATCAATACTGGAGATGAAAAAGTGAAAGCTGCGAATGAAAAATATGAAAAGGAAAAAGAAACATCTCCTAAAATTCCATTGTCTGAAGGTGAAAAAACATATGAGGATTATGAAAGTGATCAGATGTACCAAAAATTTACAATTGATCCGGATACATTAGTGAATTCATTAGATAAAAGTGTAGTTAATAGGTTCGAACCAGAATTTTTTGTAAGTCGAATACCAGGAACTTATGGTGAAAACATACAGTATTTGGTGGTTTATAAGGATCAGGTATTCCGTTCAGAATACTCAAAATATTATACGGCTTTTTTACGTAAGGACGAACAGCCGCTTATATACGATAAAAGTTTGCAACACCCGATTAAACGTCCGTATGCAGAGCAACTGTATCAGGAACACTATGATCTATCCGAAAAAGAGCAAAAAGCAACCCAATTTTCACAGCAAAAAGGAAAACAAACAGCGAAAAACACAGCACAAAAGAAACCTGTAAAAGCACCAAAGCCACCTTTGAAAACAAAATAATCTGGAGGTGGAATAGATGATAGAAAAGAGAAAAACTCCGTGGGGATTCTTCCTTGTTATTCTTGTGGTATTGATTATCGCAGCATATTTTGGCTGTGGATTGATGAAATTAGATGGCGTTACTATGACGAATTATCAGGAAAAGCTATTGTATATTATCATGCATCCGTTCCGAAACTGGTGGACAGATAAAACGCCTGCGTTTATGGGCTGTGCATTTATAGCATGGATCATGTTTATCGCATATTATATGGATCAGAACCGAAACTACCATTTTGGAGTGGAAAATGGTTCGGAACAGTGGGCAGATGTAAATAAATTGAGCAAAACATTAAGGGATAAAAATGAACAAAACAATACCTATCTAAGTGAACGGATTGCAGTTTCTAATCATTCAGTGTCAAATATGAATATGTTGGTAATTGGAGGATCTGGTTCATATAAAACAACCTCTGTGGTTACTCCAAATCTGTTATTAGCTGGTATGACAAATGTAATATTGGATATTAAAGGAGATTTGTTACGAAAACATGGAAAATATTTAAAAGCTCATGGAATAACTGTGAAGTCTTTCAATCTGATTAATCCGGAAGAGTCCGACCGATATAATCCAATGGCGTACCTTGAAAAAGAAACGGATGTGATTCGACTGATTACCAATATGCAGGCATCCGTAAAGCCACCAGACGCAATGAAAGGAGAGGCATTCTGGGATGATGGAGTTGCACTTTATCTGCAGGCAATGTTTTTTCATGAATGGCTGACAGCAAAGGAAGAGGGACGAAAACCAACTTTAAACAATATCTTGAAACTTGTAAATATGGAATCGAAACATGTGGGAAATGAGGATGATAATATGACAGAATTAAAGCTTGAGATGAACAGACTCGCAGATATCCACGGAGATGATTATCCACCAGTACGTGATTATCGAAAGCTAAAAGATGGAGCAACAGAAACAGTACGTTCCATTATTATCATGGTGAATGCAATGCTGCGATTATGCGAAACATCTTCATTAAAACGTCTTTTTGAAGACGATGATATTGATATTCCATCTTTAGGGTTGGGAGTAGGCGGAAATCCAAATAAAAAGACTGCATTATTTCTGGTTATGCCGGATAATGATCAGTCTTTTAATTTTTTGATTTCCATGTTTTATACACAGCTATTTGATGTTTTGATTAGAATCGCAGATCATAAGTGCAACGGAAGTCTTCCTATACATGTAAGACTATGGGCAGATGAATTCTATGCCGGTCCGAAACCGAATAATACAGAGGTATTAATGGGAACAATACGAAGCAGAAATATGTCGATGGTTCCAGTTTTGCAGTCCATCGCCCAGATTAAGGCAATCTTTCCACAGGAAAAATGGGAAGTGTTCTTGGATAACTGTGCAGTGATGATCTATCTTGGCTCTGGTCCAGCAGCACTTTCTACGCACGAATACATATCGAAATTATTAGGTGAAATGACCATTGATACCAGAAATGATGGAGTGACCACTGGTGTACATGGAAATTCAAGTTTGAATAATCAAAGAGCAGGAAGAGGATTAATGACTCCGGGAGAAGTAAAAAGAATGAGTCGTAAGGATTGCCTTATTTTCATGGAGGGACAGTATCCAATTAGAGATCGAAAAAACTTCCCATTTAACACACCTATATGGAAAGAATCTAAAAAACTTGCAGGGAAGAATGGCTATAAGCATCCGGTACGTGTTGTATATAATCCAAGAACGATGACTTATCGAACAATTCGTAATAAGCAGGATTTTCAGGTGATTGATAAAAAAGATGTGGCATTTTATAAGGAAGCAGAAAAGACAGATAAGAGTATCAAAGTATGTGAGATAAATGAGGAAGATTTCTTGTATCTAAATTTTGATGCCGACCCGAAGCCAACAGAAGAAGAACTTATTCAACTGTTCGAGAAAAGTAAGAAAGATACAGGATTGCAAGAAAGAGCAATAGAAATGGAAGAACAGTTAATGCAAGAGAATCGTTCCAATGTACCGAATTTCGGTACAGAAGAGGAAACGACGGAGGTGGATGAGGAAGAGCAGAAAGAAAAGAAAGAAGAAAAATGGGATTTGTCCGGAACAATCAACCAGTGCATTCAGCGATACGCAGCACAACTCACAGAAGAGCAGATTAATGAAATCTTGTTAGGATTGGAAAACGGATTAACTGAGAAGCAGGTGAAAACATATTTCACATTACCTGCAGATAAAATGAACCAGTATCGTCGGGCATATCAGTTTGGACAGAACTAGCAGCTGAATATAAAGAAAAAAATCTATTGATAGTGGAAGAGTCCTTAATTACTAATTGTTCTGACTAGGAAACATCATCAATTTTGAAAAATAAAAAAGAAACCCGCTTGATACTGGTAATATCAAGCGGGTTTTTAATGCATCTAATTAAATAGAATAGCATTCGGCAAATTTATTCTAAATGATTTGGCTTCCTTTGTAAAGCCTTTTTATAAATTTTTCAAGTCCTCTTTGTTCTTTCCTCATTTCGATACTTATATGATACATGATATACCATGTAACTATGAACGATAAAATACATGCAAAATGATGTATACAATATATTTCAGATTACGAAAATACACGAAAAAGCATGTAATTGACTTTGCGTGAAAAATCATGTATAATCTAATCAATAGAAACGGAGGTTATAAAATGCTAGCATATAAAATAGATGTACTTGAAGCATTGAAAGAATCGGGATATAACACTACAAGATTAAGAAAAGAAAAGCTTTTAAACGAAAGTGCTATCCAGTATCTAAGAGAAGGAAAACCAGTTGGAGCAAAGGCATTAAATAACATATGTATGTTATTAGATATGCAACCAGGAAATATTATTAAATATGTAGAAGATAATAACATGAAATAAGATGTAATCGAACAATATATATTACACGAAAAATAATGTAAATGTATATTGACAATTACATGAAAAATAATGTATAATATACTTGTAAGGAACACAACTTACAAGTAGCCAGTGAGAACTGGAGAAAGGAGAGAGTATGGAAGAAATGACAAAAGAAGAAATGCAGAGATTCTTGAACAGAGAAGCTGAAAAAGGAACAACAGAATATGAAGCATTAAAAGCACTTGCTGATATTTTGGGGATTAAGTTTCCGGAGCTGAAAGAAAACAGATAACAAAATAGGGCGGTCTTGTACCGCTCTATACAGAAAATAGATTTTAGAAAAATTTTGAGGTGCAAATAATGAATGGAAATGTATGGAAAGAAGTTCTGAAGCAGTATGAAATGCTAGGCGTTGAAAATATAATTCCTGTATCGCATATAAGGATAAGACCAGATATAGGAATATTATTAGATGATAATGGCAATTTTGTGGGTGCAGCTATAATCAAAAATGAAAGATGTTCAATTCCATGCACTATAGACTCGGAAAGTAGAACTAATGGAATAACACCACATCCAATACATGATAATATGACTTATATTTGTGGAGAATATCCAGCTTATGAAAAACGACACGACGCATATATGAAGCAGTTACAAAACTATATAGAAAATGTAGATGATACTCTTGCAAAGAGTGTATATAGATACCTGGAAAAGGGAACAATCCGACTCGATATTGAAAATTTGACAAAACAAATAGAAAACATACCAGAAGAAAAAGTAATGGTTGTATTTGCGACATTGAGCCATCGAGATACAATAAGCAGAAAATGGACAGAATACTATACATCTACGCTTGATAAAAATGGTATCTGCGGAATAACAGGAGAAAAGGATCATATACCGGATAAATACCCAAAAGGAATACGAAATCCGTCCGATCAAACAAAATTATTTATCGGAAACCCACGAAAAATGGATTCAATGCCTACGACTGTGCCTGGTTATATAGCGTCTCAGAAAATCATACATACGCTGCAATTTATGATATATGAAGGAAATTCCTGGGCATATCAAATACTAAAAGACAATATAGATACAATCCCGGAAACATGGAAGGAATGGGTGGAAGAATATCAAGCTCAAAATGGAATACAAAAAAAGGAAGATGGAAAGAAAAATGAATAGGACAAAAAGGGCGTGCATTAAATGTGGCAAGTCTTTTTATGGAGGGTCTGACAGATTATATTGCGATGATTGTGCAAAAGTTATAAAAAGTAATGTTATGCGTACAAGGAAGTGTAAATTGTGCGGAACTGAATTTCTTGGCGGTCCACGTGCATCCTATTGTCCAGAATGTCGCAAAATTCGGCAAAAAGAAGCAAGTGAAAGAGCGAGGAAAAGGGGCGGAGCAGCTCGACCAATCGGAAGCATCGACAAGTGTGAATGGTGCGGAGCTGAATATATCGTCAATTCCGGTAGACAAAAATACTGTTCCGATAAATGCCAGTATGAAGCAGTGTTGGAGTGGCAACGGAAACACAAAAAGGGGTATAACAAGACATCTGGACAAGATATTAAAAAAGCGGAACGACGAAAAGAGAAAAAGAAAATCTGTGCATATTGCGGTCGTGTATTCTCTAGCTCTACGTCAACTAACTTGTGTTCTGATTATTGCCGGAAGAAAAATAGGCAGATTAAAGAATATCAATCAGAAATAAAACGTGGAAATAATGTAAATATAGGCAAGTTACTGAACGAGCAGAAAGAATACCGATTAAAAGTCGAAACCAATGAAATAGAAAAAACAATATAAAATTCAAGTCTGCTACAAATTAAATAATGCAAGCACACCGAAAACAGTGTTGACAACGCACTGTTTTCGGTGTATAATATAGTCATAACAAAGAAAAGTCCTAAAAGGAGAAAAGACCATGACGATAGAAGAAATCAGAGATTTAATCAACGAAGCAGAATATGGATATATTGGAATTAGAGCAGATGAAAGAGATTACCAGATTGGTGAAATAATGGATAATTCGCATCAGCTTTTTGCTGATCCACAGTACAATGATGATTATACAGAATTATTATACCCATATATTTCGGAAGGCGTTTATGCCGGATTCTACGATGCCGGAGAACTTAACGGAACATGTGCACTTAGCATATCTGCGAATAATATTGAAGAAATGCTTAAAAGAGTAATGTCCTATGGAAGTAAACATTATTTAATTGGTGGAAACTCAATGGAATACGGATGGGACGATGACGAGATTATTATTAAGAATGCAGAAGTTATTGCAGTATTATAAGGAGAATGCATTATGAAAGTAGAAGATAGAACAATGGATGCAATTGCAGTGCTTATGAATACTGAGCTGAGAGAGAAAGTGCATTTTGAGATTGCACCATGCAGCAACGAAGAATTTTTGAAACGTTATTGCGAACTGGCTCCCCAATTTAAATCTGTGCTTAAAAGCGAATTTGGTATTGAATTGTAGAAGGGCTGTGCAATGAAAGATTTAACCGGAAAACGTTTTGGAAAATTGATGGTGCTGAAAGATTTAGGAAAAGTTAAAAATGGGTCACGTGTTTGGCTTTGCAAATGCGACTGTGGAAACACAAAAGAAGCGACAACAAGAGATTTATGCAACCACAGAGTTTCCAGCTGCGGATGTTCCAGAGGAAGCAGTAAACAACTGATTGGAAAGAAATTTGGGAAACTTACAGTGATAGCAGATACCGGCGAAAAGCAAGGAACGACAAAAATGTGGCTCTGCAGATGTGATTGTGGAAAAGAATTAAAAGTAAGGACGGATTCATTGACGTCTGGAAGAACTATAAGTTGTGGTTGCTATCTCTATGACAAAGACAGAATAAAAGCATTAAATGATGGAAAAAAGATTAAAGAACATACATCTTCTATATTTTACAAAGGAACTGTGAGTAAAAATAATAAGACTGGTTTTAATGGAGTAGCAATGCTAAGAAACGGAACATACAGGTCTTATATAGGATATAAAAATAAAACATATGTATTGTATCAAGGTAATAGCCTAGCTCAAGCAATTAATGCAAGAAAAGAAGCCGATGAAATGATTAAAAATGGAGAATTTGAAGAATGGATAAGAAGAGAAAAGTGACAGATTTACTTGAAGATGCTATTAATACGGAAGATTACAAATTTAGAATTAATCTAATTGTGGCAGGACTGATGTTAGATGAACCAGAAGCAGATGAAGAGAACATAAAAAATAGTAGACAAATGCTGCTAGAAATAGCAACCTATTGCAAGAAAGGAAATAGTGAAAAAGACAAGAATGATTATCTGTGTAAGACGGCAGAGAGAATAGAAAGTTATTTGGGTGATTGCAATGGGAAAATTGATATATAAGATTGATGTGCTAGATACACTAAAAAAAGAAGGTTATCCACAAACCAGATTAAGAAAAGAAAAGCTGATCGGACAAGATGCGATACAGAAGATGCGAAAAGGTGATATGATAGGAATAAATGTACTGGCTACAGTATGCGAACTTCTCAATATGCAACCAGGAAATATTATAGAATATAGTAAGGAATGAGTATAATAAAATAAGTGGAACAAAAAACAAAGTGGATTGTAAAGGACATTTAAACTGTGAGTTTAGATGTCTTTTAATTTTATGAGGGAAAGCTCCTTACATAGTATATGTAAACACTACCAAAAAATGGAATGAGAATATGTGAAAAACGACCATTGAAAATCAATATAATACATAGTATTTTGTATACACGTATTTTTGTATTGATAATTATTATGTATTGTAAAGGTTGGTGCGGTTTTACATGGAAAAGAAAAAATATAAACATATAACAGAATATGAGCGTATACAGATTGAAGCATTACGAAGAGCAGGTCGAACTATAACACAGATAGCAGAACAGTTACAGAAGAATTATTCTTCTATATGGAGAGAATTACAGCGTGGAAAATATATACATAGAAATAGTGAATGGATAGAGGAAGAACGCTATAGCTCTGATATTGCACAAGAGAAATGTGATAAAAATAAACTTGCACATGGCAAAGGACTAAAATTAGGCAAGGACTATGAATTTGTAGAATATATTGAAAGGAAAATATTAAAAGAGAAGAAATCTCTGCAGGCAGCTTTATATGATATAAAACGTGAAAATTTAGTTTTTGACACAGAGGTATGCTTGAGTACGCTCTATAATTATGTTCGATCAGGAATGTTCTACAACATAACTATGAAGGATATGCCCTTGCCTAGAAAGAAAAAAAGAAAAAACAGAAAACTAAAAAAACAAAAACGAGCAAGTGCAGGTACAAGTATTGATCAGCGTCCGGAAGAAATTAATAACAGAGAAACAATTGGACACTGGGAAATGGATAGCGTTGTGGGTCCTCAAGGTAAATCAAAGAAAACATTTCTGGTTCTAACAGAACGTAAGAGCTTAAAAGAAATCGTTGAACCATTAAAAGACCATACTGCAGTTGAAGTAGTTCGTGCGTTAGATCGTCTTGAGCGTGAATTAGGAGAGAAAAAGTTCAGGGAAACATTTAAGTCAATAACTGTTGATAATGGTGTGGAGTTTAGTGATTTTGAAGGTATAGAACGTTCAAGAAGAAATAAAAAGAAAAGAACCACGGTATATTATTGTCATGCTTATCGTTCCTGCGAACGTGCCAGAAACGAAAATCAGAATCGTTTCATAAGAAGATTCTATCCAAAAGGGATGAACTTCGACCATATTACTCGGAAAGAAGTGAAAGGAATAGAAGCATGGATGAATGACTATGCAAGAAAAATATTTGATGGAAAGACGGCAGGAGAAGTATATGAAGCCTTTCAAGAAGAGGAGATGGAGATGAGAACGGCATAAGATAAAGAAAGTGAATATTGTAGGGTAAGCCTTTGAACAAGTGGTGTTTAAAGGTTTAATTGACGTACCATTAATTTTATGTTCTAATTAATTTATACGCTCTGAACAAGCAGAAAAATCAACATAACTTTAGGAAAATCAGGTGCAAAATAGAAAATTAAAATTTTTTAAAAAACTTGTGCGGTAACTCTTGACATGTGCAAGGAAATACAGACAAATATTTTAATTGGTAAAAAAGCAAAGAAATATGTTATAATAAAAATAGTGTGGTTCAGGCTTGATAAAACATTATATTAGAATAGATTTGCCTGAAACGGGAATGAAAGAGAGGTAATTAAAATGAATCAGATTGCAGACAGAATTGCAAATTTCCAAGAGCTTATGAAGAAGCATAAAATAGACGCATATATTGTTCCGACAGCAGATTATCATCAGAGCGAATATGTGGGGGATTATTTTAAAGAACGCGAATTTTTAACTGGCTTTACCGGATCAGCAGGAACTGCAGTTGTAACAAAAAATAGTGCATACTTGTGGACTGATGGACGTTATTTCTTACAGGCAGCTACACAGTTAAAAGGGACAGGAGTCCAACTGATGAAGATGGGAGAACCGGAAGTTCCTACAATTGAGGAGTTTTTAAAAGCAGAATTAAAAGAAAATGAAGTTCTCGGATTTGACGGAAGAACCATTGGGGAACAAGAAGGTGAACAGTTTGCTGAAATCGTAGAAGAAAAGAATGGAAATATTGTATATGAATATGATTTGTTAGGAGAACTTTGGAGTAATCGACCAGAGATGTCAAAGAAACCAGCATTTTTACTTCCGTTGAATTACGCAGGCGAAAGTGTAGAATCAAAACTTACAAGAGTACGTAAGGTGATGAAAGAACACAAGGCAACAATGCAGATTCTGGCAAGCCTGGATGATATTGATTGGATGCTTAATATACGTGGTGATGATGTAGAATATTCTCCATTGTTGTTAAGTTATGCAATTGTTAAAATGGACGAAGTGGAATTGTATGTAGATGCGGAAAAATTAGATGAGCAACTAAAAAAGCATTTACAAGATAACCATGTAAAAGTATATGCATATGATTCTATTTATCAGAGAGTGAAAGAAATATCTGAAAACGAGACTGTAATGGTAGATCCAAGACAGGTGAATTATGCTTTGTTTAATAACATTCCAAAGGAAGTTAAAGTTGTAAAAGAAGAAAATCCAATTATTCTAATGAAGGCGGTTAAGAACGATATAGAAGTTGAGAATATTCGAAATGCACATATAAAAGATGGAGTGGCTCATACAAAATACATGTATTGGCTGAAAAAACATGTCGGAAAAGAAAAAATTACAGAAATTAGTGCTTCAGATAAACTGGCAGCCTTTCGTGCAGAGCAGGAAGGATATTTGTGGCCAAGTTTTGGACCAATCAGTGCATATAAAGAGCATGGTGCAATCGTTCATTATTCTGCAACAGAGGAAACTGATGTGGAATTAAGACCAGAAGGATTGCTGCTTAGTGATACAGGCGGAAACTACTGGGAAGGATCGACAGATATTACGAGAACAATAGCTCTTGGAGAGGTGTCGGCTGAGGAAAAACGTCATTTCACAACAGTGGCAATTAGTATGCTAAAATTGGCTAAAACTACATTTTTGTATGGTTGTACAGGAATGAATCTTGATTGTATTGCACGTGAACCATTCTGGCGTCAACATTTAAACTATAATCATGGAACAGGACATGGAGTTGGATATTTAGCAAACATTCATGAGGAACCACAGCGCTTCCAATGGAAGTTCAATCAAGACAACAATCATCCGTTAGAAGAGCACATGGTGATTACAGATGAGCCGGGATTGTATATTGAAGGCTCTCATGGTGTGCGAATTGAAAATGAATTGCTGGTAAAGAAAGATGTGTCAAATGAATATGGTCAGTTTATGAAATTTGAGATCTTGACTTTTGTTCCAATCGATCTGGATGCAATTGATGCAACAATTATGACAACAGAAGAAAAAGAACTGTTAAATGCATATCATAAAGAAGTTTATAGTATAGTTTCTCCGTATTTAAACGATGAAGAAAAGGAATGGCTTAAGCTTTATACAAGAGAAGTTTAAATAATTAACATGAAAGAAAAAGAGGATTTCAAAGTGGTCGAAAACAGTACAAATGAATTGCAGATGAGAATAGAGGAAAAATATCGAGATCTCAGTAAAGGACAGAAACGTGTGGCGGAATATGTGCTGGATAATTATGATAAAGCAGTATTTTTGACTGCTGCGAGATTAGGAGAAGTAGTAGGTGTCAGCGAATCTACAGTGGTGCGTTTTGCAACACAGCTTGGATATAAAGGGTATCCGGAATTTCAAAAAGCATTAGAAGAACTGGTGAGGAACAGATTGAATTCTATTCAACGAATGAAAGTAACATATGGAAGAATCAGTCAGTCTCAAATCTTGGAAACAGTGCTTCAATCAGATATTGAAAAAATAAAACAGACATTGAATGGGATTGATCATTTAGCCTTCAATCAAGCAATTGATACTATTTTGAATGCGAGAAAAATATATGTCCTTGGAATTCGAAGCTGTGCACCATTGGCAGCCTTTATGAGTTTCTATTTGAATCTGCTTTGCGATAATGTAATTGCAGTAAACACAAACAGTTCAAGTGAGATTTTTGAACAGCTGATTCGAATTGGAGAAGACGATGTGATCATAGGAATCAGCTTTCCTAGATATTCTCAAAGAACATTAAAAGCGTTGGAGTTTGCCAGTAAACGCAAAGCAAAAATTATTACATTGACGGATAGTGTCCATTCACCGATAAATATATATTCTTCATGTAATCTGATCGCACGAAGTGATATGGCATCAATTGTAGATTCTCTGGTAGCACCATTGAGTGTGGTGAATGCATTGATAGTTGCATTATGTATGAAAAAACAGGAAGAAGTAATAGGAACACTCGAGACATTAGAACAGATTTGGGGTGAATACCAAGTTTACAGTGGAGATGAACTGAATCGTATCGAGGATAATTCTGAAGTGTAAGAGTACCTGCTAAATGTGGTGCTCTAAAGAAATATAGAAGATAGGACGATGGAAGTATATGAGTAAAGTAATAGTTATAGGAGGAGGAGCAGCCGGAGCTGTTGCAGCAATTTTTGCGGCAAGAAACGGACATCAGGTGGAACTCTTCGAGAAAAATGAAAAAATAGGAAAAAAATTATTCATAACCGGAAAAGGCCGCTGCAATGTAACAAATGCAGGAGATATGGATACGTTATTTGATGCAGTAAAGAGTAATCCCAAATTTTTATACAGTGCTTTTTATAGTTTTACCAATGAACAGGCAATGGATTTCTTTGAAGAATTGGGCGTTCGATTAAAGGTAGAAAGAGGAAACAGAGTCTTTCCGGAGTCAGACCATTCGTCTGATATTATTCATGCATTGAAGCATGAATTAGAGCGAGTAGGTGTAGAAATACATTTTTGTACGGAAGTAAAAGATGTGCTGGTGGAACATGAAAAGTTTACTGGTATTGTTTTGAAAAATGGGAAGAAAGTTTCTGGAGATGCCTGTGTTGTTGCAACAGGAGGGATTTCTTATGCATCTACAGGGTCTACGGGGGATGGATATCGTTTCGCAGAAAAAACAGGGCATAAAGTAACGGAATTATATCCATCGCTTGTGCCTATGGAAGTAAAAGAATGGTATGCAAAGGAATTGCAAGGATTATCCCTTCGAAATGTCCAGGGAACCATTTTGGATGGCAAGAAGAAACTATATGATGAATTTGGCGAGATGCTATTTACACATTATGGCGTCAGTGGTCCGATTATTATCAGTGCAAGTAGTGTTGTTGGGAAAAAATTGCAAGATAAAGAACTTACACTGCAGATTGATTTAAAACCGGCACTAAGCAGAGAACAACTAGACCAGAGAGTTTTAAGGGATTTTGAAGAAAACAAAAATAAACAATTTAAAAATGCAGTAGACAAGTTGTTTCCTGCAAAACTCAAACCGATTATGATAGAGTTAAGTGGAATTTCGCCGGAGAAGAAAGTAAATGAAATTTCAAAGGAAGAGAGACTTTGTTTTGTTGATCTGATAAAGAATTTCAAAATGACATTAACAGGATTGCGTAGTTATAATGAAGCAATTATTACAAAAGGCGGAGTGAGCGTAAAAGATATTGATCCTGGAACGATGAAATCGAAGAAAATTTCGGGATTGTATTTTGCCGGAGAGGTATTAGATCTTGATGCGTTGACAGGCGGATTTAATTTGCAGATTGCCTGGTCCACAGGATATCTGGCAGGAATTTCGATACAATAAATAATAAGAAAGAGGAAGCAAAAATGGGATATAATGTAGCAATTGACGGACCGGCAGGAGCAGGAAAAAGTACGATTGCAAAGCTGGTCGCAAAAGAAAAAGGATATATTTATGTAGATACAGGTGCAATGTACAGAGGACTTGCAATTCATTTTATAAAAAGAGGACTCAAAGCAGAAGATATAAAAGGAATCGTGGAAGCCTGCAAAGATGCAGAAGTGAGTATCGTTTATGAAAACGATGTACAGCAGATATATCTGAATGATGAAAATGTAACAGCTATGCTTCGAACAGAAGAAGTTGGTAATATGGCTTCTAAAACATCGGCAATTCCGGCAGTACGCGAAAAATTATTAGAACTTCAAAGAACACTGGCAAGAGAAAAAGATGTTATTATGGATGGCCGTGACATTGGCACAAATATTCTTCCAAATGCAGATGTGAAAATTTATCTGACAGCGAGTGTTGAAACAAGAGCAACACGCAGGTACAAAGAACTTCTGGAAAAAGGAGAAAACTGTGTGTATGAAGAAATCGCGCAAGACATCAAGGAACGAGACGAACGCGATATGAATCGAGAGATTGCTCCGTTAAAACAGGCGGAAGATGCTATTTTGGTAGACAGTTCAGAAATGACAATAGAAGAAGTTGTAAAAACAATCTGCAGCTATTGTAAATAGGAGGAACCTATGGAAGTAATTCGAGCAAAAACCGCAGGATTTTGTTTTGGTGTAAAACGTGCAGTAGATACTGTATATGAACAATTAGAAAAGGCTTCGGAAAGTACAACGATATACACATATGGTCCGATCATTCATAATGAAGAAGTTGTAAAAGATATGAAACAAAAAGGAGTTATCGTACTTCAAAGTGAAGCAGAGCTGGATGCGTTGACAGAAGGAACGGTGATTATACGTTCACACGGAGTGGAGAAAGCAATTTATGACAAGTTAAATGCGCAAGGAATTAAGATTGTAGATGCAACCTGTCCTTTTGTGAAAAAGATTCATAATATTGTACAAAAAGAAAGCACAAACGGAAATTATATTATTATAGTAGGAAACCCACAGCATCCGGAAGTAGAGGGGATTCGTGGCTGGGCCGGTACAAAAGCAACGGTGGTACAAACGAAAGAAGATATAGATAAGTTGAAAATTCCGGAAAATGAAAAGGTCTGTGTTGTTTCTCAAACGACATTTAATTACAATAAATTTAAAGAATTAGTTGAAATTATTTTAAAAAAGAGTTATGATGTAAGTGTTTTAAATACAATCTGTAATGCTACAAAGGAGCGCCAGACAGAGGCACAGCACATTGCAGAAGAGGTGGATGCTATGATCGTAATTGGTGATAAACATAGTTCCAATACCCAGAAGTTATTTGAAATATGCAAAAACGCATGTAAAGATACGTACTACATACAGACACTTGACGATTTGGATATGAATCAATTAGGGTCAGTGGAAACAGTAGGTATTACAGCAGGGGCATCCACGCCCAACAATATAATTGAGGAGGTTCAAAATAATGTCAGAATTATCTTTTGAACAAATGTTAGATGAGTCATTCAAAACAATTCATAATGGAGAGGTTGTAGAGGGTACAGTTATCGATGTGAAACCTGAAGAGATTATCCTTAATATCGGATATAAAGCCGATGGTATTATTACAAAGAGCGAGTACTCAAATGATCAGTCTGTAGACTTAACTGAAGCAGTAAAAGTTGGAGATGCTATGACTGTAAAAGTTTTAAAAGTAAATGACGGTGAAGGTCAGGTGTTACTGACATATAAGAGACTTGCAGCTGAAAAAGGAAATGAGAGATTAAAAGAAGCTTTTGAGAACAAAGAAGTATTAAAAGCAACTGTAACACAGATCCTTGGTGGTGGACTTTGTGCAGAAGTTGAAGGTGCAAGAGTGTTTATCCCAGCAAGTCTGGTATCTGATTCTTATGAAAAAGATTTGAGCAAATACGATGGACAGGAAATTGAGTTCGTGATCAGTGAATTCAATCCAAGAAGAAACCGTGTTATCGGTGATAGAAGACAGCTTCTTGTTGCAGAGAGAGCTGAGAAACAGAAAGAACTTTTTGCAAAATTGAATGTTGGTGATGTAGTAGAAGGAACAGTTAAAAATGTAACTGATTTCGGTGCATTTATCGATCTTGGTGGTGTTGACGGATTACTCCACATTTCAGAGATGTCTTGGGGAAGAGTTGAGAATCCTAAGAAAGTATTCCATGTAGGAGATACAGTAAAAGTTCTTATTAAAGATATCAACGATACTAAGATTGCGCTTAGCTTGAAATTCCCAGAGACAAATCCATGGGCTGATGCTTCAGAAAAATTTGCAGTAGGTTCAGTAGTAACAGGTAAAGTTGCCCGTATGACAGACTTTGGTGCATTTGTTGAGTTAACACCAGGTGTTGATGCATTACTTCATGTATCACAGATTTCAAGAGCACATGTTGAAAAACCTTCAGATGTTCTTGCTGTTGGACAGGAAATAACAGCTAAAGTTGTTGATTTAAACGAAGCAGATAAGAAAATCAGCCTGAGCATGAAAGCACTTGAGAGTGCTGATGATTCACAGGAAGAAACAGAAGAATAATTTTAGTTGAAAAAGTTATATACAACTGAAGAGGTCGGCTAGGCCTTTTCGGATTCTGTAAAGAACGTAAAGGACCAGCATCCATTGGGAGCTGGTCTTTTTTAATGCAAAAATGACGAAAAATTCACAATCTAAAAATATATGAAATTAGAATTATGTACGTCAAAAGATACAAAAAATTATCAAAATATACTGGATTTTGTATACATAGTTTAGTAAAATTGTGACTAACGTAAAGGAAAGGAGAAAAAAGAATGGGATTGTTAACATTTAAAGGTGGAATTCATCCAAATGATGGTAAAAGTCTTGCAAAAGATCAGCCAATTAAAGAAGTAATTCCAACAGGAAAGATGATTTATCCATTGTCTCAGCATATAGGTGCTCCTGCAACTGCAATTGTCGGAAAGGGAGATGCTGTGCTAAAGGGACAGAAGATTGCGGAAGCAGGCGGATTTGTCTCAGCGCCAATCTACTCATCTGTATCAGGTAAAGTGATTGCATTAGAAAAACATTTGAACCCGACAGGAAACAGTGTGGATTGTATTGTGATTGAAAATGATGGTGAATATAATGAAGTGGAATATTCTTGCTCAAAAGCATTAGGAGAAATGTCAAAAGAAGAAATTCTTAACAAAATTGGCGAAGCAGGAATTGTAGGTATGGGAGGTGCAGGTTTCCCAACACGTGTCAAGTTGTCACCGAAGGAACCTGACAAAATAGAATATATTATTGCAAACTGTGCAGAATGTGAGCCGTATATTACAGCAGATTACAGAAGAATGCTTGAGAATACAGAAGAACTGGTAAGCGGTATGCGAGTTGTATTGTCATTGTTTGAGAATGCAAAAGGAATTTTTGGCGTAGAAGATAATAAAAAAGACTGTATTGAAAAATTACAGGAAGCCATTAAAGACGAACCTCGTATGGAAGTACGTGTTTTACAGACAAAATATCCGCAAGGAGCTGAGCGTCAGTTGATTTATGCACTGACAAAACGTGCTATTAATTCATCAATGTTGCCGGCTGATGCAGGATGCATTGTAGACAATGTGGAAACATTGGTGGGAATTCATAATGCAGTTGTAACCGGAAGACCATTATTAGAACGTGTTGTAACAGTCAGTGGAGACGCTGTAGTACATCCGGGAAACTTTAAAGTATTATTAGGAACAAATCATCAGGAAGTAATCGAGGCAGCAGGTGGTTTTAACTGTTCACCTGAGAAAGTAATTTCCGGTGGTCCAATGATGGGATTTGCAATGATTTCTCTGGATACGCCAATTACAAAGACATCATCTTCTATTCTGGCATTTGAGAAAGATGTTGTTGCGAAAAGCACAGAGTCAGCCTGTATTAACTGTGGCCGCTGCGTAGAAGTCTGTCCTAGCAGAATCATTCCGTCCAGATTGGCAGATTTTGCTCAGCGATTTAATGAAGAGGCATTTTTGAAATGGAACGGACTTGAATGTGTAGAATGTGGCTCTTGCAGTTATGTATGCCCGGCAAAACGTCAATTGAAACAATCCATTGGTGCGATGAGAAAAATTGCACTTGCTAATAAGAGAAAAAAATAGAGAGGTGAAAGACAGTGAATGAACAGTTAAAAGTATCATCTTCTCCACATATCAGGGATAAGGTGACAACCAGCAACATTATGCTGATGGTAGTGATCGCACTGTTACCAGCAACTTTCTTCGGAATTTATAACTTCCGTCATGAACATGCATGGGTACTTGTGGTTGTTACAACTTTAACGGCGGTAGCTACAGAGTATATTTATGAGCGATTAATGCATAAAACCATTACAATCAAGGATTTTAGTGCGGTTGTAACCGGATTATTACTTGCATTAAACCTTCCTCCTACACTTCCTGTATGGATGGGAGCTTTAGGCTCGATATTTGCGATTCTGGTTGTAAAGCAGCTTTTCGGCGGGCTTGGACAGAACTTCATGAACCCGGCACTTGGAGCCAGATGTTTTCTTTTGATTTCTTTTACAGGAAAGATGACGTATTTTGTATACGATGGTGTAACAGGAGCTACTCCGTTAGCTGAATTAAAGGCGGGAGAAACTGTTAATACAATGAATATGCTTATTGGAAATATTCGTGGAACAATCGGAGAAACATCTGTACTTGCGATTATGATCGGTGCAATGTTTTTAATTCTTCTTGGAATTATTGATCTTAGAATTCCAGGTACTTATATTGTAACATTTGTTATTTTTATTTCGATTTTTGGTGGACATGGTTTTGATCCACAGTTTATTACAGCACATCTTTGCGGTGGCGGTCTGATGCTTGGAGCATGGTTTATGGCAACTGACTATGTTACATCACCGATTACAAAGAGCGGACAGATAGTATATGGTATCTGCCTTGGTGTGCTGACAGGATTATTCCGTTTGTTCGGAGGATCAGCAGAGGGAGTTTCTTATGCGATTATTATCAGTAACCTTTTAGTTCCATTGATTGAAAAGGTTACTCTTCCAAAACCATTCGGTAAAGGAGGAGAAAAATAATGAATAAGATTATAAAAAATACAGGGATTTTGATGGCAATCACATTGGTTGCTGGAGCACTTTTGGGTCTGGTATATGAAGTTACAAAAGCACCAATTGCACAGGCACAGGAAGATGCAAAACAAGAAGCTTACAGAACAGTTCTTGCAGATGCAGATACATTTGTAAATGAAGATAGTTTTAAAGAAAATAAAGCACAGAAGATTTTGGACAAAGCCGGATATGACAGCGATGATATTTCAGAAGTTGTTGCCGGACAGGATGCTTCAGGAGAAACTGTAGGATATGTTATTACTGTTACATCCCATGAAGGATATGGCGGAGATATTCAGATTTCTGTTGGTATTGAGAAAGATGGAACGGTGAAGGGTATTGAGATGCTCTCTATCAGTGAAACAGCAGGTCTTGGTATGAAGGCAACAGAGGCTGATTTTAAAGACCAGTTTAAAGATAAAAAGGTTGAAAAATTCTCTTATACAAAATCAGGAGAAGAAGGCGATGATAAAATTGATGCACTGAGTGGTGCAACAATTACAACAAATGCCGTAACAAATGCAGTAGATTCTGCGCTGGTGTATTTTCAAGAAGAGTTAGGAGGTAGTGTAAATGAATAAATATACAGAACGTTTATATAACGGACTAATCAAAGAGAACCCTACCTTCGTGTTAATGCTTGGTATGTGTCCGACATTGGCGGTTACAACATCTGCTATTAATGGTGTTGGCATGGGGCTTTCAACAACAGTTGTATTGGTGTTATCCAATATGTTGATCTCTATACTTCGTAAAATCATTCCGGATTCGGTGAGAATGCCGGCGTTTATCGTGGTAGTTGCTTCTTTTGTAACAATTGTACAGTTTCTGCTTGAAGGATTTGTTCCAAGTCTTTATGATTCATTAGGGTTATATATCCCGCTGATCGTTGTAAACTGTATTATTCTTGGAAGAGCAGAAAGTTATGCTTCAAAGAATCCGGTTCTTCCATCCATTTTTGATGGATTGGGTATGGGACTTGGTTTTACGCTTGGTTTGACATCAATTGGTATTGTCAGAGAATTAATCGGTGCCGGAACACTTTTTAATTATCAGATACTTCCAGATTCTTATCAGCCGATTACAATTTTCATTCTTGCACCAGGAGCCTTCTTTGTCCTTGCGTGCCTGACTGCATTGCAAAATGTAATGAAGAAAAAAGCAATTGCAAAAGGTGATCCGAATGCAGCAAAAATCGGATGTGGAGCAGGTTGTGAATCATGTGGAAAGCGTTTGGAGTGCGGTGGCAGTACTACAATAGAGACAGATAAGAAAGAGGAGGAACAGAAATGAAAGAATTATTGTTAATTGCAGTAGGTTCTGCATTTGTAAACAATGTTGTATTGAGTCAGTTCCTTGGAATTTGTCCGTTCCTCGGTGTTTCAAAGAACACAAAGACGGCAGCAGGCATGGGAGGTGCCGTTATCTTTGTTATTACAATATCTTCCTTTGTTACTGGTTTGATTTATAAGTTTATTCTTATTCCGACAGGCTTTGAATATTTACAGACAATCGTATTTATTCTGGTAATTGCAGCCCTGGTACAGTTTGTAGAAATGTTTTTGAAGAAGGTCATGCCTCCACTCTATAATGCACTTGGAGTATTTCTTCCATTGATTACGACAAACTGCGCGGTTTTAGGTGTTGCATTGACAAATGTCCAGAAATCCTATTCGATTTTAGAGGGTGTTGTAAATGGAGTTGCAACAGCATTTGGTTTCCTTGTCTCAATTGTGTTGATGGCAGGTATTCGTGAAAAGATTGAATACAATGATATTCCGGAAGCATTTAAAGGAACACCGATCGTACTTGTAACAGCAGGGTTGATGGCGATAGCATTTTTTGGCTTTTCAGGATTGATTTAGGAGGAAAAATATGATTACAGGTATTATACTGGCAGCCGTTATTGTCGGCGGAACAGGATTGTTCATCGGTGTTTTCCTTGGAGTGTCTGGAAAAAAATTTGCCGTTGAAGTAGATGAACGTGAAGAAGCAATTCTCGGTGTACTTCCGGGAAATAACTGTGGTGGTTGCGGATATGCAGGATGTTCGGGTCTTGCAGCAGCAATTGTAGCAGGAGAGGCAGAAGTAAGCGGATGTCCTGTTGGTGGTTCTCCAGTTGCAGCTAAGATAGGTGAAATCATGGGCGTTTCAGCAGACGGACAGGAGCGAATGACAGCATTTGTAAAATGTGCAGGAACTTGCGAGAAAGCACAAGATGAGTATGAATATCATGGAGTGAGAGACTGCGTCATGGTCAATATGATGCAGGATGCCGGACCGAAAGGCTGTGATTATGGATGCCTTGGATTTGGAAACTGTGTGAAGGCATGTCCATTTGATGCAATCCATATTGTAGATGGTGTAGCTGTTGTAGATAAGGAAAAATGTAAAGCCTGCGGAAAATGCGTGGAAGTATGTCCCAAGCATCTGATCAGTTTAAGACCATATTCCAATACCGTGCAGGTGGCATGTAGTTCCACAGACAAAGGTCCCGTTACCATGAAAGCCTGCACAACAGGCTGTGTGGGCTGCGGTATCTGTGTGAAGAACTGTCAGCATGATGCTGTGAAAGTAGAGAACTTCCATGCGGTCATTGACCCGGAGAAATGCGTAGGTTGTGGTGCCTGCATGGAGAAGTGTCCGAAGAAATGTATCGTAAAGGCATAGCATGATACAAGGGTCAAAAGGTCTAAGCCCACATGAGCTTGCTCATAAGTGGGTGAAAGACCTT